>Ga0228711_1000077_pt1 | contig 73314 bp, 37 predicted proteins | sample MedpolnodulmetaG_2_FD_177996 | JGI IMG/M metagenome (GOLD analysis project Ga0228711, IMG submission 177996) | Root nodule microbial communities from Medicago polymorpha collected in Santa Monica, California, United States - brown nodules | ecosystem: Host-associated > Plants > Roots > Nodule...
CTTGTAATCATGTTAATTGGAACAAGGTTACCAACCCCAGACGTTTTGGTGGCCTAGGTCTTCGTGAGGCTAGGCTTGGTAACGTAGCTATGATAGGTAAGTTGTTGTGGAACTTGCTTCACAACAAAGATAAATTGCCGGTTCAAGTTCTTTCTCATAATTACACGCCTAAAGATAAATTGTGGGTGCAGGTTATTTACGACAAAGATGATCTGTGGGTGCAAGTTATATGAATGGGTAAGAAACATGACGAAGCCTTGATCACTTTCGCGATGTATTATTGCTACTTTTTATGGAGTATATAGTTTCTGCGTAGGCTTTAGAGACTCGCCGATTTAGAATACTGACTAGACATAAATGGGCTGTCTTTGGCAGCTTGTATCATTTGTTAACATCAATGATTCATTTATGTGCTTAAGGAGTGTGTTGTACGATGGTGGGTGGAATTTGAAAGGCCTTACCACGGTAACACCATATGATATTGTTGATTATATCCACCAGCTTCCAACACCAAATAACTTGGATTTACAACTTAAATATGCATGCACTTGGAAACATGCCATGACATGTGCATTTATCAAGTGGGTATTATTGGCTTCTTCAACAAAATAGAAATTAGAATGTTAGTTGCAACATGAATTGACTTTGGCACCTTAAAGTACTAGCAAAACTCTAGTAGTTTCGTCGGCTTTGTATTCACAATGCTCCACCTGTTAATTCCCATCGGATATCATTGTAACATGGTATGCACTTGTTGTTCTTGACCCATATATGATATTCTTCGTTGTTTACGTGATTTCCCATATTTTAAAGCTTTGGCTCCACTTGAATATGGAACGTTACCCATTTTTTTCTCACAAACCGGTGTCAAGCTCTTGCTTTATGCGATTGCATGTGGTGCCTCCTCTATTTTGTTTGTTACTTGATTATATTATGCTCCGCGTTGGAGAAATATTATTATTTTTTAGGATCAACAATTGGCGACTTGGCATATACATGAAGTGGTACGGAAAATCTTCTATTTGCATGATAAATGCATTTCTTAATGTCTAAATCTTGGAGTGGATCTACACCCATCTCGTCTCTTGGCTCATTTGAGCTCCCCTTTAAAAGGCACTCTCAAACTCAATGTTGATGGTAGTTTTCTAGAAGGCTCTGGGTGCTTAGGTGGCAGTGGTGTTGTTCGCAACCACGACGAAGATTTGACAGTTGACTTTTCTCACAATGAAATTGGAGGTGATGCATTGCTGGTTGTGTTGTGTGTTATCGAGACGACAAAAACTATGCCAATGTTATTTGTGAGAGTGATTGCTTGAAAGCGGTTGGGCCGTTTGTTGCTTGTCACGATCAGACCTTGCACGCTTATGCTACTAACATACTTCATATCATAGATGCTCTACATGAAAACGATAACACTATATTGGCGCATGCGCATGCACATGCTCTTAGGAAACAAAATACGTATGCAAATTATATGACTAACGAGGGATCACATTCAAGATGCTATACTCAATGAAACTTTCCTCGTTTGACATGGAGTTTCTCATCCTCAAAGATAACCTTGAAACTTAATTTATGCTTTACTTTTTCTTTTTGTTACGTCTCGTTACTTTGTAAAAAAAATAGAATCACAACATTAGTTCTCTTATTATTTTTGAATAAACCATTAATTTAGTCTTTAAACTATCATACAATCTTCAATTTAATCCTAAATCGTATAAGTATTATAATTAGTCCATAAATTATAAATAATTTGTCAATTAGTTTTTAGAGAAATGTTAGCAACACATATTCTAACTAACACTTTCCAACACACTCTCTTTGATTGGTTAGAATTCACATGAGACCCACCAAAATTATATGGGACCCATATGATTTGGTGGGACCCATGTGAATTTTAACCAATTAAAGAGAGTGTGTTGAAAAGTGTGTGTTAGAATGAGTGTTGTTAGCATTCCTCTAGTTTTTAAAATATATAAAAAGAATCTATAAATTTAGTCTCTAATGTTTTAAATCAAGAACTAAATTGACAAATTTTCTATACTTTATAGACCTATTTATGATTTTTTTTTTTGGAATTTTAAAGACTAAATTGAATAAATGATGATAGTTTTTTGAGAGGAGAAATAATAATATTTTAAGGAGTAAAATGATGATTTATTATTATTTTTTTAATTTTCATTAGTTTTGCTCTTCAACTAGTAAGTACATGCATACTACTAGTTTATTCTTTTACAAGACATACTACTCTGGTTAGTATTTAGATTTAAAGTTGTGCCGATGAAAGAAATATTAGTTTTTAGTAAATAATAAAGGTAAATTAAGAGTTTGATGAAATGTTTGAGAGTTATCATTTTAAAGTGGTTATCACTAAATTCAAGATTTTCTCAGCCTTACAAAGGCCTTGTTAACATTTGATTTAATTGGTCATTTTAAAGACCACCTATAGTCGAAACGAGTGAACATAACAATTTTTTTCTTCTGGAGATGAATGTAATCAAAGATTATGAATTTTTTATTATTCTGTACTCTTAATCATATCTGGAAGAATTTATTGATAGAATTAAGAGTTTGATTTGTTAATGTACTTTTGGCTTCATAAAATTTCTGAAGAGTTTGATTGTGAATCCTTCGATTAATAATTTGTACAACTTTTACAGAGCAGAAGAATGGAAATGGAAAAGGAGTTAGCAATAGTCAAGGAGCAAATGATGGTTAGCTCAATAATTTATTCCTAAGTTTCCAACCATTGATCACCATCAATAAAACTTGTGTTGAGGAATGGAAAAGCTTGTGTATCATTCAATCTCTGTACATAAGGGACCCTCATATTCACATTAGCCCCTGGCCCAGAGCAATTGTACTCTCCATAAAATATAGTCCTGCATGCGTTCACCAAATATATATGAATACCACAAAACTAATTTCTAATGATAATGAATGAATGTCTTTGAATTTAGAAAAAGAAATTGTTGTATACTTACTGGTCTCTTGTAGGGTCGTTGAAATCATTCCAACCTTCAGGGGCAATGATATCTGACATAACTGAGAATGCAAAAATAACACGAGAATATGGTCTCCATGCCCTACCCAACCATATTCTACCATTGCCTCCTATTGTGCTGTTCACAAATACATATCCTGTATTTTCATCCATTGAAACTCTACCGTGAGCTGTAACTGCACCGTTTATGTTTTTTTGTCCCGGAGGTACTGGATTTGCTATAGAAACTAATTGACAATTCTGTACATAGCATAAGTAGCATCATTTTAGCTAGTTTAGCACTTATACTATGTTGTATACGTATTCTTATCATGGAATAAACCAATTTAGAAAAGGTATTTATTTTTTCCTCATGTGCATGAAATAGTCACTTTGGTATGATTATGAATATAATGACATAATATAGGAAGAACATATATACCTCATAGAGTGACCTTGCATTGCCAAATATAAAATCAATGGATCCTTGAATATAGCAATCTTTGAAGTAATGACGACCCTTATCATCATGAAGAGTGTCTTGGGCTCCAAAGAATCCACAACCTCTAAATTCAGCTTGATCTCCTGATATCCTCATGGCCACTGCTTGTGCTCCTTCTGCCCCAGGAGTTGGAATTGGTGCTAAATTCTTTTTCAATTATATAGTTAAACAGAATTATTGTTAGTTAGTGTTATATTGTAAAATGATTTCATCTTCTTTCAATATTGAGTAATTATATATTCTATATATATAAATAAATAAAAAATTCTTGATCACCATGAAGCTTATGTTCTTAGCAATGAAATTGGAGGCAAAAACTTGAACGGAGCCACTATAAAACGTGCCATTAGCAGACTTTGCAGTATCATTCCATGCAATTGCAGTTGAAGTATAGCTTTGTCCTTGAAATGTAATGTTTGGTTTGGTTTTGGGAACCGTAACTTTCTCACTGACAAATAAAAAAACATTACATGACTTTTTTTGGTGAAAAAAATGACATGATGATTTGATGAGCCAAGTAAATAAATATTCTTTTTTTTTAATAAAAGTAAATAAATATTTTTAACTGCAATGAAACAAATCAAAGCAAAAAAAAGTTGAACTGCTAACAAAAATTATATTACAAATAAAATTGGTCTAAAGTTTTGTGTACCAGGACAAAATTAGATACAATTTTTAACCTTTTTTCTTTAATTTTTGTTAGTATTTAAGTTTTTTTAGTGATGAGGACCAATTGACTTACTAGTAGAAGCCACTATTAATCCATATTATGGTTCTTTTCAAGCTGAAATCTGGAACTGCATTAACGGCTTGTTGTACAGTTGTGAAATTACAACACCCTTTTCGATCAACACAAAGGTAAGAAGTGGTATTGGTGTTTGGAGGTGGAATTCCAGGTGGAAAATCATCACAAATAGAACCATCACTCCCACTGTCAGGGTGTTTTTTGTGTGGTCTATGATGATGGTCCCTGCCCAAGTATAAAGATGACGGTGAAAGTGTTGTGAAATTCAAATAATTGAAGCTGGTGAGGAATTGTGGATTTGGATTGATGAGATGCAAAGATGCAAAAATTGCAGCTATGGGAACCAAAAGAGATAGGAAGTTATTGCTTTGGAGATTCATTTTATGATTTTAGAATGTAAAAACAAGGGGTGAAGTATTGGGAAATCAGAATATGAATATATATGTGTATAAAACATGTCAAAGTTGGACTTGAAGGGAAAGGTTTAATGACATGTCTTGCAAACTACCCTCTCTTTTCTTAGGAAGTTTTTTGAACTTCACCAAACCTGAAAGTTTGCTAGTGAATTGATAATATATACTTTTTCAAGCTAACTACCTTAATCCTTTCTTCATCAATCTACACTAAATTTAGAGATAAATGAGCTTATCCTAATCATACAATATATATATATATATTTTAATGATGTTATAAGATCATAGTATACACCGTTATTTAACTATGATTAATTTGTTGCACACACAAGGTATATTTTATCTTTTTAGTCATATTTTTTTTTGTTATAAAAAAGTTAAAGTTTTGAACTTCTAGCCATTTATTTTAGATGAGGAATCCCTTCCCACACGGATGAATCACATGTTGTTGTCTTATAATATAATTAATATGGTACTAATGGTCCTAATTAAAGTTGATTTCAATTTGACTACTTTGCTGAATGTCTTACCCTTTCTACTTTGCACCATTTTTTAAACAATTAAATCAATAACAAATCTAGAAATAATGCATTTATAATTGGTGAACAAACTTCCTTTCTCATTTCCGTTTAGTTGCTATTGCTTCAATTATTAATTCAAAAGAAGTATAATTAGTGGGTCACAAGTTGCCATGTTAGCTTTCTATAGTCAAATATAAAAGATCATAGCCCTTCCAAATTTGCCAGCTAGATCAAAAAGTAACAGTCCAAAAAAGTGTGAGGCTGAAATTCCATCAATGTCCTTCCCCAAACCACTTTGCAAATTCAGAATCCAACGTCACAGACTTGGCCAATTTCATCTTTATCCCTTTACTTTTTGTTTCAACAAATAACACGGGAGCATGAGCTTAACTCTTAAGTTTCGTTTAATCTAGTTTTAAAAAAGAATTAAAATCTAATCTTTCTTTGTTTTTGGTGAAGAAAATCTAATCTAATACAATTTTAGACAAAGAGAATTTAAAAACATTAAATATTAGACACAGACACCAACATCAATAATAGTTTAAGAAAATCAGTGACGTCTCGATGTCAAACAATAACACATATACGACATCAAATACATCTGATCTAAAGAGTGTTCGTAATTCTAAGTTAACAGACCTTGATTAGTTGAAAAATTAACTAGTGGAATTACTTAACTGTATTTACCTCTTGCAAACAACCATATGGGCAAGGAACGTGCAAAGACAAAATAATGAGAATGTTACACGTGTGAGTACCGACCGAAGGATTTCACACGTATGAAGTGGGGTCCACAGCCATTTCTTCATCCACCACCCTGTACAGCAACAGAGGTCCAGTCCAACACTATTGCAAAAAGGCAAAGTAGGGTGCTTCTTTTCTTTGTATATTTTCTACAGATTCATCAGATCCTATCAAAGGAAAAGTAAAGTACAAAGACTCTTCCTTCTACACCCCCTTTTCTTCTCAATCCTCTCCATTGCTACTTCTTTTTCTTCAAGATACTTCTCCAAGGTACTTCTTCACATTTTAGTTTTTTGTAACATAAAAATCTCTCCTTTATATATGTTTTCTTCTCACTTTTCATTTTCATGATTTGGGTAGTGATTAGAATTTCCTAGTTTCTACTTTCGTTTTTATTTAAGTACATTTTTTTTAGGTATAAATTCTAGAAAAAATATTTTTAAATGAGAAAAATTATTTATTTGTTACTGATAAAAGTGTGTAAGTGTTTTGATTAAGCTATGAAGAAGAAGAAAATTATTGGAGTGAGTTTGGTAGCTAGAAAAAGTTGAATCAAGTTCAAGTGAAGTACTAAAAAGTAAATCAAAGTTTAAGGTACTATTAGAATGCAGAAAGCATGAAACTTGGAAACGACATGCTGCATTCTGTCGGCAACAACCCTCAAACATTCTTTTTCTAGTTTCAGATTATTGTTCTGTCGCTTTTTATGAATGTTTTTATATTTTTAAATTTTTATTTTATTTTTTTGTTCTTAGAGAGTGAAAATCGGATCTGAAGGTTTCAAAGTAAAGTAAGCTAATGGATTAATTAATTAATTTATTAAGGTTAATTAATCTCCACATTCTCGATATTATGAGAGATCTATGCGTACATCCACTAGATATGCATTAATTGCATCTTTTGAGTTACTGCCTTATCTTCTTAGTTTGTGTATTTTAAAGTTTTTTTGCGAATATTAAGGTAACTCGATTTGCTACACTGTAACGGCTATTTGACTGTGTTTTCCTCTTTTTTAGGCTCCTTGGAACGGTTCATTTTTTTTATTCAAAAACACATTTTCAAGCTCCTACCACTAGTGAAGGAAAAAAAAAATCAACATTTGAAATTGTTGCTTCTGTGATTCTTTGAAACAACAAGATGCAGAGGCCTCCACCTGAAGATTTTCTGTTGAAAGAGACCAAACCCCACCTTGGTGGTAAGGTCTCTGGAGATAAGCTTACAAGTACATATGACCTCGTTGAGCAAATGCAGTATCTTTATGTTAGGGTTGTGAAGGCTAAGGAGCTACCTTCGAAAGATGTTACTGGAAGCTGTGACCCTTATGTTGAAGTCAAGCTTGGTAACTACAAAGGAGCCACGAGGCATTTCGAGAAGAAGACTAATCCTGAATGGAATCAGGTTTTTGCTTTTTCGAAGGATCGGATTCAGGCTTCTGTTCTTGAAGTTTTTGTGAAAGATAAGGATTTTGTGAAGGATGATTTTATCGGTCGTGTTTGGTTTGATCTCAATGAGATTCCTAAGAGAGTTCCTCCGGATAGTCCTCTGGCGCCGCAGTGGTATAGATTGGAGGATAGGAAGAGTGATAAGGTGAAAGGGGAGCTGATGCTGGCTGTTTGGATGGGTACTCAAGCTGATGAAGCGTTTCCTGAGGCGTGGCACTCGGATGCGGCGACGGTTAGTGGGACTGATGCTCTTGCAAATATTAGGTCGAAGGTGTATCTATCTCCTAAGCTTTGGTATTTGAGGGTTAATGTGATCGAGGCACAGGACTTGCAGCCGTCTGATAAGGGAAGATTCCCTGAGGTTTATGTGAAGGCTATTTTGGGAAATCAGACCTTGAGGACTAGAATCTCTCAGAGCAGGAGTATCAATCCGATGTGGAATGAGGATTTGATGTTTGTGGCTGCGGAACCGTTTGAGGAGCCGCTGATTTTGAGTGTGGAAGATAGGGTTGCGCCTAACAAAGAGGAACTGCTAGGGAAGTGTGTTATTCCCTTACAGATGATGGACAGGAGACTCGATCACAAACCCGTGAACACTAGGTGGTTCAATATTGAAAAGCATGTTGTTATTATGGAAGGGGACAAGAAGAAGGAAATCAAGTTTGCGAGCAGGATTCATATGAGGGTCTGTCTAGAAGGTGGTTATCATGTTTTGGATGAATCAACTCACTACAGTAGTGATCTTCGCCCAACGGCGAAACAGCTGTGGAAGTCAAGTATTGGAGTTCTGGAAGTGGGAATATTGAATGCTTCGGGTTTGATGCCGATGAAATCAAATAATGGGAGGGGGACTACTGATGCTTATTGTGTAGCAAAGTATGGACAGAAATGGGTGCGTACAAGAACCATCATCGATAGCTTTGCACCGAGGTGGAATGAGCAGTATACTTGGGAGGTTTTTGATCCGTGCACTGTCATTACAATCGGTGTATTCGATAACTGTCACTTGCACCATGGTGGTGATAAGCCTGGAGGACAAAGAGATTCAAAAATTGGCAAGGTAAGAATCCGTCTTTCCACACTTGAGACCGATAGAGTCTACACACATTCATATCCGCTTCTAGTTCTTCATCCAACTGGGGTGAAGAAAATGGGAGAAATTCAACTGGCTGTAAGGTTTACTTGCTCTTCTTTGCTTAACATGATGCACATGTATTCAAATCCATTGCTGCCCAAGATGCATTACATTCATCCATTAACTGTAAGCCAGCTCGACAGTCTGAGACATCAAGCTACTCAGATTGTTTCCATGAGACTTAGCCGTGCTGAGCCGCCGCTGAGAAAGGAGGTAGTGGAATATATGCTGGATGTCGGTTCCCACATGTGGAGTATGAGAAGAAGCAAAGCCAATTTTTTCAGAATCATGGGGGTTTTGAGTGGATTAATTGCTGTTGGAAAGTGGTTTGACCAAATCTGCAATTGGAAAAATCCCATCACAACAGTTCTGATTCATATCTTATTTATAATACTCGTCATGTACCCTGAACTTATCTTACCAACAATTTTCCTTTACCTCTTTTTGATTGGAGTTTGGTACTATAGATGGAGGCCAAGGCACCCACCTCACATGGACACACGTCTCTCCCATGCTGATTCCGCACACCCTGACGAACTAGATGAAGAGTTTGACACATTTCCAACCACAAGACCTTCTGACATCGTGAGGATGCGATACGATCGTCTTAGAAGTATCGCCGGTAGGATACAAACTGTTGTCGGGGATTTGGCGACTCAAGGAGAAAGACTGCAGTCTTTGCTAAGCTGGAGAGATCCAAGAGCTACTGCACTTTTTGTGCTATTCTGTTTGATTGCTGCGATTGTACTTTATGTGACTCCATTTCAAGTTGTGGCTCTTCTCAGTGGAATTTATGTGTTAAGACATCCAAGGTTTCGTCACAAGCTTCCTTCTGTGCCACTCAATTTCTTCAGGAGGTTGCCTGCAAGAACTGATTGCATGCTTTGAAGTTGGACTTGCTTGGATTGGAATGTGCAGAAAAACACAAGTGGAGCTTTTGGTTGTTTTGTTTTCATTATTCACCCACCAGATTTTGTGGATTTTTAGTTTCAATTATGTCTTAGAATATTTATATTTTCGAACTTATTGTAGTCCTTGTTAAAATTTGTAATTTTGTAGGGTGACTCTAAATTATTTGTCTTTAATCAACTTCATGTTTAATTTAATTAGATGCAGTTAAGAGCTTTCCCAATGGAAATCTGGGTCAAAGGTAATTTTCTTTATTATATTACTATTATCATCAACATTATCATCATCATATCATTGTTTTTGTTATATTCTTTCATCCTTTTCTGTAATCTTTTTATAGATGCGATGCCTTTTGAAACCGGTGACAAGCCTGTTAGTATTTTTTAAGTGTACCAACAAAATCACCATCTAGTTTCGTTTGTTTGGTTGTTACTTAGGTTTTTAAAGAAAGTTTCGCCTCTTATTTATGGACTCAAAACCTCTACGGTTGTTTTATGGTGCAGCGACTCTTGGAACGGTTAGATTTAGAGAGTCTAAATCAAACGGTTCCAACAACTTTTGAACCATACAACAATTCTAGGGGATACAAATACATTATTTTTTGAGGTAGTCTAGCAATGAATTAATAATCCATATTGCAGCAAATGATAGGCATGTGATCAAATATAGCGGGTCAGTGTTCCATATTTTAATTTAGGTCAACTTAAAAAGCTAATTAATATAAGTTTCCAAATAAATTTATGCTCGTGTATTTTTATCAACAATTGTATACATTGAACTTGATCATATAATGGTAACAACTAACAAGTCCCAATCATATTAAGGGTATAAAATGCCGGTACCGTAGACCTGAGAGTAAGATAATAATATTCAAAACCAAATAGACTTGCATGTTTAACACTGATTTATCTGAAGCATCCGAGCTTTCAACATTTAAAATGTGTTTGGACTTTGGACTAATGACAGATTTTATGTTCTCCATGGCATCTTTTTTTGTTGGAAGACAACTAAACAAGTTTTATTTTTTGTCAAAAATAAAACGTTAAACAAAAGCAATTTGAACGAACATTTCAACATAAAACAAATTTTAATGTAATAGCAAGTTGAACTACCTACCTTTAGCTGAACTCTTGACTCTAATACCATTGTTTGATCATACAGAGAGCCTAAAACATCGAGGAATCATCATGATGGATTAACAAAAACTGTACAAGTTAGTTGAACGCCATATTTTTACTCAAAACCTTGTATCAATAGGTATATGAGTCCTACTCTATATGATGTCCAACAACCACTGTTACATCTAATGTCGAACTTCTAATTCACACCTGTCACACCAAGTTGGTAGATGATTATTTTGTTGATCTTTTGGCTACATCTCTAGTATTTCTCAATAATCGACAATTAGAGAGATACACTCGTAAAATCAAGGACCCAAATTCTTTGTCATCACTTTTTCACGTAATTGCACACAATAGCTGATCTCGACAGTTGGTTTAAGATCGGTTGGTCCAAATTACACAATCACTTTCATATAGTTAAATGACCTCGTTTGTTGCTTTAAAAGCGAATCGATTTCCCCAAATCCATTGTCTTGGCTCAATTGGAGTGTACAAACATAGTGGGCTAGTTTGTGTTTTTCTTTTTGTGTGAGAAGGCTCATGGTCCAAAAAGATCAAACTAAGAGACTTAAATTCTCCACCACTTTTAAACACCTTAGTTACTTGTATTTTTGTTAGAGGGAGGAGTTGAATCCATAACCTTTTATCACTGTAATTCATATTTGTTGCTCCTCCAACCTACCAAACTTATGACTCCCTAATTGGTTTCGGTAATTAATACCTCCTCTGCTATTTAATGTAATTTTCTTCTCAAGCAATTCAGTTTTGAACTCGTATACGGCCATCAAATCAAACCCCTGATCATGACATTCAAACATGTGAGAAAACTGCTAGACCTGACTTCCATTCATATACTCCCTCCGTCCCTTATTAAATTATTAAATAACTTAGTTGACTCTGACACACATACCATGCATATTTTTTATCTTTTATATCTTTAATTATCTATTTAAAAAAATTATGAAAATTTAATATTTTAAAAATATTCATCGAGACGAATCTAACAACATCTTATATGATATTATTTATCTTTGTATATTAGTATAAAAATACGGTCAAAGTATGTCAAATCAAAAGTGTAAATTGTCAAACAGATCATCTAATAAGGGACGGAGGGAGTAATATGATATGATGTTTATAGTCTTTGACTGAAGCAATTAAGTCAAAGTAAGATACCTTATCATTTTCACAACTGATTGTGGCTTATTGGTGAAAATGGAAAAGAACGTAGGAGCGATATTTCTCTGCAGGTCGTTCAAATCGTGAAGGTGCTCTAATAATTATTATGTTGGGTCAGTATATATAAAGTCTTGCTTTGACTTCAATTAAACCTTCATATTAGTCGATCGTTAAGTCGAATATTAAGTTTCTAAAAAAAAAGGTAAGAGAGACATCGTTCGCGGCATGTTTCAACATATCAAAACAAGAGCTTGCAATAAGAATCAATTTAAAAATGGCTTAATTGCACTTTTAGTCCTCGCATTTTGACCAGCTCACGAAAATTGTCTTGCCTCTTACAAATCGAACAAAATTGTCCCTAAAACATCATGTTTTTTTGCAGTTTTAGTCCTACCCCCTATTTTCAACTCCAGAAACGCACATAAATGACAGCTCTAGTCCTACCACATATGCTCAACCATGAAATAAACAAGAAATAAAGCATGTGGGTACAATGAACCTACTTTATTCAGCACACTAACCAAAAAACCCTAATTTCTAAGACCCTAATTTCATGTAACATGCCTTAGAAATTAGGGTATTTTGGTTAGTGTGTTGAATAAAGTAGATTCCTCGTACCCACATGATTTATTCATTGTTTATTTCATGGTTAAGCATAGGTGGTAGAACTAAAACTGTTATTTCTGTGTGTTTTTGGAGTTGAAAATAGGGAGTAGGACTAAAACTGCAAAAAAACATGATAGTTTAGGGACGATTTTGTTCGATTTCAAAGATGCAGGACCATTTTCGTGAGATGGTCAAAGTAGGAGGACCAAAAGTGTAATTAAATCTTTAAAAATAGTATAAAATTGTAATTATACACATTTGAACATGTTGACAGGGTCGTGATTAGAAATTATGAGGTTTTAGTTTTAGAATGAATTGTAAGGTTTTGGTTTCACAAAAATGGATTGATGTTGTAATTCATTTTATGATTGGTATGCCCATTAAACATGCTTAATAATACTAGACTTTTTAACACTTAACATTGTCATTGATTTGTGTAAAATACGGTGTGGGTTCAACCACTAGGATCTATGATAAATGATACCTTTGGTTACAAGTAAGCTATGTCTCATTTTCCATCACTTTTACAATTATACTCGTTTAAGGTTTTCTCCATTGAAAACCCATACTGGTGCATTCAGTTAGGCAAATGAAGATTCAATCTCAGATCTTAATAAAACAAGTAGACTTCAACAAATAATTGTCTTATAATTTCATATAAGATCATGATGTTTTATCTTATACCTCAAACTGAAACTCAAACGTACCAACAAGATTTTATAATGTTTGGAGCAAACAAGTCCCGTGGCATCATAATTTCAAGAGCCATTGACTTTGGTGAGGTATGTTTCGTTGATGAATGAAAATAGTACTCCGTATATCTTTTTTAGGCAAAATAAAACTAGTATTTAAAAATTAAAACATGTACAACAAATACATAAATGCCAAGAAGTGAACTTGATATATCTTTCGCAACAAATCATTGCCAAAGTCAATGATTTCTCTTAATTAATTGACAGGTCTCAATTTTTTTAGGATTTCAATTAAAAAAACAAATTACTTGTCATTGTTCTATTCCTTTAACATAAATATTGACTTATACACCTTCCAAAAAAATAATGACTTATACAAATAATCAAGAGAAAAGATGATAATATTAGAAAAGTATATGTCGTTTGTCAATTAGAAAAGTATGCTACAAGGATAATTTATCTAAATATATTAGATAAACTGATGTATAATTAGAAAAGTATATGTCATTTTTCTTCGATCACTCTTTGAAAGTACTAACTAAATTACTTATTTTTGTTGTAATGGTATTACTTATTTTTGTTCTAATGGTATGTTGTCAATAATGGTTGTACGCCATTTTGAATTCCCTAAAATAGTGTGTGCCTCGAAAATTGTCTATACATGTTTAGTAACTATCTCTATCTCAAATTGTAAGAAAAAAACTCAAATCACATTTATTAAGAAAATTAAAATATACTCCCTCCGTTTTTAAATATAAACAAAATTTACTTTTTTAGTTCATTTATTTAATGATGTATGTGGTTCATAATATGGACCAATACATCATTAAATAAATGAACAAAAAAAAAGTAAATTTTGCTTATATTTAGAAACAGAGGAAGTAGTTTTTTGTGTTTTCTTTGAAATAAATTTCACGGAAAGATGTAAAACAATTTTCATTAGATATTGATTACGTAAAAAATGGAAGAGAAAGAAAATTGAATGTAATTTACATTTAATTTCAAGAGAATAAGCAAAAGTTTTTCTTGGAAAAGATGGTTTTAAAAAAAGTAAGATTAAATAAAATAAAATTTGTCTTTTTTGCTTACATTTTGGGACAAAGAAAATAAAATTGTTTGCTTACATTTTGAGACAGAGGGAGCATACTACATTACTACTAGATGAGTGCTAGTAGTCGTGTAATATCTTCTCATTTTAATAGTCGTTTAAAGATTGTCTATGTTTTTAGAAGAAATGATTAATTTTGTTGATTTTAATGGTGAAATTAGTATCATTTATTAAAATACCTTTATTAATTGTAGCTAGTGAAGTAGTTAAGTTGGATGAAATTTGATAAATAAGGGTATAATAGTGGAAACAAAATTATAGATGTTGCATTGATATATTCTAAAATGACAATTATTTTGAGAAAGAAAAAAAATGCTAAAGAGACCATTAATATGAGATAGATGGAGTATTACTAAGGCCGACAATGAACCGAACCAACTCGAATATAGTTCGAAATTCAATTCGACAATTAATCCGTTGGACATGGTTCATGAACCTAATGAGTCAAACTTGCGCTAAAAATTAAGTTTGTTAATTAAATGAGTTGGATTAAACTTGAGTTATAGATAGTTCGAATCGCTTGATAGTTCGACTTGCTTGTTAAGCGAAGAAAAATGATTAAGTTTTTTATTGTTAGTTTCTCAATGAAACAGTTGCAGGGGCTTTTAAGTGTTCTTTTTTAAATAAAAAATAAAATTGTACCACTGTCCCGTTTTCTGATGTAGGAACCATATAAGCCCCCTAATTATACTATAATGATAACATAAACTGATATTCTCTTCTTTAAAAAAAAACTTATAGTCATAGTCTCTTAAAGAACGGATTTTTAAAAACAATATCAATTTTTTTTGAAAAATAAAATAAAAATATCACTAATTAAATTTAAGGCTAAATTACACATGGAATCCTTTAAATTTGAGGTTTGTAACAAATTAGTCCTTTAAATTATTTTGGTCACACACAAGTCCTTTAAGTTTGAGGTTTGTAACAAATTAATCATTTATATGTGCAGCGGCGAAGCTAGCACAATTTTTACGAGGGAGCCAAATATAAAGAACAAATCAAATATGTTTTTAAAACTAATATATGAAATTTAATCAATAATTTAAAAAAATTTACAATAATTTTTACTTATATTTAATGAAACGACAATGAAGAAACTAAAATCTAACAATAATTCTTTATAAAAGTTGAGCTCTATGAAGTTTTAAGAAGTCAAATTTATCTATAATTGACACTAAATTAAATAGATTATCAATATTTTATTAACATTATCCTTCTTTGAACCAACAAAATTGTTTGGAGTAGTCAAATTATATATTAATGAGGTAGCTACGTACAAAACTATACTATTTTTTCAAAGTTTTTTTTTCTTCTTTTGGGGTAGCCAATGCTACCCCCTTCCAATACAACCATTCACCTCTGTATGTGTGACCAAAATAACTTAAAAAGGACCAATTTATTACAAACTTCAAACTTAAATGACTCACGGTGTAATTTAGCCTAAATTTGTAATACTAATAAAAAAAAATTAATTCTTATTAAATTTTATACTAATGCAATTTTTTTTAATTCCCGTGATTTAATTAATGGGGTTCTATATTTAGAGACTGAGGGTGATTATTATATCTCCAAGTTTACAAAATTGGTTTCAGATCATTTTCTTCTGAACATAGTTGCATTGTTTTACTAATTTGAAATTGTGGTTACATAATTTTTTTTATGGAGATACGACACCTATGTAAATACAAAACCTTTTGTTCTCAATAAAAAAAAACTAGTAGATAAAAAAAAGTTAATATCAATTTGTCTATGCTATTTAGTTTTATATCATAGAATGACATTTAAGTTTTTCAATAAAAAAGAAAAAAATGTTGATAGGTTGTAATTACATTTTTATCCGTTGTTCATTATACATTTTATCACTTTATGTACGTACATTAGTTTTTGTTGTAGTACTTTATTTTTTCAAATTTCGTCGGAATGACTTCATTTTTTTTTATAATTTGTATAACTCTAAAATCAAATAAAAAAATATTTGCTAAACATGCTTTTTTAATTGGAGGGAAAAAAAAGATAGAAAAAAGAAAAACTAACCAACATGTTGCCTAAAAACCCTAGAGATGTCGGGAAGCAAGATGGGATCCAACTCTATAGAAGGGGAATTCCACAACTTCGTGATGTCGACATTTTTTGCATCAAACTTTATCAACCAACGAGTACACTCGTTGTCTGATCTTAAAGTATAATTTAAGAAAACCAATTAAGGAAGAGAGAGGAACATCCAGCGACATCAAACATGCCAAAACCCCGAACAACAACTCCTCAATCTTCCATCACCACCCACAAAGTTCAATTAAGCACTCGATAATGATTTGTTGCTTCAAACATTCAGAGTCGACCACAAATCAACTTCCGGTCCATCGAAGGAGCCACCAAAATAGCCTAAATGGACCCGACTCAAAAAACTAGCTCCCGATCTCGAATCAAAAGTGATCGGCCCACCAGACTCTCGACACAAATCAATAAGGCACTCCTCAACTCACGAACCACCAAAGCATACACCTTAACCTGTCCAAAAACTTGGCCCACCTTTATCCAGATGCGACATTCCTAAGACAGGGAAAAGGTGGAACAGTAGCGCAAATCGAACCAGCTTGAACACAAACAAACCATAACAAGCCCCAAAATCCAACTGGATCACCACCACTTGAACAACACCAAAGACAACAACACAACAACACCATCACCCTAACACCAATCATCCCAAGAACACCTTGGATTCAATCTCAAAACACCCATAACCACCACGATTTGAAGTCATACTCCACAATAATATCTCTATAACTAAAATTCCAAGCAAACGGAAATCCTCTCCAAATTGTTGTGAGTTCACCATGTCAATTATAACGTGTTACCACAAGTACCAAAGAAGTAGTGAATCCAAGTTCCAAAATCATACCTCAAAATACCTCCAATGTCTAAAACACCTGGGATTCTAAAAGAAGAACTATCAACATTAACCTTGATGTACCCTTCAGGAGGAGGGTACCATCTCATTTAATGAGGCACGTGGTGATTCTTGTTTTGGCCTTAAACACTAACCCTTAAAGAATGATAAGAGAAAATACTATTAACTGAAACACATGCTTAAGATATTTCTAATTAATTGTTGAAAAGGTTTCTAAATAATTTATTATGAATTAATAATTAAAAGAAATTCTTTTGAGGGCATCAATATGTTGCAAATAGCTTGTAGATTAACTCTCATGTACTCATACTATGGAGTTTCATTGGACACAGATCAATTATTTAATCATTCACGCTTATGTCATTTTTTATTATATAATTATTTCAAAGTAAATTTCAATATTAAATTAATTTTGTGGTTTGTATGGTCTAACTCAACCGATAATGTTTATCTTACTAGCATGAACGCTTTTACTTGGGTTTGAACTTTTGACCTCTCAATTATGTTTGAATTTGAGACTTTGCTTGTGACTTGTAGATTGTATTAGACTGCGATGGAAGGCTTTTAGATTATTCCAGCTTCATAATTTTCACGTTTAAAATGCATTGGGAAGTAGAAATGAGCCTTCAAAAGCTGATCCAAACACCACTCCGATTATTAATATATGTACGTGTAAGTTTGCATGAAATGCCAAATATAAGAGTTGAACATAAATGATGGCATTTCGGTCATTTCACTATAAAATAAGAGGTCTACACAAGGAACCTTTTCTTAGGTGATTTTTCAATCCTACAAGTCAAACTCTTTTTTTTCCTCTTTTAAAAAACATCAATAAAAACATGTTCTCTTGTTCTTCTTCCATGGTTTTTCGTGACAGAGATTTGAAGAGGACCGCTTTATCATCAGAAAATTAAGTTAATTTGTTTGCAGAAAATCATCTAATTCTGAGTGCCATATATGAGAGAGAAAGTTTCATAAAAGGAGTAATAACAGGAAAAGAAACCTTGTCTTTTACTTGGTTGCATTGAATTCAATTCAATTCTCTCTCTCTATCTCTATTTCTCTTTGTATCTATAGCTCTTAGATTATACCAAGTACATAACCGACTCTCTTACTCTCTCTCCTTTTTTTTTTCCGTGGAAAAAGGAAAATGATTTTAAGTAGAAGAAACAAAAGGCGGTTTCATCATTCATGAAGCTTACGAAAGAGTTTGCTACTACTACTTAAAAAACAAGAGTAAGAGACAAAGTTTTTAGGTTGTTTTTTTGTTATATATATATGGCTTCCAGTGTTGAAAAACCAAACCAAACCACTACTCAACTAGAACCACTCCCACCACCTCAACACCGTCATCATCAAATTCATCATCCACAACATAAACCACAACATCATCATCATCCAATACATGATAATCAAATTTCTTTTGGAATGATGCAATCTTCTTCATCACCCTCTGTCCTTGGAAACTACATGTGAGTTCTCAATTATGTATATGTGTATATATATCGAGATGAAGTGATGGACAATTAACTGTGTCTTACGTTAAAAAAAATTGGTTTATTTTGTTATTATAATTTTTTTTGTTTTGTTTATGTCAGCAGAAATAAAGATTCGGGAGCTTATGATTTGGGTGAATTGGATCAAGCCCTTTTTCTCTATCTTAATGGACATACTGATCCATCCAGTGTCCAAGACCAAAAACGTGAGTTTTTTTTTAGTCACATGAATATCAAGATGAAAGAAAAAAAACTTTTTTTTTCCTTCCAAATCCCAATAACGTTTTGCTTGAAATTCAAAAAGAAGGATTCTTTTCCTTTCACTTTTGGTTTGTTATAGAGAATCTCTTTGTTTCACACCAATAGCATGTTCAGCAGAATCATATCTGCAGCAGAGTACTACCTTTGACCAGATCCTTTCTGCAGAAAAGCAAAACAAGCCAAAAGTGTGGAAAAAATGGAATACACAATTTTTTTTTAATTTTCAATTTCTTTCTTTTTTCCTAAAAAAGGGAAATTTATCTCTTCTCTCTCTCTCTCTCCATATTTTTCTATATATTTACTTGTATTTTTCTATTAATACTATTCTCAAAATATATACAAGAGAACTAGAGAAGAGAGGTAGAAATGCATTATATACTTCTCACACCTGTATTGTTTTCTTTGCATCACACTCTCTCCTCTTGTTATTCTCATTTGTGTTCTATCGTAATCATTTTGTCCCTTGAAAAATACACCCTCCTTATTTCTTCTATCATTTCTCTCTTGATTAGTATATTTATGTACAAAAAAAAAAGTATTTTTATGTTATATACACATAACTATTTAATGTTGCTGAATTTGGTAAATATTTGCGTCTCCACAGAGAATTCAACATCAGGAATGAGGCCACCAACTCTCAACATTTTTCCTTCTCAGCCTATGCATGTAGAGCCATCCTCGTCCAATTCTAAGGTGTAATTAATAATTATTTCACGATGAATTGTGTTACACACTACTCTCCTATATTTTGTTACACTTCATATTAATGTGTTTTTAATTAATTATTTATAGGCGAGCATGGAGTTAGTTTCTCCGCAAACAAGTGGATCCAAGAAAGGATCAGAGCCACCCAAAGCTGTTAAGGCACGTACAAAAATCATTATATTAAACCAATATGTTAATTAATAGTTTATGATTAAAATGAAAAGAAACAATAATAAGAGTTTGGTTCATCAAAAAAATAATAAGAGTTTGGTAGCATCTTTGAAGCATATGAAGTTCTGAGATAGTTAATTAAGCTACTCAATTATTGCTAGATAGTAGATATTATTATTATTATTATTTTCTTTATCATAATTAATCACCTACCTATGCGTTTACTATACTATAGCAGCGAGAGAAAAATCATGGCAAGGGTCCAACTTCAAGTTCTGAACATGAAGGACCTAAAACACCAGATCCTAAGGTTAACTCTTTAATCTTTTTTTTTTTTTTTTGTGTTAAGAAACTATAATCTTTTTATTTTCCCCATTTCATATCCACATTTTACCAATCTTGTTACTTTTTTTTATTCTTTTTGGTGACAATCAGTGCTAACAATATTTTAAATTAAAATGTTTAACTATTTACAGATACTAAGAAGACTTGCTCAGAATAGAGAAGCAGCTAGAAAAAGCAGGCTTAGGAAAAAGGTAAATGGTTTCACATGAAGATCATTAAATTCCATATTTGTGTTGTATTTGTTACATTTTTTGTCAATGGCCTCTCTAACTTATGAGCTATTTATGCATAATTTTATTTGTACTCTTTTCAGGCATATATTCAGCAGCTTGAGTCAAGCAGAATCAAACTTAATCAAATGGAACAGGAGCTACATCATGCTAGAAATCAAGTAAGAAAAACAAAAGAAAAATATCTTCATGGAAACCTAAAATGCAATAACCGGACATGTCATGATTTATTGTTATTTCCATTTTAGGGCATGTTCTTTGGTGGAGGTGCAATGTTGGGAGGAGAACAAAGCCTTCCTTCTATGAATAGCATTAGCTCAGGTGTGATCTCTTTTCCCTCATAATGCATGTTTAATCAATTTAACCTCTTATATTATATTTTGTCATTCAATTTTTTTTAACCTCTTGTATAAATATTTCAGAGGCTGCAATGTTCGACGTGGAATATGCGAGGTGGCTTGAGGAGCACCATCGTTTAGTTTGTGAACTAAGAGCTGCAGTTCATGAGCACATTCCTGAGAATGAGCTTAGAATGTTTGTGGACAAATTCTTGGCTCAATATGATCAAGTAGCTCATCTAAAGAGCTTAGTTGCAAAAGCAGATATATTTCATCTTGTTTCTGGCATGTGGGTTACCCCAATTGAACGTTGCTTCATGTGGATTGGTGGATTTAAGCCTTCTGAACTCATTAAGGTAGCATCACACTATTCTAAGTAACCAAAGGTTCATTTCATTCATGTCATAACTCAACATTATTTAACAACTACGTGCATGACAAAAAACAATATTTTAAAGTTGAACTTTGGTGAATTTTATGATAATTTTTATGCGGAGAATAGGGAGGGAAATGGTGTAACGTTATAGTCATTCAAAAGGAGAAGTTGATGATGTTATAAAGTCATAAACTTTGTATTGTCGGTGGTGCTATATACCAAAGAAATAAAAAAGAAGAGCTCACTATGAATTTAATGTCATCAATAAAATGACGAAAGAAAAACTAAAGTATCAAGATTTTCCATATTGTACGGTAGAGTTAGGCTTCATCTTCATGAAAGCCATACCTTATAACAAGTCTTTTTCTCTCATTTTTCTTCTTTTCAAGTTTCATGACCTTATTGTTAATGAAATTATGGGAATAGAGTCTTTGTTTCCATACCCATCTCTCTTTTGTATTGTATTTAATCGATAAACTTGAACAACCTCTCTTAACTCACAAAATATGGAATTGTATGATTTGACAACCATACTTTCCCTCTTATAGTATTAGTATTGGTATACAAATAACTTTTATGATATGCTCATTATGTAATTTGAAAAATATTATATTTAGTTTAATCGTTGAATTCAATGTTAGAAGAGCTATAATTGATTTTTTATATATAAAATTCAATGTTAGGATAAAGTTATAATTTGTATTAGTTTTTATCTCCAAATGTGATTTTTATGTTTTGATTTTATGTGTATTTTAGATCATTGTGAGTCAAATTGAACCACTGACCGAGCAACAAATAATGGGCATATATGGATTGCAACAATCTACACAACAGGGAGAAGATGCTCTCTCTCAAGGACTTGAGGCTCTCAATCAAACTCTTTCTGAAACTATAACATCTGATTCATTGAGCTATCCTCCCAATATGACCAACTACATGGACCAAATGGCAAGGGCCATGAACAAACTCTCCACTCTTGAAAGTTTCGTGAGAGAGGTACATTACCTTACTTTGACTAATTAACATGCTTCAATTTTTTTTAAATAATAGTATTTGCGAATAGGTGACTTTTATTAAGTGAGATTAAAAAGAGTATTAAATAATAGTATTCCTTTTGTTATCTAAACAAAATAATATAATCTGAAAACGATGTTATATCTATTTATATAGATAATATTAAATTGTTAATCATGGACGTTGAATTTGGTTTATATGTATATATTAGTCATTTTAGGATGGAATTTTGTGACATGCTATCTATCATGGTTGATTAGTTTTGTGGTCCCTCTATAAGGGCCATGACTTGACAAAGTTTTCATAACTGATTTCGTGGGGGTACTACTGGGTAGGAAGAAGAATCTGTTGTCCTTGGGTAGGGAAACCTACCACACAACCCCTTGAACTACTCCTTCCATCCATCTCTCTTTTTCAGTTAGTTACATAGAATCTAGAAACAAATACATTGAAAATATTTGAATCTCATATTTAGATGTTTATGTATTAATCAAAATCACAAATATGTATATATTTGTTTTAAAATGATTGGATAGAGAGTTAGTCCACATAGGGCGTAAAAAACATAGCAAATGTACCATAATAAGGCTTCCTAGCTATAAGGTTATGAGGATGTTGTTATTATAATGAACATTTTATTCACATTGATGAATTTCTAAGGTTGCTAGTGTGTATACTATTGATAGTATACACGTGAAAGTTAATATTAGTGGTCCCTCACCGATACAATCCTAATTAAAAGATAGTTAGTATCCCTCTAGCCCCATATCTATGTGATGTCATGGTCATAACCGTTTGACTTGAAGACAGCACTTATAGACCCTTCCCCATAATCTCCTTTTTGAATTTTGACTAAAAGTACAAACGGACGAATAATATTGCTCATGTATCTAATAGTATGATTTTTGGTTGAGTGAGTGAGACCATAATGCAAGATTTTTGAATCAAATTAGCCATATGATTTTGTTTCTTCTTGGTGTCAATATCGACTGATTTTGGAATTTATTTAGTTGAAATGAATTAAGTTGAAAGCAATGTTAAAACGACTTAATTTTCTTTGTGAAATTTATGGGGTTGTCGTTAATATGCACCGGCTAGCTACTACGCTATAGTGTGATTTTTTTTTTTTTTTTATGTTGTTCTTTGAAGAATTATGAGTAAATTATCCAAACACATTCACAAACATTTAAGATAGTTTTTACCCAGAAGCAAACATACAAAATTTTGTTTGTTAACTTTGGGTAATTTTCATTAACAATTCTTTAAATGGTAACCTAGGTTCGCCCGTATCATATATGTGTTAATTTGTTGTTTTCATCTCACCAAAAGTTGTTCACCGACTTCTATCAATGTCTATATTAGTAGCGGTTTTATTATTACAAGTCATCCAATAATACATCTTTGAATCTATTGTAAGTACGTAACCGATCGGAACAATGGGAAACAAAAGCTAGAGGAATATTAATTAGGTAGACCATATATACTAATGATAATGATTATGAATATGAACATTAGTATAAAGTTAATCTATAAGCTCTTCCAGTCATAGTTTGACCAATTTGTAGTATTTGTTCTAGTTGGACTTTTAGTCACACTATATATTGAACAATAATAGTCACACACACTCTTTGAAAACAATACATATATGTTGAACAATAATAGTCTGAATGTCATGTAGTCTATATCTATATATTAATTAATAAGGTGTCTAATTTACCCTTACTTTGAAAAATCGTTTACATACTCTAATGCCTTATATGTTGAAGTGCTAATGTTATAGATAACCAAAATTTCGGTTAACGTTCCAAATTTGACTAAGAAAACCTAAATCAGGTTCCTATAACTATTTATTATTCTTGTTTCAAAGTTAGAAAGGGAAAAGAATACCTTGTTACAGTTTCGTCTCCAACCTCCTTTTGTCTGTGTCTGACATTGTAATTTCATATATTTGTATTAAGTTGAATCTACAAGCAAAAGTGGAAATTTCAACACACCTCCACACACAAACATATACATTGTCAAATAACAAAATTTTACCATATAAAATATATATTATGTGTACTTATCCTCTAGGGTTTCCACTTTCCATCCCCTCAAGTCAAATTGTGGTTGGATTAATCTAACAATTGAAAGTATACATCACTATAGTGAAGATCTAGCAGCAAAATAAAGAGTTGACTACTCTAATTTTCACTATTCATTTAATTTTTTTAGACGATTCAATGGCCACTTAATATTGGCCGTACTAATATTTGTCGTTCAAAAAAAAAAAAAAGAAATTAACCGGTAATTGTGATTTGAATTGAACTTACAGGCGGATAATCTACGACACCAAACCATTCACCGTCTGAATCAGATCCTAACGACGCGTCAAGCAGCAAGGTGTTTTCTTGCCATGGCTGAGTACTTCCATCGTATGCGAGCCTTGAGTTCTTTGTGGTTGGCACGCCCTCGTCAAGAATAGCATTCAGTGGCTCATCACCTAAAGCTAACTATAGCTATATATATGGTCCTTAATTTCTAGCTTCTTTAATTTTTCTTAACATTATAAATTTAATGTTCTTTTCTCTCCCTTTGTTGCTACCCTCCGTCCCTTTTAATCTTAAGCTCTGTACAAATATATAGACAGATAACTATATAATAGAATTGAATTATAACAACTCTTGGTGATTTTACTTCTTCATAATTTCTGCAATAATTTCCTAAATTGTTTGGAAATCATTTTTCTTTACCGTGAACAATTAAGGGAAGCTTGTATTGAACTCAATAGTCCATTTGGCCTTGAAAGGTTGCATGCATAGGCTGTTGAGTTAATGCACTTGATGTAGACCAGATACACGTTGGTTTGGTCTTTAGTTTTGATTCTTATTTTCAAATGATATATATATCTTCCATTGCACACTATCCTTTATTTTAATTCCATCAATGTGAATGAGTAAATTAGGTGGTCCATTCTTACAAGGTTAGTTGTAACAGTCAATTTCACATATTGGAACGAGGTATTTTAATACGAACGGCTATTTAGTGTTCCTATCTTCCTATATATGCATTGACCATGAATGTGATAATTATATGTATACCCTTCAATTAAAAAAAAGAATGTGTACCAAAAATTCAAAACATACTTTTTGTACTGGAAATTAAGAACAGCCTTAATGAACATGCCATGTATATATATGGCCTATGGGCCATTTGGAATAATTTATTTATTGGTTAAATGTATTTTTATATAGTAATTTAATTTCAAATGTACATTTACATTGTTAAAAAACATTTACATTTAAATTTAGTTTGCATTTGAGTTTTATTCAGTAGTGGTGCCACCTATTAATTACTTTTATTTTTTAGTATGTGGTCCGTTAGTAAGCTCATTAGCTCTAGATTTTTCTCTATTTTAAATAGAATAACTATTTTTTTAGGGAAATAGAATAACTATTGTATTGTAATTACAACATTGAAGAAATATATCATAATTTTTTCAATTTCTGCATGGTATCACAAGCTTCCGGTTTAGAATCCGCAATATAATGGGATTAAGTTTGAGCAGCGAATGGTAGATTACTATTGGGAATATTTTTGTCAGTTTGAGATGCTGTGAGTAAATCATAGGTGCTAAAGAGCAATTTTCTTGTTCAAAACGTTCAATTTATACTGGGCCCGGATTTGTAAACATGCCACATCAACTAGCCCTCTTGTGGTTCCAAAAACAAATAATATTGCTCTTTAGGCTTTGTTTGCAAGTTTGGAGGGGAAGGGAGGGAAGGGTTTGAAAAAAATGGAAGAAGTAAGTGAATGAAATAGAGGACATTGGGAGGAGGGACTTTGGGGGGTTATTTTTCTTCAAAATATAAAACCCTCCTCATTTGGGGGAACTAAAAAATTGTATGGAGGAGGGTTTTGAGGGGTTTGAGAGGGTTTATATAAATTCTTCAAATTTAATATATGTTGTTATTAATCATAAAATTAAAAATATATTAATCATAAACATTAATTTATCACTCTCTTAAAAAATACTCTTTCAAAAAATTGAAAGATTTCTCAATTTTTCCATAGATTTTTCTCCCGCCAAAGCCCTTCCTTCCCCTCCCCTCCAAACTCCCAAACAAAGCCTTAAGCACCTATACTTTACTCTCAAACACCCTAAACTAACCAAAATATCACCCCAGGACAATTAGTTACCGTTTCAAAGAACTGTAATTAAATGCCGTTCAGAATTCTACCAAATTATTCTCCATTTTTTCTTCTTACAACATGAATACTTCTCTTTTTCAACCGCTATCAACATATCAACGATACAAACAAACAATTAGTTTCAAGCAATTAGTTCTTTTTTTTTGATCAGTAGCCTAGTAGCTAGAATTCACCTTATAAGGTGAATAAATGGGGTGTTCGGGGTTCGAACTGCAGCCCCTACATATGATAATGCATTGTCCTACCAACCGGGGTTAAGCAATTATTTCTAAATTAGAGTAACCAAGACCATATATTACCTAAAATTAAAGTAATTAACCAAAACACAATTTAACAATTCACTCATTTCCTCCTGAGTTTATACTCCCTCTGTTAAGGACAGCTGAGTTAGGAACTAGTTTCATTAGGCACTAATTTTTTCTTTCCTTCTTCTGTTTTTGCTGTCTCTTTGATTTGCCTTGTAACAAAAGTAAAAAGAAACACAAAAGCGAGAAAAAACAACAATTACAAACGATGCGAGGTGCAGCCCGTCCAGTGTTATCGGTTGGGTTTCGTGGTGGTAGCTTTTCTTGTTTTGCTTGGGGGCTTTGTGGGGGCTTCCTACCTCTTTCCTCTAAAAATAACATTTGTTTTCGATTTCTTTTTCTAAAATGAGAATAATTAGGAAATATATAGACACATTGTTAGTTGAATATGGCAAACAGTCAAATTTAAGATTAGCCGAATTCCCTTCAACTAAATGAAGGGTAGGAAAATATAAAACACTTGAATGTGAGATAGTCAAATTGGTTCATGACGATTGTGGCTATATTAGAATCAGTAATTAAAAGGTTTAGTGAAAATTTACAACTATCACTTAGTGTAACTTTGATTCCACTTCTAAAGTATTATAATTGATTTTGAACGTGTAAAATTGATTTAAACATATTTAATTGTTGTTTAATATAATTAATTCTTCTTCTAAAATTGATTTTACTTAAACTAACTCTTGATTCTAAAATTAATTTTTACAAAAAAATATATTTAAACACAAATGACATTAAATCAAAATTACTTTTAACAAATCAGTTGAACTCACCACACGGACTATGTAGCCTGTAAAGCAACTAATGGCACGGATGAGATAAGAAGAAGCCAAACTTCTGATGTCATGTACTCCAAACAACAGAAAAAATCATGCATTTTTGTTTTTTTGAAGGAGAAAAAATCATGCATTACCAACCTAATCAGTGGAACTGAGTTAAATTAGATAGGTCACAATAGTTTAGCCATTAAAATATCTGTTTATTATTTATTTATTTTATGATTTACCATTTCTTGCTTGTAAAACGATCAAGTGCAATAGATATTGTAAGGACAAAGTACTATACATACTACTTCACTGCGACACAGCTAAGTGATAGGTAAGTGGCACTGCCCACACGCAATAATCCAAGTTGAACAACACAGCTCGTGATCTCTTTATGAAAGGAATCATTTGCTTGCGCTTTTTCAAGGTTGAAGGACTACAGCCCATAATGAATGATGATCATGTAGACAAATGAGTTCCAAATTTAGTTCAACGAAAACAATTTCATCCTTGTAGTACTAGCAGCCAGTACCTTCCTAAAGAGAAAAATAATTGACATAAACATAACCATTTCCTTTTTTCAATTTTTCTTTTCATTCTGTGACAATAACAAGTCACGTGTTTTCTCATTAATATCAACACTCTCCTCATTCAAAATCCAACAAAAAATGGTAACCATGTTTGGTGGAGCTTCAATAGTCATATGCTTCGTCCTACTACTCTCCCCAATTGCATTTTCAGAGAAATGCAACCCACAAGACAAGAGGGTGCTCCTCAGAATCAAGAAGGAACTCAACAATCCTTATCTTCTAGCCTCATGGGACCCACAGACAGATTGTTGTGACTGGTATTGCGTCGAATGCGACCTTGTAACACACCGTATCACTGCCCTCATTATGCAATCCTCCGTCCCAGACACAAATCTATCAGGCCCTATACCCCCTTCAGTCGGTGACCTCCCTTATCTCGAAAATCTCGAATTCCACAAACTCCCCAGGCTCACGGGCCCAATCCAGCCCACTATCGCCAAGCTCACAAAACTCAAGTATCTTTTCATCGAATACACCAATGTCTCAGGCCCGATACCACCTTTCTTAGCCCAGCTTAAAAACCTCCAGCTTCTTAGCCTTTCCACCAACAACCTCTCAGGCCCGATCCCTAGCTCACTTTCTCAGCTACCAAACCTCGAGTCATTACACTTAGACAGAAACAAACTCACAGGCCCAATTCCAGAATCATTCGGTTCTTTCAAAAAGCCCGGGCCAGATATCATCTTATCTCACAACCAGCTCTCTGGGCCCATTCCAGCTTCATTAGGTCAAATAGATCCAGAAAGAATAGACTTGTCGAGGAACAAGCTTGAAGGTGATGCTTCCGTGCTTTTCGGGAGCCAGAAAAGGACACAAATACTTGATGTTTCAAGGAACTTGTTGTCTTTTGATTTTTCTAAGGTTGATTTTCCTAAAGAGAGTTTGATATGGTTGGATATTAATCATAACAAGATTTATGGGAAGATTCCAGTGGCATTAACCAAAGTGGAAAATTTGCAGCAGTTTAACGTCAGTTATAATAAGTTATCTGGTGAGATACCTCAAGGTGGGACTGGAAGATTGCAGGATAGGTTTGATGTGTATGCTTATCTTCACAACAAGGGTTTGTGTGGACCACCTCTTCCTAAGTGCAAGTTATGAAGAAAGCTAGCTAAGTTCAAAAATAAATCTATTGTTTCAATAAAAACTTTTATTTAGATATCGTTTGCATTGCCATGCCTAATGTTCAATTGTCTTAAGTTGAGCTGTTGTTCTAATTTCGTTTAATCTAAGCTTGATGAAATTGATTTTTTAGCTAAATTATTTTTTCAATTTCTTTTTCAGCAAATGTTTTCATAAGTTTATGATGAAATTTTTCAGCTTATCCTTTCTAAGTTGGATAGACATCCGAACTTGAATCGCATGGTCCGAAAAAAGAAGACTAATTTTTATTGGAAAATGGTAACATATGTCACCATAGTACTAGCTACGAAAATAAATAAAGTGAAAATATCTTGGAAAAAAAAAACAAAATCTTGAAATGTAGTTAAATTTTAAAAGTGTATAAAAAGGTATTTTTAATGCTAAGTTTACTTTTAGGATTTTTCTATTTTTGTGTATTTTTTTTTAAGAAACTATTTTAAAATATTGCGCATAAATTGGAATCATTTGATCAAATGGCTAATGATAATTGATTGCATGAATGCAAAAGAATATTAACTACACATGTTGATTTGAAAATGTTTCAAAATAACAAATGAACTTAATCGATGGATCTATGATTTGTGTTTGATCCTAAAGAGAATTTTTAGTTGACAAATTTATGTGTAGTGAATGGAGTTTAATGTGAAAATGAAACTTTTCGATCAACTAATATGAATATGAGAATGTTATAGCATATCCATTCATTTTACGAAGGTATGTATTATTAGGAAGTAACTTTTGAGCTTGAAAAATATCATTATCTTTAAATTAAAAGAAAATTGGGAGATTAGAATATAAGTTTGTATTCTTCTTTCTCCCACATCTCCATCCATCTTGCTCAATACGATACCCTCGGTCGGTGAAGACAAACAAAATTGCCTTTTGTCATGACTATTTTATGAAACATCTTATTCTTAGGTACATAACTTGCAACAAAAAAATAAAAATAATTCAAGATCACCAATTCATGTAAATTTAAAGCGAGAAATAAAAATTAATTCTTTTAAAAAAAAACCATTTAAAAATTCTGAATACTTTTTTTATAATAAAAATCGTAGTTGGTCGTGTTTTGTGACTTCTTCGATGCAATCAACTTTGCAAAGATCGAAGATTTGAAGAGAGGGAGGATTGGTCCGAGGAAGAGGAAGAAAGAGAGAAGAAATGGAGAGATATGTTATGTTGTTTGAGTTGGTATGGTGTTTCTATAAGAAAGACGACATCGGAGAAGGGAAATGGCTTTACGGCGGTAGAGTTTAATTCACTCATTTGATCTCTACGTGCTGAGGAAGATGGAGATGTGAGAGAAACAAAAAACAAAATTATATACTTATCTCAAATTATATTTTATTTTAATTTAAAAATAACGATATTTTTGTTCAACTAAAAAAGGTGATTCTTTCTAATACACATCTTCATAAAGTAAATTTCATACATCGTTCTTTCAACTCAACAAGAGTGTTATCTTGTAGGAGTGAATGTTTTCTCATAGCCATTTGTTCTCTGTAAGGAAATGAACTTCTTTGTATGGAGTCTGAATTTACATTTACAGTTTATTAAAAACAATTAAACTAACTCCGAAGTTGCAAGTGTCATTTGTCTTCTTACTTCCAATGAACTTCTTTTGATAGTCTCTTTTTTGAATTTGAATCTTGGCTTTGAGACATATATAACCGCTTACTTGAAAGCGGGGTGGGGGTGTGTGTGGGGAAACTGTTTGAGACTTATCCTCTTTGAGACTGAGGTTATATCGGGAGCTCCCACAATAGAGTTTCTCATTTTAAGTATTGAAATGGATTTTATATGTACACATCAGACATTATATCATCTTAAATTTTGTGATTTGACGGTTGTTTTTTAATATTATTATTTAATAAGTACGTTTTTTATGAATTATTTAAGAAATACTTCACATATCAAACTCAACGATTCAAACAATTATTGAATGAGTCTCATAAATATTTATTTTAGTATAAATTATTAAAGTGAATAAAATATTTATTTTAATAATTTTTTTACTTTCAAAATAAAATAAAATATGAATATGTACCAAAAAATATATATATGAATATTGAAAAGGGGCTAGCTAAAAAGTGAAAAGATAGATCGTGGTTTTAAAGCCACTGTTCTCTAAGAAGAACATTCATATGTTTAACACCGCAATGTGGGTGTTTACATAGCTTGATGTTGAATTTTTTAAGTTAATTAAGTTTTTAGTCCCTATAAATATATCGAATTTTGATTTTAGTTCTCATAAAAAAATTTGATAGATTTTGGTCCCTATAAAATTTTTCAGTACGTAGTTTTAGTCCCTGTTAAATTAAAGTTTGTTTAATTATGCTTAAAATTTAATTTTTTTATGATTTTTATACATACTTGTTTAAAACATTATAAAACATTACACCGCAATAAGTTAGCTCAAAAATTTCTTTTTAGGTCCAAATTTTCGTTAGTTTTATCTTGAATTTTTTACGTTTAAAAAAAATTATATTTGATTTATTACATGTTAAAAAATTCTAATTTTTTATAAAAGAGATTATTATAATGTTCTTAACATGTCTGTTAAAAATCATTTAAAAATATAAAAGTTTAAGTATAATTAAACACATTTTAATTTAACAGGACCAACACATATTTTTAGTCCTTGTAAAATTAAAACTTGTTTTATTGTGTTTAAACTTTAAATTTTTAATAAATGTTTTATATATTAGTTTAGAATATTATAAAAAGTTCCTCCGCAAAAAAGTAACTCAGAATTTTATTATTAGGTCCAAATTTTCATTAATATAATCTTCAAAATTTGATTTTTAAAAAAATTCATATTTAATTCATTACATGTTAAAAAACAAATTTTTTTATAAAAGAGTGTCTTACGATGTTATGAACATGTCTGTAAAAAATCTTTCAAAAATCTAGAAGTTTAAGCATAATTAAATAAATTTTAATTTAACAGGGACTAAAAACACTAACGGAAAATTTTATAGGAACTAAAAAGTGTGATTTGTTTTTTTTTTTTTGGTTTGGTAGTGACTGTGATTTGTTTTTGTAGGGTCTAAAAACAAAACTGCAGATATTTATAAGGATCAAAAACTTAATTAACCGTTTTTTTAAAGAGACACGATATGAAACGAGAAAATATTGTAAAGAAAAAGATGAACAATTTATTTTAGTTTTTGAACGTGCATTTCGTTGTAATAATGGTCTCTAACTCGGAAAATTATGTGTATGCATTTTTTCGACTCGTAAGTAGCATGATGTGACACTAGGGATGGAAATGAAAGAAAAACAGATTTAGGTACTTCATAAATCCCTCGAATCCTAATTTCGACTATCCGTTCATCAAATCCCTAATAATCATTTAAATGGAAGTGATTAAGAATTTGTTAGAAAGAAAGTGAAGGGAGAGAAAGATGATCGAAAGAGACTTCGCCTATTTGGAGCGGGAGCAAAAAAGTAAAGGTAAAAAAGTACTGTTGGGACCCACATAAAAAACTTTCGTCCTTTACATGGAAGGAAAGTTGAAAGGAAGCGTACTTTTTGTTGAAAGGACAAAAATGCCACGGTATAATACATGTATAATTTTCAAACTTCAACGTATGAGTATAGTTTACCATTTTCAAAAATAATAATAATGTAGTTTATCCCAAAACGTTTAGATGAAATGACATAAGTCTCTTTTAACTTAACTAAGATCTTAAGTTTGAATATAACCTTGGAAATACAGCATCGTTAAATTTCTTAAAAATAAATTATAAATGATAAGTAATTTTATAAAGGGTTAAATATGTTTTTAGTCCCTATAAATATACAAACTTTTTGTTTTAGTCCCTCTAAAATTTTCCTTTAACTTTTAGTCCTCCAAAAATTTTCCATCTTCACTTTTGGTCACTCTTTTCAAGTAAATCATATGTAGAATTCATATTTTTGAATAAAAAATTTCAGAAAAATTCATAATATTATAAGAATCTCTCCCAAAAAAATTTAGAATTTTTTTAACAAAACATGAATTTAATATGAATTTTTATATTTCTGATGGTTAAAAATTCATATTAAATTTATGTTTTGTTAAAAAATTCTAATTTTTTTGGGAAATATTTTTACAATATTCTACACATTTCTGCACAATTTCGTTAAAATATACTAAAATTAACTTAAAATTAGGGACCAAAAGTAGTGATTGAAAATTTTATATGGACTAAAAGTTGAAGAAAAATTTTAGAGAGATTAAAACAAAAAATTGGTATATTTATAAGGATCAAAAACATATTTAACCCTTTTATAAATAATAAGTAATCTGCCTTGCCTCCTTCAAAAAGAAGTAATCTGCCTTGCCTAAAAAAAGGTAGTCAAATCAAAACATACTGGTATGTAATAATTTATATGGTAAAAACTACCATCAAAATAAATCATATATTTTATTTAGTGACATGCAACAGTCTAATTAAAAGTATTTTCTTCTTTACTAAGAGTTCATTTGATAGTTTTATTCAACTGTTAGATTAGGGTACTATTGTCACTATAAAAATAGATATTTTTCTCCTTTCTACTTTCATGTCTAAAAAAAAATTAAAATATCATCTTGCATCCTTAACAGAAAAAAAACATCATCTTACTTTCCTTTAACAATCTTTCCTATCATTTTCATTCCTACAAATATGTGTCAAAGCTCACGCAAAATCTTACTCATTTACTTTATTTGATATTAGCGGTTGACGGGCATTTTGTGTTCGTTTATCTGCTATTTTTATTGCGCTAACGTGTGCAAATTATAAATAATTTTTTATAAAATTTAGATTTTGATTAAAATTATATATATAGGTGTTTGTGGCTTCTTTGTAGATAATCATGTTTATCTTTTTCAGTTACACAACAATATTGCAAATATATTATAAACTCTCATATTTTTCGATCATATCAATAATTTAACATTATTATAGGAAAACTTGTATAAAAGTATAATCAAAATAATGAAAAATCCAACCTAAAATCTCATATTTTCTTTATATATTTTTAAGATAATATTGTTTCTATTATAGTGGAGTATTATAATGAGATTCATCTATTTTTAATAAATAATTTAAATATTTTTATAAAAAGGATAAAATAGTAAATAAAATACTTTAGATGAGGGGTAAAATTAGAAAAGGAAAAGACATCTCAAATTCATGTATTTTCTTTATATATAGTATAAATAATAGTTTTTTTTACAAAAATAAACGATATTCATTAATTCAAATTGACAGAAAACATCGACACAATACGAATCCAAAGTCGTTAAAAACAAAAGGGATGAATCTTCGAAAAAACTCACAATATCCATATATTCAAGTTTTCAAAATACTTATGTCACATATCTACAACATTGACGACGCAAAAATCTTTGATCGAAACCCACTTGGGTTGGTCTAGTGGTATTGACTTGGGATCTGGGAGTGTGCTCCTCCTTGAGGTTTTAGGTTCGATTCCCTTTGGTGCCAATTTGATCGAATATGCACTTGCTTAAAGTTAATCTTTCAACCTGAATCAAATAAACATTACACTAAGACGGGAAATTAAAAACACATCGCACAAAGAGGAGAAATCAATACAAACAGAGTTGTGTAGAGACAACAAACTCACAAAAGCAAACGAAAGAATACTAAAAATATGTGAAAATCACTTATTCAATTAGAAAATAAGAAAAAACAATTCAAATAGATGATTTTGGGTTTTTTTTTTACGTTAAAATTAACTTTAAATCACCTTTATTATTCAATAAACAAAAAGAAGAAAGGGGTGTAGGTTTCGTTAAATACTATTTTGTCAAAATGAAAAAGCACTATGCTTGATGTCGGTTAATCACATATGCCAATCTCACTAGTATAGATAATAAATTTTTGTAAAAAAAGAAAGATAATAGTTGATATTTATTCATTTAATATCTAATTAATAAATATAAAAAATAGGCAAATCACGCATCTAATATCTGCACAATCATCCTCGATCCCCTCTGTTTGTGGACAATCTTTAAAAAAAGTATCAGACTAGTAAAAGATTTCTGTCTATTTACTCTTTTTTATTTTTTTATAATAAAAAAGATTTCTGAAATCTTTTTTCTATAGCCTTCAAGAGACAGGTCACAATATGGTGGGACACTGATTCCTTTTATATTTTATTTGTTAAAGAAGTAACAAGTTTTCTTTAAAAAATTTAGAGAAAAAAATTAACAAGTTGAAGCCCTCTTTGTGGAACGACTTTACTCCTCGTGTTTATCATGGAGGAAAAAGTGATTAAATAATACACAATTCCCTTAAAAATTTAAGTTTTCACGTGCCTATATCATAAATAAACGAGCTCTTTGACGCTTATCCCCACCGATATTGAGTCTCGTATTTGTATTTGATTTCATATCAACAGTAGCATCTTAATTTAATGGGTTGTATTCAGAGATTTTTAGAAATTGATTTAGATTTGAGGCATTATAATGTGATTCAATTGATTAATATATATATATATATATATATATAAAATATTTACATTGACGATGTATATAAATTAAATTGATTTTCTCGTCACTTGTAGTCGATTGTCGGTATATCTGAATATATATTATTTTTTGAAAGAGTATCCAAAAAATTTGAATGAGATATTAAAAATGTTTCTTTAAATTTAAACTTAGGTCTAAATTCAAATTCAGCTTTGAAAATAAAACATTTTTTTATGAAAAATCTTAAATGAATGTTTTAGAGCATGTTGTGGTATCATTCGCTCAAAAGATGTGGTATCACTCACATAAAAGAGTAGGAATGTTAACAAAATTCATTTTTCAATACGTTTTTAACAATCAATCTTTTGTTAAATGAAATTAATTTATATCCCACCACATTTTATATGAATTTAATTTTTAAAATAATAAATATTAAAAAAAATGTTCAAAAGAAAGTGTGGAGAAAACGTTGCTAACATACTATTATGTGATGTGATACACAATTCAAAACAAAATAGACCGCCAATATATAGTATTTCAAGTTCATCAAGTTAGGTATAGGAAAGAGGCACCGGCACACACCCACACACAATAATTCAAGTTCATCAAGCCCCCTCGAGATCTCAAGCAAGAAAGGAATCATTTCGAAAAATATCAGTATTTATTATTTTATCTAAAGTAGTATCCACTCAAGAGAAAGAAAATAGGGTGGTAGTGAAGTAGTAATTTAAAATGTACATAAAATATTGGATTGGGACCTGCTGCTGCCTGTCGCCACCATTACTTGAGCACGTTACAGCATGTTTCTCATTACTACCTACTGTTCTATAAATAGATATCAATATAGTTCAATACTCTACCACCAACTTACCAAAGAAACAAACCAAAAATGACAACTATTTTGCTATGCTTCTTCTCACTACTATTACTCTTACTCTCTCCAGTTGCAATATCACAAAAATGCAACCCACAAGACAAGAAAGCGTTGCTCCAAATCAAGAAGGAACTCAACAACCCTAAGTCTCTGTCCTCATGGAACCCACGCAAAAATTGTTGTGATTGGATATTTATCCATTGCGACGGAACAACTTCTCGTGTCATTTGGCTCGCAATCCAATTCGATTCAGGAGTCCCAGACCCAGAATTCTCAGGCCCTATATCCTCTTCAGTTGGTAATCTCACTTATCTTGAACGCCTTGAATTCAATCAATTACCCAAAATCACAGGCCAAATCCCGGCCACCATTTCCAAACTAAAAAACCTCAAATATCTTACAATCTCCGGAACCAATGTCGCAGGCCCAACACCCTCTTTTTTGGGCCAACTTAAAAATCTCGAGCTTCTTGACCTTCACTCCAACAAACTTACGGGCTCAATACCGAGTTCACTTTCCCAGTTGACTAACCTCAAACAGTTATTCTTGCACGATAACAAACTTTCTGGGCCCATTCCAGCTTCATTGGGCCAGTTAAATCTTGAAAGGATAGTCTTGTCTAAGAACAGGCTTGTGGGTGATGCTTCCGTGCTTTTCGGGAGCAACAAAAGGACAGATTACATTGACCTTTCGAGGAATTTGTTTTCGTTTGATTTTTCAAAAATTGATGTTCCTAAGAGCTCGTTTTTGTTGGATATTAATCATAATAATATTTATGGAAAGATTCCAGTGGCATGGACCAAAGTGAAAGAGTTACGGATGTTTAATGTGAGTTATAACTTGTTGTGTGGTCAAATACCACAGGGTGGAAATTTGCAGACAGATTTTGATGTGTTTAATTATTATCACAACAAGTGTTTGTGTGGGTCACCGCTCCCCAAATGCAAGTGAAGTGATAAAGGAAGAAGGAGATTAGTTAAGTTCAAAATGAATCTCAGTTTTCAATAACAACTCCAGCTGACATTCTACCTTTTTCTTTCTTTTGTTGTGTGTATTGTACTTTTGTTTAACCTGTGTTTTTATTTTATTTATGGGAAAAACCTATAAAATAAAAACACATGTTCTAGTTTTATTTTTTGTGTTTGAGATTTCATTTCCATTAAAACAAACGGTAAATGTTAACGAGTACATCCGAAATATTTTTAAGTATCAAAAGTGATAAGATTTTATGAAAAATTGTGTATTTATTAAATTAAAAATTGAAGTTTTGAATTTTTTAAATAATAATTTCTTCATTAAAAATGCTTAAATTTTACATTGTTAACAAGACAAAAAAATTAAGCTAAAAATTTGTGATGTCCCTGTGACTTAGAATTTGGAATCTGTTCCTCCATATCACTTTACCTAAGTATCAGAAACACATATCAATGCTCTTCACCCAACTATCTTTTGCATCCAAGTTCACCTTGGAGCTCCAGGATCCATCTTCTGTACTGTAGCGCTGCAGTTTGAACTCCAAACCTTATATATATTATACATTGTCCCTATCAACTGAGCTAAGTTCGTGTACGAAGATACAATCTTATATATGTTTATTAACAATATCATATTTTTTATTTTTTGGTCAATATTAACAATATCATTATTAAGAAATAAAACAAAGTTGATTGCCATTTTTTTTAACACATCCTAGGTGTTCTTATGAATTTCCGAGGTATTTTAACACATCCAATGTATTCTTATTAAACAGAACCCACAAAATATAATAAAAGCTTTTAATTGAATATGTAAATTATTGGCCTCTCAATATACTTGCTTACTATAAAAATTTGCTCAATGAAATTAAAGACTATACGATTTCATTGAAAACAATAGTTTTAGTAGTTTTATTTGAGCAAGTTTTATTAGCACTAACTTCACACTTATAATTTTTCCCTCATGACACAGCACCCCTCCGTCACCTGTTAAACGCTGTTACCGTTTTCCTTGATGGAAGATATTCCTGCCTATAGTCATCCCCAAATTCACGTAAAGAGGGTCATGGATATATATTTTTTTGCTTTCATTGTTGGAAGTACCTTTATGTGTTGTGGTTTGTTTGGAAGGGGCGGTGTTTCTATTTGATAAACAACAAAGAATTGCAGTATATTATCTTTTTAAAAATTAATCAAAAACAAGTTGAAGAGAATCACAAGCACTAAAACAACTGATTTTTGCCATAGTTGAATAATTTGATAACCAATTTTTTTTAATAAACCAAACTAACCAACCGAATTAGAGAACAGAAAAAATTGAACATAAAACCTTATCTATTTACTACACTTTATTTAAAAATCATTTTATAGGTCTATTTACTGAACTTGTTAATATACTCATGAATTGAACAATTGTCATGTATATTCAAAAACAATGAAATGTCAAAATACCAATTTCCATTATTTCACAAAATGTATGATTTCATTTTGTATTTCTATTTACTACTAAACTTGTTAATTCTAATTGTTAAGACAATATACTCATGAGTGAGCAATTCTCTTGTATATTCAAAAACAATGAAATGTCAAACCAGAACAAATTTTCATTATTTCACAAAATGTATAATCCCAAGCTAGCCTTTTATATTAACTACATCAAAATGTCTCACTTTATAAGTATATATTTTCACAAGATAACAAGTACTTAAGTTTTCCAATTTTACATTTTTTATAGACATTAGTAGGCTCTCAGTTTGAACCTAAACATTCCATTTAATGGTTGGTAACGTTTGGACGGCTTGCAATATTTTTATCTATAATCAAGCTGAGCATAAAAGATAAGAATTTTTGATATATCAAAATAAATATTCAACAAGAATCTGAAACATATCAAACATGAAGTTTCTTGAGGTACTCATCTATGTCCAGAACTGAAAACTAAAGAAAACAAGCCAACTTTGTCCCAAATAACAAAACTATAAAAAATACAGAGGGCAAAAAAGAAACAGCAGACATAACAAGTTAAAAATAAGATCAAGATCAAGCATCTGCAATGGTAACCTCAACCTCGACACCAGGTTCGATGGTGATAGAGGTAATCTGTTTAACAACATCTGGGGAACTGTAGAGGTCGATGACTCTCTTGTGCACACGGAGTTCAAATCTATCCCAGGTGTTGGTACCTGGCACAAGACAGAATATCATTCATTCAGCAAGAAAATTCAGAGAATCCTACAATTAAAAAACACTATAGGCACAAAATTCAAATGACATAAAGGAAAACGACGATGCTATGACTTGACATAAAATCAGAAAACATAGCACAATCAATCATTCAGCACAGAGGTTTGGCATACACAAATACACATATAAAAGATAAAACCAATAGCATAATAACAAAACGCAAAGGAGGGAACCCTGCAACCCGTGCACATAAAACACTACTAAAAAAACAAAAATTAGTGAGGGAAATTTAGAGAGGGAAAACGTGAAATCCCTCTCTAATTCCCTCACCAAAGTTTGCGACCAAGGAGTTTGTGAGGGATTTTATTTTTTCCGTCACTAATTTCCCTCCCAAGTTTTGCTTTTCCTAGTGGTGAGAGAATCAACAGTGAGATAAATAAATAACTACATGTAAAACAGTTAATGACCCATTAATTCCAACCCGTAGTTGAGTCCTTCAAAATTTGTTCAGGAACATTCTGATGCAAGTCATATTAACCATTCAACAAAACTGATTTAAAAAAGATTTAGACAAGTTGCTGTCTTATAAAAACAAAGTTCGAAAACAGAAACCTTCCTTTTACTCTCACATGTATGCCAATTAAGGTTTTAGGATAATTGACTTCCAAAAGATAGAAGAAAACGTAGCTGACAAAACAGCACAAAACCAATAGATGGAGAAGCAGAAAATTGAAGGGAAGGGGATTGCATAAACTACAACTAGATGCCCATTTATTATTTTTGAGAGATCAGACCAATACACAGCTATATAATATTAAAATTACAATTAAAATTAGAATTTGCATCTAACTTTTCATGAACAGGCTAGTTTCAGGGCACATTTGAGTTTGCAACTTAATTAAGTGTTTCTTAATCACTCAATTGTAAGCCATATTAGGAGCTAAGGAAAATACAAGAAAGCTTCAACAGCTTATATATCATGGATTATAAGTAAAATGTAACGCTTAGGTAAATCCTTATGCTATGAAATAATACAAATACTCTCTAAATAACCTTTTTCAATAGTTCCATGTTCCTAATCTATTAGCCATTGACTACATTTTACAATCATAAAATCCATATTAATTAACGAAAAGTGACAAATTATAAAATAGAGTGAAATGAAATACCTTCTCCACAAGGGGTCTTCCTGGTAGTGATATGAAGAACCTTAGTAGGCATCCTAACAGGACCCTTCACTCTAAGATGCTTATCCTTAGCACCACGAACCAAATCAGCACAAACTAAATAGCAACAACAAGTGAAAAAAACGAAACATCAGTGTATTAGTTAAAGCAACATAAACGTAAAGGAAAGATTAACAGAACGTACCCTTCTCGAGATTTTTGACATGCTTGGAGGAAAGGGTGATCCTAATCTTATGGATCTGCTCTTGAGATTCCTCCAAACCAGGCTTGGTGGGTTTCATCGCAGCGTACGCCATTTTGGTTGTTCAGAGTATACACACTGAGTGAATAGGTATTAGGGCGCCGCAGCTGGTGAATCAAAGGAGACAGAAATTGAACGAAGGAAGTGTTTTAACAGGTGAGGGATGGTTGGATATGGGTTGTGTTTTTAGGTCAAACTAACAGGCCGAACCCATCACCGTTCTTTTATTATAAGCCCAGCCCACCAAAGTGTTTAAATTTCAGATTATGCAAAGTACCTCTATTAATATCACAATGAAAATTGTTTTTCTGACATTGATAAGTTCATATTGATACGTAAAGGCAGGGCGACTAGTACTAGCTATCCACGTCACCTCCTGGACAATCTCCTCTTCAGTGTGTCAGGCATCTCTCTAGCATGCTCCTCCTTTATGATCTGCTCCACGTTCACCGGCCTGGGAAGAGATCCTTCATCAGGTGAGAGAATACGAGGGTGAGAGGCTTTGGCATACCAAGCCATGTAGCCAGTGTCATGCTGCCATGGTCTCTCGCACCTATGTATGCAATGAGGGTATAACCACGGCTGAGCGTCTAACAACACAGTGGTCAGCACCTGCAGAGGCATCTGAGCGACAAAGGATGGATGTCTGGAACGTCTTGTACAAACTCAAACTGCCTCTTTACCTGCTCAGGTAAATGACGGTACACCCTTTAGTTCCCGAACATGGATCGTCATCTCCCCCCTACTCGTCTCCGTGTGCCACCTCTCGCAGAGAGCACATACCATGGCATGGGTCACACTAGAATACCCAATGTATATCAAATCATGTAGGCCAGACGTCTCCACAAGATCCCAAAACCACCTCAAACCATCCTCCGACTTACCAAGCTCTCTCAGCTTTTTCTCTGCATTTATACACTTGTACTCCCCATCACACCACATCTGAAAATCAAATTAATTAAGACATTGTCACTACAAATAATTTAAATATGAACGCTAAAGAATTTAAATATATTAAACACTTACGCTACATTCTTAAAAAAATTTAAACACTTACGCTAAAGAATTTAAATAATTTAAACATTTACGCTAAAGAATTTACATAATTTAAACACTTACATTATGATGGTTCACCCAAAGAGGGTTCGCCACGTGCCTCGCGTAGTCGGACAACAATGTCGTGGTCTCAGGACCTCCAGGAAAGGGAAGCTCTCCAACAGGGTATGGCGGTATCAACGGAACATGACGACGAGGTCGCCGCCGAGTCTGAGGCTCAGGCTCACCCTCAGGAGCTACATTATCTACGTCAAGATAATCCGCCACAACATCCTCTGGCACCTCCTCATCATCTTCCACCTCGTCATCTTATGCCTCGTCCTACGGCTGATAAAACATTCTCTCCTCCTCCGTCCGATCATATCCAACAAAACTCTCATCTGCATACCCGACATAATCATGCGCTGGTGTCGGATCAACCACCTGGGAGGAGTAATCCATCTGCGACTGTGAGCCCTCTCCAACTATCCTCGGGTCCCTGCGCTTCCGAGTCTTTGGGACATACGGATTTTGATCCACCTTTTCTCTCCGAGCGCTAGCGGTACTCGGCGCTTTACCTTTGCGCATCATATCCTCTATAATAAGCTGTTGCTGCTCATCCTCATCCCTATCCATATCTGTACAAAACAAATTAAAAATAACTTAAATACGTGGACAATGTATTTAGGCATTTCAAAGGAACGTAAAAGTATACAAATATAAAGGATACATATTGTAGGCATATATGATTTTGATTGATATTTGATACATATATACATTATAACACAAAAATCCAAACTAATCAAACTAAGCAATTGAAGTCCCTTTGAAATGCATATATGGTTATTATATCGTTATGTCCAAACTAATCAACCTTGCAAAAAAAATAAAAAAAAAGAACATTTTCTCACTTATATACATTATACATTATAAAATTGAACATATTTGACAAAAAAATTACACAAAAAAGCAACATTTTCTCACTTAGGCATTTCATCAAACACCTTAAGTACATTTCAATATCCAAACACAATTAGTGTTAATTCAACATCAAATTCAACTACATTGTACCTAAACCTACTCTAAACAACAATGTCAGCAAGAACCGAACCATACATTATAACATCAAATTCTAACATAATTTGCAATTTCAAAAACCTAACCTAAGCACTAAAGTTATGCTAAAATTATGAAAACTAACACCCTAAACAACCTACATTGCATTGAAATAGGAAGAAAATAACTTACTTGTTAATTACTTGAAGAAATTTGGCTCAAATCCGTGCAATTGAAGTTGGGGTGAATTTGGGGTGAAGTTGGGTTTGTTTTGTTTTGAAGCATATAACCAGAAATTGGAGGTTTCTGCGTTCTTAAGATACAGAATGCAACGGCAGTTAACTGCCGCTGGCCTCAGCGGCAGTTAATTGCCGGCGGTTTTCCCAACGGTTGTTAACTACCGCTTGGGGCCTTAACGTAATTTTCTTGTGTTAATATGACGTTTTTGAAGTCAGAAAAGCAATCTTCTATCACAATTGTTAACTTTCCCCATTTTAATTAGAGTTTAATTTGTATGCACCTTCACTGTAACATTATTTTTCACTTGCATCTAATAGTGTGTTGTCATACCGTGTGTTGCGTTTAAAACCACTTAACTTGTTCCCATGAGCTTAGTTAAGTTGGTATAGACATTGCATAATTTATGTTAGGGTCAGGAGTTCGAACCCCGGACACCCCACTTCTCCACATTTAATTGTGTGAATTCTAACACTGGACCAAAAAAAACACTTAACTTGTCACATTCATTAAATGATGTGGCAACACATTATTAAATGTATATCGACAATTTACAAAAATTAAACTCTTTATATTGATGGATATTATTAATTATTTTAGATGACCTTTCAATAAATATATGTGAGTTTTTCTAATAATTTTGAATATAAAAAATATTATTACTTTTAAAATTATTGTGTTTTTTTAAAAAAAAAATCTAAAGCTTGTAAACTAAAATTTTGAAAATAAAAAAACATTCTAATTAAGAGCACAACTGTTTTTTATATTATATAAATACCTTACTTTTCACAATCATCTGTATCAATAAGAACAGTATACGAAGTTTTTTCTGGTCTCATAGTCACAGTCAAGATATATAAAGTTTTAGATTGCAGTATATTTTGATTCAGTTCAACTTTTTATTTTTAAAAAAGGCCACGTTATGCTGGATAGGGGATATGTGCTATGAGAAGGTTGAAAATTTGAGGCAGGTATAAAAATAGATTAAAACTTGTACCAAGAAAGACAAGATAAAAACAAACGAGGAAGGGGAGTGTAATTTTTTCTAATATGTTTTGCATATAAGAAGGGAAGAGAGTGTATATTTTGAGAGTGTAATTTACTCTAGAGAAAACTATTTTTAAGTTAATAAATTATGGGGTGAACAAAAGTGTGATAGAGCAAAATGCTTTCACCGACCACCATAGTTCTTAGAAATTTCCATACTTAGCAACTTCCTCTTTACTTCCCAACTCTAGTCACACACGACGACAAAGTATCAGGTTTGAAATTTCTATGCAATTTAATCACAGCACTTATTAGTTAAACTGGTTTATGTGAAGTAGTAGTATATGATACATTTTTTCATCTTAATTAGTTCCTCTAGTTTGATCATGGACCCTATTTCAACTTCTGAACAGTGCATAGAGAACGTAAACAACAAGCAGTTTCTTCCAAGAAAGCCTGTAAGTTAGGCCCCTTGCCTTCTCTCATTGTTTGAATCTAATTCATGCTTATAACAGATCACAAACGTTTTTTTTATGTTTTGAAAATTTGTTATACGGCCCAATGACCGACTAATAGACCTTATTTGTTTTGTTTCACAATCACAACAAAGGCAAGACAACCAAACCCAGTTGTATATAGAAAATCGCGTCGAGGATCAGCTGCAACCAGAACTTCTGGGAAGCAAACTGAGGTAAGATCAAGTTAATTTCCCCCTCTTTTTCAATCTCTATTTTGTCTCATGTCTTTGTGTTGAGTGTTGAGTATTGACATAATTCACAGCTCTATACAAATAAGGAGTTATTGAAAACTATTGCTTTCTTGACAAAGGCTACACAGGTATTATTTCTTGACTTTAGTTACTCACTTGCATGCTCAATCTAAGATCACAAACAAAATCTAAAAAATTAGTTATTCTTTTATATTTGTAAAAATCATGTAAAACACAAATCTATTTTAAAAAGTCATGATTATTGATTTGTTAACTTTGTTGAGTTAAAGTGTGAAGGGGTGATTTCACATTGACTATGAATGAGATAAATGATATAGAGAGTTAAAGTACTTTGTGGTCCTCGGTCATTAGTCTGATGTTTCTCTCAACGCTCTCCTGTACTTCCCATTAAGTAGTATCAAAGCCCTGATTCGGCTTGGTGGATGGGCGGGATTTCCTGAAATTAGATTTTGTATCGAAGAATTAGATAAATTATGAATATACAAAAGAGATGACTCATATATCTAAAAACTTTAAGGTTGACCATAGGTGGATTTCCTTATATTTTTCTGTGTTGTTCTTTTACTTAAGTATTAATATGTATCATAATTTTCTCCAATCCACAATTATAAAAAGTGTTTTGCAAGAAAATGCACATAAACTTATCCTCTTATTAGTATTTGGTACATGATGTGATCCTACCTCCTACTATACATATTGATTTCATTGGATCGATCCACTTTACTTAAGTAGATTTCAGTTTAAATAACTTATAAACAAGGTTCCATGCGCACATTGTATATGACATTTGCCTCCGCAGCCAGGGAAAGTATTGCCATACAATGTCGAGAGCGAAGAGTGGATCACACATAGCGAGGATGAGCGTGATTCTGTGGGTGACGATGAAAAGGGAAAACAAGAACCTCAGATGGCAATACAAAACTCTAGCAACAACAACTACTACATCAAAAAACAGAAAAAGAAAAGCAGCCACAATGACATAGTAAGTAGATATCTAGATTTGCTTCCTCATTATATTAATAGTGTCTTTTGTACTGCTATGAATTTGTATGTGGATTGGAAGTAATTTATCTGATCTTTAAAATTGACAGGCAAAGCCAAACAAGGAATGCGGTGGTGTATCTCGTTCCTCCTCCCACGTTATATACATGAAAGACACGATTCAAACTTCTGATTGCAATCAAGAACAAGGACGAAGACAAAAACTTTATACCTCATGCAAAGCATTTATACAATTCTGTTCAGCAGAGATAATTTGTCCACAAGAAGATCGTTCTGCATTGGCTATTAAGTTATATGGAATTCAAGCAGCACTACTATCTGCTCTGGGAAATCCTTTTGAAAACTTATCTCAATCCATGACCTCGAGAAGCAGTTCACAAATACTTGCAGTAAGTTTGGGGAAAGCATTTACTGGTTTCTTACCAGCAATGATATGGACTGGAATGATCACAGTGAGCCTTTTCTACACAGTGATGGTAGTTTGGTCTTTGGCTTTTCGGGTTCCGCTTATCTCAATGCTTTGTCTTTCTCTTTTATATTGTTTGTCTGTGTTGGTGGCAGCAGCTTCAGGGTTTAATGTCGTATGGGGCACATTTAAAATTAATGGCATTTTATTTGCTTCTTTAGGGGTTCTTAGTTTTGTTATGATCCTTTTTGTTTTGGTTATGTTTGTGCTTTTTGCTTGCTGGCGATGCACAGTCGATGATGCCGGATCAAAGTGACTACTTGATGTTGTAACTGATGTAATTGCATATCATTATCTAACAACATTGTAGTAGTATTAATATCTCTTATTCCATTGCATAAAAATAAAAATAGTATGTGACACATTTTGATAGTTAGATATTTCCATTTTGACATACCAAAAAGTTTTACATTACTTTAGAATCAAGCCTAAGTATAATTTTTAAACACACTTTTAAAGGAAAAACCCTCGAAGACTCGTGTAAAATCCAAAATCGATTGTACCTTAAAAAACAATGCAATCTGATTCTTGCACAATATTCTGTGACACATTGAATAAGATAATTTGTGTAATTTAAAATATTTGTCTAAATGATCAGAACTTGCTTTAGAACTGCAATTGTAGTACCTTTCTTGTATCAAGTTGTTCTTTCTTTATGAATTAAATTGTCTTAAAGAAAATATCCTAAATGCATATGGAGGACGCCTATATAAAAGGACAGCATTCTTTTCATAATAGGTTTTAATTTCAAAATCTAAAATTATAGTTCGTACCATATAAAAATTCAGACCCGATTTTCATTCAACCTATGATGAACTCACATAATGAGGATGTCCGATGTCTCTATCTTCTGTTTGTAGAATTGAATGAATGATATTCATAACTTCAACAAAATTTTAAATCAAACAACATACATCTAATTTTTTTTATTCTATTAAATAGTTGCAACATGAGGACTCGTCATGAATCAAACAGCGTCTGAGTTTTGATCATCATGGTCGCCGGTAAGAGGAGCCAATTCTTGTGTACCAGAGCATTCCTTATTCTCACAACCATCATAACTACTATCCCATAAAACTGCATGAAGCAAAACTACCGGCACACTACAAGTCGAAGGAATTGCAAAATGAGTACCTGCATCAGTCATAATCAGCTGAATTGCTGTTGCAATTACTAAAAAACTCAATACAATCCTTTTATCTATGATTCTATGAAGCACATGTGAATTAGGACATGACCTTAGTATTAAACAATAAAGGGTTGTCACATAGGTCATGATAACCAACAGAATTAAGGACACTTTTCGGTCAGGTATCAGAGTTATGAAGAGTATGATTCAAATAAAGAGTGTATAGTATAGCCCCAAATTCTCCAAGTTTCTTATGATGCGAGATGCTGCAGCTTCTTGTGTTAAGGGAATGTTAATTGAGCAATAGAATTTGAAATCAGCATATAGTTTTTCATGTGGTGATTTTGGTTCGTAATGTGTCTGTTGTCGGCGATGAAGGTTTTGAGGAGGTGGGTATTCTTTGTGTAGTTCCAAGGTTTGCCATGAATATGATGCTTGAAGTGGAAATTGGAAAACTAAAGAATGGATCAACTGAAGAACAAAAAATGATATGAGAATGTTGCTCCAAATGTTTACACTAGTTGTGTGGATTTATCGTGGATCTATTTAATACTTGATTGATATAGATATATAGAATAAGTTGTTTACATAAGAAAGTTGCTACAATTTTCTTTTTTGTTAGGCATTGCATCATGATTAATAAGAATATATTTTTCAAGTAATTATCGTTGACATATTGAGAATACTCTTTTAAAAATTGCAAGTTTTTGGAGCTTTCAATTAATAGAAAATTATATTTATAAATTATAATAGTCTTTGTGCTCTCAGCTACTTGGTTGCCTTACCGATACAGAGTCACAGAAGAGCCGGCAAGCATAAGAAATCCATAAAGAAAAGTCCAATATCAATTTGGAATTTTCATTGTTGTTTCAAATATTGCTTTCAGTCAATTTCTTGGCAAACAGGTCACTATAATGCCAAACTATCATGCCAAAAAAAACTGATGTCCTGGTGTACAAGTACTAATAAATTTCTGCAAACCCAGCCTCTATTCCTCTTATGGATATCATAAAGTTTAAAGTAAGATAAGGACGTATGCCTACACACAAGCACTCAAGCTTAACAAATAAAAACAAGAAGATGAAAAATACCACAAACCGCTGCTTCGGTGAGAAGCCAAAATCTCTCTGCTCATACCTGGTCTCGTAAATTCAAACAACAAAAACGAAAAAACAGGTGTTGTGAACCTGCTCTCGAAAAATTTGTCCGATTCAACGGCGAACGAATCCACAGACCACAATCACTATTTTATAGCGACAACTTTTTAAAAAATGAGAATTGCTTGTCACTCTTCTTTTCTCTATTTGGTTGTTTTCCTCACCAAATTACCATCTTGCATCCATAATATGACCCCTCTCCATTTATATGAGTGAGACATAATGGACTAATATATTTAGGTCTTTCTCCATGTAAGAAGGGAGCCCAATACCAACAGTCCAACACAAGTCTACCTTAACCTTACATCCATTTCACTACCTAATTATTTTCTAACCTTTTATGCAATTTTCCTCAAAAGATAAAGTGAAAAATAAAAAATAAAAATAATTCAGACAATTGTTATTCAAGTTTTATTCAAAATAAGCGATACTTCACACATGCATTCATACTCATTACATAAACTGCATACATGCCATCTTGTGCACTATTTCCTTACAGAGTTCTATAGAAATTATGGAAATGGACTTACTCTATAGACATTTAAATCAGACATCATCTTAATTTTTGAAATTTTACAAAAGAGTTGCAACACTAGGACTTTTCAGAATTAGAAATCAAACTGCGTCCGAGTTCTGAGCTTCGCTGTCATTATGGCCATTAAGAGGAGCCAATTCTTCTTTACCAGAACCTCCCTCAGCTTCATAGGCATCATATTCATAACTACCAGCCCATAACACTGCATGAATCAAAACTACAGGTACACTACAAGTCAAAGTCACTGCAAAATGAATACCTGCTTCGGTCAAAATCAGCTGAATTGCAGTTGCAATAAATAGTAAACTCAACACAATCCTGTTATCTATGATTCTATGAAGCACAACTGAATTAGGACATGCCCTTAATAGTAAACAATAAAGGGTTGTCACATAAGTCATGATAACCAACAGAATCAACGACACTTTTCGTTCCGGTATGAGGGTTATGAAGAGTATGATCCAAATAAAGAGTGTGTAGTATAACCCCAAATTCCCTAAGTTTCTTATGATGCGAGATGCTGCAACTTCTTGAGTTAAGGGGATGTTAATTGGGCAATATAATTTGAAATCAGCATATAGTTTTTCATGTGGTGATTTTGGTTCGTATGTTTCATTTTTTGGGGATGAAGGTTTTGAGGAGGTTGGTATTCTTTGTGTAGCTCCAAGATTTGCCATGACACTTCTGAAGTGAAAACTGAAAAATCAAAGTGCTTTGATGAACAACAAATGTTTTACAGAAGTTGTGTAGATTTAACTTGAATCTATTTAATACTTGATATACATATATAGAATCAAGTGGAAAGAGGGGACAGAAAATTCTTCATTGACGCGGGTTGAAGACTTTCAAAATTACATACTAAGACCAAGTCAAATACATAATCTTAGAATAATTTGCACCTCAATTTCTGTTTGGCCCTTACAGTGGTCTATAATCTATATTACAAAGACTAATTCATATGGAAGCTACATTTTTTTTAGTCATTGTGACGATTAATAAAATCATTATCGTTAACATATTAAAAGAATACTCTTTTGAAAATTACAAACAAGTCTCTGCTCTACTTGGTTGACTGACCCATAAACAGTAACGGAAGACCCAACGGAATCTTCTTCTTTGTTTCAAATATTGCTTTCAGTCAATTTCTTTGCGTCAGGTCACTATAACACCTCTTTCAACAAAAAAAAAAGTTCACTATAATGCCTAACTGTTATATTGTGACTTTTTAATACTAAAATACCTCTTTTTTTTTTTTTACAATTCAATATTTTCAAAGGATATAAACCGATGTACAAGAACAAATAAATTTCTGCAAACCTAGTCTTTGTTCTTCTCATGGATAATAAGAAAATCACATAAATGAGCACGGATACGGACACGGACACTGACACTGACACGCCGACACATCTAATAATTTGAAAAAATCATATAATTCAGTGTAATTACAAGTGTCGATGTCGGACACAACACGTGTCCGACACGGGGACACACCTAATCCGAGGAGAGTTGTGTCCGACATGGGGACACACCTAATCCGAGGAGTGTCCGTCCGTGCTTCATACGCATCACATTAAGTGATACCCATGACACAAACAAACTAAAACATAAAAGGACTAATAATGCAACACAAATCTTTGACTTGAGTGCTCTAAGAAAATACCAACACAAAACTTATGAGCAATACAAATAGGAATACAACATAACTCAAGTCAAGGATTCTATTTTAAGCACATTTTGGGATGTGTCCACAAATGATGTAGCTCAGCCTTAAATTTTTTGAAATTTTTTTTGGCCACCACCATGACATTAATTTAATAGATTTTAGAACATTATCCATGACAAACCTCTTTATGTTAAAATATATTGGCATTAACTCGAGTTTTTCAAATAATCCATACACACGTCATCGGAACTGCATATGAATTTTCATGATAAATTATGGCTTAAAATCAATTATAACCCTCTTTTCTTTTTTACATTTCAGATCCTAGTTGACATAAAATGTTTTTCAATCAAACCTTCTAAAAGAGTTGGACTTGGACATAATATTTCGTACCATCGTTAAAAGGTTTGAATTAACCCAACTGTTTTTTCTCTTTTTTTGACAAATTTTTTTTCTAAAATTTTGCATTTTAAATAATTGTTATTTTACTATCAAAATGTTTTAATCAACATAACTATATATTTATATACATTCAACTAATTGTTTCATTATGAATGTTTTCATGAGTGATCATCATTGCTTGTTTGATTCATTTACCATTTAGGTTCCTTAGTTTGAAATATATAATATTTCTTGTAATCATCTGAGTAATGAGGTGATTGGAACTGGGAGCAGTCAACTCCTCTGATCTTGAGGGAGATTCTAGATCAGTGATCAAATTAGGAAGAATTAAACCTGAAACCTTAAGAATGAGCACACTTCAAGGTCTCAAGACAACACCACAAGACGAATCCAAATGGCTTTTTTAACAAGTTTGAGTGGCGAAGATACTATACTTTAGTGCGGTTTTAGGGATGGTTCTCTTTCATCTAAGTCTACTTATTACCACATTTGTAATCTAGAACCTCATATCAAGCAAGAAGTTTTTAGATGGATTTGGCGTTGGTCGGATCATGAACGTATTAGATGTCTTATTTAAAAAGTTAGTTGTGATTGTTTGATGACTAACGCCAAACAAGTTTATAGAAGGATGAGTGATGATCTTAGGGGCCCTATATATGCTCGTCAGGACGAATCAACTTTGCATGTGTTAAGGGAATTTGGAAGGCGGTATATGGTAATAGCCTTCGATTTTGGAACTCTGGTTTGAGTGATTGGATGATTTTGAACTTAAAGGTGAATGTGCAGAGCAGAACAAAGTGGTGGCATGGAATGTTTTGAAATATTGTGAGCCATCAATGATTTGGTGTTCTCCAGAACCACTCGTTCAGCTAACATTTTGGTGGCTTTGGTGAGGCGAAAAATAGTAAGGTTGAAGCAGAGCTTAATGCAAAATATTTCTAATAACTTTAATGATGTTTTAAGTAAGTGATCGATTGTGCTTTCATTGAAGAAAAAAAAACTAACATGGTTTTGTGAAATTTAATGGAGATGGATCAATCACAGATAATGGAACTTTAGCTTCAAGTGTTAAAAAATTGTAGTTTTGTATTGATTATGTTTGAATCTGACTCAATGACGAGACTATCTCTCATCTCAAATAGATGTAGTTTGCGACACCATTGCTACAATTTAGTTATGCAAAATAAAGATCTCGGGCATTGCATCGTGAAACTAACCAAGTTGTTGACAGCCTTACCAAATTTGAACTTATAGTTTGCCTCGTAGCAATGTGATGTTTGATGTAACTCTTAGTTTTTTGGAAAAAGATGCATAGACCACTTTTTCTATACACCCTTTTATACCACTGCTGATGTGGTACGGGCATTTTAGTAAGCTCTAGTTTTTTTTTCTTCTTCTTTTGCTTTATCCGTTGATTGCAGAATTGTAGCCTTCCGGAGAGGCTTTTAGTTTTCTTTTTTCTTTTGCTGGGGCTTGCCCCTTACTCCCACAAAAAAAAAAGGAAGACCTCTTAGGCTGATCCTAATCATGTTTTTCCAAATATATATTTATGAATAAATTTTAAGAATTCATGCGATAAAGTGGTATAACAGTGACTAATTTTATTCTACCGAAAAAAAACAATGACTAAATTTATAAAAATAAAAAAAATAAAAAAGAATAATTTGATTGAAGTCGTTACAACTGATTAAATTTAATGACGGTTAAAAATATAAAAAATCTAAAGACCATGTATCTATCATGCAAATTTAAATTTTATAGACATTTTCTTATCCGATAAAGTTTAGGAATTAGGTATGTCGGGTCTAGAGATTCACTAGAGTCAGGAAAGACGTCAAATTTTACATAGAGATTAAATCACGCTGATCTTAAAATTTTTGGTGTCTCATTAAGACTTAAACAATGGTCCCCTCGTAATCATATCATTAGAATTGCTTTCTCCATGCATTATTTGTTACAAAATTATCAATAATATATTTGTAATCAATGTTTATTAAACTAAATTCATTTTGCTAGAAATCAAAGTAAGACTACTTAATATATCTTCTAACTATATTGCAATTTTTTTTTGAAGGATGCAAATTAATTTTTATATATTAGATAAATCATGCACAATTGGCCTTCATCGATTCTCATATATCAAATATGACTTTTGAAGTCATGCATATCAATTACCAAGAGAACCACCATCCAACTACATGTATGACACCACCAATGTATTTATTTTTAAAAGAATTAGTTCTCCATAATTTTGCATGCATAATTAAATATGATTTGAGTCATGCATGTCATGTGATAATGAATATTATATATGTTTCTTTGGGTTTTGTCCTAGTCCCCTCAAGATTACTTTTCTTTCCTTAATTTGTAATAATATGTTCATTTTGTTTATAAAAAAAATACAAAATAATTGTAAGTTCTAACTCCTGTTTATTCATGAACTATGTATCTTTTTTTGACTAGTACACTATGTATCTATTATCTATTAAATAACATTTTTTTAAATAATTAAATAAAATTTTGTAACATTTAATTAATTTGTGGATAAACTATAAAGTTCAAGTAGTTTCTACTTTGAACTTAGATTTCAACATTATAAATATTTATCATTTCCTCGATCTTTTATTTCTCTTCATCTATTCTTTTGTACTTTCCTTTTATTTATTTTTTTCATTTCTTTAATCTTTTTAGACACGTGCATAAAGATAAAAGACACTGTGTATAAACTCACGGCTATCATACTAAAACAAAAATTGGCATCTTCTAAATATTTACATATATATTAAAAAATTAATATCATCCAAAAATATAGTACATGTGTTCATTAAGTTTTTCATTTTGATGAAACTTCATTACTTCATTTCATGAAGTGTTTTAAATTTGGAGTTTTCAAAGTTTTTCAAATTATAACTACTGTTGACCATTGATCATGTTAAAAAAATATGTAAACTTATTAAGCACTCATTATATATTCAACATATCAAGCACTTAATTTTTTTTCTAATGTTGAAAGGGAGTCCCTGTAAATTAAAATGGGGCTTGGATGATTTGTGAGAAGTAAAGGTAAAAATGTGGTTAAACTAAAACGAGTGAAGTACAGTTTTAACATTATCTTTTTTTTTAAGATAAGAAATTTCTCGTGCAAAGTGAGGATCGTCACTTTTCAGCTTACGTAATTTGAAAGGATGTATCATCGAGAATAAGAGTTGCCTGGACCGTAAAAGAAAGCGGATTTATAATTATATGTTGTTTTCGAGTTTTCAAAAATCAGTACTACCAAAAGAATTATCGGGGTGAGTCACGACGACCAGGTCGCTTTCTTTAAGACGTTTCGCGGCACTACCCAAGTTTGTGCAAGGTAGACTGAGAACCACGCCGTCTCCAGGATAAAACAGCTCAGATCACTGTTACGATTACACACTGCACCGCGTGTATTCGCTCGAGATATACACCTCTAGTATATGGTTCAATCGTTCGATTAAGACCACTCAAATACGGTACGTAACCGCTCTATTCGAAACCGAAAGGGACAAAAAGGAGTAGAAGGAGAAGAATGACTCGTCAACACAAGTCGAAGGGAGAAGAGAGGAAAAGCACAGGAAGTCTCAACTGTGAATTTCGGTGTAAAGAATGAGTGGGGCGAATTCTCCTTTTATAGGGAGAGTTAGTAACAGAAAACGAGTGACTTGGGATTAATCCGATTTAATCCTTAAGTGTAACCACGTTTTTGTTACTTAATTGGATATATCCAGAAAAATCTGGACACGTTTTTGGGTTTCGGATTAGTACGTGTAGCGCTTTCAGATAATGACTAAATTAATTAATTAATTTAACATCTTCAAGTAACAAAAAATAAATATCATTTTGACCCAAGCCCAGCCGGTCGGACGGACGGCGGCGTCATCGCGCGTGATATATATGTTTTTGTAAGTGCTCACCCGTTCACAAAAGTGGGTACCCAAGAGCACACCCTTGGAGGTCACTCTACCCTTATATAAATACTTACTAGTTGGTGTGGCTCACCGATGTGGGACATTTTTAAGTCACACACATACATTAGTTCTTACTTTGTGTTTTTCCTTATCCAATTTCTCACTAGATTCAACTAGTGTTCCAACGTTATATATACATACAATATACTTACACTATAAAATTGTATTGTACTTGCACTAATTTAAGTTGTGAAACAACGGGACACATTCAACTTTATCAATCTTGTGCTAATGCAATTAAGCATTTGTTTATACATTTGTCTTTTAAACTTTAGAGCTCTGAATACTCCATTGCATCTCTTATTTCTTTATTAATTGTTCATTTTGATTAGAAAAATGAAAAGGAATTTGAACAATTAATTGCATAAGGAGAGATAGAGAGAGTTGAACACGATTTTAATAATTTAGTTAATTTTCTAAAATAAAAATAAATAAGAATGATTTATTTAATCTAGGTAATGACATAGATATTGTTTAATGACTTAGGGTCAATTTTCGTCAATGACAAATCAGTTCCACGTTAACTCCATTATGCCACGTCATTTAAACTTGCATTGAACCATTGTATTGAATTATTCGATAATTATCCAGTGTTTACTTTTTAAGGAGACCTTAATAATACTATGTATATAGATTTTTGATACTTTTTTTCCTTACAAAAAGTTACATAATTGCATATAATAATACATATTGATTGTATGTCTTGGTAAGTCCATTAAAAAAAATATGATAATACATTCTGGTCAGTGGCGGATCTTCTAAGGGGTAGGCAGGTGTCATGGCATCCACCAGATTTCCCTTATATATTATATTAGGTGTGTTATATTAGTAACAATTTGGTTGTTGCAGTGGTAAGGGGTGCCATAAATTGGTAAAGGGTTGCGGTTTCAACCCTACCTAGTGTTCTTTTTACATATTTTATCTTTTACTTTTACAAAGATGGGATTTGAACCCACAATCTCTTGATGCTTTCAAAGAAAAAGAATTTATGCCACTAGGCTATTTATTATTATTTCTTAAAACTGTTTAATATATTTTCCATAGAAGTTTGACACCCCAAAAAATGTACTCAAGATCCGCCACTGATTCTGGTGTTTATTATTAGGAAAAACTAGATCGCATACCCCGTGGGTTGCACGAGTGAGTTATATGTAGAATATAGTGTTACTAATTGATGTAAATAAAATTAAAGGAAAATTATGTGTTATGTGCATAAAAACACTACTCACTCTATTAAAAAATTTAAGCAATAGTGAGTAAAAAAGGTAATGTATTTGGATCAAATTTACGACCAAATACGTCAATTTTGTTATACTCATTTTTACTTATATTTTGTAATAAATAAAACATAATTAAAACAAAGTTGTTTAGTACTTAAAAATAATATGCTTCATAAATGTTAACATATTATAATCCTATAATCATAGATCGTTCAACAGGGCCAAAATCTCATGTGAAAAGTATTAAAGAAGTGAATTATGCTCTTCTCCCAGCAATTTTTACTCGCTCCCAACTGTTTTGTCGAAAATACCCCTGCGTTAGTCAAGTAACGTAAGTGTTAAATTCTGCACTACTTAACTAACGCTGTGTTAGTTAACTCACGCTACATGCTGTTTTAAACAAGGCAGAACCTCATTTCCTCATTTCTTATTTAAAATCTCAAAAATCTCTCTCAAATCACCCAAATCCAAAATCCCTTCACGTTCAAATCAAACAACACTCCAATAACAAGTAAGTTTTCATAATCTAACACCATTAACCTTTTATGTTTATATGTTAGATTTTTTCTCTTAAATTAGAATTTTTTTTAGATTTAGGGTTTATTTAAATTTTGATTTTTTGGGCAAGAAATCATACAATGTTTTCATGAAAATGACTTGTGTTGCTTAAATATTTAGATGTTTGCATGTTTATGTTGTAGTATTGAGTTTTAGAGAATTTTTTTAGATTTAGGGTTTGTTTAAATTTTGATTTTTTTTGCAAGAAAAAATACAATGTTACATGTAAATGACTTATATTGCTTAATTGTTTAGATGTTTGCATGTTAATGTTGTAGTTATGAGTTTTAGAGTTTTTGTATAATTTGCACTTCAAGTGTTTGATGAAATGTTTGAATGAGTTTTTCATTGATTGCTTTTAATTTCTTATTATGTAGATTTGAAGCAATGGCCGATATGTTCGACGTTCATGCACAATTCAACGGCGGAGAACCTCAGAGGTCGAAGGTTCGATGGCTTGGTGTAACGTTAAGAGGTGTCAAGGATCAAGTGAATGAATTCAACCAAGGAGTCAACCCCGGAGACACAAGGAGAGTGGAATACGTTCGGTATAAACGTTCAACACTCGACGAGAGGAGAATATCATTTAGTTGGGTGGAATTAACGAACGACGAAAACGTGAGAAGTATGTTTTGGGAGCACAACGTGTTCCAGTGGATCGATATGCGTGTAACGTTGCTGAGATCAACTGAAAATATTATCAACAGTCTGATTTCGCCAGAAGATCATGATTAGGAAGGGATTGTGATTAGGTAGGGAATGCACCTTCCAACTACAACAATTGTCTTACCCTGAAATGGGAATTCAAACTTGTTAAACGCCAGTTTCCAAGCATTCACCCCACAGTTCTATTGTTCCATTCAAAGGATTAAATTCCTGTTAGACTGGTTTAGATGAAGATATTGAAGTGTCAAGGAATGCACCTCATTTTTTGACACTTGAATACCATCATTTAAACCAAGTCTAACAAGAATTTAATCTTTTGAATGGAACAATATAACTTCCGGGTGAATGCTTGAGTGTTGGTGTTTAGCAATTTGAATTTCCATTTCAGAGGTAAGACAATTGTTGTAGCTTGAAGGTGCAACCCGGATGTAATGTAATGTAATGATAAGACACATTTAGGAACTTTATGTAATGTAATGTAGTTTCAAAACAACATGTATTATGCAGAATCAGCTATATAAGGTATGTTATCGAATTCCTTCATATAAGATGAGTGTCACGGAATGCACCTCATTCTTTATGTGATGACTCGTCTTATATGAAGGAATTTGATTTGATAACATATATAGTTGATATACATGTTTATGTAATGTAATGTAACTTTTATTCGAATTTATTCAATACGCAATTTTTATTCGAAATTCACGCTGAATTTTTTCTACTTTATTTATTTACTTTATTCGAATTTATTAATTCAATATGCAATCATAAAATTAATGCAAAAATTAACAAAAATAAAGAAACAAAAATAATAGATATAAAATATCATTTTATTAATATAATTCTTATTACATTTACAATAGGTAAAACTAAATCTGCGAAGAAAAAAAAAACCATATAAAACCTAGCTTCCGATGGTAAAACTAAAAGAAATCCACAAGAAAAACAACCTTCCTGTGGTAAAACTAAAAGAAATCCACAAGAAAATCAACATTCCTGGGGTAAAACTAAATTTGCACATTTAGTTTTACCAATCTGCTTCTTTTTTCCCCAAGAAAACTGCTCACTAATCATCATTTTATCGCCAAAATTGACCTCTTTTTCTTTTTACACCAAAATAAAGAATGAAAAAGAGAAGGAGATTCATAGGAGGAGAGAGTGAGGAGGAGAGTGAGAATGTGAGATAGTGTGAGGAAATGGGGAAGTTTGGAGGGGTATTTATAGGTGGTTTAAGGTAACACAGCACTTAATGAGGTCAAAAAATGTGAAAAAACTTCAAAAAAAAAGTGTAAAAACCATTAAAATATATTGACCACCGTCCAAAAAATGTGTGTTCTCGAGCTCTAACCACTGGCCAATCTGCATGAGTTAACTTGCGCACCGACCAGTGGTGCGTGACTTAAGTCACGCAGAGTTATAAGGTGTGTGAGTTAAGTCACGTTACGTGACTTAACTAACGCAAGGGTATAATTGACAAAACAGTTGAGCGCGAGGAAAAAGTGTTTGGAGAAGAGCAGAATTCTAAAGAAATATTGTTATCTGGTCTTTGGCCCTCTTTTGTAAAATAAATAAATATTGTTAGCCCATGGTTGCTACCATTAAGCCTTCAAACATATCAACCATTGGTGCAGCATAAAATAAAAGAAAAGTCAAATGATGAATATGAAACATTACCACAACAATAAGCAATTCATTGTTCTTGTAAAAAAAAAAAAATCATTGTTTTCACTAAATAATCTTATATAGTCAATAATTCATGCTCAATATTAGTATTTCACAATGCATATTGCATAGGATAGAAAGAACTACTCTCTACCTGACCCAAAAAAAAAAACTACTCTCTCAATTTCACAATACATGTCGTTTTTGAAGAATAATTTTGTTTTACTTTACTTGTCACTTTTAATTTTCAATGCAACATTTATTATTGGTTTGTTAATAATATCATTACCTATTTATTGCAGAGAGAAATAATAAATGAGTAGGAGTATTATAGAAAAAATACAAATAATTTTATAAAAAATAACAAAATTTGTTTGATTTTTTATTATATGTCATTTCTTCAAAAGCGACAATTATTGTAAAACGGAAAGAGTAGATATTAGAATGTATACTTTGTAAAACCAAACTTTCCACGGTTGACCACTTAGCACAACAACAATGCTTCCATTCACCCACTTAACATGTGACAAAGGTACTTCTTAAAAATAAAATAAAAAAACATGTGACAAAGGTATACCAACATATTAAGTACTATCAAAGTACCAACGTTTCATACTTTCATTGTGAGATCATGTTAAGATTAACAAAAAAATTATTCAATGGAGCAAGAGATCACAATGACTTATCATATATACTTGGCAACAAATTATTCCAGAAAAGAAAATAATAGAAAACATTCTCCCTCCGTTTTTAAATATAAGCAAAATTGACTTTTTAGATTTATTCATTTAATGATGTATGTGGTTCATAATTCCACATACATCATTAAATGAATGAATCTAAAAAGTTAATTTTGCTTATATTTAAAAATGGAGAAGTAATAATTTGCGAATACAAAATAGAGAGCTTACTGAATTATATGCATCATGTGACCTCTGAATAAAAAATAACAATCACCAAATGAATGAGTAAAAACCAAAACTATTCTAAAATATCAGAGAGTGAGCTAAATTAGATAAAGAGATATTAAATCAACTAACAATATCTTTGTCAAAAAAAATAAAATAAATCAACTAACAATATCACACTATAGGCAAATAATTCAATGCAGAAAATACATCTAATAATGAAAAATTAGATTACTCGCCACATTAAAAGACTATATAATATACTTCAATGCAACTAAAATAATTACATCCACTGTAATTTTTATGCACCTCCACATACCAATGGCATCAACTCTAATAAAACAGAGAATATGTATATTATCATAAAGGATATTAAGAGATTGGATAAATTCTACCGACCATTGTAACAACAGGACCAGAGCTTAGATATTCACATTGTACATTGAAGAAAGACTTTTCCTTCAAGTCGTGGTTTTGAGGAAATTCCTTTGAACGAACTATGACTTTAATTCTCCCAAGTTTGTTTCCTATATGCTCAAATCAAGATATAATCTCAACAATCTACAAAACAATAACAAAAATACTCATTGTCATAGAATCAAACCATGAAGAAGTGATAGAAATACAATATCACTTTACAAGTTGTCTCTGACTCTCTGCACTCGATCAAGATTAATGGCCATGAAAGTGTGCTCCAACCGCGAAGGAAACAAATGTAATATCTTTTCCAAATAAGAATCATGTAAAGAAAGAAAACAAAGCAAAGATTAAACCAAAAAAATATGTTCTGCACATACCTCAACAACATGCATTTCATGATCTTAGAACATGTAAGCCTGAAAGATATAAATTAAGAAAAGAGGAAAGAGTTTAAGATATGAATGATTGGACATCATTTTCTTAAAGGATACTTGAAATAAGATTCATATGATAGTTTGTTCTGGTCAGCACATGAATTTGTAGTGACTTCTTAAAACACGCAAAGCTTACATGTAGGAACTTAAGAGTGCAAAACAAAATTGATTTATGAAGAGTGGGAGAATGGTTGATTCGACAATGGAGGTTTGTTTTTGCCGGAAAATTCCCTCAAAAAATAAAGTTAACGGAAAGCTAATGGTCTTAATAGAAAGGGAGGTGTTTATGTGTTTGATAAGAACTCAAGAGAGATTACTGTAAGTTTTAAAACTAGAGGTGGTATTAGTGTCATTTTGATAGACCTTAGGGTAGGTGAGTGTAGTTTCCCTTATTATTATGTTTAACGAAAATTCTTATCAAATTTGGAATCTTCTTCGTTGTTCCAAGATTGCTGTCAGATAATTTCTTAGCACAAGGTCGCTATAATGCCAAACTATTATATAGTGATTGCTTAATGGTAAAATACCTCCTTTTTCCACTATTCAATATTAGGAAAAGACATATACCAATGTACTGAAGTACATAGTAGGCAAATTATAGCATAGTAAGTGCCACTGTAACACAAACAAACCTAAAAATAAAAGGACTAGAAAAGTTAGTTCAACTAATGGATATCATAAATTTCAAAGTGAAATAAGGACAGATGAATTCCCATCCAACTTTATCAGGTTATTCAAAAGCAACTTTAATGTACATGATCTCTTGGTAATAATGTACAACACTTTCCCTCTTCATTTGGGGAAGGAGGGAACAACTATGCATGTAATGTTACAAGCTTTGATGAGAATAGGTGGAAAGGACCACCGGATCAATCAACAGTAAAAATTAAATATATTCTTCAAGCAAGTGCAATAATAGCTCTGTTATCACAATGAAGATTCTTTCCATGGTAATCTATCAAGGCCATCAACAATGGCCCTTCGAAACTCCCCGTTATGGAGAAGGAAGGACGAGACATGCCCACCCGTCACCCATCTCACCTCTGAACCTGGCCAAGCTTTCTGCAATTCTAGGACCGAGTGTTTTGGAATGTATCCGTCATCCTACACAATAATGCTGACAGTTATTACGAGGAGGAATACAATGGAAAATGCAGTCATCTAACAGAACAAGATCGTCACAGATCTTAACAGACATGGAAATGGATAAGCTATATGAGAAAATGGATTTCAGATGTAAATTTATTCCAATTTTCATTGTACTGGCACACATTTATAAAGTGATGATGCGATATGGAACTTACAGTAGCAGCAACAAGGATTACAGCATTGGGATTTTTGGGGATCGGAAAGCGTGTGACATCTGTGAGCGACAGCACATTTCTCATCCGTTCTCTCACCTCCTCGAGAGTCATTGCAACTTTCTCGGCTGCAAGGTCATTTCTCAGTGCTTCCCAGGCAGTGCCGTGCTTTAAAATCCCCTCACAGAATGCCACTACAGCCGAGTGTGGTGAGAGAAAAGGGAATGTAGCAATAGGTGTTGGGTGAAGTGATCCAACCATTGCCGCATGTACTCCTCCTAGAGTTCATACAAATATTTTCAAAATTAGTACAACTAAAAGATCAAATTGTTTAATTAGCCATTCAAGGAAGAAACACTATGTTACAACATCTAAATGAGACGTGGTTCAAATAATAAATTAGCATAACTCAAAGTTAAATAGGACTGAACATAAAAATAGTGTTAGTTTTAGTATGGGTTCTAGACGAGTCTTACCCATACTAAGACCACAAACACCCATCTTGCCGAAACCTGCCTCAAAGTCCAACCAGTGTAACAGACTGCGTGCCTCTTCAATGGTTGCTCTTCCTAATAGAAGCAAGTCACTGACACACAAAAGTTTTGCACCACGCTGCAGCACAGGACGTCTTTGTCCATAGAATGGACTGCAATTGCATATTTCAGTAATACAGAACATATATTAAATGACTTTGTTTAAAAAAAAAGGTTGGTTCATTTAGTTTCAAAGTAAAGATTGTTAAAAAGTGACTCCAACCTCTCAAGAACCATGGTTGCGATGTTTTCCTTCACCAATGGACCACCAAGACGAAGTCTTCTTTCAAATGTATGGTCCCCGGTTCCTGCACAAGGAAAAACAAATACAAGATTTAAACAAAACAGGACAGTCCAAGAGACAGAATCAAAGCTTAAAAGAAAATTAATCTTGTAGGTTTTAGTGCAAAAAAGTTATTCACTTATTATCAGTAATGCAAACTTGCCAAACTTTCAACATACTTTTTTTATTCTAAAATTGTGCTTTTATTTCATGCAAAGAATAAATCATATGGAAGAGAAATGTAAGTGTGTAAAAAAACAGAAAATAGTTCAATCATGGTTTTCACAAGTTTTGTCATTACTATTATCTCAATTCCATTATTTAACACTTTCCCAATCACCCAATGTGAAATTCCGGAGGGAAAAGAAAGACAGCTTTTTTTTCATGTGCATGATCTCTGATCAAATCTGTCATACAATGTGCATTGACCAAGAAAATAAGTTCAATAACTTAAACAGACTATTCCATTGCATGGTAACAGACAATTCATACGAATAGCATTCAATGTATTGTGCTGATTCTGAACTTAAACAATGTCCTAGAGAGCTTACTGAAATAAGCTATGAGTTATCTTCATAAGCTATACTTGAAGAGCTTAGGGAAATAAGTTAGAAACAAGTTATGGACATGTCATAAATTGTTTTCATAAGCTCTTACAAACAGTATCACAAGTGCATAAACAAGTAGATAAACTCAAACAAACCAATCCAAATAAGTCCTTAAACACAACATATAACCCCATTCTCCTTCCATCATTTACCAAATAGTCAAAATAAATTAACTCAGATAGAGATTAAACTATTCATACCATGCAATTATCCCCAAACTGTTTCAAACATATGGATCGTAATTTCTATATATTTCGATTTTGATCAAGGCATCCGGGCAAAAACACATTTCTTTCCAATCAATTTTCCTAATATTTTACAATTTCATCACTTTTCCATTTTTTTTCTAACGTCTAACTAATCACAAAATGCATATGACCACATCAAAGTTTTTCATCTCCCATATCTCTTTGCAACCAGGACTACTACGTCTAGTCTAAACATTCAAATTTAACAAACAGCATATTATATTTTAATTAATCCAACCAATCCACTAATAATATATACATATAAAAAAATGAAAATTCATCAAATTAAAATCAAACATGTAAATTTTAATACCTGCAAGATGAATAACACAGGCCATATTCTGAGGAGGAACAGACTTAGGCATAAGAAAAGCAACCCTAGCAATGTGACTCTCAGGAGGCAATGCACCAAGAAGTTGATCCTCACAAGGGGTTCTAAAAACCCCTTCTCTCAAACAAGCAGTTCTAGTTTCCCAAACAGTTTTCCAAACAGGTTGAATCTCAGTAGGAGGCAAACTTTGTCTCCCCAAATCAGGGAACAATTGATTGATCATATTCTCAAGCATATCAAGTTTCGTACCACCCCATCCTCTTGAAAAAAATGGTGTACTCATCTTAGTTCTATGCATAAATGCTCCATAAACATGGTCTAATACATAATGAAGCATTCCCAGATTCACCGTCACCATAATTATAAAAAAATTAAAACTTTGAATCACCCAATGGAAAATATTGAAATTTTGATCAAACCCAATTCAGAAAAGATGAAAAGGTTATCGATGATAAGGTAAAAGTAGGGTATTAGAGATGAAAGACAAGAATGAAGAAAAAAAAAACGTAGATGTTTACGAAAAAGATGAAAGAGAGGGACAGCGAATAAGGAGGGTGATTATGACGTTAAGGATTGAATTGGATAGGATTGTGAATAGATCCAACGAGGATCGAGGAAAGAGAAAAACTGGTGTCGAAGGAAAATTACAAATTCTATGATGCACCCCATACATTTACTATTTAAATTAATAGTTAAATGAATTATTTTTATCATTAATAATTATAATAACTAAATCTTATTCATCAAAAGTGTCAACGAAATAAAATTAATTTTTTTTGAATTTTTATTACTTATAATTGAGAATATTAATTGCTTTTTACTAAAAAATTATTATGATTCTTATAAATAATGAAATGATGTTTTTTCTTATGAAATGATGTTCTATAAAATATAAATATTGACAAATAGCTATTTATTACATAAAAAATGATCTATTATTTATAAAATTAGGAAGGAAGAGTACCGGTACACTTCACTTTTGTGAGTGTACCGTAGAAGTTACGGTTATATAGGTTGGAGTAGTGATATTTGAACAACTCATTTTAGACAACTTATGTGACAACTTCTTTTTTCTCTCTTTTCATTGGTCAAAAACAATAGAGAGAGAAAAAAGAAAATGGAAAATAAAAATATAATGTGTGTATGAGAGATAAAATTGTCAAAAGGTTGTCACAAAATGGCTGTACAAATGTCATTTCTCTAGGATGTGGATGGAGAAAGATATGACATAGTGGATGAGAGACACCTTTCACCCACCACTTAGCTTGCAGTTTAGGTTGTTTTGAGTTTCCGAATATTCTCTTTTTATATCTATTGAATTATAGATTTTGAGTCAATTATAATTTAAATATAACATTTAAAAAAAAGTTCAAATATAACATTAATTTTTATTTTTGTAGAATCCAGACTAGCACACCATAATCATAATTGATATTGAGGAGAATCAAATATGAGACTTTGAGAGGCGTACAACCTAATTCATTTAATGAACTTGAAATATATATATATATATATATATATATATATATATATATATATATATATTGAATAATGGGTTAAATAAGTTTTTCGTCCTTATAAATATAGCGAATTTTGATTTTAGTTCCTAAAAAATTAAACTGAATGTTTTCATCCTCACAAATTTTTTTATTTTGTTTTTCGTCCTTAATGACCATTTTATGTTCATATAAATGGCAAAATTATAACTCTTTTATGTTCAAATTATATTCATGTTATGTCCGTTTATTATATTTGATATTTATATATTCATATTATGTTCAAAAAATGTCAAAAACACGTTAAAATTATATCCATTAAGGACCAAAACAAAATAAAAAAATTTGTGAGGATGAAAACATTCAGTTTAATTTTATAGAGACTAAAATCAAAATTCGTTATATTTATAGGGACGAAAAACTTATTTAACTCTTGAATAATTTATTATATACACATATCATTACCTATCCACATGCAACAAGTACCTAAGGTTGTAATTAGCACACATAACGCATCTATTAGAGTTATATGATGTTGTATCCCATAAATGCGGTGTCACTCATTGGTCAGACCATTGATCAATTTGTGTTCTTAGGCTGATCCAAATCGTATTTCACCAAATATATGTGGGTGGTATAACAGTGACTAATTTTATATATAATAAAGTGGTATAAGATTTTAAAACATTATCTATGACAAAGTTTTGTGTTAAGATACTCGCATTAGCTCGAACTCAAACTGGCTTAAAATCATCTATAACTCTCTTTTCTTTTTTACATTTCAGCTCCTTGTTCACATAAAATATTTTTCAATCAAACCTTCTGAAGAGTTGGACATATTATTTTCGTACCATCGCCACTAAAAACATTTGAATTAGCCCAGCTGTTCTGTTTTCCTCTTTTTTGGCAAAATTTTTTCTAAAATTTTGCATTTTAAATAATGGTTATTTTGCTATAAAAAAGTCTTAATAAACTGAACTATATTTTTATATAAATTCAACTAATTGTCTAATCATTAATGTTTTTATGAGTGATGATTATTGCTTGTTTGATTCATCTATTATTTAGGTTCTTGGGTTTGAAGGAAATAATACAATCTCTAATCATCTGACTAACTGACTATATGAGGTGATTGGGATTGGAAGCGCTTAACTCCTCTGATCCTGACGGAAACTCTAGATCAGATTAGAGTTATGGCTCCTCCGACAAGTTTGAGTGGTGAAGATACCATAGTTTGGTGCGGTTATTAAGATGGTTCTTTTTCATCTAATTCTGCTTATTACTGCATTTGCAATCTAGAACCTCATATAGAGAGAGAAATCTTTAGATGGATTTGGCGTTGGTCGGGTCCGGAACATATTACATGCCTTGTTTAAAAAGTTAGTTGTGATTGTTTGATGACTAACGTCAAACAAATTTATAGAATAATCAACGATGATCCCAGGGGCCCTAGATGTGCTTGTCATGATGAATCAATTTTGCATGTGTTAATGGACTGTGATTTTGTTAAGGGAATTTGGAAGGCGGCATATGAAAATAATCTCCATTTTTGGAACTTTGGTTTGATTGATTGGAAGATTTTGAACTTGAAGGGTGAATATGCGTGGCAGAACGAGTGGTGGTCTGGTATGTTTAGAGTTAGATTGGAGGAAATATGGTGAGCCATGAATGATTTGGTGTTCTCTCAGACCACTCACTCAGCTAACAATTTGGTGGCTTTGGTGGGGCAAGAAATAGCAAGGTCGAAGCAGAGCTTAATGCAAAACATTTCTAATAACTCTGATGATGTTTTGAGTGATCAACTATGCTTCCATTGGTTCAAACCCTAACATGGTTTTGTGAAATTTAGTGGGGATGAATCAATTACAAATAATGGAACTTTAGCTTCATGTGGAGGTGTGATTCAAAATGTTGATGGGAGGTTTGTAGCTGCCTTTGCAGAGAATTTAGGTGTTTGCACTGTCACCGTTGAATCAGTTGGAACAATGGTGTGAAGTTTGGAGGAAATTGGATGACCGAACACAAGACTTTGAATTGGTGTGATATGAATTGTAAAAATAAAGCGGGGATCCTACGTAAAATAGGACACACACGTGTTTAAATTATGGTATTTAATTTTAAATATTTTATCTATACTATATATAAAGAAAATATCATGTTTTGGTTCTTTTGGACTGAGTTTCTCTCTTTCCAAAATTACCCTCAACTTTAAAAACAAATAGCACATATAACAAATAGATAAGAGTAAATTAAAATATTAAAATAAAAGTGTAACAAACATAATATGAGTATATATATGTTCAGTTTTTCTTCCCTATGTTTTAAAAAGTATGACAAACTAGATGAGTATATCTATACTTACTTTTTCATTAGGGTTAAATATGTTTTTGGTCCCTATAAAATTGGGACCTTTTAAGTTTAGTCCTTACTTAAATTTTAATAGTTCTTTTAGTCCCTAAATTTTTTTCTGCACCCAGTATTGGTCCCTCCTCAATTCAATTTGTTTAATTTATGCTTAAACTCTTGAGTTTTTGAACAACTTTTTGCAGACGTGTTAAGAACATTACTAAAAGTTCCTCTGCAAAAAATTGTCGCAAAATTTGATTTCTACGTCCAAATTTTGTTAATTTTAACTTTTGCCGTTTTAAAAAATTCATATTTAATTCGTTTCATGTTAAAAAATTCTAAATTTTAGTCAATGAACCTTTCATATTATTCTAAACTTGTCTCAAAAAAATCGTACAAAAATTTAAGAGTTTAAGAATAATTAAACAAACTTTGTTGTAATAGGGACTAAAATTAGAAGTAATTTTTTTTGTAGGGACTAAAAAACCTATTAAAATTAAGTAAGGACTGAACTTAAAAGTTCCCAATTTTATAGTAATCATGGTTAGTTTGATTTGTTATAATTTGAAAGTAATCATGGTTAGTTTGATTTGTTATAATTTGAAAGTAAAAAGCATTTATGTTTTTACTTTTAATCAAAATCGAAATTTTATAACAAAAAAAACATTGTTTATAAATATCAAACGTTAGCGCAATAAAACAAACGAAAAGACGGGAACATGAGTGCCCGTCTTTTCGCTAGTAATGATAAAAATAATAGTAATTATTATTTTTTATTCATGGATATCGCTTCCCATAATTTTGGTCTATGTTGGTTGAGATAAGATTGAGAATCCAACTTTGTTTCTTATCTTTCCTTCATTCATAGCCAATTAGTTTGTTGTATTTTGTGGTTTTGTTCCTTTTGAGCTTATATGATTTGTTTATTACTTGAGCTGATTAGTGAGTTGCTTAATTTCTAAGATTACTTAATTTTGAAGTTTCTCCAAATTAGTTATGAACTCTCTCTGTAAAAGAAGAGCTCGCCTAGTTCATTCAGAACACCGAAAAGTATTTTGAAACTTCGAATACTTTTCTTCTCTCTCCCCCTTTTTTGACTTGTGTTGACGAGTCTTTCTTCTCTTCATCTTCTTTTTTATGTCACTTCGAATTAAGAGTGTTCTTAAGACTATTGTCCCTTTTCGGTATAATGCCCTTCAAAATTAAGAATAGTCTTAAGAGCATAGTCCCTTTGATAATTTATGTCCCTTCGGATTACATAGTAATTTTAAGATCATAGTCTCTTTTTCGTTATAATGTCCCTTCAAAAATTAATAATGATCTTAAATTATATTCTTCTTCGATTCGTGGAGAAGTTAAAGATTAGAATGGTGGTGGCACCATGTTTGAGTTGTTGAAATACCATATTGACATTTGAAGATTTTAAAGGTTAGAATGTTGATAACACCATATTGAGTGGTTACAATATCATAGTAGAGTGGTCATAGTACCATAACTGATTGATTTTAGTATTAAAAGAGTGGTCTTAGTGCCATATTGAAGTTGTAATTCTCGAACAGTTTTTTTTACAGTGCAGTAATTAACCGCACAGTTGTAACTGAACTTGTTTTATCATGAAAGCGGCGTGGTAGATAGTCTGTCTTGCACAATTTTAGACAGTGCCACAAAACGTCATAAAGAGAACGACCTAATTGTGACTGAACCTAACAACAACTTCGGTAGATGAAAATTCTTTTTCAAAATTGACCTTGAAAATCAAAAACCAACATTTTTAAGACGACACAATTCCAAAAACCAACATAATCTGACTTAATGACGACATTGTCTCTTATGAATTAGGTAAGTCGAATCTAGGGGTTCACTGGAGTCAGGAAAGACATCAAACTTCGTATAAATATTAAATCACGTTGATCTTGAGATTTTTGGTGTCCATGAAGACTTAAACAGTGATCCACTCATAATCATACCATTAGAATTGTTTCCTCCATGCATTATTTGTTGCAAAATTATCAATAATATATTTATAATCAATGTTTTTTAAAGTCAATTTGCTAGAAATCAAGCAATGCTATTTAATTTATCCTCTAACCAAGTAGATTGCAAATTAAATTTTGAATAGTAGATAAATCATGTACAATTGAATTTCATTCATTCTCATATATCAAATATGACTTTTGAAGTCATGAAGTCATGCATATCAATCACCTAGAGAACCACCAATCAACTACATGCATGACACCACCCATATGTTTTTTAAAATAATCTATTCTTCCTAATCCGCCGTGTATTAAATATGATTCTTGAAGTCATTCATGTCATGTGATAAATAATACATCATTAATTAAAGAAATAATGAAAACAAAAATAATACATCATTAATTTTAAATGAAAAAATTATTTTTTGAATATTAGATGAATCATACACAACTGATTTTCCTTTGTTCACTTGTATTATATATAACTCTTGAAGTCATGCATATTAAATATTACATTCATGTATTATGTATCTATTTAGAAAATAATTAAAACAAAAATAATACATCATTAATTTTAAATTAAAAAAATGATTTTTGAATATTAGATAAATCATACACAAGTAATTTTCCTTTGTTCACATGTATTAAATATAACTCTTGAAGTCATGCATATAATCACCAAGATAACCACCAACCAACTATGTACGATACCACCATCAGTATATTTATTAAAAGAATCAGTTCTCCATAAATTTGCATGTAAAAAAACAAAGTAATTTTCTTAATAAAAAAAAAAGTAATTGTAAATTCTAACTCGTTTTGCATTCATGCATCATGTATCTATTATTTATCAAATAATCAATTTTTTAAATAATTGCATAAAATTTTGTAACATTTAATTATCTTGTGGATAAATTATAAATTTAAGCGGTCTCTACTCTTCTAAATATTTACATATACATTAAAAAAGTATTATCACTCTAAAAATATACCACATGTATTACTTAACTTCTTCTTTTTGGGTTTTGGCCTTTTTGCTTTTTGCTTTCTGTTTTCTGTTTTGACAGTCTTGACCTGGTCTCCTTTTTGTATATTTTTTCCCTTTTTTAATAAAATTTATTTGAGCTTGGCGGTAGAGGATGGGGTTCTTCGAGATGCCAACCTAGTTGGGATGCCGTTGCTTCCCTTGATGCTTGTCCTTGTTCCTGGCTTAGAAAAAAAAAACTTCTTTTATTAAAGTTCAAATAATTTTCTTTAAAAAAATGGTCGGATCTAGTTTTGTTTGGTCGAAGTTTCCAATTTCTTTTCTTTTTTTGTACAAGTTGTTGCATCGTTTTCTATTACGAATGGATTCTATAGTTTTCTTTTCGTGGATTTTTGGAATGACCCAACTTCTTCGACCCAATAGCCCAATTCTAAAGGCATTATATTAAAGAAAATTTTACCCTACACCTATACATTTATCTTGAACTTCCTTCTTGCCCTCATATATAAATATACCCAATTTTTTCCTTTGTCCCTTGAATCCACCACCACATGAAGATGGGAAGAATACGAAAGAAGAGGAGATCGTAGATATTTCTGTCATAACTACGAAAGAATTGAAAAGGAAATTTAAGTAGATAGACTAGTGTATTTGTAATGTGGTATTGATTGAATTCTTATTCGTAATTAGATTTTTATTTAGTTTTACTAACATTGAAATAGGTTCTGTTTGATAGTCAGGTTTACGACTTTTGATTAGATTCATGGTAATTATGATTTTAATATACAATCACTTTGATTCACTTCGAATTAGGTTTTCTTGTGATTAGAGGTTAGATTCTTGTAAAATATGTTATTAATGAATGTTCTTGAGCTATGGTTTCTTTTGCAATCTGAATTCTATGGTTATGTTTAGTGTTTCTTATAATTTACTAAACTTTAAGAGGAAAAACTAAAAAAAGTGACATGTATTACAATGCAAATGAAGACCAAAATCTTACTAAACTTCATAACAACACAAAGAGTTATCTAAAAAAAAAAGCACAAAATTTGCTAGCAATACCAATAGTAACTCATGAGACTTTTTACTTTTCTAATGTCATTTTTTGATCTAGCGAACTCAGTAGCTTTCTCAATCATGGGCACAATCTGTTCCTGACGAAGGCCAAGACCGGCCACAACCCTTTGACCACACTCTCCCTTGTAGCCCTATTAAAGACTTAGATTCTATATATAGGGAGGTGTATTGGGCTTTTTGACTCATACTCTTGCTTCCTAGTTGGTGGAGGCACTAAGTAGGCTCTAGCAATTGCGCTCCCTATACCACTACCATGTAGTTAGGTAGAGACAATCAATCCGTAGTGACGGGAATCTGGGGATCCCTATCAATATAAAAAATGAATAATATATCTATAGAGAAGCTACCTTTCTCTCACTCAATAGATGGGCTTAACTTCGAAACCTTTTCTTGCCCGTGGGCATGAAATGAACCCTGAGGTGACTTTGTCTCTGGCATCCCTTTCTGCCCCCCAACTTAATTCACTTCGCGGCCGCGGCGAACCCTCAGACGACCTATCTAAGATTAGGTGAGTGGATTTAGGAATGAAAGCTCGAATACAAAGAGAACCGGCTTTTTCAAGGAATTACTGCAGCTTTCCCAGCTTCGTTAGGAAAGTCAGTACCCAATGCTTGGCAATCCATACAACATAACACTCAAGTAAAGATTTCGAGCACACTCTGGGATCTGTCCACAAATGATGTAACTCAACATTAAGTCTTTTGACATTTGTTTTGAGTCACCACCATGGCAATAATTTATTAGATTTTAAAACATTATTCATGACAAACAATGTATATTAAAAGATATTGGCATTAGCCTGAGCTTTTCAAATAATCTATACAGACGTCGTCTCATATGAATTTTCATGACAAATTATGGTTTAAAATCAATTATAACCCTCTTTTCTTTTTTACATTTCTGATCCTTGTTGACATAGAATGTTTTTCAATCAAACCTTGTGTGAAGAGTTGGACATATGCCATCGCCACTATAAAGGTTAGATTTAGCCCAACTGTTTTTTTTTTT
>Ga0228711_1000078_pt1 | contig 73220 bp, 29 predicted proteins | sample MedpolnodulmetaG_2_FD_177996 | JGI IMG/M metagenome (GOLD analysis project Ga0228711, IMG submission 177996) | Root nodule microbial communities from Medicago polymorpha collected in Santa Monica, California, United States - brown nodules | ecosystem: Host-associated > Plants > Roots > Nodule...
AAAAAAAAAAAAATCAAATCCTTTGTTTAATGTTTGTAACCAGGGGCATAGCCTTTCATGTAGGAGTAGCCTTAGCTACCAAAAAAAATATTATTTTTGAATCCGTTGATATGTATTTATATCTAGCTTTCCCCAATAAAAAATATTGAGCTACCCAAACAAGTTCAGTTGTCAAAAATTATCCAGGGTTGATAGATTTATATGTATTGGTTTGGTACTTCTAGTGTCAATAACAACTATAGAGAAAACTTTTTCAACAATAAAAACTATCAAGACAATAGTCATAAACACATTAAATGAGCAATGATTTTCTTACAAATAACCTAATTATTTTTCATTGAAAAAGACATTATTAATCTATATTGTAAACAGTCAATTATGGATAAAATAAAATTGGCTTCTTAGACCATCTACAACGGGAGTCCTTCCCTTATTTAGCACAATGCTGAAGTAAATGGCACCCCCATTGTGACACCAATTAATACGATGCTTGTAAATATGAGTATTTTTATAGGCACCCCCTCTCTCTTCTATTACTAATGGGTCCCACATGTACTATTAATTCTATTTTTTTCTCTATTCAATTATTGTATTATTTTAATTTTAATATTAAAAAGTAAATTATATATTAGTTGCAAGAGTAATATTTAATCGATCAACATTAAAATTCAACAAAAACTATTTTTAAAACAATAAATAGTTTACCCATTTGAAAGGAAAAAACAAAACAAACATGCAATGAATGGATTTAAACAAAACAACAGATAATTTACCATCATTTATTTTATATTGTTTTTTCAAGTTTTAATTTTTTTTTTATAATTTATAATTAAATTATTTCAATATTTTAAAATTATATAATTATGAATGAATATATAAATTATTGTTAAAATTTAATGATATAGAGTTATTGCAGGGACCCAATTAATAATTATTTTGAGGTGCTGAGTTGAAGAGATTTGATGCTTATTAAATATTAATTATAAAACGAATGACGTGTACAGAGTCCGTTGAAGCACCCAAATAGAGTGTTGCATTGTGGATGGTTTTAAAATTCTATTTGTCTAACTATTTTAAATAGCTAATGTCAATTTTTATCATTTGTTGCTACTCTAAGTTAATTTTTATGTATTGGTTAATTTTTGGAGACTTGCAATTTTTAAATTAACTTTTTAAGTCCTTTAAAAAAAATTAACTTTTTAAGATTTTGTTTAATTTTAGTCCTCAATATTTCGTTATATAGATCAAGGCCAAGAATAAAAACACTTTTTTTTTTTTGAGAGGTGCTCTCTTCTCCTCCCTCTCCAACAAGTCGGCCCTAATTTTCTCTCTCTAGGTTTTCTCTTCCAAATTTTCCATTGAGGGGTGGTTTTTGGTCAATTTTTGACCTGAAACCACCCTTCTTCATCTTTTTCTTTGTATTTCAATCTAAATAAGTGATTTTCACATAGATCTAGTTTTTTCTTTGTGATTTCATCATCTAAGTGTGGTGGTTTGTTGTTCGTCGTCTCGTGCGGCGTTGTTTGATTTCCCGTCTTCTTGCGGTGTTCATTTGGTTCATATTGAAGATCGATTATTCAATCAAAGATTTGGGCGTCAACGTTGCAGATCCGGTCACTTTAATTTTATCATATATTTTTGTATGCATTATGTCGTTGTATGCTATTAACTTGGATGTTGTGGGTTTGTTCGCAGATTCATCCTTTACGTTTTTAGATTTGAACCGGGCTGTCAAAATGTTCAAGACACCCTAAATTTGATTTGAATGATCATATCCATTCATGAACTCATCACTCATTTCCCTGTATCATCTCCAGGGGGATTGAATCTATACACATCGTACAAAAAGAGAAAAAGAAGACGAGAATCACAACCGATATCCATATATCATCCAAATAAATACAAAAATCTTAAAAGTTATTCCTAGTTTATGCTGGTCCAAATAACATAATAGTACAAAAATCTTTTTATTTTTGACAAAATAGTCCAAAAATCTTAAAAGTTATTCCTAGTTTACGCTGGTCCAAATAGCAAAGAATCTGATTATGATATTAGCAGTAACTCACCCTCTTAAAAGGTCCATTTGGTTGAAATTAACCACATACAGATAACCCGGAGAAAAAGACTCCTACAAAATAGAAGTACAATTATTATGGCTATGATGAATCCCATTGCAACAAAGAACGGAAAACCAATTTCTCAAAAAAAAAAAAAATTAGAAAATCAAATAATTAAACTCAAGTGATTATTAATGATGAGATGTTTTGGAGAACCATGTTTGAATTCAAATAGAAATAATCTCTAGCGAGACTTTACTTTTCCTTTAAGATTATCAAAGACCATTTTTTCCTGACACTGCTTGTGTTGGGTAAATTTCATTGTTCGGTTTAATATATCTAATTTTAGATTGTTTAAAAAAAAATTATCAAAGATCATTTCTCTCAAAAAGAAAAAAAAATGCATTGCTAGACCATGATTGTTTGTTTCATATTTTTGAAGCATTCCCGCAATTTGTAGTGGTCATTGTGTTGAGTTCAAACACCTCTAATTTCAAACTCAATATTTTATTTTTTAGAATCTTAAAATTTGTCTCTGTGAGCATAGCTCAGTTTGTAGAGACAAAACATAATATTTATAGGGGCTGAAGTTTGAACGTCGAACACCGCCAAAAAAAAAAATAAGCTACTAAGCTTCTTGACCCATAAGGAAAAAAAAAGGCTTCTTGACCAAGAAAAAATCTACATGATTAGGAAGTTGCAGAAGGTCGCCAACCACCTGTCATCAACTTTAAGGGTGCATGCACCAACACACCTTCAGGTTGTCTATAAAAACAAGACACAACAAACCCAACGTCTCAAACCATTTTGATATCGAAGAAAGCACATAATTCGAAGTTCAATATTGACACTCCAACGTAAAATTGGTAAAATGGCTTTCAAGTACAAAATTGATTTGATTTGTCTATAACATTTAGCACAACTGACAATGTTTATACTGTTAGGGTTGACACATTCACTTAGAATTTAGTTTGAATTTAACTTCGCTATTGCATGTGAGTTTCACGTTGTATTTGTCACGTGACAAAAAGTAATTAATTTGATTTGAATGATATAATCATATCCGATCATGAATGCATCCCTCATTTTGCTTGTATGTGCTGAGTGTTTGAATTGAATCTATGTATCTATATACATTGTACAAAAGGAGAAAAAGAAGAAGAGAATCACAATCACTACAAACCAATATCCATATATCATCAAAATAATTACAAATATACAAAAACATAACGTAATAGTAAAAAAGCTTAAAAACTATTCCCAATATATGTTGGTCCAAATAGCAAAGAATTTGATTATGATCTTCGCATTAACTCACTATCTTAACAAGTCCATTTTGATTGAAACTAACCATGTGTTGATAAACTCGAGAGGGAAAAAAAAAAAAAAAACTTACAAAATAGTACTGCTATTATAATAGCAAATAATTTGATTATGATCTTAGCAATAACTCACTAGCTTAATATGTTCATTTTGATTGGAATTAACCATGTGCACATAAGCTAGAAAGAAAGAAGAAGAAGAAAAAGAAGTAAAAATCATACAAAATAGTACTGCTATTATTATCAGCAGCAAAAATTTTGATTATGATCTAAGCAATAACCCACTTTCTTTCTTTTTTAGGGAAATAACTCTCTTAGTAAGTTCATTTTGACTGAAATTAACCACGTGCAAATAACCTAGACAGAATTTCTCAAAAAAAAAGAGTAACAATCATACAAATGGGAGTACGACTATTATTATTGTGGATATGACGAGTTCTGATTAATATGAACTTGGGTTTGAAGAATCATGTTCAAATCTTAGTTGAAATAATCCTTAGCCAAATTTTACTATCCTTTAAGATTATCAAAGATCCTTTCCATTAATAAATGAAGGGTCAAGACAAAAAAAAAAGTTGCAAGACCATGATCGCTCATATTCCAATTTTTATCCATCCATACCATCAATACATTTGTGTTTGTTGGATTGAGATTATACCATTAAAATTTTAACAATACTTTATAGAGAATGTTAATCTGTATCCCTGGGGCATTGGTTAAGCAGTCAAAAGAAGTAGGATTTTATTAAAAAGTGTTGTAATAATTAGTTGGTCAAAAATAACAATTTATATTTTCAAAACAATTTTTCTACTTTGAGATTCCTTAACCAGTACCCTGGGACACTGTACCGATTAACAAGACTCATACTTTATTTATACTATCCATATAAGCAAAAGTGAGTCAAATAAATTTAATTTATCTAGACAGAATTTTGAACAAATACTTCAATTTTGTTTAACCAAATTTTACTTATACTTAGTATGTATATTTTTTGAAGGATTATACTTGGTATGTATATGAAAAGGTTAAAATTTGTATTAAAATATAAATTGGGAGATTCTACGGTGCAGTCAAGAAACTGACTTTTTTGAAAAAGTTAATTTTAATCTTAATGTTTGATTCATTTTTAAATTGTTGATTACTGATTAATGATCAATAGTAATTCATATAGTAATGCTTGCAACATCTTGGACTTACAGGTACTATTTTATCGTTGAAATCTTTAACACGCAAACAGAGTTGATGATATTATGTGATAGTCTTAAGTGTTACACTTTGTGGGGTGTTACGCTTATAACAAAGTAGGATAAAATTAGATTAAGTGTAGTCTTATATATCTGATGAATTGATGATACTATGAGGACTGAACTTTTGATGTCATTGTACAAACATTGGGGTGTTACTCATTACATTTTTAATGTTATAGTGTTAACTTTACTATAAGAGTCATTTTCTTCACTATAGAATTTTCCATATAAATATGTATAATTTTGATCCAACCGTCTGTGATGACCAAGAGCAAAGAATCCAATTATTAAGAAGTTGCACCAACCACCCGTCATCAACTTATAGGGTGCATGCATCAACACACCTTAAGGTTGTCTATAAAAACAAGACACAATCAACGTCTCAAACCATCTCAATCACTTGCAAACAACACACACAAAAGAACAAAACTTGCACCAAAGTGATTACAGTGAAAGATCAATATCTACTCTTGCGTAAAAGATAGTATAATGGCAGTTACCATCCTCTCAAAATGCACTGTTTTCCCAGACCAAAAATCAACCCTAGCAGACCTCAAACTCTCTACCTCAGACCTTAACATGCTATGTTGCCATTACATACAAAAAGGCAATCTCTTCACATCACCATCTCTCCCTTCTCAAACGCTCATCCCCCACCTTAAAACCTCTCTCTCTAAAACCCTGTCAATCTTCCCACCACTTGCTGGCCGTTTCGTGACCGATTCTGCCGGTCACATTTTTATCACATGCAATGACGCTGGCGTGGATTTCATTCACGTCAGCGCCACTGATCTCACTATCACCGACCTTTTATCACCACCTGATGTCCATCCAGCATTCAAACAATTCTTCCCGTTCCACCGCAAAATCAACTACACTGCTCATTTCTCACCGATTTTAGCTGTTCAGGTCACTTCCCTCGCCGATGGAATCTTCATCGGCATCGCTGTTAGTCACGCCGTTACTGACGGTTCAACCTTCTGGAATTTCTTCAACACATTTGCAGACATTTCCAGAGGACTCGCACACACTCACGGAATCCCAGATTTCCGCCGCGAATCGATTCTGATGTCAAAAATCCCTGTCCAGTTACCGGAAGGTGAAATCAAAGTATCGTTCAACGCCGACGCGCCTCTCCGTGAGAGAATTTTCACCTTCACTCGAGAAGCAATTCAGAAGCTAAAAGCAACGGTGAATAAGAACAATAACCACCGTACATCACCGGAAAATGCTGACGTTGCTGAGATAATATCAAAGATGAAAAACGATGATACTCAACTGAAAACGGTTGCAGAAAGAGGAACCGTCGAAACGGCAGAGATTTCATCGTTTCAATCTCTTAACGCGTTAATGTGGCGATGTGTAACACGCGCGAGAAAACTTGAAGGTTCAAAAACGACGACGTATAGAATAGCTGTGAATGTTCGAAGCCGTTTGGAACCAAAGCTACCAGAGTATTACTTCGGGAACGCGATTCAAAGCATTGCCACGCACGCATCAGCGAGTGAAGTCGTTGAAAACGATCTTACGTGGAGTGCGATGCAGCTGAGTAAGAGTGTAAGGGAGTACGATAATGCTACGGTGAGACGCGTCGCAGAGAAGTGGGACACTGAACCGAAGTGTTTTCCGATGGGAAATCATGACGGTACAACCCTTCAGATGGGAAGTTCGCATAGGTTTCCGATGTATGAGAATGATTTTGGGTGGGGGCGGCCGTTGGCGGTGAGGAGCGGTGGTGCGAATAAGTTTGATGGGAAGATGTCAGCGTTTCCGGGGAGGAAAGGTGGTGGTGCGGTGGATGTGGAGGTGGTTTTGGCGCCGGAAACGATGGCAAGGCTTGAGAGTGATGAGGAGTTCATGGCTTATGCTTCGTGTCAGCAGTGACACGTGGAAGAATGTTGGAAGTGCGTGATTGCCACTTGCTCTAGCTGGAATAAAACCATTGTTACGTTCCGTTGTACTCCTTGAAAGTTAGTCTTGATTTTAATTACTATCATTTAGTAGCATTAATTCAATATTTTAAATCCAATGACCGTGATAATTTTGAGATTTATGGAGTAATTGTTAGAATTGCTACTCCCTCCGTTTCATTTTGATTATTACTATTGTTTTTTTCACTGTTTTAAAATCGTGAGTATATTCCTCAAAATTAGGCATCTTGATACCCCAGCAAGGATACAAAGTTTTGTTTGCCTTATCATGATTTTCAAAAGAGCCAAATGTTTATAAGCGAGTCATGATTTAAACATTGCTATGATGAGGTTGAGGTGTCAACTCATGTTGTTCAAGACTGATCTGTGGCTAAGGCTGTATGGTGTGTTTTTGTGCATCCTGGTAAACGAAGTGTTTTCTTTGGTGCTAATTTGAAGGATTGGACACTTTAAATATACGTGATAGTTTCAGTCATGATGAATCCATTGAGTGGGAGGTGCTATGGGCAACCAGTTGTCATTTTCACCCATCCATATCGATCATGGCACGATATCTTTTGTGGTAAGTCAATATAGACAGGTGAAAGGCAATAGACGGGTGCAGAGTAGTAAGTTGTGCATTCAAGCTATGGTAGCTTAGAAATTTCCATCCAACATATGGATTTTGTTGAATTTCGATGGTGCTAAAACAGGTAGTAGCGGTTTGTTCGAAGATGAGTATGGGATGTGGTTGTGTGCTTTCTCTAATTGTTTGGATCATTGTAATGCCTATGTTGCGGAGCTATGAGGAGTGTTTGAAGGTTTGAAGATTGATTGAGATAGAGGTTACTATAGAGTTAAATTTAACGTGGATTCTAAAATTATTGTTGACTTTCTTAAGAGTGAGGGGGTGGAAAATGTGTATGGTTGGATTTTGATTCAAAAGATAAGGAGTCTGCTAGCTATGGATTAAGAAATCAAAATTTGTCACTCATACCGTGAAGTTGATGTGTGTGCAGTCACATTTGCTAATATGTGATGCGATCATGAGTCTATTTTGATGTTTTATGAGCATTGTCCTACTCAAGTTAGATCCATGTATTTGGTTGATTTGTTGGAAGTTGTCATCCCTATACTTCCTTCTAGTTTCTTTGGGCATCAGCCCTCTTTTCTCAAAAAAATAAATAATAAAAATTGGAATTAATTCAATTTAGTTGGCCGTACGTACCTTCCTAGTCAAAGACGTATGCCTAAACAGATGATGAAAAATATATGCGAAAGCAACTATGAAGATTTCCGGCTAGTCAAATTTATAATGCCCATGCATGCATAAATAAATATATCGAATGTACTTCATTTTATTATGCGTTTGCAGTTTGAACTCATATGAGCTATACGCATGTATGTGCATCACAGATAATTGACTATTTCGATCAATTATATGAGATGAAAATAGATCTCGCACACCATCTTTTACATATATACGTGGTCCCCTTGACTATTTCTTGATGCTTCATAATTCTTATACGCTTATGCCTATAGATATAATTGAACTCAGTCACTCACTATCAGCCCCATACACCATTTATCTGCAGAATCCAATATGGTCATGACTTGATTAGAGATGGTTGACCAAGCGTGTTACTCGATTTGTACGTTAATGAATGACATGGGAGTTTTACCTATTGGGATGATGGTTATGGTATGAGGCAAAGCATCCCACTACGTATATGAATTTGATATATATACCGTAGAAAGCCTAGGACAACGACTGCAATTTATCTCAAGTGCAAAATATGCACCTGCTTAATGCATTTTTTTATGAGCAAATATGTAATTTGTTTTAGTTATCTCATAAGGTGTTTTTAGATTGAGAAATACTTGGGTTACACATTTTAACACACTTCTATAACACCACATTCCAATAACCATTAGCTATGTCACCCACTTTAATTTCAAAGTTGGGAATTGCCGTCAATGGCTTGGTTGATCAAAACAAAAGATAATTTGAGTTGGGAAATACATTAAAAAACGATATAAAGGTTGTTTTATGTAGTTTTGTTCATTCTTTGGTAATTCCATCGGAATAGTAACGACCAAATTGATAAATATAGTGTCAGACATAGAATCATGTAGAGACCATCTTAGAAAGGTTGAATAGAGGAAATGAATAGTTATCTAAATAATAATAAAAAATAAGATAAAATATACACTATTAAAATGAAACCGGTTGCAAGGTTAAGGAATAAAGAAAGTGGGTGATGTGGTTATTATTGAGGTGTGTTAAAATATACGACCCTAGCATTTCTCTTTTAGTTTGTTGCTTACAATTCATGTCCAAGGTCATAGGGTGAAAGGTTTGAGACCCTTTGAGCACGGTTCAGGGTATGGTACTTTGCGAGGGAGGGGGTTGGGGGGAAGGGGATGAGAAGTCGCCAGTCGGTGTAGCGGGTTTTTTTTAAGTAATAAAGATAAAGACGTATAAATAGGATGGTGTAAATAACATATGTCGAAATCTTATGGAAGTGCACTTCATAAATGATAGGAAAGATTTGGAGAGAATCAAGTACTGACTGAAACATACTCCCTTTGTTTTCTCATCAGAAAAATATACTCGCAAATTCAGTAACGGTTTCCGTAATAAAAAAAAAAAGTGAAGGTTGTTCAATCTATTGGCTCATTGCTGACTACACAACATCATGTATGAGTTGCAACTCACAACACTGCTAGCGTGTTAACTAATCTAAAACTGTTGCTTGATGGACAGGTGATAATCAGCAAAAGTTAATGAGACAGATTTCATTCCTGAGATCCTGATCCATTTGTTGATAATAGGTTCTTCAACAAATACTAAACTATGAAAATGATCATAGGATACTAGAGTAACATACGGAAATAAAGCGCACGGAAATAGTGTAAACGAATCATTATGCCATGTTACTTGTATTTCTCTACCCTATCAGAAATGCTCAAGAAGACCGACAAATACAATTAAAATGTAAGAATCCGGTCCATGGAATCAATCATAGTGCCTTTAGAGCTCAACCCATTGCAATCGTCGAAACCTTATGCAGCTGCACTTGGTACTGGTGCTGGTTTTGAGTCTTCTGCCCTTTCATGTTCTTTGTTGAGCATCTGAAATTACATTTCAAATATTAATTAAAACTCATAAATCGCAGTGATGAATTCTAAATATAATGTAATAATGAATCCTAAATATAGAGCCAAAATCAGCAAAGATAAATAATACTTCAAGTTCAGGATACTGAAACTCACCTTGTTGTTAATCAAGTTGTGGAGGGCAATTACACTTCTAATGAGAGACGATAGGTATATTACCAGCATCATATCATTCGTTTTCACTACACATATAGAACAAAAATTAACAATCCAGAAGAGACATTCGGATAAACATCATATTCATACAATCAAATCACAAAATTTAACCTGCAAAAGCCTTGATAAGATCAGAGACATTGAGATTTGGTAGCAGGTTGAACACGTCCTAACAAATTACAGCAAGAAATTAGATGGGGGAAAAAACAATAATGGAGCAAAAGCAACAATAAAACTTGTGTTATTCAACGCAATTATTTTTTTCCATCCATTTGTCTCATGGCTGACAATCAGAGGTGGGGATCAGCATTATATATGTTGGACCACATTCACGAATAATTTGAAGCCTAGGGATTAGTATTTAATATGCAAGATTATGAGAAACAAACCTGCAGATGGTATAGGATCTCATGGTTTAAGGGAAGCTTTCCATCAATAACAAGATCAAGGTAACTCCTTATCTCTTTAAGTCTTGCATCCAAACCTTTCAAGGCTGTGAGTTTTCCGCTCACCTATGTAAAAAACTACAGTGTAAGCACTCTGCATTCATTTTCTTCACTAAAATAAACCACAAAAAAGCATTGCAGGGAAAACATATACAAAAGGAGATTCTTTCATGAAAAAAGGAAATGAATAAACGAAACTAATAAATAAGAATCTGTTTAAGGAGAAAAAAAAACCTCGGTTGCAAGGGTGCTAATGGTTGTATCCTTCACATCCCTGAGCAAGTGTTCCACTCCTGCACAAGGATAAGAAGAATTCATAAAAGAAGAAAATGTTCAGCAAGCAACTATATTGATAAAATCAAAAGCCCAAGTAAAAAAATAAAATAAAATAAAATGAACCATGGAAAAATTGCAGAAGTTCTACATTAAATGACATACCTATTTCCTCAACCTCATGAGCAGCGATCTCTGATTGCACATGCACAAAGACCTTTTGGCTTTTCTGAGTAGCATTCTGCATTCAGAATAAACTATCTATTAAAATACTATCTCTTCTCCCATCGTCCATATACAGAAGAGTCATTTTTGCAATAATATCAATAAAAATAGAAGTTTAATAATTCTATCATGGGTATAAGGGACTTCAACCCTACCTCTTTAACCTCCTCAACAGCATAGTATGCTTTTGTTGGAATTCCCAACTCCTTAGGTTCAACATCAATTATAACCAAAACAGGATTTGGAACATAGCTGCAATAGTTCAAAGCATGATCAGTTTGGATAGAGATTGATCCGGGATACAAAGCACAGAAGTAAAGAGGCAAACACAATAATAGCAACATATAGAAATGTCTTGTAACACACCAACCAAATCATGACAACATTTTCACAAGGGTACAAGGGTAAAGAATTTGCCGCCACTAAATTTACAAATATTTTTGGGAGATATTAAACCCTAAATGGGGTAAAGGTAAAGAATTGAAGCATTACTCCACACAGGATTTCAGTTCATAAAACATACTCATTAAATAACCCATGAATGTCGAGGTCATTTTCACGCAGCTTTGGACCAGTGCTATACCACCCCACCACATGCTCCTTTGCTGTAAACATTGTTTGTTTAGATCAGATATTCAATGGAGAGATTGATACAAGAAAATGAAAATTCTACCAACTCATACCATTTATTCTCTTAAACATGGAAAACATTGCTTCGTGATAATTGTGGTCGAGAAACCAAATGCTAGGGTCCTTGTCATCTTCTTCAAAAGGCACTGTTGATTAGATAACCAATTAGTCAGAGATATACAATTAACATATTCTATTTCTAAATCACACATAGAAGATAGAATCCTCTGAACCAAATTTATATTTGAAGTAATTATTTCAGACAATCAATTGGATATCCAACTCAGTAAACAGATCAGTGGAGAAACTAGTGTCACGAGAAACCTTATTATTCCTTATAATTTTACAGACTTATACTATATAACAAACATGTCAAACTAACTAATAGAAGCCACAACTGTGGTGAGCTGTCTTCAAGAATTCTTTGAAATTATAAATAAGACAGCACCAAAGCTAAGAAAACCCTTCAACCATCACACAGAACTGTCATAGAGATTCAATGAAGTTTTATGTTGGTTGTTGACTGCCTAACGAAACATTTCAACCATCACACAAAACTGTCATACAGATTCCACTAAGAATAAACGTTGGATGTCGACTGCCTAACACAATCCTTCAACCATCACACTGAACAGTTAAAGAGATTTGACCAATTTTACATTGGTTGCCAACCGCCTAAAAAACCCTTTAGTCATCACATAGAACAAGACTAAAAAAAACAATTAAGGTTAAGATTTCCACAAACAAGTCGCATCATGCTTTGAGCCATCTCATACTAAACGGTGCCTCGTAGAAATTGCTAATAACTATGGGCATTACACAGAGTAGCAAACATGTGGACCAAAATAGAGAAGAATACATTAAAGTAAATATTGATTACCATATACTCACTCTAGACTAAATTATAAGCAAAAATATTTACTTTCACACTTATTAAGGATGAAAGTTGAGTGCATTTAATTTTCTTGATTTCATTTAAAAAAGAAAATACATTTACTGGTCTACCCCTAATTATAATGGTTATCTCCTCGTGATATTAAGGAATCAATGTAAGGGTTTTTTTGGAAAAGTAAAATTAGATGTGCACAAAATAGTTAACTTTTTCTTATGAGAAATGATATTTGAACAACCATTTTGTGACAACTTGTGGGACAACCAAAGAGCAATGATATTTGAACAACTATTTTGGTACAACTTTTGGGAGAGAGAAAAAGGAAGAGAGAGAATAAGAAGATAATGTGAGTATAAGAGAGAAAGTTGTACAAAAGTTGTACAAAAATGGTTGTACAAATATCATTTCTCCAACCAAAATATACAAAGAAATGTAGGTCTTGGCACAAAAGCCAAAGCAATAGAGAGAGAAAATGAGAACATAATGTGAGTATGAGAGAAAATTGTCATAAAAGTTGTCACAAAATGGTTGTTCAAATATCATTTCTCTTTGTAAAACTCGGAACTAAACTTAGCCTTGCTAGGCACAAATCGTCACAACAAACCATTAGAACTGAGTAAAAGAAGTTAAATAAAATACTGTAATGTGTAGTAGTAAAAGAGAAACAAAATGCTAGGGTCCTTTTCATCTTCTTCAAAGGCCACTGTTAATTAGGTAACGAATTAGCGAGAGATATACAATTAACTTATTCTATAAGCTGATTCTATTTCTAAATCACACATAAATGATAGAATCATCTGAACCAAATTTATATTTGAAGTAATGACTTTGCACATTCAATTGGATATCCAACTCAGTACACAGACCAATGGAGCAACTAGTGTCACAGGAAACTTTGTTATCCCTTAAACATACTACATGAGAACTAAGAAATATGTCAATTTATTAATAACTGACAACTGTGGTCATGAGTCTTCAAGAATTTCATTGTATGAAATTATACTGAAGGAGTTCTATATAGGAGGTCCAGGGTTTGATCCCTACTGAGAACATTCCCTCCTCACTCTAACAAACTAATCACTAACATTGTACTGAAAGAGACAACACAAAAGCTAAAAAAAATACTTCAACCATCACACGTAACTGGCATAGAGATTTGACCAATGTTCTGGTCTAGAACACAGTCCTAGGGTTTGGCCCTGATTAAGGCTGGTTTGCCTATGGTTTTAGTTTGAGTATTGAGTGTGTAATGGTTAGATCCCTTACCCCAGAAGCTAAGTCCCCCTTTTGTAGTATCTGCTTTAGGGTTTTGCCTCTTCCAATCATTTGTCAGGCCCAAATCCATAGGAAGTGTTGGTCCTAAGGAATTTTCTGCCCTTAGTTGGCAATGATCAGGCATAGTACGGTACTGCCATGTGGTGGCCGGCTTAACTTCTTGAAATTAGACGTCAGTACTACTACTACTAGGTCGGCCATCCAGTCACAGGGGCAGGTGTTTGGACTTTGGACTAAGTCAGTCCCTACATCTGTTCTGCATTCTACCGTGTCCCTTTGGCTCGGTCGACCAGGGATCCTATGCCCTTTATTGAGGGCACCGACTCTAAGGTACTATAAAACCAAGTTTTACATGTTGGTTGTCGACTTCCTAACAAAAGCCTTCAACCATAACACAGAATTGTCATTCTGTTACAGATTTTGAGCCGTGATTTTGAAATGAAGTTAGGTTCAATCCGTCTCACATTCAGACTAAGTGTTACATTGGGTCAAAATCAGGTTTTCTAATTATAGATTCAAATGAAACAAATCTTAAGCAAGTTCTATGACCTCTTCACATAAAACACAAATTTTACTTTAAATTCAGAACTATACTTAGCCTTGCTAAAAATTAGGGCACAAAATCATCACAACAAAACATTAACATTGAGTAAAATAAATAAATAAATAAACAAATAATGTAAAGTGTTATAGTAAAAGAGAAAAGATCCAAACCAGCGTAGCTATTGGAAACATCAACGGTGCCTTTGAAAGTAGAACCAAGCAAAACACCGACAACACGCTTGCGAGTATCCTTAGCGACTCTATTGTAGTTATCGACGATGCTGAGCAACACTAATGGATGAACCACCACTTTCTCGATCGAACGAGATGAGATTTGTTGCGTTTTTATCACATCCATCGTGAATTTTGAAGCTTAGATTTCTCTGTTCTTTCTCGGTATCTTACTGTTTTCTTTCGATTCAATTTTCCCTCTGCAACACCACTAACTAAACCAGTCACCGCTGTATTTTGCTTTAATTTTTTCTTTTCTATTCTTTTCGTGTTCGATACGAATACGAAAACTGTACTGTACTTCTTTTTTGTTTTCTAGTGGCCCAAATTAGTGTGAGAATTGAATTGGGCCTGTAGCCCAATTTTTAAATTCTATTTTTCAAGAATTCTGCTCTTTACCCCCAACCAAAAATGCTCATTCCCAATTGAAAAGATTATAATACTCCTGCGTGAGTTAACTCACGCACCTCACGTACCCCATGCATGCAACATGAGTTAACTCACGCACCTTTGGCCGGTGGTGCGAGTTAACTCACGCAGGTTGACCAGTGGTTATGCACAAAAAAACACGTTTTTTTTGGACGGTGGTCAAGGTTTTTTAATGGATTTCGCACGTTTTTTACAAGGTGTTCAGAAATGAACTACATAATTTCTGAAAAGGATATGAATTTAAATATATAAATTACTTATGAACGCATTCAAATTATATGCACAAACGATATAATAAAAAAAGAGTTAGTATATAACAATAGAGAATGTAGTATATGCTGGACAAGAAAGGACAAAGACCACTTTATTCTGTGCATTTACTACAATTTCTGATAATGTTGTACAATTCATGAGTGTTATTTCATCTGTTTATATTTGGCAATTAGGGCTTAAGATCATCTCCAATAGGAGGGTCTTAAACATTTAAGACCCGTAACTATTACCCCCCATTGGTGAGAAACTTTTTTTGGATCTTAACACCCTCAATCTTACGTGGGACCAACACTTTTTTAATATTAAAAAATTAAAATGTAGTAGTATAAATTTATTAATAGTTGATTAGTTGGTCACATTTAAGAAATTTGTGTGAGGTGTTCGGTTGTAGAGATTGAGTGTTTATTAGGTACACATCCTTATTTTGACTTTGTTGGAGGAAGATGAGAAAGAAATATCTACATTACATTTAGTATTCCTACCGTTGGTCGCTTCCATGTATGCTCTTGTTGTTGCATTCAATCCATGCTAATGGCCACAACATTAGCTTTTGTTCTCAATACACTTCCTAATGTTACCGACACAAGATAGTATTTCTTGCTATTAACAAAAGTCCAATCGTCTTACACATGTTTGACTTGTTCTAAAATTTGAGTGTTTTTCATTGTTACTTATTGTCATACCTAAGCTTTTATGTTTCCATAAGCTCCAAAGAATTGTTACAAATCGTGCATCTTTTAATTAAGACTGATGTTGCAGCAGAAGAAAGATTATCGTTGCGTCGTTATATTCATGTTGTAATGTTGCTTTTACATCTTTTAATAAATCACCATTGCACCACACATGAACAAACATGGGGGTACTCAAATAAAATACGAATAACATCCCCATAACTATGATTACAAACAACATAAGTTATTGAACAATGAATACCTCTATCTTTAAGTCTTGACCGTCTTGGTACGCATGTAAGACACATATTCAAGATAAAAAATTTCACTTTACGAGGGGCTTTGAGTTTTCGAATTCCAGGCCAACATCCAAGTTTACAAAGATGAAAATTACCTGCAAGTTATCCACAACAAAGTCAATAGGCACTCCACACTGAAAATTGTCCATCTTTCTCCACCTTCCAAATTAGATTTATCCTTATTGACCGATTGGATTAAGGGAGTGTTAATTAGGATAAGTTGAGTCGGGTCAAAAGTTTGATGCACTTTATTTGAGTTCCTTTCATGGTTTTTGGGATCCACATAGCTGTATACTCGGGCATGTTGATGCATATGTGATATCACCTGCTCCTGAAATTTGTTGTTAATATAAATATATAATATTTACTTGTCATTTTCAAAGTTAAATTCAACATGAACCGATGAATTGTTCAAAAACAAACCGATGAAATGAAATAATAAATTATTAAATGTATTATAGAGAAACGATAAATATTTCTACCAAAAGTAATAAAATTATTTATTGATTGTCTTTCTATGTGTAAAAAGTCATAATACAACATCTAAAGAGGAACACAACATGTAACCATTTATTATTTGTTAGATGCTCACTTTTACAATTTTTGTTTTATGGATCCAACTTCACTTTTACCCTTTTTTTCATAATGAATTTTGGTTTGATTCATTTTTCAACAAACTTTTTAAACCAATGCATGGATAAAATATATTGAGATGATGATCATTAACATGTAGCTAGTATCATATTAAAGATTTCTAAATTACAAGATTTGGTCATAACCACTCTTCTATTCTATTATACAAATAGTAGTCTATGAGCAATTTTAACGAAATTTAAAAGTATTTTTCATATTTATAATGACTTTTATAGTATATATGAGTTGTATACAAACTGTTTATTTTAAATTATATTGAGATAAAATAGATATTTAGTCTAATTATCTACGGTAATTAAAAGATTTTCCCTTCTTATAATCTTCTAGAATAATAAAAACATAGACATTTCAAAATTAACAATTGATAGTTCAAAATTTGAATTATTTTTATCAATAGCTTCTAATGTGATTGATAAGCTATTGTTCTTTGTAGGAGATGGAGATTATTTTGCCTCTGATGTTCATGAAAACTCAAAACTTGAGTGGTGTGAGGCTTTGCGAGTTATTCTATAAGAACTATGAGAAGTCTGTGAAAGCTGGTTGCGAGTGGACAAAAAAGACAACAACTTTATTTTCTGTCATTTGCACTCATCGTGGGAAATAAGTTTTCTACACCTTATGGAAATCACAAAGTAATTTTTTTCTTTCTACCTATATATATATACTTTTGATACGTATATTTAAATTGAATATTTACAATTGACAAAAAAATAAATAATTGATTGGACAAATGAGAATGGGGTGTTCGTCTTAACACTGGTTATATATAAAGAGAATACATGGTTTTGGGCTGCCTTTTTCACTTCTGATACCCTTAAGCAATTTTTTTTTTATAAGAATGCTACATTGTTGTTTTCATTTAAAAAGATATAATTTTTTTTTTTTTTTTGTACAAGATAAGAATTTATATTATATTTACTTTATTATTAGTCTCATTTAAATGATGGGTATAATTTGTTACAATATGAAAATGCAAAATATATATAACTATAATTTTAATCAAAGTAATTTTAATCGAAATTTCAGAAAACCAATGTTTGTAATTTATATGCATTACCCCATTAAAAGACCGGTCATAGAGTGTTTGTTTGAACGTTCGTAATAAGAAATATAAAAATAGCTTTGGTGATCAGACAATTTAATTGTCAAATCTAACTTATCTTTTGGCTCTTAAGAATACTTAGAAAGTTTTTAAGATTGATAGTATATAAACACATAAATCTTCTTGCGATGGGTCACCAATAATGTATTACAAAATATTGTTATAGTTTAATACATGGAAAATTAATCCAAAATGAATAAGACTAATTTTTTTTTGGAAGAATGAATAAGACTAATATGAATGCCATAATAAATATCACATATCCATCAAAATAGTATCTAAATCGGAAGGATATGTTTCATAATATTACATAATTCTAAAAAGATTATTTAGACCCTAATATAATATCAATAAGTTTAATATTACATATCCATCCAAACACTATTACCGTGATATTACGTGACCCATACAAATTTATGGTTCTTTTCATATTGTAATTTTATATTTTTTACCCTCCATTTTTGCTGATTATGTTGGAAAATAAATCATTTTTAAGAGAAAGAAATAAAGATTTACTACTTTCAAATACTATCAACTCGTTTAATGTTTTCTCCCAACTTCACTATAATTCGTTAGTATTTTACTGTGTGAAGTTTTTCCCTATTTCAATGTTTGTTCCATGTTATTGGGTATGTATTTCATTGTGAAGTTTATCCTCGTAAAGAGACATGAAACATGTTTTCAGTTGTCAAACACCGAAAACCATATCATGAGTTGAGTTTCCTTCAATTTCATTTGGTGTTATGTTTTTAGTGTTGTTTCTTGTTTGTACACTCTCTATTTTGCTCCGATGGATATTGTTATGTTAGGTTTTTAGCTTTGTGGGATTACTCATCTCTTACGCTTTATAAACATTTCAACTTTATTTTCTATACTCTAAATTTTTTCTCTTTTATAGGAGATAAAATGAAAGAAAAAGTTTTTCAAGGTGACAAATATTGCATTACGACTATTAAAAGTTAGCAATGTTGAGGCAATAATAATAAATGCATATATTATGGTATGCTCATATAAACTAACAAACTTCACATAAAAAAGTTTTATAATATAGTCATGAGTATTAGACGAATTTTTCTCTACTTCCGAATTTTTTTTCCATCTGTTGGGTTTTAACCTTAACTGATACCAAAATTTGATTAAAATATACTATTTGTTTAAGTTTTATTCTCGAGTACAAGATTATGGTTAGTTTAACATGGGCCTAGGTATGCATAACGGTCTTCATTTTTTGTACGTGTGTGATGGTGTAATAATTAATTCTTGTCCTATCGTAATGATCGTGTTATTTGTCCTATTGCAAGAATCATGTTGTATAGCAATATTGTTGTTCCTTTGTTGATCTATTTTTTTTTATTTACTAGCAATTATATATCTGTACACATTTGCTTTTCACAAACTCATTCAATATTTCATTTGTTTTTTTTATATCTCTTCATCTATCATATTATCAATATACCACATCTATCATTTTATTCTTTATTTCTTTCGCTCTCTAATGATATATTAGATATGGGGTGTTTGGTGTTTTTAATAAAAAAAATTATAATTTTTTTTTTAAAAAAAAAAAGTACGTGATTTTAGGGTAGAGCAACGGGCGGGTTCGGGCATGAACTCGGCAATATGTATGAAACCGAGCATCCAATTTAGAGACTCAATTCCGCCTACAAATTAATACGGTTTGTGTGGGTTTCGACTTGGACGGATCTCAGTTTGATCGGGTAGTTTGATTTGGTTATTTCTCCAATATTTTTTTAATCATCTCAAATTTATATGACTATTTTTTTTAACAAGACTTTCATCAATAAATTAACAAGAAGTCCCGTGAGCATAGCTCAGTTGGTAGGAAAATGCATTATTATATCCAGGGGCCGAGGTTCGAACCCCAGACACTCCACTTATTCATCTTATAAGGCGAATTCTAGCCACTAGGCTACCAGACAAAAAAAAAAAAAAAAATTAACAAGAAAAATGCCATAGATCAAAGTATCATAGCAATCATTAAAATATGACGTTATAAAAAATTTAACAAGAAAAATGCCAGAGAACAGTTATCATTGTTTTTCTTGTTCCCAATATCACGTGTTCATAATTAAAATACTGCACCTAGGACTTGGACATATATGGATCTGAGTAAATCATGACTAAATTTAAAGAAAAGTTTGCATGTTTAAGTAGATCTACATAGTAAATCAACAAAAGATGCTTGGATGTGGAGTAAATTTTGTTATTGGTCGGTCGGGTTCGGTTTACACGGTTTTGGATTTGTAAAAACCGGGTCCGACCGTCTAAACCCACACATACTCTATTTTTTAGTCTTTCTTCACCCGAGACCCGTTTTAACTCGTCTGATTGACCCGTGGGTGACTCGGACATATCGGTTGGTGGGCGGGTTTGAATTTTGTGCTCACCCTAGGTGATTTTACATATAAATATGTGCATTTCTTACTTTTACATGTGATTGACTTATACTTTTAAGACAAAATTTATTATTAATTTATTACTATATATTTTTTAAACAATTTTCTTAGATCATGTGTAAATGATCCAATAGTTAAGTATAAAGTACTTAGATGCAAACCTATTTAATAGTCTCACTTCAACAATCTCTTCGTGATTGCGTAAAATTTATTAAGTCCAAGTAAAACAGGGATCCTATTATTTATTTAGAGGATCGTTCTTTAGACACTTAGCAAATGTTTAGAGACACATATCGAATGGTAATTAATTATTGTTTGTTGTAAAACATTACCATTTAATTACCACTCGACACTTTTTTAATCGAGTAAATCATTTTTAAAACTAATTTAACCGATTTAAACATTTGAAACATTTCAAAGTTTTATCTATTGGAACAAAATGTGTTTAATATTACCCTTTGAGTTTTATTGATAACAAGGTATTAAAAATGTCAATTAGATATGCTAATATTTGTTCAAGTGTGCAAGATCATAGACAAAAAATTTAGTGTCTTTAATTTCAAGCATAGGTTCTGAAGAACAAATAAGAGCATAGAATCAACAAGAAGGAAATCTCTTGATTAAGTTCTTGAGCATATGAAGTCTCTTGATTAAGTTCTTGAGCATAGGAAATCTTTTGGAGTTGTGCTTGAGTAGTTTGAAGTCTCTTGCTAGTTTTAGCAGTAAGCAGTTGTAATCAGATATTACATTTTAGTGAACTCTCATTGGAAGTGCAAGGAGGACGGGACTACTGCCGGTTTGTGGAAGGAACCTGTATAATTGTTTTGTGTCTTTCTTCTCTCTCTTTCTCTGTTTTTATCCGCTGCATTTAGATTCTGAACATCACCTCTGAAGCTGAACTTTATCTGCTTCTGATCAGTGACTTCAGTAGGAAAAAACGAAAAGAAAAACTAACACAATTCAACCCCCCTTCTTGTGTTTTTTCTCACCTTCATTATCATCTACAATTCTTAAATCTGCATATTGATATTTACATTTATATTTCAACTTCCTTGTATATAAAAGAAAATAACAATTGAAAATAATTTTTTTTGTGTAAATATTGATTTCTTAATACAAATCCATATATTTAACATTCTCTACACAAATAGCGAAATATATTTTTTAACAAATTTGTATTGGTAGTTAAACAATATAATGAAAGTTCATAAATATTTATTCTATATATCAATTTGTGTTGAAAAATAAAGTTACGTTGAATGTTCAATATCTTTTTTGTTTCATGAAGAATTTCATTAGCTAAACATTTCCCCTGTAGTATTCTTTACAACATCAGGTTTGGTCAATGTGCTCGTATTCAATATCTAACAAACAAACACCTTAAAACATGTCTATTTTCTGTTTTGTAGGCTTCGAAATTTCATTAATAAATTCTTCGCATCGGATAAAAGATCAAGAGCATATCATGCATCTTGAAAACTATTGAAAATTTTACCATCCACAATTCTTATAGTTTCAAAATCAACACAACCATTTTAAACGGTCAATAGTATCCTCATATAATAAACATCTTCAGATCCTACATGAATGCATAAAAGCCAACCAATTTGATGTCATTTTTCATTGGTTCCCAAATCGTCCATTATGAATGAAATGTACTTCTGATTTGTTGCAAACTAACCTAGAGACATGGTTGGGAGAGTTTCGTTATTCTTAACAACTTTATCTATTCGTTGTCATTATTTGAATGCCATTGTTTGTTCACCGTTAAAATGTATACTTAATCTCAAAATAGCAGGTCAGTGCTGGTGAATATCAAATTTATAAAGTTTGCTCGATCTAACCCTTTGAATAAATACTTTATTGCATACATATCTTGTTCATCAAGTCTAACATTTTTCAAATATCATTTGAAAGTACTAAACTTTTTTCAATAACGTCATTCATATGAAACTTAATGGAACTTAATGATATTAGTTGTGAATAAAAGATAAATTAACACTTATTATTGCAGATGTCAAATTATTAATGATATTATTATTGCAAATCATTAAGTTCCATAAATATTTGAAATTCAAATTGTAGGCGACACCAGTCAAATTTGAAAACACATTTAAAGACCTACAATTCGAATTTCAAATATTTACGGAACTTAATGATATGCAATTGTGAATAAAAGATAAATTAATACTTATTATTGCAGAGGTCAAATTATTTTGATCAATAGATAGTTCAGTAGTAAACCAATGGCCGCGCCAAATGTCAACTTTTGGTATTTATGATTGACACTAACAGCTTTTGGAATTGGAAACGTCATAATACATTATAAAGCATTTGACAGTAATTGATTTTATGGCTGCAATGAATAGGAATTATTACTGCAAGAAGTGAATGGTCATTCGCATGTAATACTTTCTATATATTTCATTTTGTTGCTTTTTTTGTCGTAGAAGGGAACATATTTTTAAATTTTTATAAAACTTCTATTAACTATATATGTTTACATTGTTGCGACTTATTCGATTAACTTCTAAGCGGTAGGACCCGTGCGGTAGCACGGGTAAAGAGTCTAGTTACTCTAATTTTTAGGTGTCTCATTTGTGTTATGCATAAAAAGATGATTATTTGAATGGATTAAAATGATAAAATGAATTTCATTTATTTTAAATGTTCTTATTAATAATAGTTAGGTGAATTGAGAAAAATTAAAGAGTATTTTATTTGAAAAAGTTGATGAATTTGTCTTGATGTAAAGAGTGTATTTTACTAGATTTCTCGATCAAATAACTAAAAAAAATTGAAACTTCCATAAAATAAGTTTAGATAACCGTTATTAATTAAATAATGTAAAAAACTTACCCTGCTTCAGTTTTATGTAGAATACATTCTTAATTTAAAATACATTTTTCATAATTATAGCAAACTTTAAGAAAATTATGAATTCAAAGAAATCGTGGATAGCAAAAACCATACAAAAAGCACCTTGAAAAATGAAAGTAGCAGTAAATTCACTTAATCAAACACAAACTTCAACTTAAAATAGCAGTAATTCATCGGCCATCGGCCTTGCTAAAAGTATTTGTATGTCTATTTAGAGGAACAAAAATACTAACTTAACTGATTTATATAAAAGATTGTGATCCTTAAATTATATTTTTGGAAAATGCTAACGTTTTCAAACACAATTAAAATATGTAATAGTAGAAAAAAGGATTTCGCTCATTTTTTTCAAATATAACAAATTACACAAGTGAATGCTACACTTCAACCTTATACGAGATATAGAAGAAAACCACCTATGCGTTGCCATGCGCAAAATACAACAACAACAACAACAACAAAACAAAAAAAACAAAGGTCGAGACTTCAGAATAAAATGCTGAACTACAAGTTTCTGGAAAATTTGACAAGGAAACCTCCGGGAAAAATTGCCTTCGCTCAAAGACAGTCAGAATTACAAAATCTGGGCAGCCGTGTTCAATTTTTCTGCCAAGCTAAGTTGAGTTCTTGTGATGCTAGATAAGTATACCATGAGCAAGTGATCCTGAAACAGATGAAGCATGCGTCAGCCAAACAAAGCTATGATAGGTGAGCTTAGAAGACGTGATCGTAAACAAATAAAATAAGAAATGAGTATCTGTTTGATCATATTTTACACATGTTGTAAAAATATAAGACCCACTTCGTAAAACACAGCTACACAGAACATAATCTCACCTGTAAGCTGTCATTCACAAGCTTATCAAAATCAGATGGGGGCAATTTGGGAAGAGAACCTACTGCATCTGATATAAATTTCCCAATTTTGTTGTCAGGTGCAACACGCCCTTCCTGCGATGAAAAAATAATCAAATACAATCCCAGACAATAAAGTGAGTAGTAAAAGGATGCAGCGCATCATACCACAACATCATCAACATATTTGTAGATGTCATCAATCAGAGCTAGCAGATGCTCCATTGATGCTTCCATGCCTTCTAAGTCAGAGGGGATTTTGTCAACAGTGGTTGCCTTTAGGATATCAACTGACATTACAAGAATAAACAATAAATCAGCTTCAATCATTAAAAATCAATATTTGGTACCACCTTAATTTAATATTTTCACAAAAAGAAAAAATACAGACAATGAATGTATATTTGATATTGAAAAGACACTCCAATTGCTTGGTTCAGAAGTGAGAAAGATATTTAATGATTGGCACAACATTACCAATGGAAACAATAAAGTGATGTTTAACATAAACTTCAGACAAACAAGTCTATATACAGTATGGTGAAACTTGGCTCAATTAGAGGCTTTGTCATTTGGTAAATAAAATAGTGTCAAAGATGTGTTAGTAGAATATAATTAATCAAGATTCATAACACTACCTACTACTGGATTGATTTTCTCAATAAAAGTGAAACAACTCAACCCGCAACAAAGAAATGCACGGGTTGTATAAAGGTTAACTCTATTACATAATTAAAAGCTAAGACTTTAAAATAGGCAACCACGAGAGCTTCAGGACACAAGCTTCGGCAAATATATAAGGTCAATTTAAAATGACAAATAAAGCTTTATAGAGGGAGAAGAATAAGAAGGAAAAAAGAAAGAAAGTGGGTGATTGTAAAGAGAATCCAATCAATACTTACATCCAATTCGCTCAGCTTCAACCATACGAAGATCCAGTGGAATTTCTTGAAACTGTGCAGCGATCTGCCTGTCTCCAAGAGATAAATTGTTTGACACATAAGCTTTGATGGTACCCCCTCCAGTTGTGAATCCTGTATCAACAGTCAAATGAATGGGATTGGGTACTTCTCGAGAATAAAACTCATGGATCAATGCACTTCCACCAGTTACTCCAAGTCCAGTTGAATACCTGCATAAATAATCAAAGTTTACACAAGGGATGAGCCATCCTCCCAAGATTACCAAATACACCACTAAAGAAGAGGCAACTTGGCATAACACAGCTCTCCAGTCCATTTGTATATTAATATCAACCAGTGGTGATCCCAAAAGAAACCATTTCATATTAATATTAACCAGTGATGATCTCTAAAGAAACCATTTCATATTAATATTAACCAGTGATGATCTCTAAAGAAACCATTTGTTTTACATACCAACGGGCCTTCCCATAAAAAAAGTTACAGCTAAAAAAATATTCAGAGAAAAACATTACATTCCATTCCATTCCTCACTTCCAGATATCAGAGTGAACATTTTGAACCTACGCCATATGGATTTCAAAGTTTTTTTTATACACTTCACTGACAATACTTTTATGCACTACTTGAGCGATAACATTGACAACTATGGAATTTTAAAAGAACTGGACTTACCATCCAACTATGATTTCCTTTTGATTCACTTTTTGGTGGGATAACAACATATTATGGTGGTACTCTATGTCCAACGCAACCTGGAAAAAGGTGAAAAATCAGAAAAATTCTTTGAGTTAGAACAGATAATAATTTCATTTAGCTGATGATAGGAAGAAATAGACACGACTACAGGAGAAATAAACCTTAAGCGTATAACTTTTACACATGAGCAAATAGATGTATTATCCACCTTATCAATCAAAGTCAGAACTAATTTTAAACACATTGTCACTTTCTGAAGACTTCTATATAGCTTAGCAATCTAATTGCTTCATAAAATTATTAATCTCATCCGCATAGAGAAAAAAACTTCCAAAAAAAGTACCTCTAAATAGATATCAATAAACGACAAGTAATTCATTAAAAAAATTATTATAGGACTCAGAGAGTTGCTTTATGTGCTCATAGATGAATCTTCCGATTCATCTCATACAAGAGGTGTCAGAATATAAATAGCACTCTTCATCCTCGCCCTTACATAGACAAAAATTCAATAAGATGAACAAAAACTCAAGCAATTTAGGAACAGAACCCGGTGATCAAGCCAGAAAGTGGCTGTCGCTACATCTGGGAAATTATAGGATTCATAAGACCGATGAGATAAGTATTTACTTTCAAACTCAAGAAATTTTGGAATAACTTATAGCTTATAAGAAGCATGAGATAAGTATTTACTTTCAAACTCAGAACAGATTTTGGACTAGCTTATAGCTTATAAGAAGCAGATGAGAGAGCTTCTAAAAGAATTAAAGTACAGAAGCTAATTCCCACATTGAGTGTGGGCAGCTAATATCTAGAAAAATAACAGCCATTACATGAGCAAATCTATTTTTCTTTATAAGTGTTTGTTCAGAAGTTCACGCTCTTAATGGTGTTTGTTTTTCTAACTTACTCCATGTTTTAGCTTCGAAAGCGAGAAGGAAACGTCTACATAAGTTTTAGCTGCAAAAGCGAGAAGGAAACGTCTACATAAATGTTTGTCGAGTAAAACTAAATAGTCATGTTTTAGTTAATTAAGATTACAACAAAAACAACAACCAAGCCTTATTCCACTAATTGGGGTCTGCTACATGAATCAAATGACACCATATTATTATGTCAAAAACCATGTCTTTCACCAATTCATTAATATCTAGATCCTTCTTAATAGTTTCTTTTATAGCTTATCTAGGTCTTCCTCTCCTTCTGACCTACTCTCGTTACAACAGAATTTTCTCTCTACATGCCAAAACAACCTGAGTCTAGTTTCTACCATCTTTTCTTACTGTAGGTGCTACCCCAACTCTCTTCTAATGTTGTCATTTCTAATTTTAAGAGTTGTAATTTTCACAAATGGGCGCATTCCATTCCCTCTCATCTGATTCTTTTAAGCAATTTGACAACGATGAATTTCGTTCCAGTTTCAGGAGCTAGAGCGAAATTAGTCATTATTGTTCACCATCCATTCGCTCCTATCTTTTTTTATCAATACAACAATATCATTACTTTGGCTTCCAAACATAGAGTTCACAATGATTCTCACAAAGACCAAAATAAATCTATTAAGCTTAATTTGAAAAGAAAAAAAATAAATTGATTATCACTGATTCAAAGGAAAAAAATTATTACAGGACTCAGAGAGTTGCTTTATGTGCTCATAGATGAATCTTCTGATTCATCTCATACAAGAGGTGTCAGAACATAAATAGCACTCTTCATCCCCGCCCTTATCTAGACAAAAAGAGTTTAATTACAGAAGCAGATGAGAGAGCTTCTAAAAGAGTTTAATTACAGAAGCTAATTCCACCTTAAGTGGGCAGCTAATATCTAGAAAAATAATAGCCATTACATGAGCAAATATATTTTCCTTTAAAAGTGTTTGTTCAGAAGTTCATGCTCTTAATGGTGTTTGTTTTTCTAGCTTCCCCCATGTTTAGCTTCAAAGGCGAAAAGGAAATGTCTACATAAATTTTCAACAAGTAAAACTAAATAGACATGTTTTAGTTGATTAAGATTACAACAACAACCAAGCCTTATATCACCAAGTGGGGTCGGCTACATGAATCAAACGACTATAATGTTCTATCAAAAACCATGTATTTCTCCAACTCATCAATATCCAGATCCTTCTATATAATTTCTCTTATAGTTTTTCTAGGTCATCCCCTACGCCTCTATGATTTGACTCCCCTCTATCTGATCTACTCTCCTTATTACAGAATCCACAAGTCTTCCCTCTACAAGCACAAACCACCTAAGTCTAGTTTCTACTATAGGTGCTACCCAACACTCTCTCTAACATTACCATTTCTAATTCTAAGAGTTGTAATTTTAATAGAACGGTCTCGTTCAATTCCCTCCCAACTTAAAGTTTTAAGCAATAGAACAATGATGAATCTTGTTCCAGTTTCATGAAACTGGAACGAAATTAGTAGTTGTTGTTCACCATCCATTTTCTCCTATCTTTTTTTATCAATACAACAATATCATTTCTTTGTCTTTCAAAGATAGAGTTCACAATGATTCTCACAAAGAGAAAATAGATCAATTAACCTAAATTAAGCTTAATTTGAAGAGAAAAAAATGATTATTGATTATCACACATTAAAATGTAGATGGAGGCGAGTGAAGGACCTGATCGACGGATTCATTGTGAGGAACAGCATATGAATTACGGATATCAACAGTTCCATCAGGAAGAACAGATCCAAGAAGCGTTCCAATGACGCGTTCAGCTTGATCAGGGCGACGAACGTAACAGTCGCAGATGTTGAATACGACGAGAGGATGAACCTTAGCGGATATGCTCTGAGAAGGGGAAGAAGATGATGAGAATTGCAACACTGTGCGATTGGTTGACGCCATGTTCGCAGAGGAGGTTGGATTCAACACCTTCGCTGCTCACAAGGCGTGTGAAGAAGAAGAAGAAGAAGAAGAAGCAAGAGAATGAGTGTGATTGTTTTGCTAGGGTTTTTCACATGTGGGCTCGTCCAGAATAGTTGTTGCTGCTTTCAATATTGGGCCTTGTAGGCCTTTTAGTTCAAAATTGCTCAATAGACCCTTTGAGAGGATCACAAGTCTCCCGAACTTTAAAAAACGCCTTTCTCGGGACTTAATCAATGGTGTTTAGGGGTTATGACCCGATCTAGGAAGAAATCTTGGTACGAATTTCCAGGGTGCCCCCACAAATCAACCCTGCATGTCCTCGGGTATAACATGTAACAAAAAATCTTGGTAACCCGCCTACAACAAACCTTTTTGTATGAGGTTTAGCTGCATCACGCTCTCTAAGTACAGAGAAATACTAAGTCGACCGAATGAGTCTCAACTTACCAACATCGTCAATCATATATACAACAATCAACAACATACATTATTTGTTCATTCAAGTATTTCACCAAACACATAGAATACAAAATTAACATTCACATTGGTAAATTGGCATTTGAATAACTAAAAATACTTAAACATTGTCAACATAATTAGTATTTTAATTAACAACTATACGTTTCCTAAACTACATTCCCCTTCAAATCGATCTTTAACTAACTAACTAACCTAACGAGCGGAAGATAAGTAAAAATCAACACTTACTCGTAAGTAAAATTAAGATAAAAGAGCACAAATGAACATGAATTAACGATTGAAGTAAGAAATATTTGTAGATACGTCAAGTTGTAAGTGGTAGAGGCAAATCTCGTAAAAAAACCCTAAAAAACATAATTGGGGAAAACTGAACATGTTTTCCTGTTATAGTTAGTATGATGGGGTTGTAACTCCCAGACATGAGTGATCAGGAGTTAACTACCGAACCATCTGGGAGTTATGAACTATGGGGATACTTTCGCTAGTTTGAGGGGCCTATGAGCAATTCAAGAGGCCTATTAAATAATTTTCCTTTTAGTTTGTAAGGATAAACTGTGATCTAGTAAGCAGGTTGAAATATTCACGTTTTATTTTTAAAAAAATTGACCAAAAAATTGTTTTATCCATACTTTTTTCCCATGCAAATAAAGAAAACTCAAATCTCCAAACTCCTTTGGCATTGTTAATTTTCCATTGTATGCCTCTGTTTTCATTTTTTAAACCTCAGTCACCAGAAGAACTCATCTTACGCTCGATTTTCTCCGGAAGAGATAATTAGGCAAAAGAAACACATTCATACTATATATGAAAGGATGGATTAAACCATCTCAAATATAAAAATTAAGTGTCTAAATTACCCTTTAACCAATATATTGGTTCATTAAAATACAAAAGGTCAAATTGATACGGACTTGATCCACCAAGGCACTAATGAATCAATCCAAGAATTTTGCTCTTTACCCAAATGGATTTGCCCATTCCCAAAGTAAATGATTAAAATACCCATGTGTGAGTTAACTCACGCAACGTAAGTTAACTTACGCAACGTGAGTTAACTCACGTTAGTTTTAAAACTGAATTATGATGCCTACATAGACAAGAACCACAAACAAAACGCAAACAGTTCCTTCTCTGTTCTTCTTCTTCCTCTTCAGCCAACATAACATAACCCCCCTTCATTTTTCTTCATCCTCATCCATTTCTCATAATAAATTCATATTAAGATTTTGAAAAGTGCCCTTATCTCTTCAAAATTATTTGACTAGCGTGAGTTATAACTTGTCAAATAATGACCAATTAAGATTTTTAGGAACTGTGCTCTTGTCTCATTACTGACAAGAATAAGAAAGAAAAGAAAGGGATTTCATGCGGGTAGAACGTGAAAAAATCTGGTGGACTTATTCATTTTTAAAACTAGCGTGAGTTAACTCATGCCGGGTATAACACCAGCGTGAGTTAACTTACGCTCCAGTATTTGTAAATTAACACTAGCGTGAGTTAACTCACGTAGCGTATTTTAACTCACGTAAATTATACATTAGCGTAACTTAAGTCACGTAAGGGCATTTTAGACATTTACTTTGGGAATGAGCAAAAACGTTTGGGTAAAGAGCAGATTTCTCAATCCAAAGCTTAGGAGGTCTTAAGAGCTATAAAGGCCAAGAAAGCCTTAACTCAAAGATTACTACTCTCCTCCCGCACTTTTCGCTCGCACCCTGCAACATTGTTGAAAATACCCCTGCGTTAGTTAACTAACACAAGTGTAAATCAAACATGTCTTAAATTTACACATGCGTGACTTAAGTCACGCCGCATGAGTTAACTCACGCTAGTTCAATGGCTAGAAGGATTCGTGGGTGGAGATGAGAGCCAGAGCTGAAACCATTGCATGATGTCTCAATGTCTCGTCCTTAGTCATACAACACACCGACTCCACCTATTTTCTATTGTATCACACATTAAATTCGACCGATCCTTCTGCCTTTTTCATATTATTTTATTTTCACCAACTTTTTAAGACTTCCCAAGGTGGCACCATCTTTAAAGATTCATCAATATAAATACACTGTTGTTACTTCCTAATGCTATCACAATATCTTGAGAGTTGAGACACACACACACAATATTAAGAAAGCCAAAATGAAGCCGCCTCTCTTCACCATGTTGCTATTCTGTTCCCTTCTTCTGTGCTAGAATATGGTATATAAGTTGTTACAAGTAGCGTGAGTTATATAAGCTAAAATTGCAACTTTTAGACTTTGTAAACTAGCATGAGTTAACTCACACAGCGTGAGGCAGAGTTTTACACTTGCATTACTTAAGTCACGCTGCGTTAGTTAACTAACACATAATTTTACACTTGCGTTAGTTAACTAACACAAGAGTATTTTCGAAAGTTCAGCTGGGTGGGAGCGAAATGTCTTGGGCGAAGAGCAGTAATCTAACTCAAATTATTACAACCAAACACGATGGGAGCAAAGGACCAATGTAGGTGGAAAAAAAGGGAGCCAAAGCTTGTGAATGTGATCATTTCATTTTCATGTGAAGGTGGCGTGGAGAGTAGGCATGAATCCCTAGTTTGATGTTTTTCTTTAATTTTGTTTTGGAATAAAAAGCGTGGGATCAATTTGATTAATTAGGCCCAAAAATACTTAGAAGAGTTTATTCTTAAGCTTTAGCCATTTAAAAGCACTACGCCAAAAAAGGACTTTGATAGCACTTTTTTTGGTCTTTAATAAGCCCCGCTATTGTTTGCATACAACCTATGATAGCACTTTTAAAGGACTATTGATGCCCGGTCTTTTATAGCACTTTTTTTAAAAGTGCTATCGTTCTTAGTAGGATTTCCTAAGGCTTAACGCAAAAAGGTATTACATGACCTCTATCTAATAGCGTTTCGCTTAAAAAGTGCTATTATAAGACCTATAGTCAATAGCACTTTAAGAAAAAGTGCTATCATAAACCTTTATTTTTTTTTAAAAAATATATTTTTTAAAGATCATAAATAGGAATTGTTTTTTTGAATGGAAAAAAAAACTTGAATAATACTCATTATAAATATTCTATAAGTCATTCAACGTATATTCATAATAAAAGAACTTAACAAAACACAACTCAAATTATAATAACAAGTATGGAAATGTCATCCTTCATAAAGGTAAAATTACACCACTCACAAATCTAGAAAATCCATCACTAGGAAATGCCTCTTGTAATGATTATGTACTTTAAAATGTTAACCAACTCATACTAATTCACATTGTAGAGCTTGAAAATGTTCCTATATTTGGCACCTAGCATATATAGAATCAACAAATTATATCATGCAAAGAGTACTTGATGAAAAGTCTTCCCATGGGCTAGACAGAGGTTGTCATCCAACATACCAATTCAATTTTGAACTATGCCCCTAGAAGCACATCATCAACCATGCCACAAGTGTCTAATCAGAGGTAGTGTGCCAAATGTGATTTGACTTTCACTACATGCAGCTGATTCTTTGAAAGCTATAACACAAGCTAAGTAACTCTTTCCAAAAAATTTACTGCCAAACAACCAAAAAAATATTCACTTAGTGTTCAAACTTTAATGAAAAATAACTAATAACACTAACACAATACTTTGATACCAGCATCAATTGATTAGGTAATGGTATCTAAAACAAAATCCCAAGGTTGTTGTTATTCCACACATTCCTTCATAACTAAACAATGAATTTTATAATGAAGTTGAATTTAACCGAGGAGCCAAGTAAGCACATCGAATTAGCCAAGTAATTAACAATTATGTTAACAGTTACTAGTGGGATAAATTTCTGTTAAAGTTCCTATTAATTGTAACATAACACTTGGCTTACATAGAATCCATTGTGTAGTCCTCACGGATCATTATATCATATTAATTCTCTCATTTAAAAAAATAAAATAGGCATTGGTTTCATCTATATGATTAATTTTCATTTCAATTAATTTCTCTAACTATCTCTCACTTTCTTAAGTGATTCATTTTCATTGTACCAAAAAAAAAAGTGATTCATTTTCATTCTTATCTCTTTCTTAAGAATGAGAGTAGTAACTAGCAAGGATTGAATTGTTAATGATTTCATTATAGTAGCTTCAATCACGTACACACATATATCATAAAAACTGAAATTAGAATAAAGTTTGTATGTAGATAGACCTTCATACGCTAGAACATGTATGTCAATTTCATTATAAAAATAAATAGATATCACTTATCTTTGAAGGACCAAAGTACACTCGATCTTTCAGTGAGCTCCTATAAATGTACTTGTTAATATAACAAGAAAAGATACATTTCTTTTCATTTGACAACTCTAGCATCCCTGCCAAAACAAAGTAGAATCGATGTTCGATGAATTGCTTCTAAAGACAAATCTGTCGACGAGTTTGTAAAAATAGAATAAAGTTACCTCAAACTAGTACAAGAACAAGTCCAGCAAGAGGATGAAAATAACCTGAAAATTTAGTTCAATCCCAAGATTACGCAGCTTCCCGTGATGCAACATACACTGAAACCAATGAAAGAAAACGAATTTGGCGAAAGAATGAAAATAACCTAAAAGTTGAGTGATGAGAATTGCAACAGTAGTCAGTGAGAGAGGAGGTTCAGTGTCAAAATTGGCACACATGTACAAAGGTAATTCGGCAATGTGCACCTCAACAATATGCTTTTCAAGTTTTAGAAGAAATGCGGAAACAAAGAAAATATCATGTTGTAACTGAGATATTAGAAAATATACTGCACAATATTATCCAAGAAAAAACACAACCTATACATCACCTAAAATTTGTAGCAGAGTTGAATTATCATATAAATTATGTGGTCTAACGTTGAAAAAGCTAAATTACAAGAAACATTCATAGCTTAGGAACTTTTCTGTTTTATTTCTTTTGTGGAGTTTCTAGTAAGACATGGTAAAATATCGCTCGAAACCAAAATCATACAGAACCTGATTATTGCATATTTAATTAGAAAATCAAAAGCATTCCACCACAAAATTAAGATTTACCCCCAATAAAACAAAGCTCTGTTTCAACTGGTATTAGAAGATCATCCTTTATCATAACAATATTTCGTTAAATGAAGTACACCTGCAAAATCCTGCAAACTCGAGCTGTAGCGCAAGCTTACAAACCCAGTGACAAAAAGAACAACAATCACTTTAGTATTTTAGACTTGATAAACCTTTACAGATGCTTCAATATTCAGTGACATCAACAAGTTGTTAAAAACACAACACATATGGTACATTCTCATTCTAAATAAGTTGAAATCAACTAGCATGCAGGGCCAAATATCACCTACCTAAGCTATAAATCCAGCATGCATATACAAAAGGCCAACTAAAGATGAATATAAAACAAGTGCACTGAGCCAAAATACTACCATGGTTCATCAATAATTCAACAAGAATTTAACTTTTGACATCCTTAATAGTCTGCACTAGTGACTTCAATTCATACCACATGGACATATCTTGATAAATCAGGAACTATTAAATTAAATGCAAGGTACTTAATAGAAAGGAACCTTATCAAATCTTTGTCAGCCTTTCATGGAATTCAACCACCGAGAGCTTTCCCACAAACTACAGTGAGCCAAATTGGCCATACACCAGCAACATGTTCCCCATGTAAAAACTTCCATGGATTACTTAGCTTTGGATTGGGCTGTGATCTTTTTCCATCTTCACCTTGACATTGCTGAAACCTGTCACCGTTCTCAGTGTCTAGATACCACACTCTTTTCCTCACAATTACTTGGCGTCGTGCCACCGAGGCATCATCAACCTTCCTGTTAAAACAATTGAAGTTTACAACCAAATCTCACACCAAATGCAACTAAGAATTATAGTCAAAATGAATAGAAATTAGACAATCACTATTTCATGCAACCTTGCATTAATTTAAACACTTAGAAGAATGGAAGGAGCAAAAGTTAAATGATTAAACAGAGTTTCCATACAAAATATAGTTTGGTTAATGGAGAACATAGAAACAAAAATGTGAAATGTAAAACAAACCCAAAAACAAACACGAAAATGAAACAAAGAGAAATAATGCGTGTTTTCATACGAGGCTTACAACAATTGCAGAGAGAGAGGGAGAGTGAGGCTTCCTCATCGTTATTGTCGTCGAGGCTTCATCACCTCTAAACGATAGAATGATTGAAGAGGAACAATTTCACAATGATTATGATTCATGTGAGATGGGAATGGATTAATGATTGAAGAAGGATAGATGACAAAGGTTGAGATGGGAATGAATTTCACGTGGCTGGGTCACCACACGAGATGAACAAAGAGAGGAACAAAGCTATCTACCAACGATGGTTGAAGATCCAAATTCCTTTCCAAAATTCATCACAACTTTGTAGAGCTATTGAAATTTATGATCCAGTTGAAAGAAGAAGAACGATTGAAGTACATAACGAGTTTTCCCCCTTTTGATTTTATTAGGGTTCAAACACGGTAGGGAGATGAGGATGAGTGACGATCGAAGATGAAGAGTGTTAGGGTTAAATCAATTGAAGAGAAAGGGTTTCAAGTGAGTGATGAACGGTTTTATGGGTTAAATCTATGGAGATAATGATAATAATAATAAAATAATAAATAATAATAATAATAATAATAAGAGTTGTGTTTCAGTGAAGAAGAGTTTAGATAGTGCGTGAACTCGTTTTGAGAATGGTTAGCGGGAATTGAAAAAACAATTGCGCGATTTTTTTTTAATTTAATAAAAAGCCTACAGTATCGCTTTTAAGGAAACCGCTAACAAAGAGCGTATATATACAGTAGCGTTTTTCTAAAAGCATTAATAAACTCTTCTTTGGAGTATTTATTTTTTTATGTTAATACTTTATGATAGCATTTATACGAGAAGCGTTATTCTTGCGGATAGCCTAAAATAGCGCCCAAAAAAAAGTGCTATTAAACGTGCCTGTGTGCAGTATTTGATAGCACCTCAATAAAAAGTGCTATTAAAAGAGCGCTATTTCATGTCAAAATTGTTGTAGTGAAGCTTAGGAAGCTTTAACATTTGTGTGCGGCGTATCTTTTATCATGCAAATAAAGAGTTGAAACAAAGGACGTGTAGAACAATCAAGACAAGATGGCAAATACAAGAGCACAAAGAGGTGGAAGAGGTCGTTGCATTATTGATGTGTAACGGGTAGTAATTATTCAGCCATGACAATTCAAGCAACAAATGAATGTGTAACCTCCTCATGCATTGATGCAGCCACCCATTTCAAGATTCAATTAGTTAGTAGCCTTATCAGCGTTGGAGCCTATTTCCTACACATAAGGGGCACAAACTATGAATGAAGTAGATGAATTGATTAAAAAAAATTACACTTATGTACATTAGAAGCCTACTTCCTTAATTCTTTTTAACACTTGCAATTTCATAATTACGGTCTATGTTAAAGTCACCAGTGCCCAACTTCGTATAACTGTGAAAATGACGGCAAGCCATCATGAATTGAATGCGGGGTATTTTAGAGAGCTATTTTTTTTATAGCAAAATGACGATCGTCATTGAGAACTCACATACGTAAGTAGAGGAGTCGAGATTCAAACTCCAATTATAACATCCGGTCTAACAATTTTGACATTTTTTAAGTTGAGTTAGGAGTTTTAAACTTTTAGAGAGCTGCTCTCGGTAACATTCATTTAATTTTAGAGCTTCTTGAAAAATCATCACCTATATGCTACCTTGGTTTAATGTATTGAGTGGAATATTAGGTTGCAACAAATGTAGGAGGGAAAATAAGTGTGCTGACTTTTTGGACAAAATGAAAGCAGGGTATAATCTACATCATGATATCAGCACCTTTGAAAAATAATATCATGATATCAGCAACTTGCTATTGGTTGATGCTAAGGCTTTGTTTGCGAGTTTTGAAGGGAAGGAAATGAAAGATTAAGGAGGGGAAGGGAAGGGAAGGGAGGGAAGGGAGAAAGGAGGGAAAGTCTTCCCCTTATTTGGGAGTTAAAGAAACCAACAAGAAAAAGAGATGGATGGCTTATGTAATAATTTTATTATTTTATCATTTTTTTCTCTTAAAATAATACATTGTGCTATACTTTGTAATTTATCTTATAAATTATAATTGAAATTTTGAATTATTATGAGGACAAAATTGTCAATTTGTATGTTTAACCCTTTAATGAGGGATTTTGGAATTCGACAAATGAAGCCCTTCAAAACCCCAAAAACCTTTCCCTGATTTTTTAAAACTCGCAAACAAGAGTTTACCTCTAAGTAAGCTTTTCCTTCCCTTCCCCTTTCCTCCAAAACCCAACTCGCAAACAAAGTCTAAGAGAGTCATTTTACTAGGATCTAGTTTTTAAATTTTTGTTTTCCTAAATCACCAAATAAATTTTTAAAAAACCGACAACAAAACAATTTGAATTATCTATTCAATAACTGTGTTATTTTTTACCTTTCCTTTTCGGCCATTCTGACTTTTAAAATTAAAATATATATACAAATGATGAGATGACTCGCCTTTACTCTCTAAAACCAAATATTTCTTAGAAAGAGAATCATTTTCTTTACAATAGAAAAGACAATTTTTGTGTTCTTTTTATTTGTGTGTACAGTTTGTCTTTGTTTAGCTACTTCCCTAATTCAAACCATGAATTAAAAAGTTGAGCATATAATTTATGTAATTTTCTAGATGTCTTTACAATGAATCAACAAATATTCCTCTTTCAAAAAGAAAAACCAATATTCTTCAAACAAAAAGGTCATCCAAGCTGTTGATGTTGGCATTATTCGCATCTATATTTAGCCATACAGCCAGGACTTGCACCGATTCTTGTATTCGTGTCTCTGTTCCTTTCATATATTTAATTTAAAGTGCATTTAATCTCAGATGAATGCTTGCAACACACATTTTAATACACATTTTAATACACATTTTTCAACACATTCTCTTTGATCTGTTTAAATTCACACGAGTTCCACTAAATCATGTGGGTCCCATATAAATTTGGTGGGACGTATGTGAATTTTAACCAATCAAAAAGAGTGTGTTGGAAAGTATGTGTTAAAATGTGTGTCGCTAGCATTTATCTTAATCTCATCTGAATTTCTATCTCAATTATATACAAATCAATTAATATAAAATAAGCAAACTCTACGTGTGGTATTTGACATTTCTAATTTTTACACCATTCTTGTACTTTTATATTTCTCCATTATTATCATCATATCATATCACATTCTCTCTTCCATTATTTTTTTTGGAAGAGTTCTCTCTTCCATTATCATCGCTAGTATATCTTTATAGTATGAGCATCGCTATTTACCTAGAGAGATTTTACCAATAATTGATCAAAAAAAGTCTCAGTCGATTAAATTTATTATTTGTCGAAAATCAAGGGAGGTAATGGTGCGTAATTAATGAAAGGTGTTTGCAAATACACTATCTTGAAATTTTCTTGATAGAGTTTGTCACTGAAAAATTCTTTATCCGTTGACGAAGGCCAAGACAAGATATGGACAGTTTCACCCAACTCTTCCAACTCCAACGTCTTTGAACTATATTTAAAGAAAAAAATTAATCACACAAATGTGCAATTGTGCCAGCTGTGGCACCATATATAGCATATATCATGGCACATACTTATCGTGTGAAAGAAGCCAATGCCCAATAGACAAGAGTTAACAGTTAGACCAGACACAGGATTTGAGAAGGATGGACCAACAGAGAAAAATGCCAAAAGAGAATATTATTGTTTTATAAATTAAAAGATAACAATTACAACAATACATCACACATGGGTAGGGTTTGAGCCATATTCCAACTTAAAAGTAATGGAAAACTGACCCATCACCCAACGCACTCACCACCTAATAATAATAATCATTACACGTTACACTTACAACATCCTTTACATACAAAAAGGGAAATAATTAAAACCAGATAAGGATCAAATAAAATAAAACCCACAAAGTTGGCTTGGTTTGGCATCAAAGATCATAAACCGTTGGATTAAATTAATTACTTGACTTGAAAGGAATGGCTCTGATCACAACTGTGTGGTAGAGAGCTGCAAGTGCTGCACCAATGAATGGTCCAACCCAGAAAATCCACTGCACATAAAAAAAATGATAAGGTTAATTAATTGCAAGTTCATCAATAATTCAGTAATTAATTAATATTAAAAATTGAAAATGAGAGAGATTAGAGTTAATAAAACATACGTGATCATCCCAACCAAGGTCTTTGTTGAAGATAATTGCAGCACCAAGACTCCTAGCAGGGTTGATACCAGTTCCAGTGATTGGGATAGTGGCCAAATGCACCAAAAATACAGCGAACCCAATTGGCAGTGGAGCCAAAATCTAATAATAGATAAACATTAAATTAAAATTAGTTTACAAATTATACACATGTGTTGATATATTTCAATTAGGGCATGTTTGTTATCATGCTCGTTTATCAAAATCACAGTGAGCTTACAAGGTGACTCACTGTGATTAAGATAAAATTATTGTGATACTAAACATGCACTCAATAATTAGGGACATACAGGAACGTGGGAGTCTCTGGCACTACGCTTGGCATCAGTGGCGGAGAAGACAGTGTAAACAAGAACAAAGGTACCAACAATCTCAGCACCAAGTCCATCACCTTTTGTGTAACCAGGAGCAACAAAGTTAGCACCACCGTGTTTCGCGGTGAAAAATGTCTTTCCCTCGAAACCCTTAACCACACCAGCACCACAGATAGCACCAAGGGTTTGCATCACCATGTAGAACACAGCCCTGGTCAATGATAATTTCCTTGCCAAGAACAAACCGAATGTCACTGCTGGGTTTATGTGACCCCCTGCATAACATAACATCACAATTTAGTACCATAATAAATCATTACTGTTACCATATAAATTTAATATAATTAACACTGATTCCTTCATGTATTTTTGATGTGGTAAAGTTTAGTTGAGTTGAGGCTCGGTTAATCTGGGCAGGCCTTAAAACTCAAAGAACGTTGATTACGAGATCCTTACTCTATGAGCAAGAGACTCAAACCCTTCCGGAGTATGAGCCGGGTTTTAGCAAATAGACAAACCTAGGTTATCAACTCTTTCATCATGTATTATGTTAATGATAACAGCTGATTACTAATAAAACAAAATCTATTAAAAAAAAGTTGTTAATCAAACAAAACAACTCTTAGTTATGGAGAATCCGAGTTGGATTCTTAGTGGAATAATTTTTTGTCAGACTTTACGACTCTCGATACTTTTTCTCAACTTAATGAACTATGGACTAACAATAAATAAAAATTAAACTTTTGAACAAATTAGTACTAGGAAAATTACCAAACAAAAAAAGAGTTACTGAAATAATTAGTACTATAACACAATTAGAAAAAATAAACTAAATTTTGCTAATAGAGATTTTCACTAGATTTAGAGACACATACCAGAGATACCAGCGGTACAGTAAACAAGGGCAAAGATCATGCCACCAAAAGACCAAGCAATTCCTTGAATACCAACAGTTTTACACTTGGACTCAGATCTGTTAACACCCATAACAGTCAAGATAGTGATGTACAAGAACAGAAAAGTAGCTACAAACTCAGCTATTCCAGCTCTGTAAAAAGACCATGAAGTGAGCTCAGAAGGCTCAAACAATGGAGCTGGTGGTGGTTCCTTGTAGTCCTTGCCATCATCATGGCTCTGAGCTGCAATACCAATTGGTTGTCTCTCTGGGAATTTGTTAGCTCCCAATGAAACATCTTGTTCTTTAGCCTCCATAGCTCACTCTCTAGACTCTTGTGTGATGAATATGCTAGTGAATATTGAGTGGTTGAGGTTAGGTTAGGTTGTGATGAGGTTATTAAGATGTTTGATATATAAATAGAGTGAGTTATTATTAAGGACAAAAAAGAAGAAGTGGGACATGGGTGGTGGGTGGTGGGTCCATTTAATGTGTAAAAAATTGAATATTATAGAATTTGGCTTCTTATCTTTTTGGCCGTCCAATCATATTCATGACAGCAACATAGAGTCGTTTGTCCTAGCTGGAGTGGTTTCTAACCATGCAAATTTTGGACCCCACCATGTTGTGAGCAGCTAGCACGGGGACATCAATCAAAATAATGTGGAAGGAAGGAAAATATTTGAGTATAGTGAGTGGTGAAGTATTTGAAAGAGTAAAAATTCAAAATCATCTAGTGAGTTCTATATCGACATGGACATGATGGTATGGTCCCATACAATAGTGAGACTGAGGAGTGTAGACTCCAATCACCCTCTGGCCGGTGCAATTTGTCGTCAAATAATGCATATTGTACCGAAAGTAGAATCACGTTTTGGAACGTTAGAGTTCTATAATATCGGGATACTTGTCCTGTAGAAGTGTAGAACCCAGCCGCAATGACTAACTACAATGCATCATAGTTGTGCCATGTGGTAAGTGATTTTGTGATAATATGGAGATCAATGAAGAAAAAGTCACTATGAATTTAGTGTATTTTATGAAAGATAAAATGAAAGAATAATATAGAAAAAAGAAAGACACATAGTCACATACTATTCTTTGTCTTAAAATTTCCGTTTATAAGAAAAGAAGATTCTAAAATTCAAAGTTTGATTACGATGTAAATACAAATTGTTTATCTGAAAATCAAATTTGAGTTTTTTCGAGTGATTTGTTTTTTTTTTAGAACTCATTAACAATCACACTTAATCACTTGGTTACACATGTCATGTTCTCCTCTCCTTAAAACTTAAAAGCAATAGATTTGGGTCTGTAATCTGGATTGATGAAGTAACAAATCCAGCACCAAACTGCAACTGTGCACTAGGGATATAGAATTTATTTTTCAGTGTTAATATCAATTACTAGTTAATAAATTTAAAATAAATATTGTTGGTATATTATAATAAAGGGTTTTGCTATAAGACACCTTTTGTGAATGTGTTTTTTAACAAGTTATTTTATGAGTATTTGTTAAAAGACACCAACTAATTTTTATGAAGGTGTATTTTAGCAAAGTTATAACTAAAAAGTGGAAATCACACATTAAGGTGTGAGTTGCTAAAAGACATTAGATGGCTTCTAGCAAAAACCTATAATAAACTACGAATTGTAATTTCTCTTAAATTTTTTACACTACTTTTTAATTAGTATTTAAGAAGATCTAAATAGTTTAACAATATTAGTATGCCTTAATATAATTATTACAATATTTTTTTTGAATACAAACTGATATCATATTTTCAAATATATAAAAAAGTTGTATTTTCAAAGTATGTGGATATTGGTGTTTTTTTCTTTCTTTCATGAATGTGGATATTGGTGCTAGCATGTGTATTATTTGATCGACTTGTTATTCTTGTTGTTTCTTCCATCTTAAATATTCTTATGACCGGTTAGGTATTATTATATGATGATTATTGCTGTGCCTTTAAAAAAAATATTGTATTTTATATCTTATTAAATAATTTTAAATATTACTTTTATTTATTTTAGTTTGGTTTTTGAGTTTGACCAATAAATAATAAAAAAATCATTCGAGAGCAAAATAAAGAGCATAATTATACTATACATTTTTTTAAAATTTATATTACTAATTATTTTCTTAAAAACCGAACAAGTGAACTCAAGTGATTAATGAACTCCACTAAAAGATGAATTTTTAAAAAAAAAATCTGAGTTTGTTACAGTTCTTGGTCAGATTCCATTTACCTGTAGCCGAACCTTAGGTTACCAGAGTTCTCTTCATCTAAGAATCGAAAAGCTAACACACATTTATTGAATTCTATAGTTTAATTAATCTTATTATGAGATTGTACATATATAAGAAATGTTTATATTGCTACCAAGCAATTAGTGTGTAATTCAAAAAAAAAATTACTCCATCCGTTTTAAAATATAAGCAAAAATTGATTAACAAAAATCAATGTATTTGATTCAAAATTTATACTAAATACATCAATTTATATTTATTTTTGTTTACATTTTGAGACAGAGGAAGTAAGAGGTATGACACAAGTGGGCAAGTGCTTGGTGCAGCGTACATACCTATTTATTGTAAAATTTGAGATGAATGCGGTAAATATCAGACTCGATTGTTCGTGACTTTGATTTGGGTGTGTTTGTTTCAAGTTTATCAAATTTATTCTAAGGTATTTCGGAAAAATATGTTTGGTTAAATTTATAATATTCCTAGAAACCATAAAAATAGGGATTATAATAGGTAACTATTTATGAATTTATTCTCATCTCCATGGAAACTTTATTCTCATCCTTTTCCTTGGGAAAATTTTTCTATTCCCAAGAACATTTTATACCGGGAATAAAATTTACTAAACTTGTAACAAACATAAACATATATATTCCTATTATTTTATTCCCGGAAATCAACAAATTTAACTTGAAAGAATTATAGAAATTTTACCAAATATAGCCCACGTTCTTTGCTTCTCGATAAATTAGGTTCTTCTGTTCATTATACTATTTTCGACTAGATGTTCTTCTGTCCATAACTATTCACGAACAAATAATTTATTGTTTCTATTGCAAATCATATTAGATAGTATGGTCATTAGGATATGGCCGTCCAGCCATTAACTTGCATAATTAAATGTTAATTCTCCAATCGGAATATATAGTGCTGGCGTCTACTCTAAAATAAAATTTTACTTGTTTGAACGAGACAATGATTAAGTTTACATGCCTCTAACAAGCCATTACTATAATAGCCTTACGATAAAAATGATTTGAATTAATATACTTGCAGCTTGATTATGGATTATATTTTAATAATGTCACCTAACATACATTAATTTAATTCCCTGAATAGCGTTAATGACTTGTCTAGATAACATTAATAAAGTGAATGGTTGGTGATCATTTTGATATTTGAATCCAGTTTTTGTGTTTTTATTCTTAATTCTTAATTTTCTGGCATATTGTAGGTTATATACATCACATTCTGGTCGAAATAGGGTGGCATGGCCTACTTTGCCCCTTCATATCATGCGTATATGGTTTAAAAATGTTGAAGTTATAGTAAAAAACATCATGGAAAGGAAAAGCGTGAAACAGAGGGTTCTAAACTTCAATAACGTGACCTGTTAAAGTTCAAATTTTAGCTGAAAGAAATATTTATATTAGTGTTTAATGCAACTCAAATAAGATTAGTTTAAGTAAATTAATATGTGAAAAAAAGTGTCCATGCTCATGCTCAAGGATAGCTGATTAGTCTTATAACGGCTATAAATAGACTAAATGAAGAAATTAGAAGAGATAATAACTTGGATGTAATAAAATAAATAAATTATTGTGATAATAATTAAAAAGGATAATAATTGAGAAAGATGATATATACGATGTAAATATCCTTTCTTAGAACGAATTCTCTAATTAATACATATATAATTTCGTGAACCTGCTCAATATCAAATATATTAAGTTTGAAAGATAATTTTTTGTGCTTAGCCTTGAAATTAAAATAAATGTTGAAATGATACTTTTTTTTTGAATAAAATGATTTATGTAAGTTGGATTCCGCGGGTGCTCTAGGGGCATGACAAACTTCCAGACTTAACGTTGATAGGGGTACTTATAGATTATTTATCAATGAGAGGTTTTTATATTGTCGGTAGTGAGAGGTCTTCTTCTTTCTCTCTCTATTCTTTTTATCCAATAATTAGAAGAGAAAAAAAGTGGTTGTCACAAAAGTTATATAGAATTGGTTGAACAAATATCACTCTTCTAAAAATTAACTTATAAAAACACTAGAATTGTTTAAGAGGTGTAATGTAAAGTCAACTTATAGTCCATCAGACGCACAACGATGCCTTGAAGAATTCTATCGTGTAGACGCTTCCAAACAAACTAGTGAATTAAAGCCTATTTGACTCCACTTGTACACTTGAAAAAATAGTTAGTAAACAGATTATTCTCATGTTTTCTTATCATAAAAACATCAATATAAATGAATTATTCTTGAAAATTTATGTTGTTTTAATTCTTTTTTTTGCAAACTGGATTTTCATAATATTTTTTTTTTTGGTACAAAGATTTTCATAAATTTTATCACGAACGTGGTGGTTTTCGCTAAATAAATTAAAAGACTTACTTTTTAGGAGTAAAAAATTAAAAGAATTGAACTTGTAAAATAATTATGGCTTAAATGTATTTATGTTATCTTTTTTTTTAAAAATAAAAATATAAACTTTTGATACCATATTTTAAAAACCAACATTATGGTCCTTCAATTTTATTTTTTCACGAGTCTTTGTTCCCCTATTCATTTTAAAGTCAATTTTGTTGATGTGACATTATCGACTAATGATGTGTGGTGTAGGGTAAATAAACCTATTATCCATGTCATTACTAATTTCCTTAATTAAGTAATATATATATATATATATATATATATATATATATATAGAGAGAGAGAGAGAGAGAGAGAGAGTATAAAAATAAAAAAAATATTTTTTTAAATATTTTAAAAAAAAAAATAAATAATTTATTAATCAATAAATTACATTCATCCATTGAGTTTATTATCGTCCGCACCCCAAACACCAAAACCTAATTCTAATTCCTCTGCGTCTGCTTCACCTTCCTTCTCCCCCCAACCGCACACAGACTCTCACACATTCACCAAAATGGGTCGAGGCAAAAGCAAAACTGTGAAAACATCCTCACGCCAAGTAACCGAAAGCTACTACGCACGAATGACCTTTGATTTCGAGACCGCCAAAAAGATCCTGAAAGATAAGGAGACTCTTGATATGCCTACTGCTCCTGTTTAGGTTGCGCAGGTGCCGTTTGGAAGAGGTGTTGGTGGTGCTGCTGTGTGGAAGTAGGTTTTGAGTTTTTGTGGTTTAATGAAATGTTTTAGAGTACTTTGAATTTTGTTTTATTTCGAGAAAAAAAATTATGTCGCTGAGTTTTGAAACTCGCTAAGTTGTTGTTATGGAATTTATCTAGGTTTATTTTCGTTGTTTTTCTAATTTGAATGGTATGCGTTGATATAATACATTGTTGGATTAGGTTATGTGATTTGATTATGTGAACAGTTCATTACAAATGGAAAGGAAAAACTAATTGATTAAGGAATGAAAAAACTAGAAAGAAAATAGGTTTATTTTTTAAGGTCTTGCTAACAAGTGCCATAAGAGCATTGCATAAGGAACCCATAAAAAGAAATTATGTCTTGAAAATACAAGTCAAACACTTGTTAAAGTTATAAACGTACAAAAGTTGCTACTTTTAGATGTTTAAACAATGCCCTTAGGTTTGTCCACCATGCGCAAAAATAAAATTGGAGGACCATAATATTGGTTTTTAAAAGGGAAATGCTCAATCAAGCAAGTATCACGATGCTATCGTGAACTACATGTCACAATAAATTGTTTTTTTTATTTCAATTGTCTTTTATGTCACAGTAAATTTCCTTAGTTCCATGGTCTCTTCGACTCACCGCCGCCATAAAAACAAATTGCGGTCGTCGTCTCTTCAACTTGCTCCCACGTTTTTGTGGATTGAACTGAAACCCAAAGCAAAGGCAACAGGTTGCTATCTCCCCTCCATTCTATGGATACGTCTTTGTTCCTCCCATGTCGATTGTCATTACATTGTCGCCTTTCCTTTGTCGTCGTTTGTCGTCACCGTTCTCTCGCGATTGTTTATCTTTCTTTACGGTCGTTTCATCAGGAAACTTCTCTATCATCACTCCACCAAAGACCAAGTTCGATTACAAAACCCCTGATCCACCACCACCACTGTAGACACTTCCACCGGTTGCACTCCAAGTATCTGAGTTTGATTCAGTTGGCCACTGATTGAAAGTCTTGCTCTCTTCCATCTCCTCTCCCTGTATTTTTTACGAGTAATTGTTCAGAAATTTAGATTTAATGGAAGGATGGATGAAAAGCTAGAGTGCATGGACTGTGACTGGTTTTTGGTTGGAATGATGCGTTAAATATATTCAGTCATGCGAAGCAGACACTAGGCAAAACATGAAGTAAAGCCAAGCTCGTGAAAAATTCATGACATTTGTTGTCGCTGTATATAGCAATACTCTTTTTAAAATAGTGGGATCAAAAGTTGATATATTTTTTTTAAAAAAAATAGAGGGATCAAAACTGTACTTAATTAGTTTAATGGCGGTGAGTCGACAGTTCAAAACAACTTTACACACATAATTTATTAAAATATTTAGAATTGTCACATCAGAATTACAATTGATGTGAAACACAATTTATTAATTGGAATTTTTTTTTTTTTATAGCAAATGAAAAATTCACGGAACTACAAAACACATTGAAAACAATAATCTTCTATTTTTTTTAACCGCTTGTATCAAAGTTGTGAAACATTTGTGATATATTCATGAGACTTTTCTCGCGATGTATAACACTACTCATTAATTTCTTACTAACGTTTTATAAGTGGTTGAATACCTCAAACGAGAATTTTGGGTTCCTTATTGTAGCAGCCTAAACATTCAAGGGTTGTTTGAAGATTATGAAGTCACCACCAAAATTTATTAAAATAGAGAAAATATCGAAAAAATAATTTAAAACAAAAAAGGTCTTTGAAACCATATTTTAGGTCATGAGTCGATTATGCGCAAAGAAGGAATAACACCCTATGACATCCGTTAAAAAACAGTTGGCTCTTACGACATTCGTTGAAAAACGATTGCCTCTAATTAATTGTGCAAGTTTTGTTACCTTTGAAATGATATTTCTTCTTTTTATTAAATGTGTATAAAAATTAAATATAGAACAAAAGATGTAATGTGTTTAATTAGAGAAAAAAAGTTTTGTTATTATTGAAATCCCACCAAGCGCATCGATCAATGATAGTTTATAAAATAAAGTTATATCAATTTCTCTCGTGCACTAGAGAAAAGAAAGAATAATTTAGTATTATTTTAGACATAACTTTGACTCACAAAAATGCAATTTTGTGTCTCCTTCCATGAACTATTTTATGCCTCTAAAGTGTCTCTATTTAATATTTATAGGCTTAAATGTGTGTGTTAGTCCCTGCACTTTCACCCAATTTTGGCTTTGGTCCCTGCGCTTTTTTTTGTTTGGTATTAGTCCTTGCACTTTGTAAAACTTTTGGTTTTAGTCCTTCTGTTAAGTATCTGTTAAAAAAACAAAAACTAACGGTGTGCCATGTGGACCTGTCATGGCACGCCACGTGGCACACAAAATGACAAAATTCTATAATTGAAATAAATAAATTTAAATAGTTAATTTTTAATTAGTTTTTTTTTTTATTTTTTTTAAAAGGAACAAGATCCATCATCAAAGCAATTCATTTGCATACAAAAATAAAGTACTTAGAAAGCACAACTATGATATCGCTGACCATCTCTTCAAGCAACAAGAGTGCTGGCAGTTGTTGATTCGTATTTCTATACTGATGGAAGCTTCTGTCTTCTTATAGTAATGAGCAAGGCGACGGATCCTGCTCTCGACCAAAATTAGCCTGAATTTGGAATCCTTGTCCTTCCCATTCCTCTCCAAATGCTTCCTAATTGAGACTGCCTTCTTGATCAGCTGATACAGATCTTCAGGAATTTCATGTGCAATCCCATGCGCCTTCAAGATGCGCAAAATCTTGTTTCCAATAACAGCCTTAAAAACTAATTAAAAATTAATTATTTAAATTTATTTATTTCAATTATAAAATTTTGTTATTTAGTTTGCCACGTGGCGTGCCATGATTGGTCCACGTGGCACACCGTTAGTTTTTTTTTTTAACAGATACTTAATAGAAGGACTAAAACCAAAAGTTTTACAAAGTGCATGGACCAATACCAAACAAAAAAAAGTGCGGGGACCAAAGCCAAAATTGGGTGAAAGTGCAGGGACTAAACACACATTTAAGTCGTATTTATAAAAAAACTTATGTTCTTCGGTGAAGAGTTTGTTCATGAATGATTACATTACTTCAATAGTCAATCATTACATCTTTTCATCTAAAGGTCTCTATTCAACCACTGCAACTTTCCAAATTTATATTTTGAAAATTCCTCTCACAATTTTTGGTCATTTATTTAGTATGGAATTAGTCGTTTGCATAGATTTTCCATCTTTTTATCTATATGCTTTTATTCTTTTTTTTTTTGGTGTGATATATTTGTGTTGATCCATTAAAAATTCAATAAATGATTTGAGCGTTATCGATGTTACAAATCTAGAGGCATGAATATTTCGATCCTTTTGATTTTGTCACATCTGTAGATATTTTGACACTTTATACTATTAACTAAAGTGTTGTAAGTTTGTTTTTAGATTTTAGTGACATTAACTTATGTTATTTTCAATGCATTCTAACAATTTGAATGAGTGAATATTTTTTTTAAAAAGTAACCAAATTGTTTCCAAACATTTTTGTTATGTCCCTTATGTTAGTTTTAAATATAAGTTGTCAATCACATGACAAGTGAAGCGCCACATTATTTCTTGGCATGGTTCAACAATATGAGTTGCCCGATTTTGTTTGTTTAGTGTAAATTGAATATTATTTTTTGGACGTAACTATAAAGATTAATCTCTCAAATCAAATAAGACTATAATAAACGGCAAAACTTTCTCTCAAGAGATTTTACATAGGCTTCATTCTTATTTTAAAATTATTTTTGAAAAAAATACCAACAATCTTCATGATTCAACTCCACAAGTCTACACACATACTTCTCTTTTACTCTACATGCTTTTCTTCAACTCTACAATCCTACACATTTGCTTCAACTAATCATAAGGTGGCTTGTTAAATAGGAAAATTTTATACACTTATTGAATAAGCTCTTAATTTAACTAACCTTTATACTCCGGTAAGTGCTTTAATTTTTTTCTTTTCTTGGTGTTAGCACTCGTTCCTAAGAGAATAAGGTCTTGGTAATTCAGAGTTTGACCATAATAAGCAATCTAAAGATTGCTACATCTAGGAATCTAACTCGGTTTCTCCCAAATGATTTCTCATTTGTTGAAGTTCATTAACCACTTGAGACCAATCACTAGGTTTAAGCACTTTAACTCTTGAAGATGCAACACAACAACTTCATCTATGCACTTGTCCAACTGGCCACGTTTCGATTTCCCAACTGCAGATGAAACGACATCGAATTGGATGCAAAAGTACCACACACCTTCGGATGATTTAGTAAATGAAGTTATAGAAGAATTTGACAAACTAGTTTATAACTGATAGGGATAAACTAACTGATAAATTTTGTGGTGTCTGATAAAATTAACGGCTAAACTAATTTATAAATATGAAATTATGTGTGTATGTGTGTGTTATATATATTATTTGATTTTTCAATTGAGATTACTGGGTAATATTGAGATAAAAAACTCCAAGCTATATTCTACTTAAATTAACTTATCAAAAAACGCTATAAGCTAGTAAAAATAAGATATAAGTTCGTGAGAAAATGACGATTATCAAACGAGTCCTTTTTAGTTGTATGAGCTTATAAACAATAGTGAATGATAAAACAACATAGGTGTCTAGAAAAGCAAAAGAAAATTATCCAAGTTGTTGAGTACCAAAAGTCTGTTCTTGTTCAAGTTAATTTCTGGCAAACATTATGTGGTTCTGTCTAACACATTGAAATTTCCACTTTGAAAGTCTCTTACAGTCCTTTATATTGAATATTTTGCCTTAAGCATACTGCTTAGAATATTGCAAGAGAATTCTTTAACCAATCCTTAATAAATCTCCATATCATGCATACATTACTGAACAAAAAAGTAAAACAAGATGAAAATGATAAAGTATTACTGGAAAAAGAAATACTATGGTGGCACCTTTACAACATACTTTTTTGTGGCTGTAATTCAGCTTGATCCCCAGTAGGAAAGAAACTTTTAATTATATTAAGCTCTCTAATGACTTCAACCATACTCATCCTTTCTTTTGGTGATTCCATTGAACAACCAAGTGCAATGCTAAAAAGTGAAATTAAAAATTTCTCTACATTAGAATGCATAACACCGCTGCAAGTAGCCCCTTCCAATTCGTCGTGGATAATGGCTGGATCCACAACCTGCATAAGGTCGTTCGAAATTGAAACTTTAACAAAATTGTGGAGACTATGACTATCTTCAAACATTTCATCTGTAGGTCTCCTTCCGGTTAGCATTTCTAAAATTAGAATTCCGAAGCTATACATGTCGCCTTCAATTGAAAGCTTAGAACCCATTCCATACTCTGAAGTGAAATAAAAAACAGTTAATACCCTTGAAGTTGTCATGTAAATGTTAATTTTTATGCAAGTAAAAGTTCCAAAACATGAATTAAAAAATCAAAAAAAATCACAACTTAAAAAAAAAATATAGCTATAATATACCTGGAGGAGCATAACCAATTGTCCCTTGTATTCCAACAGTACTATTTTGCATCAATGAGACTCCAATACTTGGGAGCAACTTTGCTATGCCAAAATCACTCACATGAGCTACCATACAATCATCAAGAAGAACATTGCTAGGCTTTAAATCACAATGAATGACAGGTTGCTCGCACTCATGGTGAAGATAATGAAATGCCGAAGCAACGTCAATAATAATATTTAACCTTTGTGCTAGATTCAATGTTTTTCGTGGGCCTGCAAGTTCTTTTGCTGGATGCAACCAACTTTCTAAGCTTCCATTCTTCATGTACTCAAAAACAAGAGCTTTAAATTCATGACCTTTGAAATCTGTACTGGAACAACTTGTTAAAATCTTAACCAAATTTCGGTGTCTAATATTTTTTAGTGCATTGCATTCAGCAAGGAAACTCTTACGAGCTCCCTTCTTATGAAGTTTCAAAACCTTTATGGCTACGAGTGTATCCTCTAACTCGAGAGTTCCTAGGTATACAGAGCCAAAATTTCCAAATCCAATCAAATTTCTTGTTGAGAATCCATCGGTTCCATTATACAAGTCTTCATATGAAATCTTAACCAGAAGGTCAATTGTTGGTGAATCGGAATAAGGTTTCTTGTTTCTTTTCCTTATGCAATAGATAGTTAGAATAAGTAGAAGTATAAGAAGAAAAGAAACCATACTAACTATCACTGCTATCAACTTCAAATCACGATGTTTTGAATGTTTCTCTCCTTTTAAAGGGCATGGAGGTAGGTGCAGTTTTGAAATACCTCCACAAAGGTCAGTGTTGCCTGTTACCGCAACCTCACTTGAATTTTGAAAGACACCTTCCGTTGGTACCTCGCCTTCCAACATGTTAAAAGATACATTGAAGTATTGTAGGAAAGACATATTTTGTAGAGCTTTAGGAATTGATCCAGACAAGTGGTTTCGTGACAGGTCTAAATGTTGAAGGCCTTTCAGTGAAGCTAGAGAAGTAGGTATGACTCCATGGAAGGAATTTCCTTGCAAATAAAGGTACTCCAAGCTAACACATTCCCCAATGGTTCTAGGAATATCACCAGATAGATTATTCTCAGAAAAATTCAACTTTCCGATATTTTCTAGCTTGCCTACTTCTTGTGGTAGACTACCACTAAACGAGTTTCCCGACAAGTCCAATAGTCTTGTTAGTGAGAAGAGACTAAAAACCTCTATCGGTATGGTTCCTCTAAGATTGTTTTGTGAAAGGTCTAAGTGATACAACTTTTGGCAGTTTCCTATACTTAGAGGAATATTTCCTTCTAATATGTTATCTCCTAGACCTAAATAAAACAACTGACTGAGGTTTCCTATAAAGGCTGGTATATTTCCAGACAGCCGATTTCCACTCAATTCTAACACTTGCAACTTTTGAAACTTCCTAAAAGTATCTGGAATAATCCCTTCAAAACGGTTATTTTCCACGGTGAAGAGATATAGCTTCGCAAGATTTCCTAATTCCACAGGAATATTTCCTAATATATGATTGCCCCCGAGATATAGGTTGTTGAGGTTGGACATATTTCCCAAGGAATTCGGTAAAGAACCTCCAAAATTATTGTAGGATATATCAACCACATACAACTTACTACAGTTCACCAATGACTTTATAAACTCCAAATCTTTAGTTGAGTTGCTTCCAAGATTGTTTTGAGACAAACCTATGAGCTGAAGATCTTTTAGCTTCCCAAGATTTGGAACTTGACCCGTGAATCGGTTTTGAGTGATATCAAATGATCGTAGGTTCGATGCATTTGATATGGATGTTGGGATTGGACCTGAGAATTGATTCCCACCGATGAAAAGTGTTTCGAGATTGGGAAGACTGTGAAACATTTTTGGTGGAAGAGAGCCATTAAATTGGTTCAAGTCAACAGCAAGTAGAGTGAGAGATGACATATTATAAAGACAAAGTGGAAGTTTACCAGACAATTTGTTTATACCTACTGATATAGTTGCCAAATTCTTCAAATGACATATTTCAGGTGGAATATTTCCCTCCAAGTTGTTGGAACCTAAATTAAGATTAATAAGAAATGTAAGATTCCCTATAGATGGTGGAATTTCTCCTGTTAAATTGTTATTCCACAAATTTACTTTTTGGAGCTTCCTAAGAGAGCCAAATTCAATTGGTATTCTGCCAACCAAATTGTTCCCTTGCAAGAATAAGTCTTTAAGATCCAACAAACTTGACAAGTTTGTAGGAATTTCTCCAACCAATGAGTTATTTGTGAGGTAAAGTTTTTGTAATTGTACTAAACGACACAATTCTTGCGGGATTGTTCCATAGAAGCTGTTGTTCATGAGATTCAAGTTTGTTAAAAAAGAGAGATTACCAACATAAGGTGATATGGATCCATGCAACTTATATCCTTCTAGTTTCAACTCTGTAACTCTTTGATTCATGCATGTGATTCCATGCCACTTGCAAAATTGTGTAGAACTATTCCAAGAGTCTAAGATTCTATTTGAGTCTTTGGATATTGATTCCTTGAATTTGAGCAGTGCCAAATGGTCTGTATCATTTCTTGATGCATAAGCAAATGTGTTTATGCCAAACCAAAGCAAAAGTGCATGTAATATGTGCAAAAAGGGTTTCATTTGGTTAAGGAACCTAAGTGCTAGAAATTGTTTTCTTATGCTAAATAACTGTATTGAGGCTTGGTAGGATAAAACATACAGAACAACCACTTTCTTTTTGATACTTTATATATAGACTTATATGTTATAGGCAACATCATGAACTCGTATGAGTGACATCTTCATATTGAATTTTGATTTCCTATGCTTTATAAAAATAATCCTTAAAAGTCAAATATATATATTGATATGTCTCTTTTTCTAAATTTATGTTCCGTTCAAATGAAGTTAAGTTCAAAGGTAAATAATTATACATGATCATGTATCTTGACTCTTAAGTTTATAGTATAAAAAATGTCAAAATGTAACATGGACCAACATAATTCATTAGATTGTCCTTTTTATATGATATCAAAGATTGTTTAAATTAAAAAGTTTTCGTTCTAACTAGTATTATAGGAGGATGCCGTGCCGTCGGGACTACCTATGGTTTCGGTTATTGAATCATGCTATTTACTAGTGAGTGGTATTATTGGACTGATCTTTTGGTGGTACATTTTCTTCATTTTAGAAAATATCTATTTTTGTAAACTAAAGTTTAGATGAGTTGGACTTCGGCGGTCGGTCATAGCAAGCTTCAAAACTTAATAAACGCTAACAATGACTTACAAATTACTCACTGGAGAGATCTTCACGCTGGCAGGGTATGAGTCAACTTCTTACCATTTGAGTTAAAATTTATCTGTTATCCTTCAAAAAAAATGTTTTTATCTAAATGGCGTGCTTAATATACATATAACATAACTTGTATGATACAAAACTTATTTTTCTCTTTCAATTTTTTTTTATAATTTTTAAATTATCGTACGTTTGATTCTTGACTATATTTTTTTGTTTTAATTCTCCGGGTTTTCAGGGCAACCAAATCTTGATAATTTGAAGTTCCCACGTGAAATAAGTTTAGCTTCATTAAGAATTTGTTTTACCCAAAAATCAAATTTTTCTTTCGAATAATCGTCATTTAGTAGAGTTCATTAACCAATTAAGTTTAATTGCTTGGTTATTTGATTCTTGACTATGATTGGCATGTTGTGTTTGTTTTTTTATCTTTGAACTTAAGTGTGTGATTTGATCGTGTTTGCCTATATTTCTCCTCAAGGTCTTGCTTGTGTTTGCATATTTACTGTGAATTTTTGTTTTATTTTTATAGATTGTTTGCTGTGAATTTTATGAAGCTACAAAATGATTTTACAACGAAAAATAATGGGACGAAAAAGGAGTGTCATGGAAAAGGAATAGAGAGGAAAATAGGATTCAAGTCTCTTAAATTATAGGTCAATACAGTTAATATGAGGAATATCTAAGTTTTACTTCGGAACAATCAAGACCTTATTATTAGATGCCAAAACAAAATGGGAATAATTCAATTCTCCCTCTTAAACAAGACAAGGGCATGACATAATATGTAGTAATTAGAGGAAAGACTGCAAATTCTAATTGGTGAGCTACGGCTGCAAATTCTTTTACTGTGGTTATCTTAACCGAGGGTAAGGAGGAACTAAATTCACAGATTTTATTTCAAGGAAAAGGAAATAATTAAATTTAATCTCTAAGAGGGAAATGAAAGTCAGATTCCTTTACCGACGCAAGTTCTTCACCATCAAGATTAGGAGAAAGAGTCAACCCTCTCGACTTAATCCCTCGTAAGACACCGTATGCATCTTATCGACAAAACTCTTGTTGAGAGTATGTCCTAGTCTCGCCACTCCTAGTCGAACTTAAAAAATTATTTTTCTAGATAAAAGGATATTCCTTTTTATAAATCATCACCATCATTCGTGAGTTCGAAAATCTTACTCGAAAAATCCTCCTCGAATTATCACCAAATGCAATTGTGCATTCAGTTTGACATGCTCCCTTCGTATAACATCATATAAAGTCATCACTCCAGACTACATATTGAAGACTTGATGGGCAACTGTTTTTGACTGGCCTAAGGTGAAGATCCTCGTTATAGAAGGTTTGAACACACAACCTAAATGTGTTACGGTTCAACCCAACAACCTTTGATCCTCTCCATCTAAGGAACGCTTCAATGGCTAGCTACATATTCCACTGTCCCGTAACACCTCAACGACTAATAACGGTCACCGAAATCCCACATTGATGAAGCACCGATCGTAACAGCCTCTTATCAACTCTACAACAGCTCTTTGCTAACGCCTATAAAAGGCACCCTTCACCAACACGAGCTGCACAATTTCTATCCTTTCAATACCTCACACTTGTAGCTTTATTAATGATTTGAACATCGAAGTGCTTGTAGATAATCCACCTTCAATCTTGACAAATTATTGCTTGAAGTCGGCCATCATTTCTGATCACCTCAAATCAGAAAGTATGTCATCTTTACCTTTTCAAGTTTATTTGAATTCTAATTTCTTTCTGCAGTTTAGTGTTATTCATTTATTCGTTTAAATAGGTTTGTGTTTTTTATTTGATTTCTGCAATTAACATTCAAGTGATATGCAAACCCTTTTCTCAAAATTTAATTCAATTTCTATGTTGGCTTTTACAAATCTTTATCCTTTTGAAATTTTGAATATAGATGTTTATTGCTCATAATTCATCGTTATTTGTTTCACAATCAGCAACATTAATCATTAATTCACGGTATTACTGATCTGCTAGTATGTTACATCATCAAAGGTCCCACCTCAAAATTTCATGTTTCTACGGTTGATTCAAGACATAAAAAGATTTAATTGAGTAGGAAAATATCACATTATCTATACCATTCGAGAGGAAAATCATTGTGCAAATTTTATGGTTAAATCTTCCAACCTTGAGCTCTTTCGCCAAGACTCTCCACTTGCGGATCTCCTTTTCTCCATCAATGGGGCTGAAACTTTTTGTTTAGAGATTATCTCTTTTTTTTCTTCCTTATGTTGTTTTGTTTTCTTGTTCTCATTAACTTTGTAACAAAAAAAATGTATAATAAGAAAACATTTATTTAAACGATTTCCTTCATTTTCCATTCTTTAGCTTTGAATAATATGAAACTTGAATGTCGAATTCTCCCATCCTTTGAATGTTCACACTTATGTAAAAAACACAAATACTCTTTTCGTTGCTTTTTATGAGACTATTTTACAAAAAAGTTTTGTCATTAAATATAAGAATATTTATAAATTTCTAGAAACATTTATTACTCCTTTTTTAAATACACCCTCATTAATATTATTTATATACCTTGAAATATGAAAAGTTAGGGAAATGTTAATTTGTACCCTCAAAGCATAAGTTAATGATTTAAATATGAAAATAATCTTTTGGAATGTGTGTATTGCATTTAATATTTAACTTTTTAATCAATTAAATGCACAAACTTTTATAGAATATTTCTTCTATTGGGTTTCTTAACATGTGCCCTTAGGGCACAAGTTAACACTACCCGAAAAGTTAATATTAAATATCTCTATAGACAAAGGGTAGTTTGGATTATTCCAACAATATTTCTTATTACTCGTGATTTTTGTAAAATAGTCTTATAAAAAGGGACGGAGGGAGTTACTCATCAAGACCTCTTTTTAGATTTTTGTTTATTTAAGGTCATGCTAATAAATGCACTAAGAGCATTTGTTAATAATTCAAAAAAAGAAATAATTAAAGTTTTGGAGAATGCTAATGAGTGCGAGACATTGGTTAAAGTACTAAAATATATAAGTTTGTATCAAAAAGTTGTGTAATTATTGCTAAAACAAAAGCAGTATTGCAAAGACAAAATTTCCTAAATCAATATCATTGGGCGGTCGTTAGCAAGACCTGTAAGTTTTATATAAAAAAAAAAAAGACTTTTTTTTAAAGTTTAAATGCATTAAATACATCATTTTTAAGATAAAATTTCCGCTTAAAGTTTCTTAACAAAATGTTTATGAACACTTGTTGGCATTTTCATTTTTAGTACAATCATTCTAGATGTTTATTAATTGATGTCTCTAATAGAGATTTCTGTTAAAACTTAAAACTAAAAATGAACGTTACACTTATAAAAAAGATAAAAATGAACGTTAAAGTCATATGATTGATTTTCCCTATTTCACATTTGTCGTTTCCTTTGATACGTTTGCATGCAATTTCCTTGGATCTAGTTGATTAACCAACGGTTTGATTATTCCATTTCCCTATCAGATAAATTTGACACCACAAAAATTAGTTAGATAGAAAGAAAAGAATATGAAACTACAAAAATGGTATTACGACTCTTACAGCCACATTCTAATCTCAACGGTAACACGCAAACATTCCATTATCGTGACCAGCGCGAACAAAATTTAGTAGACCAACCTCACTAACTCTTCAAGTAGCTAAAATCCATTCATTTGTGATGATCTTGCATATGCATACTCAAAAGTTTTCGGACTAATATTCACATCATTTTTCCAACCATAATTAAGGTGTATCTAACATAAATGGAAAATTAACTGTATTGTACTCCAAATTTAGACCAATACATTTTACTACTTTTTTCAACAATTTGTTCGCTTTGCAAATTTATAAGATAACTCTACAATTTTATTTCAGATTCAATCTTTTAGTTAACTATTTATAGAACTTTATTCTCTTCTCAAACAATTTACAAAGCTCTGTATTCACCAAACACCCTTTTAGCTGTTCATACTTGATTCAATTTTCAATTCAAATAAATTAAGGCTTTGCTTGATCTGTTGTATGGAGTGGGCCTTTTATGTTTAGCTTATCTTGGAGTGGAATATTTTTTTTTTTAGGGAATCTTGGAGTGGAATATATTATGTAGCTATTATCTGTGCTGATCTTATAATATATCATGTGGGTGTGGTTTTCGGGCATTGAGTTTTAATGTTGCATATTTTTTGTCCATAGACGAATAAATATAAATATCATCTAAAACTCACATGTACAATTACGAAAATTCATATTTGAGCTAAATAAAGATGTCAAATCTAGCAATATATATTAGCATTATTTGTTGAGCCAAGTCTTACATACCATTGTTGCTTATTTGAGTTGTTAAGGGCGAGTGTTTATTTTGAGGTGTATATTATGATGAATGATGATTGAATGAGTAGATATGAATTTGTAAAAGTTTATTTAAGCACTCCCTGGACATTGGTTAAGGAATTTATAAATAAAATTTCTATCTTGGAAATATAAAATTATCAAGTAATAATTATATTATTTTTTAATAAAAACTTACTTCTTTTAGTGCTTAACCATTATCCCGGGGACACCGGTCAACATTCTCCTTTTTTTAATATAGGTTTAAGCATTCTTATACTTCCTTTGTTGAGTAAATTTCATTTTTTAGCCTTTGAAATAAAAAAAACAAAGAAGGCATAAAACCTTGTCATAAAAAATTGTTAAAATATTTCATCAATATGCATACAACAACACCTTACAAAATTTAATCCATATAAATTTAAAAAAAGAAAGAATTGATTAATTATACATAGTACTTTGCTTTTACCCTATTTTTTTTATGTGTTTCACTATCAACCTAAAGTAAATCACCAAGGTGTAAATGTCACCACCTTAGTTGTAACATGATAGTACTAATTAAATTAAATTATCTTTCACACCCATTTATTATCATTATCCCAAAAGTATCCAAGAAAAGTCTTAGCAGCATCCAAGCTAGGAAAGTAGGTAGGTTCAAGGAACATATGAGTCAACGAGTCACCGCCATCACAACTCACTCCAACTCGGTTTCCATTAGCCTCAGAACTTCCCATCACCACCACCAACACCTGCTTATACGCATAGAAGAATCTCTTCATAGCTACCTCAATACCTTGCATAGCCTGCAACAAATGAATCTTCTCAAACCCATTCACCTTCTCCGCCACATATAGCTTCATCGCAGCCTCTTGAATCCTTGGACCACCTAAGGGATCCACTTCAACTTCCAATATCTCAGGAACCTTATGCCTTAAATCTCTGCACATCTTTGTTACTTCAACCAACTCCTTTGATCTCATGCAAAATGATGCAGTTTCGTAACATGATGATTTCAATGATAGTTGATTCTTCAGCTTCAAGAAATCGAAAGGATCCATCATCAGATGAATATCTTCCACTTCAGTTAAAAGCTTCCAGATTCTTTCCACCGTGTAACAATCCTCAACTGCTTTCTCAAATCTTCTAGAAAGAATGGAGTTGCTGATTCTTTCTAGAAGCTTTCGAGAAACGTGGATCCACGACTCAACTATCTGATGAGTTGCGTGGACCGCGTTATTTTCGTAGTTATCGATTCTGTCGTCGTAAGGAGTTGTTTTGAGATTATGAACTTCGTTTGGCTTGCAAACGGCGTCGTATTTTAAGCTCGGTTTTCCGGCGAGGTTTGGTTCACCTAAACCTAAAGTATAAGAGCATCTCATCATTTGGCATTCTACGGAGAGAAGAATCCTCTGTGCTATGTCCTTGGATTTGTACCATGTAGCAAGCCGTGGAAGAAGACTTGTTTCACTGTAGCTTCTCATCTTGCTTTCACCGCTGCTGAGATAAGCGGTAGGTGCCGTGCCACGTGTTTCTGTGTTATTTTCTTCATCCTCGCATAGCATGGCGATTATCTCAATCTGCCATGTAGCGAGGGATTCGAGTCTCCGGCTCCATTCCCTACTGTTCGCGTAGGGTCTGGGGTCGGAGAGAACTGTAGAGATGAAACGGAAAGTGATTTCTAGTGCTTGTAAAGCTGGTTTTAGGATTGGTTCGTTGCTCCAGTTGGGGAATTCTCGGGATTCCCAGAGCTTCGAGAGCTCTGGGAGTCGGAGATAGTAGTCGTAAGCCGCACAAAGAGGAGGTGCCGCTGCGGATATGTCGTTGGTGATGGAGGGTAGTTGTAATGATGGTAAGGAGTTGCGTGGTGAGGATTTTTCGGAGATTGATAGTTTTGGAGATTTAGAAGACATGTCGGAATTGGGCATGTTTAGTTTCCAATGTAAATCAACCATCTTTGGAAATTTAGAAGTATGAGTATTGTTGTGTTTGTTTTGTGTTTTGTTGAAATGGAGTTGTGTTGTTGTGTTTGTTTTGTGTTGTTGAGTTGAAATGGATAAGGGAAGAGAGAAGGATATTTATATGGAAAGAGATTAGAAGATATGGGTTGTTCAATTTGAAACAGCAAGGAAATGAGCAAAAAAGACGTGTGGACTACGAGGATTTTAGGGTGCATGGAATTTGAAAGTCGCGGTGGTTTGAAGAATAATTTTAAAATTTGTGTGGAAAGATTAAAAAATGAAAATGTTTTTTTAATTCATTTTTTTAAGAAAGGCATGCTCATTTATTAACAACAGCAAAACATTTTTGTTGTGAGATGACAACATAAAGTAGGGAAATGCTAACAGTGCCATTAGAACATTGGTTAAGAGGATAAATTTAGAATTTTTTTTTAAAAGTGGTGAAAAGTCATAGATTTGACTTTTTAAAAGTTTTTTTTTTGTTTTTTTGAAAAAAATAAATGATATTCATTCATTCAAATTGATAGAGTACATCGATACAATGCAAATTTGCTAAAAATATGCGAACAAGCTCAAAACATCCATGTTAATAACATAAAACGACAAAGTACAAAAGCCTACACTTATGACTATATTCAAGTCTCCGGAATACCCATGTCTCCGGATCTGCAACGTTGATGACGTCAAAGTCATTGATTCGATCTGCACTGGCTCTAAGCTGATCTGACAATCTGAACCGAACAAATACTTGAACAAAACAAGAAAGACAACAAACGTCGCACAAAGACAACGAACAACACAACGTCGCACTAAGATGACAAAATCACGAAAGAGAAAACGAAATAGATGTGAAAATCACTTATTTCAATAAAAGAGAAAGAGAAAAACGAGTTAGAGGAGTGATTTTGGGTCAATTTGACCCTAAATCACCCCTCTTTGATGGATGAGGGAAAAAAAACTAAGGTTTTGGTGATGGCTCACAAGAGACAAGGAGAAGAGAGAGGATTAGTTATCATAACAACAACCAAATTTAAAAATTTTAAAAATTGCCAAATTTCAGTGCAAACTTACCATTTTTGGTTTACTACCTTTAAGGCACTGGTTAACATAACCCTATAAAGTATGGGTCGTGTTAGCTTGTGCTTTTAGGACAAGATTTTATAAATAGTAAATATTTATTATAAAACATTAATTTTTAGATAAATAAATTGACACAATGTTTTAGATAAAATTTTCACTTCAGGTTCCTTAACATGTAAATCATCCGGTCACTATTATAAACAAAAATTTACCTTTTAGATTTATTTAATAAATGATGGGTCTTGCTAACCAGTGTCCTAAGGGCAATGGTTAAGGATTCCATTAATATAAACTTTGTCTTGGAAATACAAGTCTTTACTTTTTTTCTTACAATTATTACACCACTTTTCGATGCAAACTTACTTATTTTAGTACTTTAATCAATGCTCCAAGGGCAATGGTTAGCATTTCCCATAAATGATGTATGTGATATATTATAATAAAACACATATCATTTTCCTTCAAACAAAAAGAAAACACATACCATTTATTGAATGAACCTAAAAATTTAATTTTTGTGTATAATAGTAAGTGGAGGGAGTACCCTAAAGACACAAGTTAGCACGATCAAACCGTCTGCAGAACACGTTAAAAAATTTAAAGTATAAAATTCATCTTAGAAATTGTGTATTAAACGTAATTGAAACATTGAAAACAATTTTGTACATAAAATTTAACAATTGTTTTGTTTTTTTAATCGTTAACTAGTAGATAATCTTAGAACACTTGCTAGAAAGACCAATAAAATAACTTTTTTTTTTTGAGGAACCAATAAAATAACATGAAAGGAATAGTATGGGAAAATGAGAGGAAAGGTGGAGCGGCACATGAAGATTTAAGCTTATCCATAAGCATCTAAAAACATGCGAAGACAAAGAAAGAAGGCGTCTGTTTACTTTGAACTGTCGTAGAAGAATATTGTTGAAAAAAAAAAGCATCAAATTTAAATGCTATGTAGTGGGAACGTTCAATTTAGACTTTATTTTTTATTTTATTTTGTTTGATAAAAATGTTTCAACTTCATCATGTTAAACATTGGACGCATACGCGTTGGAACTTGGAAGCCAGCCATCGTGATATTTTCGCCACTACTTTTTGACATTGTGACCAATCACTCGGCGCCGGTTACGTTATTAATTGATTATTATTCTTGTCATGGTACAGTGGATGGGTTTGCTGCTTTTGTCACTATTCTTAATCCATTTCCTGTGGAATCCACTCACCAAATACCTTCTAGGTTGGGATCATCTTAAATTATTTTTCTTGGTACATCTAAACACACCTTTCTTGATCACACGTTCTTTTGATGAGATCACACTTTTAATTTATTTTTGAAGGAATTATCAATAGATAGACAAAATAGCAAAACTAATACTACCTCTGTCCTTAATTATAAGACTCTTTTGAGAATTTTTTTTGTCATTTTTTATAAGACCTCTTTGTTATTTCCAAATACATTAACTATTTCTTTACATATATGCCCCTATTTATTTCACATCTTTTTTTTTTCAATTAACAATAAATAACATGTTGAAAACATAAGCTAACTCTCTCTCTCTTAATGAATAAAATTGTAAAAACAATAGTGATTACAAACAACTTTAATGTAAATATTCACTTTCTTAATTCCCGTGATTTTGGAAAAAGGGTCTTATATATAGGGACGAAGGTATTATAAACTTACATTGACAAGTGAATGTGTCAGGGTTTGGAGGCCAGTTATAACGTTGGACTAAACAATTTTAACATTTTTATAAGTTAAGTTATGATTTATAGACGAAATTGATAACACTCTTATAATCATAACAATATCAAACACATAATTATCAAATTAATTACCTTTTGATTAGATATTTTCTATATTCTTACCATCTTAGAAATAGCTACTACGGCAAATTTGTTTTTTCCTTTAAAAAAATCATTGTAAATGTGTATACATGGATTCCATCGATAAAAGTTTGCTCACTAGGTAAGAAGTTGACTAATATCTTGCAAGAACGTGAGTTCAACTACCACCACCTCGCTTTTGACAATGATGAGCCTTCAAAATTCAATTGAGTTAAACTTTTAGTTAGTCTAGCAAAGTATCTATCAATCGGTTGTTAATGAACAGTATAATTTTTTTTATGGTGTTACAAAGTAGCGAGACATAGTGATGGATGAATCGACAAGTGCATCAAATTGTATCAAGCAATAAAGTGATATGTTATCGTCTTCACACGTATTATCATTCAACTAAGCAATTAACAACATTTATTGATTGAAAAACAGTAAAGGATTTATGGTTTGCAAGTTTTTAATTGTCTTGCACAATGAGAGATTAAGTTTGGTTGATTCAGATGAGTAGCGACGATTAAAGTTTCCTTGAGTCCTTTTATCTTCTTTGTTGGAACCAACTCTGGTCATTATTAGCTATGACTTGTCTTGATATAGTTTTGATGTGACTTCATGATGAATCAGTGGGAATTTCTAATATTTGTGTCTAGTCAAGGGTTATATTTCCCTAAAGATAAATCATAACCCTAACATCATACTTTAATTCAATTATTAGATTAAAATAAATATGACATTCACTATTTTTCTTGTTCATGCAAAGGAAGAGATAATCAACTTTATACCTTAACCTAGAGATCAGGTGAATCGCTAGTTGAAGAGCATTATAGCGTTCAAAATAGATATAAATTATATAAGACTATAATCATAAACTGAATAAAAACTTTTATTAATTGAATCCAACAAATAAACAGAAGTTTCTCGTGGAACTCTAATCAATAGAGGTTTAGTTACAAGAAAATAAAAACATACTCTATAGAACTAGAGGAAGAAGAAACCCTATCTCGAAGCTTCAGATGCTTGACTCTTGCCTAATAGCACTAAATTTATGATTGAATAAATGTGAATGCAACATCTTTACTTCTAAGTTAAGAGATGAGAACTGGGTTTTTTTCTCTGATCCAACTTGGAAAACAAGCTGAAGGTGCATTTTGTAGAAAGGCGCGTGGGCTCATGAGGCAATCCCTCAGGGCTTGCCATGCGAAGGGGCGTAACGGACAACCTCTAAGGTGCAAATTTTGTAATTTTTGGTCTTTTTTTTAGCGTTCATCCTTCTTGAAATGCCTTGGAACTTGGGATGATTTTTTCAACTTGTACAAAAACCTTCTTAGTACCACTTAATCTTTCATAAAGTGTCTTGCTTTTCCGAATTGCATGATGTATCAATAAAAGATTCAAACCAGCAATGAAGTTTCATGATCAGGGAAGAAACTGAATTACAATTACTCGAATGAAAACAATACAAAATGTTCCTAAAACCGTGAACAACTCCTCTAAATGACCTCTTATTTGTCTTTAAATACAAAGAAAATAACAAAAAACATTGCGTAAAATGCCATGTGATGCTCTGTCATCACATAACAAAAAGGGAAGAGCAAAACATAAATTAAGAGTCAAACTTACCTTCTAGGATGAGTGACTCAGAGTCAAGCGGGGACATTCACCTTGAGCCATAAAATCCATTCATGTAAAGCATCTCTTAAATGAAGGATGTTAATATCATAGGTGTACGAGATATAAACACGTGAATCATGCATGCACATACTCATTAAAATATATATTATTTAATTATTTAAAAAGATATATTATTTATTTTTTTCTTTCTATTTCCTCTTTTTATCTATGTTTTAATGACTTATATTTATGTTTGTGATCAAGCAAACGTATCACCGGTGTGTTCCTAATTGTACCACATCACTCTCCATATTACATACTATTACTAGGTTGGACTTTAGAGTCTTGTTGGAAAGTTAGGAACAGCAGCAAATGAAAGTACATGTCGTAATAACAACGGATATAAGAGGCGGTCAAAATTGAGAGAGTAGGAAGGAAATTTGGCATGTGCATTGAGGGAAAACTACCAACACTGGAAGTGACTTTTTTCTAAATCCAACAGCTATGCCACCCTTAATTTTCTTCAAACTTAATGAAATGTAACATCAATGCTCATCTAGCTACTAAACCGAAAATAATCATACATGCACGTGAATAACCATAGAAGTGGGTTTCATAAAACATTTTTGGTATAAAAATGAGGAATATATATATTGTTAGATAATATATGATCATTTTATAACTTTATTGTAACTTTTTTCCCTAGAAAAACAATTTAATGTATCTTTAGTAAGTGTGGTTTGGTCTTTTCTAGCATCTAGGATGTACTGCTATATTATAATAACCCTTGTTCATTAAGCATTGCTCATATTGTTGAAATCCTAAGGTAAAGGGTGTTCTCTTCTCTTTAGTTATTCTTCTTCCTCGCTCTATAGACACTAATTTACCATTGTTAACATCGTATTAAAGAGCGTATGGTTTGATTTTAGGATCAGTATAAAGTGGTCCACTACCTTTTTATTTTGGAAACATGCATTTTGAAAGAGGATAGTTGTAACTAAAGTCATTAAAGTCATAGTGAGTGTGTTAGACTATTTAATTTGTCTAGTTGTGATTAAAGTCATTAAAATAGTCGAACAATTTTATTTTGGGTGGACCCTCTGTATCTATCTTTGATCAATAAGTTTCTTTCCGTTTCGGTCATTGGTTCTCCTTTGTTTTGGCGGGTTTTGTTCAATCGTTGGTTGGTTCATATTCAATGGTGGTTGTTCGTTTCCCCTGCTTATTTGAAAAGTTATCTCTTACTTTGTTATTCTTATACTTGTTATGGCCAGTGATAAGGATGATTCTCTTCAATTTTTAAGTGTTCAATTCAATGGCACGATTACTCTTATTTGAGTTATGTAAGATCGGAGGATGTAAAGTTATGTTGATGGAACTTATATATTAAGCGCCTAGATAAAAAAATAAAAAAAAGATCCATGAGTATTATATGCAAAAGATTTGGAAACATGAGATATCAGCACATCGAAGATCCTTACTTGGATCATTCATAATGATCAGTAGTACTGTGAATTTATACATACGAGGAGCGACATATATGTTGGTGTGTCAAATTTAAGTTAAATTTTTTACAGAAAATATGGATGTTGTGCCATATATGAGCAGGATGATACATATACGAAATGTTTTAAGGTTGCAGTGTTCAATTCAATTGTGTGGTTGCTATTAACCTAATGTAAAGATTCATCAAGCTCAACCTCCACATAACCCAACAATAGAATCAGAGGTGTTGGCTCGACTTGCTCGGTTAGAACATCAGCCTGATTCCAAAGATTAAAGAAATGATAAACACAAAAAAAGAGCACACAATGTCTGTTAAAAAAATGTTACGCGTCTTCTATTGTAGAGTAGCTGCAATTCTCTGTATTATTAGTGAAATACTAAGGTTTACAATGTACAGCTTGTATTTTAATACTATGTTCCATATTACAAAAATGCCACTACACCATATCATGACAGGCCTCGCCCCCTCGTCTGCATATCCACTTGTCGGTACTTATGAGTCATATCCAACACGCTCCTTATATCGAAAGTCTTTCTAACAATATGTTGGTCAGACGACATGTTCTATTGATGTTATTCCAACCGCGATACAAGTATATATTGTTTAAAAGACTTCTATGTGAGATGGAACAAACACATAATTTAAGAATAAATGAACTCACACTTGATCCAGTGAGATAGTTGGTATGTCAAGTGTGAGTATGAACTCCACATTAGATATACAGATGGATTTTTAACAAGATATAAGTGATGAGACTCTTATGTCTAATGTTTTAAGCCTTTGAGTTATGATGTTGTGTACAACCAATTTATTTGATTGTTCAAATCTCAATGACACAATCCTCTAGGACCCCTTATGGTCCAAAAATGAATCAGAGTTGATGTATCACAATGGTGGTCAGGTAGTGTATCAAGTGTTTGTAGATGAAAAACATTTGTCGAGAAGGAATGATTGGACTCAATTGAGGAAGATATTGTTGGTGTGTCAAGTGAGTTAAAAATCTTATATTACATGTAAAAGTAAATGTTAAACAACATATAAGTTCGAAGACTCATACATACACCTAATATTTTAAGGTGTTGAGTGAAGATGCGATGTTCAGTTTATTAGTGTGATTGTTCTGAGTATAATGCGATGTTTTTTAGGTTCTCTCATGACCCAATAAGTTATTAAAATTTTAAATAATATTTAGAGAAATGATATTTGTACAATCATGTTTTGACAATTTTTGTGACAACTTTATTTTGTCTCTCTGTTGCTTTGATTTTCGTGTCAATACCTACTTTTTTTTATAAATTTATGATTATCCCAAAAATTATCACCAAAATTTGTAATCAATTAGTTGTAGATTATACTTACACAAAACACTTTTCTCATCTTGACGTGGTATCTTCATAAGTAATGGATGAGGCATGCTTCTATGACATAGAAATTAGGAGGCAGTCAAGGCGTGCGTGGGTAGGATTTTTTTGGCTAATTTGCTGCCAAACCAGCATGTTTTGTGGCAGATTACATGGGAAGGGAATGGAAATAGGATTAGGATTAGGAAGGAATCAATCAATTGATGGACATGGACAGTAGGGCAGTCCCCACGACATGTGGTGTGTATGAGATGAAAAATGTTAAATAACACACCAATTTTTTCTACACAATTTTTTCATTTTTATTTTTGGTATCTTGATCTTTGAACCTTAGATCTTACATATATTAATGTATTATCTTTATCAACTGAGTTAAGCTTACATGTATACATAAAAAAACAAATAATAATAATATAGTATTATTTAATGAGTTTTTTTTTGTTTTACTGCGAATTAACGCACCTTAAAATATTCCATTTTAATTTTATCGAATGTCCCAAAAATGTTGAGGAGAAGAAATGTAGATTCAAACCGACACATCAACACGCTAACTCAAAATTACAGTATTTACCAAACAAATCTTTTTCTTCTTACGAATTATGAGCTACACACATAAAAAAAATTCCTTCCTATTTCACCCACATGTTTTAAAAATACTTAAAAATTGTGAAGATTAAGTATGTGTTTAGTTCAGTTTCTACGCATTTAAAAAGCATTTCTGTTGCTTCAAAATGAAAACCAGCAATTTTAATATATTTGGTTCAGTTTCTTAAAATCAATTCTCATTTTCAAAAACAATTCTGATTGAAACTACAATTTCTAACTTTTAAATTAACTATAATCAATTCTCCAATAAATTTTATATTTTGATTATTACAACCTATTATTTTCCGTTACCGCCCTTTATTAATTCTCATTCTTTTTGCTTTGTATTTAATTTGATGAACCAAATTTAATTACAAAACTTAACGAACCAAATTAGCCCTAAAAAAATATGTATGGTCATGAGTTACCAAGTTTTGGATTTTCCTTTACGGTGTTTCCGTTTAGATTTACTGTATTTTTTATTTTACCTTTCTTTTCCGCTATATTTTATCATTTTTGGCAATTAACTCTAGTATTATTTAACTTAAATATATTTTATCAAAACATATAAACTATATGAACAAATATTTTGTATAAAAAATTGGTTTAATGGTCGTATTTATTTTTTTTTTAATTAATATATAGAAAATTTACTTGTTTAATTAAATAATATAACTACATTTTATTAATTATACATTCAAAAACAATTTTGATCAAAACTATCCGAACAACATTCAGTTTGTTTAATCAATTATGCATTATTGTATCCAAACATAAATTAATTATCTCAAAATCAATTCTATCATAATCAATTATATCTAAAGCTGAACAAAACACACACTAATTTTGGTATCCTAAAGTCTTGTTAGATAGTATAATTAGGGATGTCAATGAGTATCCATGAGTACGAGTAGTATGATACCCGTCCCCACCCCGTTGGATAGATATTGTACCCGTCTCTATACACGTGCGGATATCTCTATACGGGTAATTCACGAGTATTTAGATACCCACGGATATTCGCGAGTACCCATGAATTTTTGATTTTTTTTTGTACAGCGAAAATATTTTTTTAATTACCTACAAACTTCGACTTTCAAACATCCATACATAACATATTTCATTCAAATTTCATAATCCATGCCATAATCCAAAAAGCAACTGTTGAAATAAAATCTAAAATCCAAATAAACATCCAAAAAATATAAAAACCTCCAAATAAAAGGTAGAAGAGACTAAAATCCGAATAAACATCCAAAATAAACAACCGAAATTTCATATTCATTCCAAGCTTCAATAACTTGACTTTCACTTCCTGAAATAAAAGCATAGAAACCTCCAAATAAATTGACATAACAATGACATTTGAAATAAAATCTCATAACATTCACTAACAATGTCATTCACCGCCTATATCAATGTCACCAACCATATCTTCCTAGATTGAGTTAAATTCAATGTTCTCAAACTCTTATATATATGTACACATGTATATTTCAGTAATTTACTTAATTTATTAACGGATGCGGATACTCGTGGACACGGGTATCATTAAATCCATGTCTGTGTTCATAAAGCAACATGTAGTTAAATACTCGTTTATTATACCTACAGGTACCCGTTTAGTTACCCGCCTCGTGTCCATGACGAATTTTATCCGCGGGAATTGATTTTTTTCCACCCGTAGGTATAATACTCAATCTTGAGTTATAGAATATTGTATAATTGTTTTATATTTAATTATTTTAAATTATTTTTCTCTTCGATAATTTTTTTTTGTTTCGTGATATCGAGCAATCAATAATTTATTATTATTTTTTGAAGAAGTCAAAATGGATAATAATATATATAACAACAATGAAGCTTCATGCATAAAGAGTACAAAGAACACCATTGAACAAAGATTACATATTCAAAGTCCTACTAGAGATTCAGGAAACAGACAAAAATATAAATCAGCAGACACCCATACAAGGAAGCGGGTATCTCCACCAATTACATAATTTATTTATTTATACCAATACTGAGTTCTAATTTATTATGATATAATAATATAACATAATGTATATTATATTCAAAAAAATGTTTGTAAATAGATTACTTTTCTACCTTCGTTTTCATGTTATAGATAAAGCTGAATGTTTGGGCATGAGAGACATCCAATTTGGTCCCATCATGCATATGACCCATAATTATGTTCAAGTGGATAAATAATATTATTAATATCCCAGTCAGAGATAAAGATATAGTTTATGAACAAGAATAACCACACACATAAAAAAGATAGAGATGGTATTATGGATAGGATAGAATTTGCGGTTCATGTAAATAAATATAGTAGAGAGATAAATCAACAAAATTCGAGAAGAACAAAAAAAAAAAGTCATAGGCATGCACTTGCACTTCAAGTTTCTTATTTAGACTCGTGGACTAAAAAATTGTTAAATACTAAGAACGTTTATATGAGATGACATGAGTCTTTTCTATTTTAATTAAGGTCAGGTTCAAATTCAGCTTTAAGTATGCAACAATGTTGAAACTCTTAGAGAGAGTTTACCGTCTATTTAGATTCTATAAGACTCAAGAAATCACTCTATTCAGTTGCACGCGTAAATAATTCCTGATTTAGACCCAAAAATTGATTATTAAATATTGACCTCGAAAATGTCGGACACATTATTCTTTCATATGAAAACAAATTTAAGTGTGTTGGGTGTTGGAATGAGAAACTATTGGTTGAAATATAATGATAACTTGTTTCTTGACTATGTCAATATTTGTTTCATCTATAATTCCGTGTAGTTTTAGAATTCCACTCTTGCAAATGATAACGATAATTTTATGCAACTTGAGGATCAATATGTCTCTATCGCATGCTAGAGCATTGCGTCTTGTTTTCAATCCTTTTCTTCTCCCCCGTTGAGCAACATAGATGCAACTTGCAAGAATTTGGAGCATGATCAATTTTATACTGAAAATTAAATTTTTATATTTTTAAAAGGTTGAGTACAAAAATTTCAAGATAATTTTATTACACTATTTGATTCTTTAACAAAAGACATTTATTAGCATTTTCATAAATCCTATTAATAAAACACTTTTTACAAATTTTCACATGCATTAATTAATTTATTTTATAAAAAGTTCTTATTTAATTTACCATTGAAAAACACAATCTCTCTCTCTCCCTCTCAAAACCAACAATTTTTTTTAACACACATTGATTTTTGATATAGAGGTTCCTTTAATATGGAGCTGATGGAATCCATTTTTTTAGCAATCGAACTCCAGAGTTTATAGCACTTATACCACTCTGCATCAATCATTGTGTTGGGTTGAATGAATCATGTGTAAATAAATCGGATAAAGTAGTTTGTAAAATAATAGTATATTCATAATATTTTGGTATATATAATGTGCATTTAAATATTTCACACATAAAGTGGAACCTTTTGTTTTTATTTTATCACCTTGCGTTGTTTTTATTTTATCACCTTATGTTTAATGTGCATTTACATAGGTGCTATTATTTTTTATTTTTTGAGAGAACATAGGTGCTATTATTATTGCTACGGAAAATGCTATCTCATTCTCAAAGGAGAAAGTTTTTTTCCTTTTTTTTCTTCTTGTGAGTGAAAGGAGAATCGAGAATAAGGAAACAACGCAAAACATATTCTGAAAAGAAAATGCTGTGTTTTATCTGTATAGTACACAAAACATGTATTCTTGACTCAGTATATTTTTTACCCATGACGTTAGTGATTCCTTTTATTCTAAAAGTGTTTAAAAACGTAATTATAATATTCCCTAAAAAAACGAAATTATAATATATGGATTAATTTGGTCCATAAATAAAACACGTTCAAGAGTCCTCGTGAGCTTAGTTCAGTTGATATGGACAATGCATAATATATACAAAGTTCGGGTTTAAATCTCAGCCACCAAAAAAAAACACATTCAAGATAAATGCCACAATTTCTAAAACATTAGATTGATTTACAGTAAAAAAATATGATTTAATAGAATCATGTTAAATTACTTATCATTATCAACATAACATCATCATTATTCATTACATAAATCACATACTTCACAACAATCAAATATTATGAAACAACTATTTCTTCAACATACATAATTAATCATCGACTTATCATTTCACCACATTTTTTTTGGTACAAATCATTTCACTACTTCATTATAAAATAGAATAAAAAGTCCTATCATCATAATTATTAGTGTCAAGTGTTATGGATCTTTTTTTTTTTTTTTATAATTGTCAAT
>Ga0228711_1000080_pt1 | contig 72825 bp, 42 predicted proteins | sample MedpolnodulmetaG_2_FD_177996 | JGI IMG/M metagenome (GOLD analysis project Ga0228711, IMG submission 177996) | Root nodule microbial communities from Medicago polymorpha collected in Santa Monica, California, United States - brown nodules | ecosystem: Host-associated > Plants > Roots > Nodule...
CTCCAAAAAAAAAATTGAAAAACATCCCTGCAAAAAAAAAATTGTTTTAAAAAGGTCCCTGACCCCACTTCATGTTTGAGTTTGCATCCCTGCTGACTGTGCAATTTTTGCCACGTGACAGTCCACGTAATTAAAAATATTTAAAATAAAAAATCTGAAAATTATTTTTTAAATTAAAAAAATCTGAAAATACTTTTTTGAAAAAAAAACTTTGAAAATTTAATTTTTTGACAAAACAGTGAAAATTAAAGTTTTTGACAAAAAGTGAAAATTAAATTTTTGAAAAATAATTATTTTTAATTTGAAAATTATATATTAAATTTTTTTCAAAAATACTGACAATTATATTTTCAAAAGTTATAAATTTTGAGATTATATAATTTTTAAAAAATTTCTTATCAAAATTAAAATTTTTGAAAATTTAATTTTTTGACAAAAAAAACTGTTAAAATTAAAGTATTTGACAAAAAAGTGAAAATTATGTATTAATTTTTTTCTCGAAAATAAGGACAATTATATTTTTAAAAGTTATAAATTTTGACAATTATATTTTCTAAAGTTATAAATTTTCAATTTTTTTTTGTTGGGACGAAAATCAAGACTGGTCCAAATTACTAGGACGAAAAACATATTTAAGCCTTTTTTGTTTTGTTTTAAGTTTCAATATAGTTTCATGTACTTGGTTTCTTTTCTAAAAAATAAAAAAGTATTTGGTTTCTTAACAAACTTCGGAGGATACTTGTTAATATTTTTCTTTGTTTTTAACGATATCAACCATTTATTTTAGTTTAAACATCATTCACGGTGAGATATTTTTAAAAGTTATAAATTTTGACAATTATATTTTCTAAAGTTATAAATTTTCAATTTTTTTTTTTGTTGGGACGAAAATCAAGACTGGTCCAAATTACTAGGACGAAAAACATATTTAAGCCTTTTTTGTTTTGTTTTAAGTTTCAATATAGTTTTATGTACTTGGTTTCTTTTCTAAAAAATAAAAAAGTATTTGGTTTCTTAACAAACTTCGGAGGATACTTGTTAATATTTTTCTTTGTTTTTAACGATATGAACCATTTATTTTAGTTTAAACATCATTCACGGTGAGTTTGCTTTGTTTTGAGATGATAGAAATTGTTATATTTAATTTTCTTAACAAACTTATTATAAATTACGAAAACTAATGAATAATTTCGAGACACTCTTTAAGTTGTCGGTTTTTATTCCCTAAAAAAATTGTTGGTTTTTATGAAAATTTGTATATATAATGCATTGAAAATTGAAATATTTAATTTTATTAAGAATAATTTTTTAACTTTGAATCTTTAAAGAGTGTCCCCTCCACTCGTTGGCAAGATCGAATAAATTAGCAAGAATATTTTTTGATCATTAAAATATAAAAAATGCTAAAATATGCCTTTAAAGTACATATTAATATCCCCGTGAGCTTAACTCAGTTGGTAGGGATATCGCGTATTTATATGCAAGGGCTGGGGTTCGAACCCCGGACACCCCACTTCTCCACATTTAAATGTGCGAGCTCTCGAACCCCGGCACCACTAAAAAAAAAAATGTGCGAGCTCTAGCCACTAGGTTACTTGACAAAAAAAAGAAAGTATTAATTAATGTATTAAAGACAAAAACTTCATATTGAAAATTGTGCATTTTATTATTTAATGAGTTTCGATACATAATTACCATTTGAAGGTTACTTAACGTGTTGTTAAGGTACAAGTTAGCAAGACCTTGAAATACATCCATTCTATTTCCCTTGTTTGGTTGTTTGAACAAAAGAGCAGGAACAACATTCTTAAACATCAATCTCTACGTCCACTTTCTGATTACTTACCGCTGCTATCTTAAACTCATTTTATGTATACTCACTTCAACTGTACGACGCTTACATGTGTAAGATACTTTGTATTGAAGCTAATATTCTTCAATTTACCACCTGAGTAAGCTACATGAAAACCTTGAAAAAAACTATGATTTCATGCGGTCGGGATTTCCTGATTTCGCACAATCCGCACATAGTGATCAAGATCTAACTGTCTGGATTAATAAAATTGACATATTTTGTGAACTGTCTAATCTTAGTCTAACGGTCAGATACGAACTAACTGCGTAAATGCAGTGAAACCATTTTTGAAAAAGAAGGGATGGGAAAAGAAACATGATAAAAACTAGAATCCAATGCTCCCCTAAGCTTAAAATGAAATTAGAAAAATGGAAAAACAGAAAACTTAGAATAAGTATCAGATACATTAACTAAACTGAAAGTTGAAACCAAAAAGAAAAGTTCACCAAAACATAGTCCAATCATGTAGAAGTTAAAAATATGAGTAGGGTGGGAACAAATTCATTTTAAGCTACTAATTCTTCTCAACTGTGTACCACTCCAATTCAAAACAAAATCTTCCTACACTTCCTCTACCTGGGGGTTGGGGATAGATGATACGCCTCACACTACTCAACCCACGACCTGCAGATTATCATCCCGTCTACTTGAATACCCCGTCAGCTCTATTCAATCACAAATAGGGGCTGCAAGGGAAGAAAATAAAATCAAACCTCTAATGACAAGGATATTAGTTTTACTTGTGAGTACTAGTCAATAGGGTCCGAAATATACTTACAGTATCAACGCTTACAGGCTTAGCATCTTCCGCGATTATTTCAACTATAGTCCCTGACTTATCAGCCTGTATAGTACACGAATATAGTCTTAGATGCGACATGAACATCAGACAACAAAACTTACTACAACTCACACATCTTTTATTGACTTTTTATTTGCATTTTGTAGTTACAAACAAAGATAGAAATCAAATTTAAGCATATTTATGCATTTTTTTGATGCAATGTTTATTGTATGGAGATGTCTAACCATAATCCACAAAAACAGTGAACTAAAATAATAAATGCAATTTGCCCAATTGATTTTAGTAGTAGAATCAGTACTATTTTTTAAGTACAAGATTCGATAACTAGTTGAACACAAGCTATTTCCTCCTTATGAATGACATAAGAGTACAACTATTAGAAGGATTCTTTGCTTTATTTATTCTGCTTGAATGAACTTCATTGTTACAAATTCTTTATACATATGTGAAGAACACCTTAACAAAAAAACCCACACGTGTTAACAAACTTGTGAAACTACTTCAAACCTGAAACTATTCTGAATCCTTATTTAAATACTAACAAAACCTGTTCACATATTATGAAATATGGACTTCTGCAGAAAGGAACCATTAAAGAGAATAGGAACAAAGCCTACCAAAAAAGAAAACAAAAAGAACAATCATCCAGAGGAATAAATCCACCTATATGCTTTCTCTTTCCTCCTTTATGTGTCTCATTCAGCTTTTCTCAATATTTGATTACTTGGACGTCACATTTTCTCAGTAAGTTAGTGTTTCACAGTTAAAGGCATCACTTTAACTATGGTTTTATTGTCAAAAAAATTTGAGGGGTATTGTCAAAATATATAAAACAATATAATAAATTGAAAATTCTAGATACTTTTAAAGAGCAGCACATAAAATCCTAAAATACCAACAAAACAAAATGAGCAGTGTAGTATAGATGGTGAAAGCATCGGAAAGCAACTTGCAGGTTGTGTTTAAGGCACTAACCAAACATAAAAGCTACTTCAAATCATTTCTCAATAACAAGAGAGTACCGATAGTGCTAAACTTCACATTCAGAGAGAGAGAGAGCAATGACAGTGCTAAACTAAAATGTGCCTCAGTTTCCAAGCTATGTTTGTATATTAGGTTTTTATATTGGGCCTAACTCATCCTTACAAAACAAGTGTTCAAGGTGGGTGTCACTCTTTATAAACTCTAGTCATGTCTTATGCTTAATCTATGTAGAACTTGGCTTTTCCAATACACCCTCTCATGCCCAACACTAAGGACCTTGGTAAGTGTATATAAACGATTGGTGGCCCGAATCGGTAGGCTCTGATGCCATATTAGGCTTTTATATAGGGTCTAACTCATCCTTTAAAACCGGATTTCAAGGTGAGGGGTGCCACTATATATAAACTCTAGTAAGACCTTATCTTTAATATAGGTGGGACTTGGTTTTTCCAATATGTTGGATCATCAGAAAGCTAGTGATTTATTTGGATGTTCAGGCCAAGATATTCAGAATATATCACCAGGTAGGACTACCAACAAACAACAGCTAAGCCTTATAGGCTTACACACTACTGAGGAGACAGGGTCTTCGAAAAACAAAATATTCAGGAAAACAAAATAGAGCGAGGCATACCAGGAAAACCAATGTGTGGCAAAAATCCGAAAGTATGTTTATGAGTCAGTTTTGTTGCGCTCATAATGCACTGATGTCCCACAGATTCATAGACCTGAAAGTCATGTGATGTGTGCTGCTCTAGTTAAGGAACAGCTAAATGGTTATTTTTACCTAGCCCTCACGTTTGAATTTTGTAGAATTGTTGGTGAAAAAATGATTTTCCCACAGAGCTTGCAGTAATTCTTGTTGAACAAGTTCCAAGGAGAGTAAGATGTTATGGCAGCGTGTTTCATATGTTGTTCTGCGGCATCTTCGGTTGAGGTGGAATTTTAGATTTTTTGGGAAAAGTCTTCACCCCTAGACTTGTTTTGTGAAAGGCTTGTTTTATGGCTTCACTCTAGTGCTCTTCACATGGTTCTTTCAAGTTTTCCTTGGTTATTCAAACAAAGGGAAACAAAGGGATAGTAAAACATTTTTGTGTTTAGAGGAATGCTAGCAACACCTTTTCAGAACTCTCTTTATTCCCGAGGCCAATACAAAACTTTGCTCAACAATGAAGGGGGTCAAGGAGTATGTTGCTAGCATTTCTCTTGTATTAATGTTGTCTCTGTCTCACTTTAGTTTCGGTTGTTGTTTTAACTACGGAGAATACTTTAACCTCCTTGACGCCTCTTCTTTCATTCCAATGATATTCTTCAATCCAAAGATCACTTGCTGAGTTGACGGTCCCTAATTGTCTACCTAACATGTTCCTAGTAGTCATTATGCAGCTCATGCTACAAGACCCTCCTAATAAACTAACACAATAAGATTTGAAAACAGGCTTGAAGCGGGAAATGGAAAACAGAAATCCACAATCAAAATACAATGACCATTCTACTCCACTTTTGAACATCTTTTATTTTTCATTTCCATTTTGTCAAATTTCTGCCGTGACGTTTTAGCATGGTGGATTTTGTGTCAGTCGTTATTGGCCCTAACACCTATTATATCTGTCGTGTTTCCTCCATAGGCCGCAACGCCATGTTTATATTGCAGGTTTTTGGCTAACTGCCATAATCCACCATTGATAACACTGCTGCTATCCACTAATTAAGATTTTCCTTTGCAAAAACAAGCACCTATATACTTTGGTGTCATAAACTAATTAAATTTTCTTGACAATAACATATATTAAAGTAATATAAATCTTTACCAAGGGAAAGAAAAATACAAATATGAGCATAGAAGAGTGAAAAGTCTAAATCATGTGAATGAAAATACCATCATGTGGTACATTATATAGAGCACCAAATTCAACATTTAAATAAAGCAAAGAGGAGTTGGGATCCTATCCGTTTAATGGAAAGTGCCATTTAGAGGGAGATAGACTCATTGAATATAATAATATTATTTTCATCTCTCTCCAAATGGCACTTGCCATTAAATGGAGAGAATCCTAACTCAGCAAAGAGAAAGAATGAGAGGCAGTGAACAAGTGCATCTTACAGAGGAGTAGGGATCCTCTCCATTTCTCAAAAGAAATGAAGAGCTCCATTCTATAGTTTTGTGTGTATAATCGCACACATTTCTAAAACATGTGACATACATTACGCATTTATGTGGCTTTATACACACAAAACAATAGCAATGAAGCTCTTCATTTCATCTGAGAAATGGAGATGATCTTAACCTTTATAGAGTCATGGTATGTAGAATTCAAAATTTTAGACAGCAGTTACCATAAAAATAACATAAAAACTTTAAACTTACTTCAATTTCATTCATCAATTTCATTGCTTCAATGATGCACAAGACTTGCCCCTTCTTTACTTCGTCTCCCACCTAAAGAAAGAATCCTTCATATAAAGCTGCCAAAAAGCATTATACAAAGAATAATATATAATTAAACAGAAGATCTACCTGCACAAATGGAGGTTCACCCGGTGCAGGACTTCGGTAGAATGTCCCTGCCATGGGGCTTTTAAGAGGCGGACGTGATGATCTAGTTAGCTTGACAGGAGGGGGAGAAGTTGGTGTTGAAGGAGCAGGAAGAGCCAGAGTATGTGATGACGCAACAGGTGGCGCCGTTTGCGAAGGTTGTGAATACAACACTGCAGGTTGAGGAGCATATTGTTGAGGAGCATATTCTGGTTGAGGCATAGCCTCTTTCTTCCTGATTAGTACTTCACAGTTTAGCTGCTTCAGCTTCAATTCTACAATGTCTCTTGAATCAACAAGCCTGCAGTAGAAAAATACACAAGAAGGTTTTCATTGCTTAACAATGTTGAAAAATTTCATATATTTGCTACTACTTAATACCAACAATAAGTACTCTCTCCGTTCCAAATTAACAGTTCTTTAAGATATCTACACAAATATTAAGAAATGCGATAAATTGGCCAATGGACATAATAGTTTTAGCAAATTAACCCTATTTACTTATTTTAATTACCACCAATTTTCTTGTTTTGATAAGTTCAGCACAACCAATTATTAATAAATGTGTGCTTGATAATTTTTGGTTAATGAAAAGTTGCAATATAAACTACATGTCTCATATATAATTAATGAGGGAAAAATAAGAAGCTATAATTAATGATGTATTGGAATGACAAAGCGACACTTAATTTGAATTTTTTTTTTTTTACATTTTGGTAAAACAACTATTAATTTTGAACAGAGAAGTAGCATTTATCAAGTTCAAGATTGAAGCAGCCGGGTACTTACTTGACAAGACTTGCAATTTGATCAAAAAGTTCAGAGATTGATTCTTGATCTGCCAAGACTGAAGAAGATGGTTCAACTGAAGGTGCGGTCGGTGGTTCAACATCTGATTTGGCTTTAGGAGGCACATCATTGGAAGAACCATCAAGGGCAACCTTGTTGAAGCCAAAAAAGAGAGAGCAAAATCAGCATAGAAACATATGTTTATGTGGACGCAGTGCGCACATATAAATGTATGTATTTTATCAGAAACTCAACTGTTAATTTTCCAATCAATGATTGTAATTGTGTTTTTTTATCCTCTAAAATGCCCTCTTAGATTAGATGAGGAAAATTCACATAAAGCTATGTTACAGTAGCACTGACACTTCAGATTTGAATAAACAACTTAATTTGTAGCTTATAGCATAAGCGTTTACGAATAAGTTACCTCTATAACAAAAGATAAAATTAAGTAGAATTGTTTTCATATAATCTATAAGCTGTTTTCAGGTTTTGAAAACAGCTTACGAACATGTCATAAGTTGTTTTGATAAGTTAGTCTCTCAAGTGTCTGCGCCAGTAAAGGTGTCTCAGGATGAAGTATAAAAGGGAGAATGTTTACCTCATTTAGTTGAGCCTTAACCCTGGGGCATAATAGCATATGATTAGGTGGGCATCCCTGCACAGAGACAATTGGAATTAAAAAGAAAGTATAAATAAATATAAATTTAGGAAGATAAAATGTGATATGGAAAGAGATAGTTACCTTGGTGAAAAAGCGGAGAGAGTTGTTGGAATGAGGAGAGAGACGAGGGAAAGAGATGGAGGAATGAGAAAAGCGTGCAGATTTGGTGGAAGCTGCCGCAACAGTGACAGTTGCAGCAGCAGAAGGTGAAGTGGAAGACAACGAGGAAGCCATGAAACTGAAACTGAAACAAGCAAGTTTTGATTGATGTCGGATCGATGAAATCTAAGGTACTTACTCTCGTTGTGTTCAGTGGGGTAGCTCAACTACACTTGCGCACACTTACGATATCCAATGCATCTACTTTTTTTTCTTTTTTTTTACTCTCATAAGAAATAATTACTTTAAAAACTCACGCAAAAATAAAAAACAATTTATAGGTTCAAACTTTATACTCGATAAATACGGCATGTATTTATTATATTTTAAATATGAAAATAATGAACCTTTCAAAAACAAAAATAATGAAAATAATGAAGAAGTGACATTTAAAAAATTTATTATAATTAAACTATAAGGATTAGGTTTAGTCGTAAAAAAAAATTGATCCAAAAGTTTGAGTTTAAGCCCTACTAACACTTTTGTGAAGATGTAAATGAAAATCTTTGTAATTGTTATTCCAACACTAAAGACTTTCTTGCATTGTACAAAACATCATGCTTTAAATTTCTCAAGATATTATAATTGAAATCTAAATATTATGGTTATATATCCAACAATGTAAGTAATTGAAAATATCTACCTACAACATAGTTGATCATGTCACACATGAGATTCTTGAGTTGATGACGTTGAATGACCTTTGAGTAAGACACTTTTGTCAGTTGTTGTCTTTCTCTCTATCGTCTGCAACCTTCTTCTCAAGGCTAATGGGGGCGGTGTACTTGCATGTGCTCCAGCACTCAAATCGACGAGTGGCAAATTGGTTGTTGGGTTTGTTAGAGGGGTCGTTGTTTTGCCCTTCTTGTTCGGCTTAGGTTAGCGTATTGAAAGGGGAGTCTTTTGAAGGTTCCTGGTTTGTGGTTGCCTTGGAAGTGTCATCTTTTCTATCATCCATCATACCACAAGTTCCTTCAAAATCAGTAATTTGATCATTCTTCTCCATTTTTAAACTTTCACTATATCGTAGCTAAAAAAAAGGGTCACCGTTCTAGGTTGCCTTGAATGCTTTTACAGTATATCTTATTAGGCTAATTTCCTGGCTATAATAAGAGGTATCATCCTCCAAAAACTCTCACACCCTTTTCTTCCTCTTATATCTCTGCTCTAATATTGACTTTCTTCTCAATGTATTTTCTGAAGGTGTGGGATCGTCTCTAGCGATTGTAAGACGTCAGCTAATATTGGCGCTCTCATTTCCTTTTAATTAAGGTACAAAGTGTGTCAGGTTAGTCAACAGTGGCTTACCACGTTGAACCAAAAATTGTTGTACAGTTTCGAAAACCTAAACTCACCCACATATAGGCGAGGATCAACTTGTAATACCCCTCTACGAATCAAAATATCCTTAGTAGATAACCTATTATTCGAGAACATCTACACAAACAAGTACACCTTTAAGGGTACTAATCGATTCCAAATACAATCATATAAACGACATTCATCAATAACATTCCTATTTCTTATCGCATTATATGTATGTTTGACTGTGTAACCACCTCATGAAGCTCGATTCCAAGATAAAGTAACGTTTATATTAACCTACAATGGAACCTTAGCCAACGAAGTCCCAATAAGGCGTCCACGTTGTTGTGGTCTACATGAGCTGGTGAAGAATCACGTCACATATAATCATACACACAAAACATTTTTTAGCCCTTCATTTGATCCAATGATCTCCCGACCATCGTGTCTCAACGGTAAATCCAACACATCCACACACAAGTTCTATAAATACGTGGGTCACATGGAAAACAAGGTACACACTCTCATTTCAAGAAATCTCCTCAAAGCTCGTTGAAACTTGACTGACTTTAGCGTTGGAGTATCTTTTCATCCTCTTACATTCATGAAAAATCTTCTCTAACCACTGTGAACCAACACAACAATTGTTTCGCACCACCTCCAATAGACTCTTGTATTCGATGACAATAACAAATATAAAACACGATATAAAGATGTACATAAATATGCACCATCCGTGAAGATAATTACATCTTGTCTTATTTCCAAACATTCATTAAAAAAATGAAAAATCTACTCTAACCACCGTGAGCCAACACAACAATTGTTTCGCACCACCTCCAATAGACTCTTGTATTCGATGACAATAACAAATATAAAACACGATAGAAAGATGTACATAAATTTGCACCATCCGAGAAGATAATTACATCTCGTCTTATTTCCAAACATTCATTAAAAAATAATACTCAAAATATTCAATCAATCATATTATATTTTTTTGATATTGAATCATATTATATTTTATAATCTCAAAAAAAAAATTGTTTTTTTAACAAAAAATAAATAGTATATACTTTTTTTTGAAGGAAACATGCTTAGAGCATTTCATTAATAATCATAGGTTCAATACAATTGGGTATCTCAAAATAAACGGCGGGACTAGCTAGTAACGTGGCTTCTCTTGGAAGAGCATGAGCAGCCTCGTTGGCTTGTCGCCTAACAAACTCCACCCTAGAGTTGGAAAATAAAGTAGTAAACAAAGAACGACAAGAAGAAATAATGCAGCCAAATTCGGATGTGTCGTTCCTGTCAGAAAGAAAAGCATCAGCAGACAATTTAGAATCCGTTTCGAAATCCACGCTATCAAACTGCATATCGCTCAACCATTGTAAAGCTGAGTGCAAACCAAACGCTTCACCTACATCAGCTGAAACAACACACGGTAGAGGCACAACTTTAGCCAAAACAAAAGTACCTGTAGAATCACGGACACAAATGCCAATACCAGTTCGGTTGAGGGAGGATGAGAACGCGGCGTCAATGTTGCATTTATATCTACCCGGAAGAGGAGGCTGCCACGTTCGGATATTTGGGGGAGCCAAAGTGGAAGGTCCCCCCTCAATGGATAATGGCGGCTGGTGTTGACTATTTGAAGCAAGACCCGCGGGAGTGTTAGCTAGCTGCCAATCAATAACCATGTTCCAGGCTCGTTCAACCACCGTAGCGCTTGTTTCTGTGACATCGTCCCATACTCGAAGATTACGGTGTTTCCAAATGCTCCACATGACAGTTGTCAGCCGTTGTGAGAGTTCAGCCGACAAGTTTTCAAGTAAAGAAAAAATGGCAGCTGTAGATGATGTTGTGATCGAAAGGGCATGTTGAATGGAACTCCATAGACCAGTTCTATTCCAAATCTGGATAGCAAATGGACAAGAGAAAAATACATGAGTGAAATCTTTGTGGTCTGATGCACAACTGGCACAATTGGTGGGGCAAGTAACACCTTTGTCTAACAGTCGAATCCGCGTAGGGAGGCAGATTAAATTCTTTACCTTTGGCGGGACTTTAAGTATAAATAATATATAGTTGAAAAATAATATAGTTTTTTTACCGGCCCAATGAAAGTAACTGCAGCAGCAGATAAAGGATCTAAAACAGTTGTTTAATTCCATTTTGCAGCAGTTACCAAGAACCGATTCTGAAACCAAAAATGGCTTCCCTTTCTCTTCTCCACCGTCCCTGCATTTTCCACCACACCCCCAAATCCTCAACTCTAACCCTAAAACCAAAACCCAATTCCCTCTCATTCTCACCCTTAACACCACCATCACTCAAACTCAAACTCAAACTCAGAAACGGCGTCGTTAAAGCAAGCACATCCACCCCCGCAGCACCAGAACGGTTAATCTCAATCGCAGCATACACACTTCCATTCTTCAATTCCCTTCAATACGGTCACAACATTCTCACACAATACCCTAAATTCGCACTTCTCTTCGACCCAATCATTCCTTTCCTCTCCTTCTACAGATCCCTCCCTTACGCTTCGTTCATCGCGTTCTTCGCCCTTTACTTGGGAATTGTGAGAAACCCTATTTTTCCACAGTATGTTAGATTCAATGCTATGCAGGCTCTGACATTAGATGTGCTTCTGGTTCTTCCGATGCTGTTTCAGAGGATTTTCTCTCCTGGGAGATATGGATTAGGTTTTAAGATTTTGGTTTGGTCGCATAATGTTGTGTTTGTTTTTAGTATTCTGTGTTTTGTTTATAGTGCTTTGTGTTGTCTTTTGGGTAGGACTCCTTACTTGCCTTTTGTTGCTGATGCTGCTGCTAGACAAATCTGAATATCATATGATATATGATAGATGATAGGATTTCTATGTGTTGTATTGAATTGTATCAAACAATTACCCTCTTTTGTTTTTCTGGTTGTTATTTTCAGTTACTCGAATGAAAGTTTCCTTTTTCTAATTTGCTAGCAATGTATAATCTGTTTTTTATTACTCAAAATCCTGATCACAAGAGAGAAACCCGCAAAATTCATTTGGATTTGTGTTGATAAGATACGTTTAACACTGCCCTGACCCACATTCGGTTGTTAATTGAAAAAAATTGACAAACAAATGATTTTGTCCATGACAACCAAAACAAAACTACTAATATTTCAAAGCACAATTAGTTGATCATGAGTTCTGGATTCTAGTCTTTAGAAATCGTTGGTTAGGTTGTGGCCAAAATTCGTTGATCATGAATCTGGAGTGTTGGTAATGGAGGGAGTATAGAGGATTGGTCTGACAAGTGGATCGAACCTAATATACGGCATTGAGGATATGGATGTTAGTATTCCTAGTGTGTTGAGTAATGTAAAAGTTGCAGACCTTGTTGGTAGCAATGATGATTGGAATTTTCAGTTGTTGACAGATTGGATGCCTGATCAGATTTTGCAGAGACTTCTTTGGATTAAGCCTCCAAGTATCAATGAGGAGAGGACTTGAGTGTGTGGCTGGGTGAAGTTCATGGTGAATATACTGTGGCAACAACTTATCACTTGTTATGCAGTTCTGAGCTCTCAAGGAATCTCATGATTTATGGATTAAAATTTGGAAACTTCAAGTTCAAGAGAGGATCAAATTCTTTCAGTGGCTCACGAATCATGGTAGGTTGATGACAAATTTTCAAAAATATGTTATGAGGTTGGGTAGTTCTTGTTGTAATTTGTGTGGGGCAGAGTCAGAAACTATTTTACATGCTCTGAGGGATTGTCCTTATGTAATGGTGCTTTGGCTTAATGTTGTTCTGTTACAGATCAAGGATAATTTTTTTGCTGGTGAGCTGCTGCAATGGATCAAATTTAACTTATCTATGCAGCTTGATTGTGTGCTAGCTACAGATTGGAAAGAATTCTGGGCAGTTGCCTGTCACTTACTATGGTTATGGAGGAATATGGATGTGCATAATTCAGATTTTGTGAGACCGGTGCAGCCTTGGATTAATGTGCAGCAATGATTAAATAATTACAAATTAGCCTTGAAACAGGGTAGTGCAATTCATGAGCTCCCTATAGTTCAAATTCATGTTTGTTGCTTCCCCCCATCTTTGGGATGGGTCAAATTGAATACCGACGGTGCTAGTAAAGGTGGTTCAAGGGCAGGATATAGCGGTTTGATTTGTGATAGCGACAAGAACCCGAGGAACCAAATTTCGTACACTAACGTAAAAAATAAGAAGAAAAAAAATCAACCAAAGATTAAGCAAGCCACTTTCAACATGGACAAGCAAATTATACATCACAAGGAACACTTCAGGAGGGACAATTTAGTAGGCCCTACTGATCCTGGAACCCTGTATCACTTCTTTTTGATCCACTCACACTTGTTTACCATGGATTATTTATAGCATGTTGTAGAAAAAGTCCCAAAAAAGGGAGGGGGAAGTTGTTGGAACTTAGAACTTTCACTTAGTTCTTGCACACACACTCACTTGCATTTGATTCTTGTTCTGAGAGAAAATGATTATGAGAGAGAGAAGAGTATTTTGTTGAATCTCAATTAATCATGATTGCTTATAATATTCACATACACATTGGTTATTTATACATTATTTGATACAGCTGTATTGCTTAACAAAAAGTTAACTACCTAACTAACTGTAAAAAAATAAAAAACAGAAAGTATTCAATTCTATCTCCACTTACTTGTGTTGCAAGCAACTTATTATATTGACTAATCTATATTGAATTAACTCTCAACAGAAGTGAGGAAGTACTCCATAATAAAGAAATAGTCAAGGAAGCTTGTTCCTACGACGATCATGATCTTTAAAACGCTCTCGAGATCTTGACCTCTGACGACTTTCTTGAACTGTAGGCGAGTCTCTATCATGGGCCTATCACGACCCCTGCTCCTGCGGTCATTGTCTCGCCCTCACTCATGGCCCTCACCACGTACATGGTCCCTCCTCAGCTCCCTGTCACAGTCCCTACTCCATTCTTTTGACTTGTATATATAAATGCAAACAATATTTGACAATATACGTAACTTTATTATATTGCTGATCAAATATGTTTTTACGTTTAGAAGCAATGAATTTACCTCCTGTCGTCAAGACAATAAGTCTTACTGCTCTTGTTTCTTTCTTCCTGAATCAGAGAAAATAATAGCCTGAGACCCTTCCTCTCTCCAATTAAACCAAAGGTTCATAGTATTTGATATAAAAAAATTCAGAATCAAACAATAAACTAAACACATGCCCAGAAAGACAATCCCAAGGCCATACAAAGTCAACCTCATTCTTTTTATTCTTCTGTTTGCCTATGAATGGTCAAACACTTCGAAATAACCAGAAGAAATATTTAGAGTTATACACACACAAAAAATTATTGAAAACAATTGAATATTACTCTCAACATCGGTGGCCAAAAACTGGGTGAAGTGGCAAACTTCCTATGATGGGATGGATCATCTCGTCACTGATAACTAATTAGAACCCAGATGAATATCTGAAACATAGTTTTTGCCATACCACAATTACAAATATAATAATGGGATGAAATCACTATAAATATTCTACAAGTTACAACATGTTTCCTTTTATACATGATAAAAGAAATAGCCTGAAAGATGATTGAAAGAGAGGAATTCAGAGTCACGTTGCTTAGAACTAACTTGGCAACATAACAATTTAGGAACTATTGAGAATTGCATGTGATCTTTAAATATACTTGGGAATGTTGCGATTTATTTAAGATGTGCAATGGGTTGGTAGGAGCAAGGATGGTTATAACTTTGAAATCCCTTGTAAAAGAAACATTTAGGAACTATTGTAATCAGTTTTGACATCAAGCTAAGTCAAAAGCCATGCGTTTCTTATTTGCATTTCTCTGGGATTCTTGAAGGAGAACTTTACATTGTTCACTTCAATAGTTCAGCAGTGCTTACTATTCATTTCCTTAATTAATACCACTGCTGTATGACTATGAGGTTCACTACATCACCTTCCTGTTCAGAAATACGTATTGAAACTTTGAAAGGTAGAGCTTACAACTACTCGTGTTATATTTTTGTACTGAGTTTTACCTATGACGTCGAAATACTTCCAATTGGTAGTATTGGTGTACCACACATATCTGATACTGTTATGTGCATGCTACTTCTACATGTGTATCCCACATCTTCCGATTTTTATTTTAAGTAAGGTTTTGCGTATCCTGCTTCTGAACACGACTCCAAAAATATGCCTTTAAAACCTCTTTGTACAACACACTTCTATATTTATTCCTTGGAACTAAACAAAATGGATCCAGAAAGGGCTAAAAGGATTCGGTTTATATGCATTTCAACTTTTGTCTTGTTTAGGAAATGTGAAGGATATATTAAAGGACAGACAAGGCTATGGCACATCAGTGGAAATAGACTTTTTTTTTTTTAGAGGTTATGAAATAGACTTAAAACCTATGTTTATTTGATGATGAAGATGATACAGTCAGTAGTAGATAGTAGACAATCGACTAGAGCCAAAACTTGTTAAGGAAACTAGTGGTACTTTTAGTGACATTCAGTTGGACATTGGTTGGGGAAAAATATGTCATTTGTTTGACATGTTAACAAGGAAAAGAGTATATTTTTATATCAACCAAAGAAAGATGTGTCTGTACTTTTTTGTTTTGATCACAAGCATCATTTTGTGCAATGCAGTCATCATATACTACTATGGTCATCTATTTTAAGCAATCTCTTCAAAAATATTATGTGCACACCAACTCACACACACAAACTCAAACACACACACACACACACACACATCCACACGAAACGATACTAGTGTAAAAGTTAAGCAAAGCCAAATATAATCTAACTGATGAGAGTATCACTGAATTACCAAGATCCTCAGCCTTCTTCAACTTTTCACTTATCATCTCATGTGCTCGAGCATCAGGAGTAACTATAGTCTATAGGAAGGGGTGCTAGCGGTGGTGGATTTGGCAGAGATTGAGGAAAATATGCCCAATCTTTTTAAATGCATCTAAAAGAAGCGTTGATTGTTTGAAAATTGATACATAGCTAAAAGAGTTGTTATTAACAGTATTCTCCCATAAAACAGTGATCAGACTCAGATAACTAACTTTACTGTCTAACAATGTGAATTGCAAAAGAAATAGACACATCATTGACAATCACACGCAGATCTTCATGTTCAAAAGGGAGATGACAGACCTGTTTGTCTGCTCTATTATTCTAAGTTCCTCTACAATCTCCAAAGCTCGAATCTTCATGTCTGACAGGCCTTCAATATCTGCAAGTGCAAAATTATTTTACGCCAGTGAAAATAAACAAAAGCCAGAAAGTCGGCATTTTGGTTAAGGAATAAAAGCATCTAATCGCAAATAGTTCCATAGCTAATCAAGTTGATTTGACCAGCAGTTTTAATACTAATAAGATCTTGCAAACTAATAATTGGAATTGAAGATAGAAGTTATCATTTAGGAAGGGATGTTACTGCCAACATCTCCACCGATCTATTCAATCCCTAAACATGCCATTCCTATCAACAGTTCGAAGTCATGCACATTCATCTTAATGCAAAAGCTACACTTGAGTTATGGGTTCACGGCAATAAAAACAGATAACATACGAATTCTAGTCATGTATCACCCACGCCTTTATTATTCTATTTTTCTCTCATATTTGAAATTAAAGACAAAACCAAAAACTAAACAAAACTTCACATTATTGAAAATGAAAATAGTATCAGTACCAAATTTGTCAGCTTCTTTCAACTTTTGTGTGATTTATTTGGATAACTCAAGCACTTCAAGTGTCTGCATTCGAATCAAACGAAACAATCACTATTACAACTTGCAAGAAACCATCAAATCCTTTAACAACCTAGCGCGTATTTGGTATGTCAACGACTTTGCTAGAATCAGAGTGAGCCACCGTGATTTTACAAAAGATACACACATTGACTCACCGTGATTCGGACAGATCCAACGTGACACCAAACATACACTTAATTTGTACTTAAAAAAGAATCACCTGAGTAACTTTAGAGACTGAAATTGCAATTGGCGCTTTCGTATCATCATCCTCTTTCGTATCATCATCCTCTAATACACTCTGGTAATTATCAATCCCTTTGGATTTAGCTTCCTCATATCAAAAAACACAGCCAAACAATTCTTTTGAAATTATTAAATCTAATAATTTATACAAAGTTTTGATTTCTTTTTGACAACTTGACAGAATTATTTATAGACTATAATTTTTTTTTAATGGTATAAACAATTTTTTGGAACTCTTTAAATAATTAAATAATGACATGAAAATAAAATAAAATAAAGACCACAATAATTTTGTCCTTTTTTATGTTAATTAATTTATTAAAAGGTAATACAATGGGCCGAATTAGTATATATTTTTTGTATATGTGCACATGAAAGATTCAAAATTGTTCACCTGACTGAAAATAAGTGCTGAAAATATTTACACACAAAAATAATTGATTGGGACTGAATTTAAAACAAGTTTTATATGCTTCTTTGTCATGAACCAACAAAGCCCGCCCATTCAAAAATCTTGTCATCCCTACCCTAACCTAAATATCAAGCAACCCTAAAGAAAGCAGAAAGCTTCATAGTAACCTATGTCATCAGAACGAGAAGGTTCAATGGCGCCAAGAAACCAGGACGACGAAGGAACCCTAACATCGCCGCCACTCCCTAATCTTCCGTTTGATCTCATCGCTGAAATCCTGTGTATGCTCCCGGTAAAGCTACTCCAACAACTTCGCTGTCTCTGCAGCTCCTTCAATTCACTAATCTCTGATCCCAAATTTGTAAAGAAGCACCTTCACTTGTCAACCATGCTCCTCCGCCGCTACCACCTCATCTTAGGCGACGTCGACTCACGTGAGTTTTTTACGTATCATTCACCAATCACCTCTTTTCTTTCAGACTCTACTCTCAAGCAGACACAAATCAGTTACCCCCCTGTTACTAACCAACGATACGGTCCACGTCCACCTTTTTGGGTATGCTCTTGCGACGGTATCCTTTGTTTCACCACGGCCCTAGGTTCTGCTCTTTTGTGGAACCCTTCCATTAGAACATTCAAGCTTTTGCCTACTTTGAAACCTCTACCCAGAAGAGCTCCTCTTACCTCATATAGCTTCGGGTATGACCATTTCATTGATAATTACAAGGTTATCTGTATTACCTGCAATCAAGTTAGTGTTTATACTTTCGGTACTAATTATTGGAGAAGGATAAATGACTTCCCATACTCTGGCATCATTCTTGGTTGCGGAGTATTTTTGAGTGGCACCGTTAATTGGTTACCACATGCTTGGAGTAGTTCTTTGCTTGCCATTTATTCTCTTGATTTGGAGAATGAGACATATCAAAAACTTTCGCTGCCTGATTTGGAGGAGGATGTGTGGATCACCTTGGGGGTGCTTAAGGATTGTTTGTGCATCTATGCAAGCAGTGATTTGTTTTTGGATGTTTGGGTTATGAAGGAATATGGAAATAAAGAGTCTTGGAATAAATTGTATAATGTTTCTTACATGGGAGATCAGAGTTTGCATGCTTATACAAAGACTTTATATATTTATGAGGATGATCAAATGTTGATGAGTTTTAATGGGATGGGTACCAACATGAAGTTGGGTTTGTATGATTCCAAAACTAGTACTTTGAAGATTCCCGAGATTCAATACATCGGTTGTTGTATGGACCCACAAGTCTACGTTGAAAGTTTGATATCACCTTGTTGATGTTGATGCTATGTCACCTGAGCACGTGATTCAACTAAACATATATATGGCTGGTTTCTTATGTTATTTATTTTATGCATGTATTGTTGGACCATTGTTAATTAATGGTTGATGGAACCTTTATCATGAAAATTGCTGTTATTTTCAACTGTTTGTTAGTTTGAGTTGTTTCCTTCAATAAGAAACCGCTTATTTATGTACCAGTGACGCCAAGGAAGTGTTTGCTATGCTTGCATTATATATGTGATTTGTATTTTGCATCTTCACTTTTTCAGAAATGAAATTTACCTATCTGCTTGGACCAGCGAATCTGTTTCTTGTTCCCTCCTTGCTTGTACCGTAATATCCTTTTTTGTATCTCTTTCTTTTCTTTATTTCTCATTTTAATTCATTTCATCCAACTTTTATTGTTGTTGTTAATGTCTTGGTGATGATATGTTGCTGGTATTGGCAAGTTCTAACAAATGTGTTTCTGGTTCTATAGAAGTTGTGAGATCTGCTATATATGGTTCAATATCATTTTTCAAGTTTCAAGCGCCGCATAATTTTAATTAGACAGGTTCAAGTGAATCTTGGTTTACAGGTCCTAATTCAGTTACAAGTTTAACCCTTGTATTTGGACTTGTAACTGAAAAATCATTTGATCGGCGAACTTTCTGCCATCTTAAAGTGGAAATAGCTTTTTATGTAATGCCTCGAACATTACATATTAATCAACGGCTTCCGAAGGGCCTCACTTGTGAGAAGCCTTAGGCTGCCCAACTGTTGTGTTTTGTTGTGGAGAATACGGGGAGCCCGAAATCAAACTCTTTTTAACCAAAAGTCTTTAGATCCAATGCAACAGCTTTCGTGCAGGAATCGAATGGAGGTACATAGAGATGACACAAAATGGAAATTCACCAATTTCAGCACAACCAAGAGGCCGTTGGAAATAGATGGCAACGGAGCTTTTGTTCATGCTGGCTGTTTTTCAGGAGGCTCGACATACTGGGGTTGAGTGTTTTATGACACTACTGCTGATTCAGTGCTTCTTGCGGCTTGCAGAAGGGAGTAAGTTAAAGTTGATACAGTTACAGAAGAAGCTTTAGGTGTAAAAAGGACTTTTGCAACTTACTGTGAATCATCAGCTTTAGGTTATATTTGGATCTCTCTGAACCATGAAAACTGAGTGACTGCGAAGTTTCCATGCCAACCCCAAGTTTACCATCAAAATCCGTAAACCACGTAGCTCACCAGTTTCCGGCGGGTCTCCGGGTACTTGTTGTCGGTGATGATGCCACAAGCCTCATTATCCTTGAAAGGATGCTCCATTTCTGCCTCTACGAAAGTCTTCAATCTTCGTCTTAGTTTCACTAATGCCCATTATGAATTAACGCCAAATAAACTTAACTTTAGCTTATTTGGTCAACGTTTGTGGGCTTATAGACGCTAGTTAATAGTACCCTTTTGTGATGGAATTTGATTGCGTTTTTTTTTTTTATTCTGGACCATTTCGTTTTTTCTTCTTCTTTAGATTCTTGTCTGCAACCATATTTCTTTTGAATTATGCTTTTGATATGGTTTAACCCTTTAATGGCATTTTTGTTTGATGATTGTTTTTTTTTAAACTATTGGAATTTATTCCAAAGTAAAAATTTCAGGCTTGAATATATTGTCTCAGATAATCTGTTCTTTATCATTTGATTCTGTTTTTTTTGTTGGGTTTACTAAATGCAAGCGAGCTGAGGTTGCACTATCACTTCTTGGAGAGAATATGAACATGTTTGACATTGTTTTAAGCAGAGGTTCATATGGCTGACATGGATGGATTCAAACTTTTGGAACATATTGGATTGGAGATGGATCTTCCTGTTATTAGTAAGCACTGTTTTGATTGATTTGGATCAGTAGGTGGAATGCATTGACATAAAGTGACATGATGTGTGTGCAATGTTCATATGTACGGTAATGTAAAATATGTAAGGTTGAAGACATGTGGTAGTGGAAGAGATTTGAAGCAATCTGATGGGTTAGATGAAGCAATCTGATGGGTTAGATGAAGGAGATAGACAACAATTGGCGTCTGATGGTGCTGATTACTCACATTCAGCGAACGAAAGCAAGAGCTCAAGGAAGAGGAAGGATGTGGAAGATGAATCAGATGAGTAGGATGATGATTCTTTCACGTTAAAGAAGCCACGAGTTGTTGGGTCTATTGAACTCCATAACAGTTTATGGCTGTTGTCAATCAATTGGATTAAGACTGTGTGTCTCTCGATTATGTCATGTCCTTGCAAAAATGATCCCTTTCATCTTTGTTGCTTTTCCATGGTGTCTCATCTCCCATCTAACCCGGAAAACATTCCCTTATAGCTTTTCTGAGATATGATCCTTGTGATTCTACATGTCTAATGTTGAACTGTAATACAGAATTAACAATTTAAAATATCTAGGTGGCTTTAAGATTACAAATTTGTTTTTATCTCTAAATTAGCCCTTTTCCCCCATAGTACTGTAATTCACAATAATTAACATTTTAATGGCTATAGGATTGCAAATTTGTTTTTATTTCTAAATTAGCCCCTTTTGTAGAGTGGTTTATAGCTTCAATAACTAATTTCTTCACGGAATCCTTACCAACATGGTGCCAGAGCAGTTTTCCAATTTGCACCAGAAAAGATTTTGAGATTAACAAGATGGATCCAAATATGGTTTATGATCAAACATTGTAGCGTAATTTGATTCATGTAGTCGACCCCATTTACTAGGATAAAACTTGGTGATTGTTGTTCTTGTATTGACATTGTGCTCCACAATTTAGAGTAAGCTTCCTTTGTAATTTATGATGTGATGATCAAATTTCTGAATACATGCAAAATACTTCTCTATGTTTACTCATTACTATATTATAACTCCATTCAATGAGCTGTTATAGATTATAATAGTGATAACATAATTCAATTTTTTTCAGAAATTAACAATCTTAGAATTTATAGAATTCACCACAATAGGTTCTCGTTTAGCATTTGGCCTCTTGGTTGAGACAGAGTCATCTGCTTCAGCCAGGGGCTTCACTGTGAAGCATAAGTATTGGCTTTGCATGTTCGAGATTTAAGGGCCAGACATCATGATATGTAACAGTTCTAAGTTTGTGTTCCTTGTAGCCTTTTACCATTTCCTAGCAAGTATAAGTTTAAGGACCAAATCCCAATATATATAAGAATACTTCTTGATTTTGATTTTTAAATTTTCAAATGTTACTAGGTAAATTTTTATTCCTTGTAGCCTTTTACCAGTACGAGCAACAAGTACAAGTTTTGTTACTATAATAGCTCTAAAGCGATTTAAAGCTTTCCCTTTAGAATCTCATATGCTTCTATTTTCTACCCTCCAGAATCTAATTTCCTAAAACTGACTTCTATAGATGCTAGTATATTTATGTGTGGATTTTGTTAGAATTTTAAAAAGCAGAAGCTATAATAAGGGATGTCTCAATTACTGGTCCAATCAATGTATCACAATCAATATAGTTTCATGTGGTCTAGATAAAGTTGGTTGATGTTGTTTCTTGGAAGTTCGAGTGAGGATACATGATGGTTGGCGTTGCTAAAAAAAAAGTTACATGATGGTTGGGATGGTGCTGAAGGTATTATACTAGTATCAGTGATTTATTGCTCTCTGTTGTGAGTTTTTCTAAATGGCCTTGAGGCGCATGAAGTCATCTTTTATTGGCTTTAACAATATCATGGCTAGGCTTGAAATATGTTTATAAATAGTGATATATCTCTTATCTTACAAACCGATTTTATAAAAATAATAAGTTAGATTTAATATTAAAAAAAAATAAACTGCAACCGTGGGGCACTGTAACTAATAAATCTATTATTTATCTAATATTTCAAATATCTCTTATTTTTTTCTCTAAAATCTTATATTTATCAACTCTCCATCACTTTAAAACTAAAATCTTCTCTATATCTTTGACATAAAAAGAAAGAAAGAAAGATAGCAAAATAATTTGTGTGAGCATTATATCGACGCCAAGGCTCTTGTTGGCACTGTGATGCATTATTTGAGTTTCAAGGGAGCTTTAAGGGAGGAGTCTTTCTCCTCACTCAAGGTTTTTGTAGGGTATGTTTTATTTCTTTTGTAATTTTTTTAGTTACCATAAGTAACTAAATTTTTTTAGGCTAGGGTTATATGAACCTATATTCTATTTGTTGGATAATTATTTAATTTAAAGTCGTTTATTTAGTTATTTTATGTTCGTTATTTAGTTTTACTGTAGTGTGTAAGATTTGTATCTTATGGAGCATAATCCTGATTTAGGCACTTAGGTAGTGGCAGGGCCAAATATTGATATTTATATCTGTCTAAACAAGAAGTAATTAGTTAGTAACTAGCGAAACAAACTGAAATTGAGTGTTCCTTGATAGTAAGTACTTTGGAGGTGACATAACTAATATTGATGAAAGTCTGCTGAAATAAGGTAGTAACAAGTTGGATCACTAAAATTCATAGATGAGAGAACCTTTAGGAACACTGTCCTCATACCTTTGAAAATTTAGGAAACTCAAATTTAAGTTTATGCTTCAAGTACCTTTGAAGTACTTGAAATAGGGGGTGTGTAAATCACATTTAAGCCTCTATAATATCAAATTATAAATGAAAGTACTGGTACCTTTACTAGTTATTTTTGTTAGGTGCAACTAATTTACGGTTCTTTAAAAAAAAAATTTACTACGTTAAGAGATATAGATTCGGTTTGACAAAGATAACAACACATAGTTGATAAGTTAATTAATAGTTTATTGTTGATGACTAATAATTTATATAACTGATGATTGATAGCTTAACTGATATGTAAATAAAATGTTTCGTAAAATTAACGGTCTAACTTTTAGTTCATAATAAAAATTCTATCAATTATTATTTAGGTATTTAGAATATAATAATTTAATAATTTCTATCAATTAAATTAAATTAAAAGAGAAGTATCGTAAAAGTTCTGAGTCTGAATGGTAATCATGATGGTTGGAGAACTATCGAAAGCTTCCCTGCTGTTCCTCTTCGTTTGAACTTAGATGTTGGTGAACCTAATGTGTATGGTGCTGTGTATTTGAATTCCACCTTTAACTGGTTGGCTATTAACAATACCAACCAAATTGTTATTGTTTCTCTTCATTTGGGCACCGAGGCATACCAACGATTCAAGCTGCCAACTGGTTTTGATGAGGTGCCTCAGACAGAACCAACTCTTTGTGTTTTGGGAGGCTTCCTTTGCTTTTTGCATTGTTTCAAGAAAGCAGATTTGCTCATATGGAAGATGAATATATTTGGGGTTCAAGATTCATGGACATTATTCTTAAAAATTACCATTGCTGATCTTGTTCCAAACTATGACTTCAATTGCAAGGATCTTCAATTGGTTCCCCTACTTCTCTCTGATGATTCTGAAACACTGATTCTTTGTAGGCATTATGAGAATGGAGATAATGAGGATGAAGGGATTCTCTATAATTGCAGACACGACGCAGCACAGAGAACACAAATCACTCCAAGTAGGAATCATAGTGATCCAACTGGTGGTGTCAATTTCAGTGATCAAGTTATCTGGTGTTTGGCCAAGGCTTATGTTGAAAGCCTAGTTTCATTTGGTTCAGAGTAAGTTACTCTAACTTCAACAAATTTGCATGAATTTATTATTAATGATTGTATGTATTTTTGAATAACTATTTATTGGCTATTGCTAATGATTTGTCATGGAAGGTAGAAGTGACATGGTATATTAATGAGCAAGTCACACACATCAGTAAACTTGACCGGATAGACATATTTGTTATGTGTGTATGTGTATAGACTATAGATAGATAAGAAATAGAAAAACCAGTTTTACTCTGTTTCTTCAATCATACATTAATTTCTTTTGCTTCAAAACTGAGTGTACATTGTGAATTGCATCACCTAGGTTACATTTCAATGATGAACTTTGGAAAAGTGTTTGATGGTAAAACATATTTTGATAATTTGACAGGAATGGAAAAGGCATTAGTTATGCAACAATTTGAAAAGCATGTAAGACTGAAGAGAGCTGATGCACCAGCATGGAGATGCTATCAGAAGGAAGCTGAACTCTGATGTACGCAAAGCAACCTTGTGGACTAGAGTTTTCATTTCTACAAATTAAAAGGGAACTCTCTGTTCAAGTGCACTTTTTTCTATATTTTGTTTTCTTTTTCACTTTTACCATACAAGACCCTTTTAGTATGACATACAAAAGTGACTACGATATGATTTCTATGTGTTGTATTGACTTGTATCAAAAAATTACTCGGTTTTGCTTTTCTCTTAGTTGCTTAATTGATTGATTGCAATTAATTGCCCTTTTCAATTTTTTTATTTTTTTTATTGCTTGCAGTGTATAGCGTTTTTTATTTATGATGATGATGATGTATCATCATATCATATACCTTTTCATGTATGATGATGTACTATAATGAAATATACTACATCTAGTTCATTTTAATATATGCAATTAATCTAAACATATAGGTAAATATCCGAGAAAATGTGCTCAATAAGTTACATTGTGTACTTGTTTTCGCATTTTTACGTGATAGTGTTATGAGATGTGAACTAAAATTATATGTTTGTGAACGAGAGAGTTTGGATGTGTACCAAATCGTGAAAACAAACACATAATGAGATAGAGTTAAGATCATTTTCATTTTCTCTCTCTATTTTTCCTCTCCAATTCTCTATTTACTATTACAATAGTTTTGAAGTTATAAAATTTCTCAACAAAAAAAATAAAGTTTTGAAGTTATAGAAAATAATTAAATCCACCAAATATCATATTATTATTTTTATATTCTCAAAACTCAAGTAATAGAAAAAATGGAGAGTAAAATATGGGGAGGATATTGACCCGTGTGATGGAAACCTTAAGGCTTTATTTGGATAAATTAAAACAAACAGAGTGGAATGCGATGAAATGAAATGAAAAAGAGTGAAATAGAGAGTTTATTCTATTGTTTGAATATTTTATGTTCGAACTAAAGAAAATTGTCATTCTATTATTTGGAAATTGAACGGAATGGAATGGGTAATTGTTTTTTGTTTCTTTATTTACCCTTGTTTAAACAAACTTAGCTAGGTAAACAAATAAACTATAGATAAAGTGTAATTAAATTATATTGATTTGGTTTGATGGTAGGCTGTGGTAAACATTTTAAATGTTCGAGTCAAATTCACCCACCGATGAATGAATTGGTTTTAACGAATTGTCTCCACTGGATTTTAAAACATACTATGCTATGAATATAAAAGAAAAGAACTGTTATTTGCAAAACAAACTATAATTATCTTCTAAAATTAAGTGGGAGATGACAAATCTATAATCTAGCTAGTATAAGTTTTTATCTTTTAAAAAAACCTCTTTCAAAAAAAAAAAACGTTTAAGAAAAGCTAATATATATAAGTTGGTAGGTTTCTTCCAAAGTGCAAAAATTATGTTGTATTTCGTCAACAATATTCGAGGAGTTTGCAAAAAACAATTATTGAATGCAAATAGCGATGGCTGAGCGAGCTCTTTTTATGAGTTATTTGCAAGTTATTCACTATTTTATGGATTATTTTTCGATTTTTGAAAAGAAGTTTATACAGCTTAATAGTGAGTTCTATGACAATTCAAATGTCCCGCCCAAACATTTCTTTTGCTTTCAAGGGAGCTTCGTGTTTTCGTAAAAATTTGAAAGATAAATAAAAAAGGTGATCATCTTTCTTGTAAGAAATCCTAGTTGCAAATTGAAATTTCATGCTCAACTAACTCCTTCCAATTTCACGCTGACCTCTAATGAAAAATTAGTGAACACTAGAAGTGAGGTCTATAAGATCGTTAAACAGCGCCCCAACCCCCAATGTAAATGAAATTTTTTGACAATCAGATTAACTCCATCACCACAGCGAGGTGAATAGTTCAATTAATTTAGTAGTTACTTGATAGGGCACATGTAAATGTTAAGAATGCACAATTTTGTTTTTATGGGCAACCAAGTCGATGACAGGGAAAACAAAACTACTCACATTTTAAAGTACAATTGCAGAACTTCTCCAAGTAAGAATATTACAAATTAGATTTAACTACCCGCAAAGCAACATCAAACCATAATTTAGCAACACCTAAGCTCAAGTTACATCCATCATCAGATATTGTTCAATACAATGCAAAATTATTTGTCCAAGACAAGGTTCAACACCCACCTAGACTACACATCTTATCACATCCATAAGATATATGGCAGCTGCTAGTACCGATCATGACGCCTGGCAAAACAGCAAGACCGGTTAGTACGAGGCAACCATAGATAATATAAAAATTTGACTTAAGCAAGACACTTTCAACACAGACAAGCAAATTATACATGAGGAGGAACGTGATAGGAGTGACAATCAAGTAGGCACTACTGATCCTGGAACCTTGTATCACTCATATTTAATCCACTCGCACTTGTAGAAAAAGGCCCCAAAAAGAAAGGGTAAAATGTGAGGAAGTAATAATAAAGAAATGGTCACGGAAGCTTGTACCTGTGACGATCATAGTCTCTAGAACGCTCTCGAGATCGTGACCTCCGGCGACTTCTTGAATCATAGCGGGATGAGTCTCTGTCCCGATCTCGATCATATCCACGGTCTCTATCATGGTGCCTGTCACGATCTCTGCTCCTACGATCATTGTCTCGCCCTCGCTCATGGCTCTCACCGCGTTCACGGTCCCTACTAGGCTCCCTGTCACGATCCCTACTCCGTTCTTTTGATCTGTGCATATAAATGCAAATAATATTTGAGGAGATATGAACTTTTATTTCACTGCCTACCAAATGTTTTTTACGTTTAGAAACAATGAAATTTACCTCCTGTCATCAAGACGATCAATCTTACGGCTCTTGTTTCTTTCTTCCTGAACCAGAGAAAATAAAAGCCTTAGATCATTCCTCTCTCCAATTAAATCAAAGGTTCGTATAACATTTGATTTCAAAAATTCAAAACCAAACTAAACACATCCCCAGAAAGACCATCCTGTGGCCATGCAAAGTCAACCTCATTTCTTTCTATTCTTCTGTTTGCCTATTAATGGTCAAACACTTCAAAATAACCAATATTCGGAGTTCACACAACAAAAATTGAAATAACAATTGAATGTTACTTCCAATGTCAGTGGCCAAAAACTGGGTAAAGTGGCAAACATAATAACATCCTATGATGGGATGGATCCTCTCGTCACTAACAACTAACTAGAATCCAGATGAAAATCTGAAACATAATTTTTGACGTACCACAATTACAAATATAATAATGAAATGAAATCATTGTTATTTTCTACGAGTCACAACATGTTTCCTTTTATACATGATTCCAGAAAGAGATAAAAGCAATATCAGAAGAAACGAATAAGGAGTCACATTGCTAACAACTAACTGGTAAAACCTAAGAATTTCTCCACATTCTAAAATTTCTAATTTCTAAATCTAAAATGAAATACATGTTGAACAATTAAACAATCTGTTTTAAAATAGGATAAAATTACACAAGTTTGGAAAATGCGAGAAAGATAACTTACTTGAAGTTCGGCCAACTTCTCACGGATTTGCATATACCCTAAATGAAGTTTCCCTCCAAAATGATCAGCTAATCGACGATCACTGTAAATAATATAAATCAAAATATTACTGCAAAATGTACAGAAGTATCAAGACAACATATTGATGTACAACATGAATTCCCCATAAATTTCTAACTAGGAATAACATGATCTACAAGCAAAAACATAAAAGACGCACATTCTTTAGCTGCAAAAGTTATCCCTCGTAAAACTGGCACAAGAGCCTGCTGGTGACAAGGAGGTATTACTAACGGGTCAAAAGCTGAAGCACTTGAAACCCCAAATTCTAACACTAAATCCCTAGCAAAAAAACTTCAAGAGAAAATATGCATGAGTGCAGGATCAGTTTTTACCTGTCATAAACACTCAAAAATGCTCCACAAATGTCGCACACACGTAACTTCTGATCAGTCTGAAATGTTTTGAGTAAAACAATAGTAAGAATCATTGCAGTTATATTATAACTAAAAAATTAAAATCACAAGTAAGCCAACTCACAATCCACACATTTGCTTAAAGAAATCGTATAACAGAAAGAGTAACATTTTATCAATTAAAAAGAGTTGCAATTATGAAAAGTCTACTCACAATCCGCACATCAGCAGCTGTGTACTTCGAAGAATCCAATGTTGGCTCCTGCCTGGAAGGAAGCTGTGATATAAAAAATTAAGATCTTTAGACTTAAGACCCATCGCACACATCAAAACTATTTTGATGCTCACAAAAATAAAATAAAAATGCAAACATCAAAACTATTTCTATGCTCACAAAAATAAAATAAAAATATTTCAATAACTTTGTATACAAGTCTATAATAAAGTAAAACATATGAACGACCTTCTTAAGTGCTTCAGCCTCTTCCAATGCTTTCTGTGCCTCATCAATCAATCCTTGCTCACCTGTTCATACAAATAATACAATGTAAATAAAAAGGACAGAAGCTTTCCAAAAAGAAGGCAGTTGTTAACATTTTGGAGTTGCTAAACAGAGAGTAAAGGACAAGGTCCCTGGATGAAATTTGCTTGTATCTTAAGCTAAAAATACACACAGAATCAAGATTCAAACAAAATAGATATATAAACACAGTTATATGATTTCTATGCAGCTGTCAAGTACGTTGAAATAAAAATAAGCAAACCAACTCTTCTCAGAGGTTAAAATAGTAATACTGGATAGGCCAAATAAAATGAAAATTAGATCATCATATCAACAATGAAGTTATTGTGACATGTTCACTTCCTTAATTAATACTACTGCTGCATGAGGTTCACTACAATGCATCACCTTCCTGTTCAAAAATAGGTACTCAAAGGTAGAGCTTACAACTAATCATGCTCTATTTTTGTATACTGAGTTTTACCTATGAAGTCCAAATAGTTCAAATTGCTAGTATTGGTGTATCACACATCATATCTAATACTGTTATATGTACACTACTTCTACATGTGCATCCTGCAGGCTGCAACCTCTGAGTTTTATTTTAAACAAGTTATGAACCAATGCATTTGAGTTATGACTTTCAGACTTCTGAACATGACTCTAAAAATGACTTTAAAAGCTCTTTGTACAGCACACTTATATATTCATTCCTTGAAACAAAACAAATGGATCTGAAAAGGGCAAAAAGAATTCGGTTTATATGCATTTCAACCTTTGACTTGTTTAGGAAATGTGAAGGACATATTAAAGAACAGACAAGGTTATGGCACATTAGTGGAAATATACATGATCCACTTTACGAATGTGGTGGACTTGTTATCTTGAATTGGCAAAGTGTCTCTTTATGAACCAGACTTAAAACCTATGTGTATTGGATGAAGAAAATGATACAGTCAGTGGTGGTAGAAGGCAACCGAATAGAGCCAAAACTTCTTCTGAATAGAATTTATGGTACTTTTAGTGACCTGTGTTTTTATATCAATAAAAGAAAGATGCATTGTACTTTTTTGTTATGATCACAAGTATCATTTTGTACAATGCAGTCATCATCTACTAATATGGTTATACTCCCTCCATCTCAATTTAATTGTCACATTGGATTGTACGTGGTTCCTAAGAAAATGATTAGGTTGGTTGAGTTCAATGGTAAAATGAGAGGGAAAAAAAATGTTGCATTGATATTCCAAATGACAATTATTTTGAAACAGACAAAAGGTGCAAATGTGACCATTATTTTGAGACAGAGAGAGTATTTATTAAGCAATCCCTTCAAAAATATTATGTGCGCACACACACGTATATACACATGAAACGACACAGGTGTATAAATTAAGCAAGGAAAAATATAATCTAACTGATGAGAGTATCGCTGACTTACCAAGATCCTCAGCCTTCTTCAACTTTTCATTTATCATCTCTTGTGTTCGAGCATCAGGAGTAACTACGGGAAGGGGTGCTAGCGGTGGTGGATTTGGCAGAGGTTGAGGTAAAGATGCCCTATCTTTGTTAAATGCGTCTAAAAGAAGTGTAGACTGTTTGGAAATTGATACATAGACAAAAGAGTAGTTAGTGATAGTATTCTCCCATAAAATAGTGATCAGAGTCAGATAACTAACTTTACTGTCTAACCATGTGGATTGACATACACCCAGGATCACAGCATTGACAATAATACACGGATCTTCATGTTCAAGGGAGATCACTAACCTGTTTGTCTGCTCTTTTGATTCGAAGTTCCTCTACAATCTCCAAAGCTCGAATCTTCATATCCGACAAGCCTTCAAGATCTGCAAGTGCAAAGAACGAATCACATAATTATTTTACGCCAGTGAAAAGAATAAACAAAAACCAGAACGTTCTCAAATTTTGAGTAAGGAATAAATCATCTAATCGCATATCAGGTAATTCCAAAGCTAATCAAGTTGATTTGACCTGCAGTTTTCATACTAACAAGATCTTACAAACTTATAATTGGAATTGAAGGTAGAATCCATGTATCATCCCCTTTATTCGTTCATATCATACCCACGGTAACACACGCATTCATCTTAATGCAAAAGCTACACTCGAGACAAGAAAAATTTGGGTTCATAAAAATAAAGACAGATAACACTAACAACTCTAAGTCATGTATCACCCACCCCCTATATTATTCTCTCACCTTTGCAATTGAAGACTAAACCAAAAAGTAAGCAGAACTTAACATAATATTAAAATTAAAAGTAATAAACATACCAAATTTATCAGCTTCTTTCAACTTTTCTTTGATTTCTTTGGACAACTCAAGTATCTCAGGTGTCTGCATTCACATACAAAACAATTACTATTGCAGCTAGCAAGAAATCGTCAACTACAACAAATTAATGCATGTTTGATATCGGTTTGTCAGAATCACGGTGTGCCACTGTAAATTACCACCAGTGATACCAAACATGCACTTAAATTATACTCAAGATTGAATCACCACCTGAGTAACTTCGGATACAGAAATTGCAATTGCGGCTTTGGCATCATCATCCTCAAGACGCTTAAGAGCTCTACCAATTTTCCTATCACATTCACCGATAAGCTTATCTATAACATCCTCCAACTCCCTCTCATAACTATCAGTCCCTTTGGATTTCGCTTCCTCGTATCTAAAAAAACAGTTAAGCAAACACCACTATCCAAAATCCAAAACTACAATAACCACAACATGACGCGACAATTGAATTAAGTATAGTTAGATCGTGAAAAGGATACTCTTTTCTGAGCTGCAATGAGTGAACCTTAGGGCAAGGACCCATATCCATTTTCTGAAAAGAATGAAAAGGATTAAAACCTAAACAAGTGTAACAGAATGGAGATAGAGAGAAAGGGGGTGAAAAAGAATTACCGTTAATTGAAAGAGTTCGTGAGGGCAAAGACCGACGAGATAAAGACGGCAAACATCGCGATCGTAATACTTGCGGTTAACTTCACGGACGTCGCCGTTACGATTGGCTCCCATGAGAACGTCCAGTTGCTTCCGTATAGCGTCCATGCTTTCGATCTGGAACAGAACTGAACTCGATGGAACTTTGATTTACCCACAACACAAGTTCTGTTCTGTTGTGTTTGTTGAGTTGATGAGTTAGGGTTAGATCTTGTTCAAGTAGTGGGGTGGGGTAAGTGTCAGTTTTTTAATTTAACTTCAAATATTTTTTGACCGGATAAAGAAGATATAATCTTATGAAATATTTTCTTTTTATCTTATTTATAATAAACAATTCACTTTTAAATTAACTTAACTGACTCTTAAATTAAATAAATAATTAGTTTATTTTTTTTGGTACATAGACGAAATGGCAAAGTCATTATAAACTCACACACACAAGTGGAGGTATCGGGGTTCGATCCCCGGTCATGGCATCCGGCCTAACAATTTCGACATTTTGCCAGTTGAGCTAGATTTCTGCGATAAATAATGGCTCGTTTGGATTTACTTATTTTTAAGTTTATAAAGAAATAGTTTATACTTCATTCAAAAAAAAATACGTTAATTTATAAGTTCTAATTTGCAAAAATTGAATTTTTCTATGTTGTTTTTTCGGAAAATATCTTACAAGCTTATTAAAGTTTATTGATTTGCATAAATTGTTTTGAATAAGCTCGAAAATAAGTCAATTCAAATGAGTTATAGTTCTAAAATTGTAGTCTGTAACAAAATAATCTTTTAATTATTTTCTTGTAACAAACTGGTCATAGGTAAATCGTACAATATTTACAATCCCCTTGAAAAACAAAATTAATAAAGTATTCTCATTGTTCCTCGTTTTTCATCCAACTTTGCTAAACAGTGCTTAGAGTACCATATAACATTGAGTTGGCTTGTCCAGATAGTATTTATGACACCAAACATGATTACTTACACACGATTTCTCCTTCTTGTTTTCGAATCCAAACATGATTTTATAGATGAATATTTCACGAACAATATTATAAATCAAGGAATCAATCAATTTCATTTCAAAACCAAGACTAAATAATAACTACGAATTCTGAAACAATAGCCTTGCATAACATGAAACTTTCATTTTGCGAAGAGGAGAGGAGTAATATATGGACTCCCCCGACAGATGTGAATATCGTGAATAAGGTTGTTATTCTCATGGTGCCAAATGTAAGAACTGGGGGCCTCTGAACAGATGATATACAGATAAGGCGAAAGAGGATTTCCGTGATGAAGGCCACAAAGAGAATAAATAGACCTCACTCGATCATTGTTGACAAGTTCGTGATAACCAGCAAATGAGACACATTGCATGATCTGATTAATTAATCCAAACATTTCAAAACCCCATTTTTTCCATCACCGCTTGTAGATGACTCTACTTGACCCTATCAAAAGGCTTTACCGACATCCTTGGTCTTGCATTCATATAATGTAGAATTTCAAACGCAGTGAGTGCGTTACCAAGAATATCTCTTTTTAGGACAAAAGCGGCTCAAGAATCATAGATGCACTTGTGGAGGATTTGTTTAAGACGAATAGCAAAGAATTTTGATAGAATCTTATAAATGACATTGCAAAGTGAAATGGGGCGAAGGTCTTTCATGCTCTCTGGACAATCTAATTTTGCAATTAAAGCAATGATAGTATCATTCAAACTAGGGGGAAACTATTTGCATCAAAACACATACAATAGGCTTTGAAGATCTCTGCACCAATAAGAGGCCAAAACATTTGAAAGAAACCTGGATTAAGTCCGTCAGGTCCTGGTGATTTGTTAGAATGCATAGAGAAAATAGCTTGTCTAGATTCCTTTTCCTTAAAGGGAGCTGTTAGGGCAATATTATCTTGAGGATAGATGCATTGAGGGATAATGGCAATAATTGGCGAATGATCTCCATCATTGAGTGTGTAGAGATTACATAAATAGTCATGGGCAATGTTACACAAGTCATCTTGATCATCCACGTATATATCATATGCATCACAAAACTTTTTGATAGTATTTATCTCACGCTTTGCACTAGCTGAAGCATGAAAAAACTTACTATTTTTATCACCACCTTTGAGCCAAAAGATTTTGGATCGTTGCTTTCAATAAATATTTTCCTGCAGCAAAACACAAGAAAGCTTGTTTTGGATGTTAGTAATTGATGCATGAGTTGTGTGGTCATTACTACTTTAGATGGTATCAGGCTCTTTCCACAATTTGTTGGCTTCACGACAGAAATTTGGGGTATTGGCTTTGCTCCATGCTTCCATATCATCAACACGATACTTGAGCTTTTGTAAAACATTGTTAGCAAGATAGTAGTGCCAGTTCTCATCGACCCTGTCAGAAATACTTTGATCAAGGAGCCATTAGTTTTCAAAACGGAAGCTACGTTTCGAATGGACGAAGCTCTCAAGATCCAGCTTTAGAAGGATAGGTGAATGATATGAAGTGGATGCAACAAGATTAATCGGTCTCGCATTCGAGAAAAGAGTAAGCCATGAAGATGTGTGGAAAGCTCTACCAAAGCCTCTCTTCAACTTCACGAGGAGTCTTACAACTTTTGAGTCATGTAAATTGATATCCTTCCAGAGGGAGGTCATGCAAGTTACAATCATTTAATGCTGAATGAAAACCATTATAGAGTTAATCCGGTTTCTCAAATCCTCCTCGTTTGTCGTCACTTGTGAGGAGACCATTAAAATCGTTTATGATGCACCAAGGGTCAGTTGACACATCGACGAGATCACAAAGAAGATTCCTAGATTGTCTACATCGAGCATTGCTAGAATAACCCCCGAAAGAGGTTAGGCGTCAATTACCTCTGATTGAATCATGAATTTGAAAATTAATAAAATTAGATGAATACTTAACAATATTACATTGAATAGATGATTTCTAAATGACGACAAGACCACCACTACAACATTCTCTATGAATAGTAAAATAAGAATCATAACCAAGCAAGTAACAAACTTATTTTATTAGAACACGACAAAGTTTCAATAAGGAAAAAAAAAACAATTTATAAGCATGAAGAAAGTCTTTAAGGCTAAGAGTTGCCTTAGGATGTCCCAAAGCTCGATAGTTCCAACATAAAATACTCATTTCGTCTGACAGGCTTGAAACCAGATTTTGTCGATAAAAAAATGTTATTTATCCAATATATTTTGTCGTTGAACCATAATATGTTGCACACATTCTATTGCGGTCATGTCAGATTGATTATTCAGGCTGGAACTTCCTCTAATGCAATATCAGAATTATTACTTCTTGAGCACTTATTTAAAGTACCATCTAACTGTTTTTCAACTACTTCTTAAAAAAAAAAACTATTCTTCAACTAATGCAAAAGCGTTTGCAATAGAAGATGTAGGTGCCAAATTTGATTTGTTTGACAAGTGAGGGAATTTGATTAAAAATAAAAAAAAAGCTATAAAAAATAAGTTCTAAATCTTTTTTTTTGGGAAAGTTCTAAATCTTTTGACAGTAATGTAATTTAAACACACATATCAGACCGATAAATAGACACTTGCACATTTCATAATATAAAATATTTGGATTTAACTCTTTTAAAGTGAACAAGTCACTTTAAAATGAAAAATATAAAAAAAAAAATTAAGAAGAAAGAAGAACGAAATGAAAAATATAAATTGTTAATTAAAAATAAATATATTATATACATGATAAATTATGAATTTGTTACGATAACAACATTTAAAATGGATTTTCACAACATTTTTTTAAACATAAAATTTCACTCCCTAAAAAAAACATAAAATTTCATTAACCACAAAATTTAAATAGTTTCACTCAATAAGTACAAAAGATTGGAAAGACCGATCGATCGATCGATCCCCGATCCAAGCGTGAAACTCATCCAACACAAAACTAAACTCAATTTAAAACCGAAACATCATCATCACTTGAAAACCATACTGACTTGGTTGCTCCGCCGCGCCGAGAAAACAATGACTCTACTCCGATCAATTTTAACTGTGACTTTACTTCTCACTTTCTTCATCACTCTCTCACCAGCTTTCCAATCCGACGAGCTTCTCCTCGACGACGAAGAATTCGGCCTTGAAGGCGGTCGCCCTCAATCCCGTCCTTCATCACCTAACGCCGCCACTACCACCACCACTCGCAAGAGGATTCCTGACTCCGCTTCCGATTCAAAGATCCAGTTCACACTCGAACACGCTTTTGGAGATTCCGATTTCTCTGAAGCTGGTAACTTCTCTGCTCGTCTCAAAACTTGGAGTCACGGCGCTCAGGTTCGTCAATTTATTTTTTAATTGTTGATATTTTTTTTTTAAAGCTAGTATAATAATTCGTTGATCGGTTCTTCTGTGTTGAATCGATTTTGAATAAACAACTTAATTTGCAGTTATGTATTAGCTAAAGCTATTTCTATAATCAGAAATAAAATAAAGTTGAATGTTTGTAGTCTAAGTTATAAGTTGTTTTCGTAAGTTTTCTCAAAGAGTCTCCCAGATAATTGTTTCGTAGATAAGTTCTAAATAAGTCAATCGATACATGCCTTTATTGTGTTGAGTTTGAATGGATTAATAAAAGTATATGTTGTACTGAGAGGCAATTTTAATATGTGACAGACACTGACGAAGCTGAGGTTTTCGCGAGATGCTTTCACTGAAGACGAGAAGAATAAATTTCAAGTAATTATTCGAATCCTTCAGAGCTATTTTGTAATTTGTATGTGTTTGAGATGTTTGAGGTTGCAGTTTGAATTGTATAAAGATTTGGCACTGTTTTATTATTACAGGAGTTGTTGAAAAGAGATGATTTCTATAGGATTAGACTGCCATCCAATGTTTTGAGCCCTCCCGGCAGGGATCATATTGTTTCGTCGGTGAAGGCTGTAAGTGTTAATTAGAACCAGGTTCTTGTTCATTGGTAGCATGCTTCAAAATGTTAAGCTTCTTTTTTTCACTCTAATCAACTATTCATGTATGGTTTTATATTTGAATTTATGCTTGGGGAAATGTGAATAAGCTTTTAGTTCCCAGGTCTGTTTATTCCTTTTCCGGAAATACTTTCGATGATGTAAGATATGTGTTGGTATTGCCAGATGATAGTTATTAGTATGTGATATTGTTCTAGTAATGCTGGATATTGTTTGTTCTGCACTCATCACATGATGTTGAAAGATAATAATCCATTTTTTTTCTTTTTTTTCATGGTTATCTTTTAGTAGCTTGAATCTTTATGATGGTGTTACTGTTTTTGGTTACTATTTTGATACTTGCAGCTGTTTTTTCGGTGTTGTGATTACTGTTTAAACTGCTGTCTCCAATTAGAACTGACAGTTTACGTCTTTTTGAATCCAGAGATGTCTTCCAGGGGACGGTTTGGAGGAACACTTTGTAATACATACGGTAATTTACATTTATATACTGAAATATGCTGTTTAATGTATTTATGCTCTAATATCTGCAAATATAACTTCTTCACTCAGTTCAAATTTTAGTACACAAAGGGATTTCTCATATATACTCTTGTGTCATCGGGAAACCAGTCTCAACAGTCTTATAAAAATGGAAAAAAAATAGTAAAAATTACAGTTGGTTTTGTATCTTGGGATGATTGACATGTTCTCCAGCTCTTTTGCAAAAGATTTTCAGAATGTACATTTCAGCTGTGTTGTGTTTATATGACAACAACAAAAACCACATGGATCAGATCAGACAACCCGTTGAGCTCAATCAAAATCCACAGTTTTACCAGGAAAAAACCTTAGAGTAGGGTATCTCATCATGATTTCTCTTGAAGTTCTCTTCACACTATCTCTACTGTTGTCAGTCTTCCTTAGTGCTTCCTTTAAACTCAAGGGGATTTTCAGCGATAAAAAGCGTAGTTTTTACCAGCCTCTTCAATGGTTAAACTCTTCTAGCTTATTCTTGTTGCTTACCATTCCGTGAATAGCTTGTAGAAGTAAAAATAATTCCTTGATCCATCTCAATGTTTTTCTCAGTGATCAAGATTTTTCTATCCTCATTCTTGATGCATCGTGCACTAGATCTGTTGTTTTCCTTTCTCCTTCCTTCGAAAGTCTGTATGTATGTTTTTCCTCATATCCAAACCCTTTCGATTCACCAACAACTACTTTTCTACCCTTGCGAAACTTCTTTTAATCATTAATATTTTTTAGCCAAGCTGCATTCATATAAGAAATACTTATCCCTTGACCAACACAAGAGCCCCTTTTACATATAAATACATAATGGGTTTTCCCTTCAATTTTATATCTATTTTTTTACAAAGAAAAAAAAATTAATGTCTTGGATCACAACTGGGTTCATTTTCAACTCTTTCATAGCTATAATTTTTATTGTTAGACAATTTATTTTGAAAAAAAAAGTGCAGAAAATGTTTAATAGTCTAATGAGTTTTTCACTAGTCTTTTTATGATGCCTCAGTACCCTAAGTTTACGTTCCAAAGAATAACAAATGAAAACCATTTAATGAATATATACCATTTGATACACGGGGAACTTAAAACAGCCCTACACACATCAATTTTTGTTTTTATGGATAGACATATTTTTTTTAAAAAAAACACATAATACAGCTCAAAAAAAAATGAAAGTTCTAATTAAAAAAATTCTCAAAGAAATTAAAAGTTATTAGCTCGCTCTGACAATAACTAAACCATAAACCGTACGTTACAAGTTACTGTGCGAGAATCGTTAGAATCTGTCTTTTCATGTAATGGCAACTCGGTGCTGTAAAGTTCTTGCCTTACAGAGTCTAGGGGAGGGAGGATCATCTGATCCCATTATTGATCTATTGTACAGTCTTACCTTGCATTTGCAAGAGGTTGATTCCATGACTTGAATACATAATCACCTAGTCACAAAGCGACAGCTCACATCTTTAGCAATTGTGTTTTTATATTTCATATAAATGGAAGATACCTAACTGAACTCTGATTATTTGTTTTTTTATTGAGTTTTTTTAATCTTACCGAGTCTTTCTGTCTCTCTTTTTACTCTTGTCTGTTTCAGGAAGGTGTTAACATCTTGGCTGTCAACTATGGTGCTCCCGGGGCTTGTCCTTTCCCCCGGCAACTGAAGCTTGTAAGTTATGTTTTCTTTGGGCAACTGCACTTATTTCTTGTATGTTCATTGAACAAGGCTCAACTTCAAAACTTTTCAACTTGTTTTGTTGTCATCTATATTCTCATCGTCTTGAGGTCTTTATTGTTTGCACAAGGTGATTTTTAATAAAACTATCTTTCCATAACATTAAAAAAATGATATAAATAAAAAAATAATCCAATGTTTATATCTGTTTCTTCCATACACACAGTCATTTGTTTGAGTGTCTAGAATGTTTGCAATATGTCAGCAGCATGAAGGGTGACTTTACAATCTTGCATTCCTAGAGAGATATGTGATTAGATCCAAAACTGGCAGGTGGAGTGGAAGTTTAGACTGAAGACGTCTTGTTAACATATATTGTGGACCTGAATCATGCTTTGTTTTAAAGAGTAATTTTTGTGTTCTTGAGTATTTGATATGCATGTTCTGGTTGGTTTTATTACATGCAATGCCACAACGTGTCTTGGTTCTTACGAGTAACTGAGCATAGTTCGTAACTTGCAAACTTAAAGTTGTTATAAAGCCAGATTCCTATAACGTGAAGACTAATTTTATACATTTTTTATTTCCTGGATGTTAGCCTGCAAAGTGGTCTTTCAAGTCACACACGCTTTTGAAGAACACTGAACAGGCACCAAGGTATGTTCTATGAATTATGATTGACATTTTCAGTATTAATTGTATTTATTTTTTTAGTTAATAAACAAATAATAACTGAAGAACATCATACAATTGTTCCTAGCAAGGTTGCTGTGGTAGCAATTGGTTATTGATAACTTTCTAAAATTTTGAATTCTATTTGCTTTATATCAACCACAGAAAATATCTTTTTTATCTTCCATTTTCTCTCTCTGTCAAACTAAAAATTCAAGTCTGCATAATGCTAGCTTTTCACATATCTATTATGGTTTTATATAAAGTCTGATTGGATGAACTTTCATGTGAATAAAGGGCCTTGTCTAGCTTTCATTATTCTGCATAATCATTTTCATTTTGATGTCTGCAACATAATTTATTTTCAAATTTGATACATACTGGCTAGATGCCAGGCTTGTCTTATGCTATTCATTTGGCAAATGATATTGAGATACTTTAGTATGCAGTCAATTCACCAACCCATCCATTTGATTCAGGAAAATCTTGGTCAAGGGATTAAAGCCCGTTTAACTCACTAAAAAAATCTGGTTATTTGGTGTGATGCCTTGCTCTGGTTTTCTTAGGGTATGGAAATAACGAGGATTCCACAAACAGTATTAGTCTTACAATCATTTAGGACAATGTTGACAAAAAATAAGTGGGCGACTACACTAAGTTTAGGTGGTGATTCATTATAATGAATTCAAATTTATCATAGTGAGAACCAGAATTTATCAGAATGAATTGAGATTAAAGATGAGATTCATGTTCAAAATAGATGGTTAGATACACACTAGAGAATAGAGATTCATATTGATCGAGTTTAATTTTGTATTGAATCGAATTACGACTTACATGTTTTGTAAGATAACGATAATCATTGCTTCATTTTTATGACAAGTTTTTACTTGTGTAGTTTATGTATTTTATTAACAAATGCTATTTGCTCAGGACGCCAATATTTACGGAAGAGCTGATTGGCGGAGAGGGGATAGAAGGTGAACTTGTACAGCCAATAGAAAGATCCTTTTGGGCTAAATATGTGAGTATGCAACATACATGCTGCTGGTTTGATCGTAAAGCCAGTTTTATTTTGTTTTATTGTTTAATTAAACTATATATACATACTAATTTCTCTGTATGGGCCTTTCTTAATATCAGTGGATGTACATGATCCCTCTTGGACTCATTGTAATGAATGCTGTCACCCAAGCAGCGAATATGCCTGAGGAACAGGCTGGTGGTCAAGCTGGGGCACCGCCGCAGCAAGGAACTGCAGTACAGAGGGGAACAAATTCTGGTGTGCGTAGACGATGATAATCTGGTGTCGTTTACCTAAGAAACCATTATTTATGGACATTGACGATGAATGCAAATTTAGTTTTTGACCTTATGTAATATTTCAAAATAATTTAGTTACGTGTATAAGCTCTGTATTTTTTGTTGTTGTGAACTTTGAAACTGAGGGAGTAAAATTTTCCAAGTAGATTTAGTAAATTAATGTCATTTAAGTTTTAACACGAAAATCCAGTTTGGTTTCTTCTGGTTTTGGTGATGATTCTGAGGCTATGTTAGATGTGAAGAAATATTCAATTGTTTTGAATTGTATGACATTTTTTAGATTAGGTTTATTTAATGATAGTTTTAAATGTAATAATTGTGATAGTTAAATTCAATGTTTTAAAACCCGGACTGGTGGTCGACCCGGTCAAGGCACTGGGTCACTGGTCGGACCGAATGACTATTGACCCGGTCTATATAAAAATATTTATGACCTAAAATTACTTTACGAATGAAATTTTGATAAAAAAAAATCCTGTCATTTTTTTTTTCTATTTAAAGTTCGTACATTAAAAAAATTAATTTCTTAACTGCAGCATAATTCAAGCTAATTTCAATCCAAATTCAAATTAGCTCACACATTAAACAATAGTATTGCCTAAAAAACCTCACAAATAAATTTTAATTCAGATTCAATCTTTAAAACATAGTATGTTCTAAACATTGTTGGAAATAAAAATATAACAGACTTATAAATCCAAGTAAGTTCTGAACATAGTCAACAAAAATCAGGAACTCACATAAGTTATAACAATTCACTAATCAATAAACTATTTTTGCCCATGGAGTCAGATTGTCATAGTCTTGATATTCATCTTCTTCATCGCTTTCCCTGTCATTGTTTCCTACTTGATTAAGATTTTCCACGGCGGTTGAAATGACATTTGGGTTTATGTGTTACTAGGGTTTTTGTCTTCATATATGTCGTGTCTTTTTATTATAAAAAAAAAAAAAAAAACGGGTCGGATGGGCTAAACTGGTTTAACGGTCCACCCAATGACCCGGTCGGGTCACACCAGGTTTCAGTGGGCTAATTGCATATCCGATCTTGTAGCCTGTCCGAACCGCTCCACTCTCCGGTTCAAGTCCGACCGGCCGGGTCGGTTTGGGTTTTAAAACACTGGTTTTATATTTTAAAAAAAAGTATTCAAGTTGGGTATATCAATTTTGACACTGGGTGTCAACTACACACACATATGAAGTGTGGTGCATGCTGAAACAAGAACCAAAGCCACGTTACATTTTGCCAAAATATTATCGACATACAAATTTGACAATAATTTAGTTGCTGCAGTTAAAATTAAAATATTTGGTTAACTACGGTAGAAACTCTTTAAATTAATATTCGGTAAATTAATAAACTCTCTAAAATAATAAATTTGTCCAATCCCGACTTGGGCCAATGTAAAAAATTGAAAAACTCGATAAAATAATAAGATAATAATTTTTCAGGAGATCCCTTTATAATTTTCAGTCCCAAGAAAATCATAAATTAATAATTCATAGAAACTGAAAAAAAAATATTACACTCTATTGAAATATGATTCAATAGTTGTCTATTTTCCTTTAAAGTTTAAGTCTGTTTGCAGCTCATCTCTAACTTTTCTTATTGCATTCAATAGCTCAGGTGTTGTATTTTTGTATTGTATTTTTCCAATGCATATGAACACAGTAATTACTAATTTACGTTGAGTCTCAAGGTTTTGCTGCAACGTAATTTTAAGAGGCATAGACTAATTTGCCTTTTTGTTTGGTATGTACTGTATAATTACTTAAAAACTCTTTAAATTAATAATTATTAATTTATCGATAAATTAATAACTCTCTAAATTAATAAATTTCTCCGGTCCTGACATTATTAATTTATAGAGTTTCTACCGTACGTTTAATTGGTTCATGAATATAACAAGTTGTTACGACTTATTAACCATTAGTTGAATGTAATTAACCATATTTTCTAATGTCACTAATTCAAATGTAATTTTATCTATTTTGATAAAAAAAAAAATCGATCTATTAATCATTTTATAGTGTTCAAATTTACATAAAAATCGTGGTTAATGACATCCAAAACCATTAACTATGTATTCAAATGATTAATAGATCTATTTTTTTACCATGATTTTAGTGTAAATTTGTCTCCACATAAATTTGATTAATAGATCTATTTTGTTGTGATGAATAGTGATTTATGAATATCATGTGTTGCATTCAAATTTACACAAAAGTCATGATATTCATTAACCATGTATTGCATTCAAATTTAAACAAAAATCATGGTTAATGACATTCAAAATCATGGTTTTTTAAATCATAAAGTCACCAATGTACTAAAAGAAAAGTACAATATTGGAGTGGCCAAGCCAAAACCCAATAAAACCAGAAGAAGAAAAAAAAGAGTAAAGAAAAAGAACAAGTATCCTCCTAAGAAGTTTACCACTTCAAAGAGAGAGCATCAAAACTACCAAAAGTGGTACAAAGACCACTTCTACTGAGTGCTACCAGTAAAGTCTAGCTATTCAACACTTGGTATGACACAAACAGGTACTACTAATCCAAGAAACACAAACTAGTCTAGCAACAGAACTAGCAGTACATAAGAAAAAGTCAAAATATCAATCCAACAACTAAGATAGATTCAACAACCACCCAAAATAACAGAAACCGAATCCAAGTATGAACAGCAACTGCAGAATACAGAACTGTCAACATGATCGTCATAAATATTTGGGATTGCTTTTGATAACTCCCGTTTTTGAACTGGTTTCTTTACGCTCACTTCTTGTGCTTTGAACACCTGCAATGCTAGGATGAGCTGTGTTTGCATCTTTGGAAGTGATGACCGGTTGAGAATCAGGGACCATGGTGAGAGTTATTTTCTCAGCTGGGCGTGTGGAGACTACTGGACTCCTGAACAATTTTCAAAAGCTGTGTTGTTATCCATACCCTGAGATTCTGGTCTATCCTTATTTCTTTCAATATCAGCAATGTTTTCAACATCAATTGACACATTTTTAGGTTGCAACTCCTTTTATTCCTCTGCAATAATGGGAACACTTTGTAATACATTGCAATTGCTTACTGCAAAAGGTATCTCTGGTTGAAGATTTGATAAGTTAGTATTAGTGGTATCTACCAAATCAACTAACTCAATAGAGTTTTCTACTGTTGCAGCAGCCTCATTATTACTGTTACTAATTTCCTTTGCTGTTCTGTAACATGTTCTCTTGGATACTCTCGCTATTGGCAATTATCTTACCATTGGAAGTTTGTAGAGTTGCAACCTCAGTTTGTGTGTCCTTAGCCAAGCTAGACTTAGAGTGTTGCAAGTTAACATTTGAAATACTTCAGTAACAGGGATATTGGCTTCTATATTCTTGTCAAGTTGTCTCGGATTTTGGTCTGAGACTAACTGTTGCTTTTCCATAGTTACAGCACCTCTACTATCCTCAGTTTCCTTATTCAAAATAGCCAAATTTTCTAATAGAACTTGCCCTTTTCAAGGTTGCTGGTGTGGCGCTGCTTACCATCTTTAGACAAGTTTGAAATTTTATTGGCAATCTTATTACACAATTAACCTACAATTGCTGCAGACTAACGACTATTTTTCGTACTCAATTCCCACATTGAAGGCATGACCTTCCCTTTCCACTAACACAGTATTGTAGATTTTGCCCGACAGGTCTATATCAATCAAAACTCTGACATAGTGACCAAATAGCCTAGCCTTTGGGGAATCATCTAAAGCTAGTGGTATTCCCAACCCCGACGCAATTTCAAACAAAAGGATTGGCAGCTAATATTCTTGGGGCAAGTCTAATAACCAGAGTTAATTGTGTTCATTTGATGATTAACTAGATCGCGCTTCCGTGCTTCCCACAGGTCAATGATCAGCGCAATAAATTAAAAGTAGTTTAAATTTGAAATTACGTCATTTTTCTAACTAAATCAAAATATCATGTAGCCTTTATGTATATACGGCCGTGATAAAGGTGCGTAGAACAGTGCACATATCTATGTCTAGATGTAGCTTTTATGTATAGGGTGAGAACAAAATCATTGTTTTCTTATCTATGCTAACAAAATCTTTTTGGTTGCAACTTCAGTGTCTTGATGTATAGCCTTTTTTGTTAACTTGAAATATTGTCTTTTTCTAACTAAAGTCAAAGTCTAGCATGTAACTTTTATGTATAGGGTGACGATAAAGGTGCATAAAACAGTGCACATATCTATGCCTAGATGTAGCCTTTATGTATAGGGTACCAACAAAATCATTGTTTTCTTGTCTAGGCTAACAAAATCTTTTTATTGTTGCTTAAGAATGCATCATAAGATTTGGTAATAATTAGATCTTTTGTTACTCTATCCGTCCCATAATAACCAAGTCATTTGCAAAAAAATATTGTCCAAGAAAAATTGACCCATTTCACTTTTTAATACAATATTAATTACTTTTTTTTCAATCATAACACTAATTAATACTACTTTCACCACTCTCAATTCAATATATTCTACTTTGCATTTATGATAAAGAAGAATGCACCAATAGTTGATAAGGACACTCAAACTCATTTTTCTCTCTCTTTCACTTATACACTTTTTCTTAATAAGTGTGAAATGAGGCAAGAGTTCAGTTAAATTGGACGGAGGGAGTATTAGTAATTGCAACTTCTATGTCTAGATGTATAGTCTTTTCTGTTAACTTCAAATATTATCATTTTCCTAACTAAAGTCAAAGCCTACAATGTAGCATTTATGTATAGAATGACGATAAAGGTGCATAGAACAATGCACTTATCTATGTTCAAGATATAGTCTTTTATGTATAATTACAACTTCTATGCCTAGAATGTAGTTTTTATGTATAGGGTGGCAACGAAATCTTTTTATTGTTGCTTAAGAATGCATCATAAGATTTGATAATAATTAGATTTCATAATGATTTTGACGTAGAAGAAAGCATGCAATATTGAACCAATTGAACCAATGAATAGAGGTAGCTTCATAGAAGAAACTATGATACAAATGTCATGGTTTGATTGTTGGATATCATTAATGGGTAAAAATATCACATTGCCTTGCATTTTGACACCAATGTGAGGGCATTTTAGTAAAAAACCATAACCAAACCTAGAGTTTGCTTGCAACATTTTCTTACATTTGTATATAATTTGATTATACCCATTAACCGATTCATTGAATGTGATTTACCATGCATTTAAATTGCGTAAACTATTAATTATGTAAAAAATAACACAACTCTTGTTTTTGTACGTCATGAGTAGAAGTGTTAAAAGTTTTATTTGTGTCCATCGATCACAATATTTATAAGCATTTAGTATGATGGGAAGAAAACAATCCTAAACAAACTCGTGCACACTACACAATATACTTTGCAACAAAGCTTGGAACCAAACTATATATCATTATTAAGTTTCCAATAAATTAACACCAGATGGAAGATACTATCAATATCAAGGTGAATATAATTCATAACAATACATAAACTCTTGTCAATCAGATAACCGATAACAAAGAAGGCCGCTTTATACCATCAGAGTTCATCCTGCACATCAAAAGAAAATATTTCTTTAGTTCAAATATAAAGATGTTAAAGATTATATATCAATCACAATCATTTCTATCCTCAAGAAGTAGCCCGAGTGGTTGAGCTCGGACACCCAAATGAATTTGAGATGAAAGTCTAAAGTTCGGACCTAGTCTACTAACATAATACACTAATAACTAACATTTGTTTATAAAAGAAAATCACAATCACTTCTTCCCCTCTTAAACTAATGTTATGACTTGAAAAGTTATAATTGAAAGTTTTTTTTTTTGACCATATTTGGAAATTGATCACCAAAATGACACCTCTATATCTGTTATCCTACTAATCGTCAGAAAGAATAAACAATGAAGAAATCACGACTTACATGATAATCATCCATGTAATCGCGGCGATGCTGCACATAAAAAGGAAAACGAGTGTAAGTGGTCACTCACAAGTCACAAACATGTAATAGTTCAGAGAACTGAATGACTGCATGTAAGGCTTAACTCAAAGTGACACGTTTCTAATGACATTATTAGCTATGTTGGTTTACTTCCACACATATTTTATCAATAGAGGATACGTAAAAGGCATACTCATAAATAAACAATATTAGCACAGTATCTTCTATCTACTAGAACATGGCTTCTATTCCATTCTAGTATCTGTGCTATTTGTCATGTCTTCAAAAAGGGAGCGAATGTTCATTACAAAGCAAAAGATTAAAATATTGAACGTATGCATGTATGATACAAACCTTTCTATATCTGTCTCTATGTCTGTCACGGTGTCGATCATAGCCTCTCTCTTTTCTCCGCCTTTCACCGTCTTCTCTTGCTCTTTGAGCCTCCTGCACAAATAATTAAGAGTTTAGATTCCGTAAAAGAATCAAGGTTCTCAAGAAAGAAAGATAATGGAAGGAAATAGCGTATGTTCATGTACCTCCTCTTCTTGGGCTTTTCTTACTTTCTCTGCTTCCTCAAAAGCCTCTTTTTCAATCTGAGATGCCACAAAATAAAGGTCAGTTTAACACATGCCCTAAGAGAAGACACATGTAGGACAGTAGGAGAATTGAATACACATCTTTATGACTAGATGGACATTTTTTCGAGGCAAATCAAATATCACTTCAATAAGGCTTAATTAAGGCAATACAAAAGTTAACATTAGATAATATACATATTTTTAAATACTTAAATTATATTGTATAAAACCTGCGAAAAATCAATACATGCTCTCCCATATACAAAATCCAGTTGTTGTTTAATAAGTAACCCAATTGCCACTTACAAGTCAAATATTGAGCTAAATCAAATGCAAGTCAAAGCAAAAAACTCACCTCCCTGTTCGCAAACACTTCATCAACAACTTGTTTTGCATATTCAGGATCATCACAAATCAAAATGTTGTCAAATACTGAACCACCTTTAACCTGAACCAAAATATATGCATTGATTTTATTAACTATTATCATGCATTCAGCCTAATAGCTCAGCACGTTGTAGAGAAAAGGAACGATATGTAGCATAACATACAAGTCATCACTGGATTTGGAAATGTACAATTATTATACCTGCCAAACTTCTATGCCGACATATTTGATAGGCTTAAGCACATAAAGATCGGGGTCATCTTCAAACTCTGAAACAGGGAGAATTGATATTTTTAAGCATTTACAAGTGTGAATGGAAGTCTGAAATACATACTAAATTATGACAAAGAACAAGACATAAATTTGAACATACCTGGATTATCTATCCATGGAGTTTTCCATTTCCCTTTGTAGTTAGGATTCTTGATTTTCTGTCAACATAGAGAAGAGTAAGAGATGATAGTTGATGAAAGGAAACTGAAAGAATATAGAAAAACTAATTCTTCAAGAATATAGTTGATGATCAACAAACCTTTCGTTTCCATGGTCCTTTGTATGCCGGATTTGGTATCTTCGGCCGCTTCCATATTCCATCTTCGTCTTCATCCCAACTATCAGGCTAATTCAGAGGAAGAAAATGTGTAAGATTTTTTTATTTTTTTTTTTTGAAAAAAATATCCTCCTACATTTCTCTATTTAGAAGTCATCATATCAGAAAATTCATTTGTAGAATCATTTGTAGATCCACTCTTATACTCAACTAACCTCTTTAGCCTTTGGATCAGGAATTTCTGCTGGGATTGAATCATATCCCTGCAATACCAATGAATAAATAAATGAGTTTTCCATACAAATGGACTAAACAACCATCCTCTTGTTCGTTTATCATTAGGGAAAGAATAGAAATTTGAATACCTCAGGTTTGACAGCATTAGGGTCTTCAATGTATTCTCTGTCTTCCCAGTCTGCAGGCTGCGAGTAGGGAGAAATTTTAATTCAAAATACAAGTTATATAAAAGAAAGTACACCTCAACAGTGGGACCTAAATGTTATAAGGTAAATCACTTAATGGAAAAACAGGAAATCTTAACTGAGTTATATAATCATGTTGTAAGACTCTTAGGCTACGTTTGGCCAGACTTATTTTGGCATTAAAAGTTACTTTAAAATTAAAGCTAAACGTAAGTGTTTTAGAAAAAAGGCTAAATTTGTTTGGTAATTATTGTTACTTTTAGATTAAAAGTTCTTTTGATAGAATTTGAGTTAAATAAGAAACAAATAGATGAATTATTAAAGGTCTCATACTTGACTAGAAAAACTCCTCTCAACTACTTTTTGAAAAGTTCCTTATATCTAACTTTTATACATAAAAGATAAGGTCATCTTTTAATTAAGATCTTCTATAAAACACTGTTTGGCTTAACTTTTTTTAATGAGAAGAAAAGTAAAAAAATAAGCCAGATCAAAAGTAGCTTTAGAGTTAGCTCATCAAAAGCATCATGTTATGCTAAAGGACAATGTTAGAAGTTCACTACTGAGTGAAACGGATCAGAGTAAAACCTTTTTTGCCTTGAGATCTTTGATTTTTCGTGGAGGGAGAATATCCCAATCTGTATACAAGCTTCCGGAATCTCGCTCTCTATTATCAACCAGAACACTGTATGTAGCATCTGGCCTGAGAATGAATGTGTAGAAATGAGTTAACTTGTCAGTTTCACACTGCAGGTCCTTCTTTACCGGGTAATTTTGACCTTGGTAAGAGACTATGACATGGAGCTTCTTTGTGTCTGTTCCACATAAATCTGGTCCAAACATTACACTGTAGAGAATTTGTCAGTGTGACATTCTTTTCTGTTGAAAAGTATAAAATGTGGACAAAGAAGAAAAACGCTTGTTTGTAAAAATGATGCAAGGTGAATTAAAATACCATGTTACAAAAAGGGTCAAGCAAAACAATAAAAAGAGAAGAAGAACAGCATGGATATGGAAGAGAAAAACAATAAGAGTCTGTATTCCATTAGTTTAGTTAGCTTTTGAACGTCACTAATACAAACGAGGACATAAAGAAAAATTGATTAATATTAAAGTAGAGGCCATTTTGTGAGGTTGCAGATGAACTATTTGTGCACGTTATAAAATTCAAGAATCAAAAACTACGTGAAGAAAATGGAATAAGCAACACACCTATATGGCGTATCCCCACCAAATTTCTTTTGATTAACAAATCCAGAGAGGAGCTTCATGTAACCTCCACCACACTCAATCTCTTGTTCAAATTTTATAGAATACTGGAAGACTAGTGTTCTGTTCTTGTTGCTGAATTCTGGTATCTTTGCAGAGATCGCAAAGTGTTTGGCATCATTAGATGTTTGGATACCTACAGCAAGATCACACAAAAATCACTAAATGTTACAACAGCAACCAAATTCCTATTACTACCATTTTGTACTCCCACTGTATTTCACTAATTTGCATTTACTACACAAGCCTCCCTTTTACAATAAAATTACAAGAAATTCCCTCATACATATTTTTTACATGCCAAAACAAACTAACTAACTCCAAAATATTGTCACGCCTAATAGATTAGCAAACTGAATCATTAGCTTTAGGACACTTCGAGGTTAAATGTCTTTCCTAGAAAGGAACAGAAACATGCATTCACTTAAGGTATTAAATTGTGATCGTGGCCGCGGTTGTAAATATACGAAAAACCTTGACTTACGAGCTACAATTGCAGTTGCAGACCCCGCAATTTAAAACTTAGCATTCATATAAACCTTGAGGTCATTAATGCAAATGTCTATCGTTAACTTTGTGTTGTTCAAAGGTCTAATAGTAACATATAAAAATCCATTTCACATTTCATTCATAGCAAGAGCACATTGAAGTTAAATAGATGGCATAAAATGAATAACTAAGTCAACAAGTACCTTTATCATCTGGATCTCCAGCCCATTTCCCAGCCGTGTGCTTGAACGAACCGGCTTTGCCTTCGCTACTTTTCCAGTCTGATCTTACCCAACGACTTCGCCATCCATCTTTTCAAAATCCAACACATTAATATCATATGATCAATGAAAAAATTCAAAATAAAAAACAACAAAAAATTATATAAGCAGAATTGAAGACCACCACACATCACTTTTTTTTGTTTGATATGCTAACTTGCTTAGTGCTATATGTCTTTTATTCTTTTTTAGTTACTAATACTATAATTTCACTAAAATATTTATAAAAAAAAACACCATTCTTATAATCAGAATCAACTAGAAACATTTTGTTAGTGTAAAAAAATTTTACACAAGTATTCAATTAATGAAATAATCGAATTTAATTGCATACCAATTAACTTCTAAAAGTAATAGGAAAAAAAATTCAACTCAAGTAAAAAAGAATAGAAATTTAAACATACGTGGCTCACTAACTAGTAGAAAAAAAATAATCAAACAAATAACTTATTTACTTTCATCAATTATTTAACTAACTAACTAATTAACAACTAACCAAATTTAACTAACTTTTCACTTTATATTTTAACAGTTGGAACTAAAATTTCAGCAACAAAAAAGCATAGATAAAATAATTACCTTCAAAACGCTCTTCGAAGATGACTTCAGAAAGTGAAACTTGTAGTAGCAACAAACAGAATAACACAAACATCTTCAGTTCAGTTGAAGCATTTTCCGCCATTTGCGGAATAAGCAATTTTTTTTGTTCTATGACACTGCTACTTCCAGTTACAGAATTGAGTTTACTTATAGAAACCCAAACCAGTTCTTTGTCCCTAGACTTTGTGTTAATTACTTTTGCGCCACCATGCTAAAATATTCTCGGTGAAACTTTACTAAACAAAGTACTAAATTCAATATTAGTCAAAAAAAAAAAACTAGATTCAATATTGGATAATATACTTCTTTAAAAAAATATTGGATAATATAATTATTACTCTATAGTCTATTCATACCATAAGCTAAAAAATAATAAACTATATTAATCATAATTGAATTGAACTTGGACCCCTTGAGTAAGGTTTTGTGTTGGAATATTGTGGATGAAAATATATGTTTTGAATAAGAGGTCTTCATTAAAATTGACCAACATATATCTCCACGTAAAATTATCTTCGATCAAAGTCGGTGAGCACTTCTCAAAAATAACATGCTTATAAAAAATATAAAATAAAATAAAATATTTAAAAAATGTATGATTAAAAACTTTTTATGAAAAAAATTACTTTCGTCATGTCAATTTTTAAATTCTACTTTTTTTATTGCAAACATTTACACATTAATCAGAATATTTGTTAATGAAAAGTATTAATTTATGTCAATTAAACACTCCAGTTAGTATACATTTATATTTAACTCTAGTTAGTATACATTTATATTTAAGTCTTGCGTATGAGTTAAATATCTAATTTTTACGTATGAGTTAAAATTTGCTTATAATTTGTCACGAAGGAAATAACTTTAAACATCGCTGGAAACTTCATGCTTCTAACATGAATAAAACAAACACTCCACGAGAAACATGATGTTGACCTTAATAATTTTTTCTTGCTGCTTTGGGCGTGTTCTGTACGGGGTAAAGAATTTTGATGCTGATCAATGATCATCGTTGAAGACTTGAAAAACATATTAAATGGTTTTGAAATTGTCCAATAGATGGCCAATTTTGACGTAGCAATGGCCAATGGAATCATTTCATTCTTGTTTTTCTGTGTAATTAATTTAATTTTTGGTTGTATGAAAGAGATAGGAAGTCAAAGTCTTCGTGACCTTCCAAAAAGGATCAAACCAAACTAGAAGGCAAGGGAAGAAAAATCCAATTTATGGTTAATCTGTTTCCATACACCTTCGGGGACGACTTGAATGGTCAATGACTCCAAGTCCACTATCTTTGTGTGCCTTTAATCTCCCACTTGACGTACCCTACCCTACCACCAATGATCATGAAAATTTTACCATTTAACTCTCCTTTACAAACTATGCCCATTTTATTTTGAATATGTTTATCAATTCTCCAAAATACACCTTTTTTACCCTCTTAATCCTAGTAGTCATTAAATAATTACGCTTAGTACAACTAATGACGTGACTAACATGTCATGGCTATTGACTGTCACGTATTCTTTAACATGTTTATGGATTGTAAGGTGGATTTACAGCATATATCCATATGCAGTAGCATTGGCTGAACATGTGGTCACTCCTTCAATGTGCAGTTCTTTGTCAAATGTGAGGCCTTACCATGCTAGGCTCGTGCCCAAAAGCCGTAGTGTGATATTTGTACGCCAAATGGTGCCATATTGAACCAAGGCTCAAGAGCTTGAACGAGAAACTGGGAACTCAATGCAGCTAACGTTTGGTGGTAGCAAGACTACTTTGGTTCAACATTATTCTCAACATAAAGATTGTGTGGTAATGGAGACATCATGTTGTAAACGTCAAATGGTGTAAAAAAAATCCATCGAAGATATTTTGGTGATGCTTTACCTAGAACGTGTGCTCGCTTCATTATTGGTAGACATTTAAGTTAGTTGTCTATGCAGAAGGGGGCCTGCAAGTCTGCTACTTCTCTGTATGGTTAATAGAGGAGATGTTACCCGAGTGGTGGAATACGCAAGTTAATGTTATACTATTACGAATCATATTGTTAGGTGACTATTTAAAAAAGTATAGGTTAATGAGGCTATATTGGCCTGCAACACAGAGATGCTCGAATTGACTAGCAATTAATTCGTTTGCAATTTATTTAACTCAGTTCAAATATAAGTTTGTCCATCACAGGCTACTTTGAATAGACTGGGACAGCTGAAATTAACAACTCCAAACAAAGTAGAAGAGAGAAAAATGATAGAGATTATACAACTAGATAGAGATAAAGACGAGCATAAGCGAACAAAAAATATTGGCAAAATAAGAAAACAAACAACAACGAGAATAAATTAATGATAAAGAAAGGAGGGGGTGAAAACAGAGATAAAAGACCATTTAGCAATATTGCTTCTTACTTGATATTCACCCGACAGACCGTGATAACAATACATGTTGAAACCACGATAAAAGGAGAAGTAAAAATTCACAGTGGAGAGAAAATAAGAGATCATAAGGAATTGAAAAATATTTTGTTTTTAAGAAAGAGAGCCGGTTTGAGAGTCAGCGGCGCCCCCTTCCTCTCGCGGCTTAGGGTTTCCTAGATCCCCTAGAGCCACCGCCTCCACTACTTTGGTAGTGATCCGTCAACATATATGTTGTTGTTTGGTCAGTGTAATAGACACCTTTCCCTTGTTTTTCTTCTTTCGTTCTTGTAAACTCCTTTACCTATTCGGACCATTTTCATCACTGTGATGTTGTAGTTATTGTTTGTGTTTGTTGTTCTCACCTCCACCCATACCTCCCTCCACGGAATCTCTCTTCCTCATTTCGTTTTTGGTCATCTAAAAGCCAGATCTAGTACATCAGAACTTCCCCTTTTGTCACCCCCTGTTTTAAATATTGTGGTTTTAGTTGTTTGTTGTTTTACTAGCTTTCATAGTTTTTTCTGCTAGATCTACTATTTTCAATTCAATCTGTTGCTTGGCTTCATCTTTATCCCTTAGTTTTGGATCTGGATTCGTTTAAAAGAACCAATTGGTTGCTGGTTGTAAGTGAGCTGGGTTTCCTGCCTAACATCAATTTTGCAGGTTTCTCAAAGAGTTGTGGAGTGCAATCTTTATGGTGAAGGCTGCTTATTTTTTTGAAAGAGATGTGTGGAATCCAACCTTGATTGTGCAGGTTCAAAGTTAGATGCTAGTCCAAGGCTTGATTCTAAGACTTTCACTTTGTGTTGGTGTTGTATCTCCTTAGCTTCCAGTGGTGTTCTGTTTTGTTGTTCTTTATTTCAATGTTCTGTTTAGGATGTGGTACTGTAATGGATCTTTGCTGCCCTCTGGTGGATATTCATTCTTAGCTAAGGCTTTGTAACCATGATATGTTAGATGTTTAAGTCAGGAGCAAATCATGTGCTTAAGAGATGTATTTGTTAGATTTTGCAGTAATTCTGTACTTTACCCCAATAGTGGGAAGTTTTCTACACATGGTGAAATCACTAGCTTTTATGCTATCATTGAATGAAATATACTCTTTTCGACCAAAAAAAAAAACAAATTGAAAAATGAACAAAATGCTAGTTCAAAATATGTCGACACGGCAACTCAATAAGTTGGTAGAGTCCATGACAAATAGATATAAGAGGATGAGAGGTTCAGATGGCTAGGCATTAGGTTTATACTGGTTTCATAACAACTTGATAATGTCTTGACAGATTAGTAGCAAAATGACAATTGAGTTGGGGAGCCACTTATCATGCGTGGAGACTAAACATTACTAGCAAATCATGGCACAGACAAAGGAAACAAATGTTTCACCATGATAAGAAAACTAATGGGGGAGATAAGGAGAGGAGTGACAATCACATGGTTTGAACCCTAACATAACAATAATTAAACTAACATTTGTCATTCAACGAAGAAACACAAAACAAAACACGACATCACTGATCAAGTTATCATTCATACAGACTACATGTAATTGAAACATTACAGATGAAGTTATACCCTCACATAACATGAAACAAGACAATCAAGCATAGTACGATTCATGAGCATACACTAAGAAGTGAGGACAGTGATAAGACCTTAAGATTCTATAATCATAAATCTAACACAATTTTTATTGACATGAAAAATGGGAGCACAAAATGCTAAGTTATGTGATGCCAATACTAACAAAAGTAAAATACAACTCAAGCTGGCACATCCCCAGCCAAACACACTTCTGGGATTTAGAAGGGCGAGGAAACAAAGTTCAATTTTAGAAGCAAACAAGTGGAGCAAAAAATGTCTTAGAGTTGGATGATTCTACACTACTTTATGATAAAGAAAATAAAAATTTTACAGCTAGCCTCATGAATTCCACTACTTTGCCTGAGGATGAGATGCAATGAAGTCAATTGCAAGATTAACAGAGTTGATCTTGTCTGCTTCATTATCAGGAATCTCAAACCCAAACTCTTCCTCAAGAGCCATCACAATCTCTACAGCATCCAAACTATCCAATCCAAGGTCATTCTGGAAATGAGCACTCGGGGTAACCTGACAAATGGAAAGAAGCACAGGCTCCATGTTAACAAGAGAGCATAAGCTAAAATTAAAATAGTACACAATTGCTGGCAGAGGGATTTGAATTCTCCAAAATGACACACACACTTCAAACAGTAAAGTGTAAGGTTATTTAACAGTTGTGCAAGTTTACACTATAGCCCTGTTTGGATTGGTTTATTTGTATACCAGCATATAAACTTGTGAGACTAATTGGGAGAGGTTATTTAAACAGCTTACGACATGTCCATCAGCTGTTTTTAACTTCTTTTCTAAGCTCTCTAGGATAGCTTATGAAAACAGCTAATACTTAAGCACTTATATGATAATCAATTAATTAAGCTGTAACTTGTAAGTTTATCCAAACAAAGCCTTAATCCTCAAAAATGAAGTATTCACTCAAGAGAGATCTGACCCTTGGCAGTGATAATTTCATCACAAACAGTAGTGTTTATTTTGATGAAAGATTCTAGCATAGAATGCACCTCATATAACTAAAACAATGTTATTGTCGGTTGCTATATGATGTCTACAAACAAGTGTAGCTTAAAAATGATACTTGAGAATTGAGGGTAATTCTTACATGGATACAACTATACAAGAACTTTAGAAAAAATCTACCAGCACAACCAATCAAATCCAAGGATTATATATATTTTTGCATTGCATTTTACTGGTGCTTTTAGCTTCATATAAGAATTCCTCATTGATGGCATCGTAAAGTGGCTAGCAACATTAAAGGAAGGTCATGAGTCTGTTTGATTTATTTGAGCTCATCTACTCACGTAAGCATTCGAACATTGTTCGGGAGAGCTTATGGAAACAACCAATAACACGTCCATAAGCTAGTTTATTTCCTTAAGGTATCCAAAGTAGCTTATGAAGTGTTTGGATTGGCTTATTTGAGCTTATATACCGACATAAGTTTTGAGAGACTCGAGAGAGCTTATGAAAACAGCTTATGACAATTTTCATAAGCTTTTTTCAACTTATTTTCATAAGTTCTCCAATATAGCTTATAAAAATAGCTTATAGCATATACAAAAATAATTTAACTTTATTTTACCTTTCGCTATATAAGTAGCTTATGTAAGCTTATACATATGCACTTATCATGCTATGCTATAAGCTGTTTATCCAAACACGCTCCATAACTTATAGGAAAACAATGTAATTCACTTTATCATTAGTTATAGGAATAAACAATTATGCTATTAGTGCTTGATTAATCCGTTGATCCAAACATTACCTAATTATCGGAAATAAATATTTTGCAAAATAAGTTAAAATAAATCAAGAAATAATGGCAAATAAACCGGCAGTGTTAGCAGCTAAACCTAACAATAAGATCATGTTAATGATGAATGAAACAATAATTAGGAGATTGAAAAGAAACGAATGATAATAGTAGAAGAGTGAATATACCTTAGAAGGATCAGCTTTCTGGAAGTTTTTGACGCAAGAAACGACGCGATCTGTGACCTCAGATTTGTCGAGAAACGTACCCCTAACCTCTTCGCTGAAACGACGAAGGAAGAAATTGGGAAGAAGACGGAAAGGAGATTGGTGATTCAGTGGACGAGAATCAACCTGCACTCTCAAGTAATTGATCAAAGGTAAACCGGTTCTTCTCGCCGCCATTGTTGTTGATATCAGAAACCTCACTCTTCTCTCTCTCTGCTTACAGCACCACGCGATGAATGAAATGAATAGTGGTGAAGTTAGATGAAATGAAACCTTGGTTCTAATATTGGGCTTTATGGGTTTTACCCGTTAGTCCAAAGCCCAACTGTAAGGTTGTGTTTGTGAAGGTACATACGTTGCTTATGTCAACTCCATAATCTAGGATATGGTGTATTAATGTGAATTTAATTCAAATATATGTACCTTTTTGTCAAAAATATATATTAATATATGTACTTTATAAAGAAGGAGAAATAACCAACAATGTATTGGTCCAAGTTGCAAGGAATTTGGACCCCTAAAAAATGTAGTCAAGAGTTCGATTTTTGACTCATGCGTATGGAAAAAAAATGCAATTGGGAGAAGAGAACCCACCTTGTATCTTCCACAGGTTCTTGATGGAGATTAGTCACTGCTAAATAGCAGTGGAAACTTCATACCAATACCATGATAAAAAAACATAACGGCGCTACCAATCCTAAAAAAAAAAATCAAAATCTAAGAGTAGTCACTCATAAGTATGTTAGCGGTTAATTACTCAAAAAAAAAGTATGTTAGCGGTTAAGTATTTCATTGATAGAAATTGCAGGAAAAACTGTTAGATTTAGTTTTAATCTAAGACCAAACTAAAAAAATAATAATATTATCAATGTAAAGAGATCATACATGTATTTAATTATATTTTACCATAATATCACTTGATTCGTCCCCAAACCATATATTGAAAGAGATCAGTTACGATATCATTTGTAACGTTCTAGTCTATTTTTAAGATTGTCGATTGACCCTAGTGTGTTTTGTCATCATTCACACACTTTAGAGGAATTTCCTAAAAAGTCACCCATCCAATAATTGCTCTAAGTCAAGCACACTTAACTATGAAATTATTCTCTTATGGGTTATCGAAAATAATATGCATTTTGCTGGCATTGGTAATATCAATCGATCATTATAAACCTTCCTTAAATTGTATAGTCTCGTACTTACACGGTTTCAAGATCTCTCTCATTCTGATGTGATTTGGTTCACTCATGTGTCGCTTTCCTAATAACATGCCAAAAGACACTCATTATATGTGTCGCGCTCACCGTCAATCACTTATCTCCCTCGTCAGCCTTAAGTGTCACACTTTCGACCATATTTTTGACTTGGTGCATCTCCTGCAATGTTTTATCTAACTTGATGGACCACATTATATGCATTTTGATTTCAATTGACTGTGATTACATTTCAAGGATCTAACTTGGTGGATTCAAATAGATTTTTATTTACAGATCGGTTATTGTTACTTTCATTAAAAAAAAATCGTTATTTTCATCATACACTCTGAGTACATATGTTATTCTACCAATTTGTATGGCCAATGCTTGATAAAAGAAATAGTATTTCAATCATGAGGTTAAAAATAGTGGTCATTTAACTGATAATCATATTCATAATTTTATGATTACTATCATCATCCATTTGATTTCTAAAAGATTGCTTGCAAAGTGGTGTTAGTAATAGTGAGGGATTTTTTGGACAGTATTTTGTGATGACTATTTGTTTGCCGAAAATCTTTTCGAATTTGGCCACAAAATAATTTATTCTTGTAACGTTTGACTTAGCTCGAATGTAATCTTTCATCCAACAATATTGGTAATACATTTTGACCGTGGAAACTATTGTTTGATGTGGTTGTTAATTTGTTGGAGAGAGATTGTAGTTCACTCATTTTTGCTCAACATACAGACATGGATCTTTGGTCCAAAGTTCTAAACCAAGTATGGAATATCCATAACTTCATGGTAAGTTACATGACGATAAGAGGTAACTCTACTTGGTCTAAACTTCCACCATGAGTCCTCAAAATGAACGTTGATGATGCACATTCAGCTACTAATGGCTCTTCAACCTCATGTATGCCAGACCATAATGGAAAATTTGTGCGATGGTTTTATTGCAAGTGTGTTCCATTGGCTCCAATTTTGCCGAAACTCGGACTCTTCATAGTTGAATTTTACTAGCTCCTGATAAAAGATTCAAGAAAATCATATTTGAGATCGATACACTCTCTCTTTTTATATGGTCATGAAAGGTCATACTACTGGTACCCTTTGATATTGATGCTTAATGGAATCCTTGTTTTGCTCCACAAGGGAGATTGGACCAGTTCAGTTTGTTTCTCTCCTGTAGAGACAAATCAATGTTACCCAAATGTAAATAAATCATTATCGTTTTTACAAAGAAAAATGTAAACGATATAATTTTAAAAAGATGTATACAATTAAATCCATATATTTTAAAAAATATTTTTTTTCAACAAGTTATTTACAAATTTAAAATTAAGATGTAAATATAACTATTCTAAAAAAAAAATGTAAATATACCGATAAAACAAGTAGGAGCATATTACTTATATTTGATAAATCAAAGAGTGGTTTTGTTTGGTAAGTACCAAGTCCACTATGATGGAGTAAAAGATAGTGAATACATTTGATATGTTGGGGTATGGACTTAAATTTGTAATACTTTTCTTTTCTACATTTGGCATGTCTGGGTTTTGCTACTATATATATCTCTTTCAAACAAACAAAAAAAAATTACAGAATAGTTTCAAGTTATTAAATTTGACATTTTGCTTAAAAAAAAAAAACTGTATAAATTCTATCACTACTACATGTCCTTGATTTCATTAATAATTTCTACCATTTTCTAGCTATATTATTATTTAATTCCTCTTTTTCATTAATATTATTACTTTCTAAATATTCACAAATTTTCTTGTAGTTTGAAGTTTTAAACTTTTCTTTGAGAGAATTTGCCTACCTTTGATTACTCTTGTACATACACTTTTTTATGGCTATAAATAAGGCATTTTGCAAATCCTAAAACATCACAAAATAGAGAATTCTAATAGAGTTTCATAGAGATACTCATATACACACTGAAAAGTGTCATGGAAGTAAGCATGATAAAAAAGGTGTTATGAACTTATGATGATGTTAATGATTATGTTAGTTGCAACACTCCATCTTAAGAGTCTGCATAAATTCAGTCGGAAGGAGTCGGTATTCCAAAATGTGAACCACAGTGTGATTTTCCTTCCAAAAAAAAAACCAGTGTGATTTTGATTGTGACAAACGCAAGGCAAAAGATATTGATGCCTGCGTGTGAAAGAATGTATGAAACATTGCATTGGAAAAGAGTGTTGTTAACTTGTGCCTTAAGGAACCTAAAAAGAGTAATTTTGCATTGGAAAAAAATATTTTCACTTTTAAGAAATTGAATGTCTATTGATACGTATAATGAGTTCGTTGACATGTGCCCTTTAGACACAGGTTAACATTTGCCATAAATATATTTGAATTCATAATGCCTATTTTGTATTTTTTTTATTTTTTTACACTATCAACGGTTAATTCCTAGATTGGTTGCATGCATGTCATTGTTATTAAGACACTATCAACGGGTAAAAATACTTTGGCCAGAAATCAAACCAATCGATAGTCTAATCAAGATCTTTATTTTTATCTTTATGAGTGGGAATCAAACTCAATAGTCAATACTCTAGAATTTACAACCATAGCACACATTGCGCAAAAACTATCTGTAATGGATTTGGACAATCAGTTTTATAATCGGACATGCATTAAATCTGATGATGTTAGTAAATTAATCTAAAAATGATTAATTTGACCTTTGGTATTGACTCTAAAGGAGTAAATTCAAGACGAAATAAAGACATTTTTTTTAGGTGCAAATATAGAGCTTGTATTTGAATTGATTTGTTACATAAAACTTCATGGTTCAACGACATAATTGTTTTTCTTTTCAACGGGCCAATATTAAAATTTGATTTCGCATCATTATCAATCTCCTTCTCTTCTTTACATGTAATTTGTTTTTACTTGAGCTAAGTTCATGTAATTTGTCACATCATATATTGGCCAAAGTATCAAAATTGTTTTGACTAACAAGGATGTAGGATATGTTGTCAAAGATAATTCAATTTTTTTTTGGTTTAAATTGGTTTATATCATTTTGGTTCATACATCATTGTCAGCCAAAACAATTTATTTTTTTAGGGAAAAAAATATTTGTTAGCCAAAACAATTGTGTTGTTAATGACCAATTTTAATACTTAAGATAAAAATGTTGTTTTATAAAAAAATATATCTATATATTATATTATTACACATGTCGAAAATAAGTTATTTTATAGTAAAAACTTAATCATAATGATAATTTAATAGATTTTGATAATATGATTCCTTTTTTAACCAAAATAATATGATTGTTAAAAGTTGAAATGTGATAATTATGGCATGAATGATAATGAGCTTAAAACGTTCAAAAGTTGATTTCTAAACGCCTCGACTGTATTGTAGAGCAGCAGCAATGTTGGTTCTGTTCCTCTGTATCTTCCTCTTGTTACTCTTCTTATTCAAATTCGCCACTGCCTATGGTATTTTCACTCACTTTTTTAATCTCTTTCTTTTTATTATTTTTTGGATGCTTATTGTTGTTTTGATTCATTTATTAGGTGATTTCACTTTGATGTCAAAGAAGAAACCAAAACATCAACTAATTGAAGATAAGGTTGAATTTCTCATGCTATTGCTATTGATACCATAATGAAATGAAATGATTCAGTTCTTATGTATGTTATTTGTTTCATTTCTTTCCAGGTTTTTTGGATTACTGGTGCCAGTCGAGGAATTGGTATAACTATAACTATACTCTTTTATTCAATTCATTTCACACTTATATTTCCATAGGATTATTTATATTTCATAATTTAATTCAGATTCACCCACAATGAAATCACTTTGTTAAGTGAATCAATCAATCAAAGTAATTAACTTTCCATGAATTTAGTTAGAGACTAGTAAAACAACCTGATTTTGAATGACGTCTGATAACTTGGTCCTTCTGTTAACTTGTAAGGAGTAGTTTGACAGTGAGTGATACAATTCAAAAACTAATTTGCTAGTATGTGATATAATTTAGGGACTAATTTCATAGTAAATTAGATGCAAATTATCAAAAGGACCAACTTGATCGACTTAATTCAAATTTAGAGTCACTTTTGTTTTTTCGCAAATTTCAGGGGGTTAAGTGCTGGACCCCTACCCTTTTAGAGGCAAAATTAGTGATTTATTCAATTTGATTAACCCTTAGGTTCCCTGCTTTATTTTTCTGTTAATGATCATCTTCCAACAAGTGTTTTTGATTAAATTAATCGTGCCATGCCATCTAATTCCAGTTTTTGAATCTACTGTTTATTTCATTTTATTTTATTTTATTTGATTCTAGGGTTTTTTTGTGCTTAAACTATTCTCTACTAATGATTCCTTTGCAAAGCCAGAATATTTTCCTTAATTGATCAATGAATGTATGTGAAGGGGAAATTCTAGCTCAACAACTTGCAAGTTTAGGGGCCAAGTTAATACTATCTGCAAGGGATGAAGCTGACCTAAACCGAGTAAAGTCACAGCTAAAAGGTACGATAAATCCGTTACTCATTCATGTCTCTGAACAGATATGGACACTTGCCTTATCCATTAATGTGTGATTTGCATACCACCAGGTAAGCATGCTGACGAGGCCAAGATTTTACCATTGGATTTAACATCTGGTGAAGACTCTCTCAGGAAGGTTGTCGATGAAGCAGAATCCCTTTTCCCAGATTCTGGGGTTGATTATATGATTCATAATGCTGCTTATGAGCGTCCTGTAAGTGGTTGATTGCTTTATCTAATGGTTATATTGCACATATCAGAATTTGCATGGAAAACAAAACCTACATACACTTGTTATATTAGAAGACACACCTATAAATGTAAAACAAGAGGGGCCAAATGGACTTATTTTTCTGTCAGTGTTTAGTTACAATTCTAAAATAGTGAAATAACTTTAGACACGTTTTGATTGGCGTGCTTGCATGCTGGTGTATTTGTAGCATATTAGCAATTACATTTACTAATTGAACACTAGAATCAAGAAAGTGCCATGACATGCTTGCACATTTACACGCCATAATGATATAAGGATGATGATTTGTGAGGGTTGCTGAAATTTCTCTTTAATAATAATGTTAACTATTCTTTATTCTTTATGTTTTACATACTTCTTTAATTAAACATATTATGAAAATAGTTATTTTGTTTTGCAGAAATCATCCGTCTTAGATGTAACCGAGCAGAGTCTCAAGGTATTTCATGAATGTGACTCTTGTTTTTGCTGATTAATTACCAAAGCTTTAAAAAATGTTATGTGACTCTAGTTTTCTTTCAAAACATTGAAAGCAGTCTTCTGAAATTCTGCATTACTCTTTTTCTCCTGATTAGGCGACATTTGATGTCAATGTTTTTGGGACAATAACTCTTACAAGGCTCTTGACACCTTTCATGTTGAGGAGGGGCAAAGGTCATTTTGTGGTGGTACGTGGGTTATTCTTTGATAATCTCTTATTTTGTTCTGCGTAGCAAAATTATTTTAAGTGGTTAGAAAATACATCATGATCGTGGAGCTTGCAGCAAGATGTCTGTGACTCATGCAAGGAAAAAGTATCTTTTCAATTACACTTTATACATGAACGGACAATCAAAATTTTAAATGTTCGGATATAATATATTATGTCTCGTGTGCCATAGCTTCTGACCATGCTAATCCAATAACTCATATGTGTATTGTTGGAGTTCATTAGATATTTCTCTGAAGTTTTAACCCCATTTCCTGTTTATAAATGTATAATATTTTGTTCCATGTTTACTATCAGATGAGTAGTGCAGCAGGAAAGACACCTGCCCCAGGTCAGGCTGTATACTCAGCTTCAAAATATGCACTAAATGGGTACTTCCATTCCTTGCGTTCAGAGGTATAAAGATAGTTTTTATTATCTTTGATGTTGTTTTAGTAGTGTTGTGAATTCGGACTCAAATTTCACACCAATACAAACTATGATGTGTAGAGCAAGTATCAATGGCAACCAACAACCAAAAATTAACCACAAGCAACAACAACAAGTGCATAGCAAAACCACAATCCAACCAAGAAATAAACAAGTTAAAGAGAGTAAAGAAAAGATAACACACCAAAGATTGTTGATCCAGTTCGGTCCAACTTGACCTAATTTGGGGGAGAGATTGATCTCTCCAATCCACTATCAATGAGTTCTTACAAGGAGATACAAATGGGTTACAAGAAATTAGCTTCAACAAGCTCACAAAGAACAACCCTAATTTCTACCCATTTTTTCCCAATCTCACTAATGAACAAGACACTCATGAATTTTCACTCTCCCATGGTGTTTACAATTGTTTCCCAACTCTAGAATCTAACCCCCAAAAGAGAACCAACCCTTAGCCTTTGATTTCACTAAGGATCTTCTCTTTTGGTTTCACAAGACTCACCCAAGTTGCTCACAAAAGACTCTCCACTCATGTGTTTCCCAACTCATGAATCTTCCCCAAAAGGCACCAACCCATTTCCCAAGAGCCCCCTCTTTTGGTTCTCCAAGATTCACATCTTGAAGCTTTGAACTCACCCAAAGACCATCAACCTTTAGTATCTAAAACCCAAAAGGTTCCCTCCTTTGGTTTCCATGAGATTCACCAAGCTCTCCCAACAAATGGGTCAAAGAATGCTTAAATAGTGTGACAGATCTGTGAAAATCACGCCGCGTCTGTGAAAATCGCGCCACGATTTATGTGTACGACCCAAGGTACGACAACCTTATCCAGAAATCGTGTCACGCCTATACACAATCGTGCCACGATTTGCCTTCAGCAGAAACCATCCATTCTGCCAGGAAAATCGCGCCACGCCTCCCAAAATCGTGTCACGATTTTGAGCTTTCACAGCATTACAATTTTGAGTCATTTCTCAACAAGTAGATGTTGTTTTATTCTAATTATTATCATACAGTACATATCATGCATCACCCTATCTTTTTATGGTTGCAGCTCTGTCAGAAAGGAATCCAGGTAACTGTTGTCTGTCCCGGTCCCATAGAAACAGCAAATAACTCTGGATCGCAGGTTCCATCTGAGGTATGCACCTTTGCCAACTAATCATCCATTGTTAGTGTAAAGAAAGACAGCACTTGAGTCCGTCTGTTTTAACTCTACTTTATTTCCACCATGCAAGTATCTTCATTAACTTCTTATCCACTGAGATTGCTAAATCAAGATACACGACAATTTTCAAAGCTTATGTATACTGCATGTTTTGAAGGTTGAGAGTGCTAAATCAATATACATCTCTGTTTTCTAAGTTTATGTTTACATGTTTTACAATAATGAAGATATTTGTTGTCATTGTATTTTTTAGCCATAGTTGATGTGTATAGTTTTACTTCACATTTTTTCTTTTGAAATAGCAGGTATGCACAGGATTATTATTTTAAACTATGAATATGACTTTCTAATCTAATCTCATGTTTGCTAAATGAAAACAACTAAGAATATTCATATGCAAGTGCAACAATAACAAAAGGTCTTTTTCCACTATGTGGATTCAGGCTGCATGAATCAAACTATGTCATAACGTCTTGTCATAAATCATATTTGTTGATAAACCATTTAATTTAAATTTTAAACCATTCTTAATGTTCTGGCCCATAGTTTTTCTTGACCTCCCTCTTAACTATTGGTAAACCCTTCATATGATCTGCGCTTCTTATCGGGACTTCTATAAGTCCACACATGTAAATAACCGTTTTTTATAATAGGTATTATTCAACTTTCTCTTTACTGCAATCATTTGTAGTCCTATCTTGTCTTCTGTCTTGAAACATGGTCAAAAGTCTGAATAAAAATGAATTATACTCCACAAGCAAGGTCTTAGACCTGGAGTTTACAGTATAAACTTTCCCTTTATGTTCTAGCTTGTTCGTTAGCATATTCCACTTGAATGTGTGTCATGCAGTGTTTTTGCTGATTGCATCATCTGAACTATTGAAGTTTGTTCTCTCCCTTTTAAAATTATGCTTGACAGAAGCGTGTGTCGGCGGAGAAGTGTGTTGAGCTGACGATTATTGCTGCAACTCATGGCTTAAAGGAAGCTTGGATATCATATCAGGTAAAAACATTAGTATTAAGCAATTAGAAATTTATTTCTGTTAGAATACTGCACCAGTTTTCAACTTTGTTGCATCTTAGCATTTGGCTTCACATGATAGATAGACTATTTGGAACACATATACACGCTTTATGGTGAGCATATTATTGTTGATTATTTCAGTTAGCATGAATTATAACGTCCAGCTTGCAACTTACGTCGTTAGTACTAAAAACTGAACTTTTTTCGTTTGCAGCCTGTGCTTGCTGTCATGTATCTTGTTCAATACATGCCAACTATTGGTTATTGGCTCATGGACAAGGTATTGTTTTCCATCTTTTATATGCATTCTGTCAGTATTTATGACGACATTTGATTTTCGTTACAATACTAATTAACGACTTTATATAAATGACTGGTAGGTTGGTAAAAATCGAGTGGAGGCTGCTAAAGAGAAGGGAAACGCATATTCTTTGAGCCTACTATTTGGGAAAAAGAAGGCAGTGTGATGCCTATAGATGCATGTTTTTCTTTTAAAAATTATCAAATACAATTTTCTTGGTGGTTATTTTATCAAACTAGTAACACCTTTTTTAACAAATGACAAATCAAAGCATTTACAAGATACAGTTTATAATTGAACAATAAAAGGGTAATATGGCACTATAAATTTCCTGCCAACTAAGAGCCAGACCTTGCATTTGCTTAAGTTGAATTCCAAAGGGGCAACATGCGATCTTCTCTATTAACAATGACGTTTTAAAAAAGAGAATCAATTTTGGTAGGTGATTGTTCTATAAGCTTCTCAAATTGCTCAACCGATTGGATTTTAACTTCCGATCGACATTTTTTGTAAGTAAACCCGATCGGGTTGTAACTCTTGATTTTATTTTTTTTTAAACATGAGCAACTTGAGAGACTTATTGAGCAATCATCATTTTGATATGAATGAAAAACCTATAGAATTGTGAACATGAGGTGATTGATGTCTGTCAAATGAAATAATTATCTACGTGTATTTTTCTTCGGATAATATTTAATCTTTTGTAATCATTTTATAACCAACCATCTGTATGCATTTTATTTTTCACAAATAGCACGACTAATAAATTCTAATGCTACCTCTACATGTAGAACAACGGTTATATAAGGAAGACTCAACCCTAATAACAAGTATCGAAGTTCAGGGCCGGCCCTACGCATAGGCTGAAGGTGCGACGGCCTAGGGCCCATGTCGTTAGGGGGCCCTTAAATTTTTTTATGGACGGGGGTTTATATAACAATATTCATCAAAAGGCCCGAAATATTGACATGATAAAGGGATGGGCTCAAGTCTGTTAATGTTTTAGGCCTTTTTGGCCAGATTTGCTATATATACCCTCGTATAACACAAATTTTTCTCTATACACCCTCCCTATAAAAAAAAATTTCTTCTTAATAATGTGCCAAAAGTTTTTTTGGTCCCTTTGTTTCTAATAATGTGCCTCACTAATATTTTAAAATATTGGAGATATTTATTATCCAAGAAATTGGGATAATTTTCATAACAAAACAAATTATATTTTAGTTGAAAATGAGCCTACAAAATTAATTTTAATCTTGTCTTTCTGAGGTTCCAAAAAAATAAATTATAATGTCAAATTTCTAAAATTGATTGAAAGGATTGCAAAATTGAATTTGACATTGCAAGATCATACGAGACGCATTCATGATCATGAATTCGATATGAGACGCATTCATGATCATTTCGTAGGTACTATTGTTCTCTTCTAAGGTATTTTATTTTGTTTTGGTGTCTATAAAATATTTGATTTATTTCTAGATGTTTTCTAAAACAAAATAATTTGGTAGTGAAAAGCAGGGAAAAAACAAAATGAAGAGCTAATAAAATCACAACAATGAGCTAAAAAAAAATTATGACGTATTATATAAGGGATTCTTTTCTCATATTATGTCTAAGGCTCGTAAAACTCTAGGAATGGCCCTGTCAAAGTTGTCATTGAAGATTAGAGTTTTAGGGTTTCCTTGTTTTGAGTCTGTGTTTTGCATACCTCTCTATGTGCTGCCTTTGATTATCAAAGTCTTAGAGATGATTTGTTTTAGTTGAGTTGTAATGTGTCTTTGATTATCAAAGTCTTAGAGATGATTTGTTTTAGTAAGAGTTGATTTGTGTATTGGAGTTGTTCTCCTACTTTATTGTAACCGTGATTGAGTCAATCATTATGGTGAGTGATTGAGAGAAAGTGAGAGGGGTTTCTCATATTTAGAGGGAGTCCTAGATAGAAATACACAAGTAGTATTAGGTGAAGAAGACATTGAATGAGGTTTGTTCATATAAGACTGTGTGAACTAATACCATTGAGAGTTGATTTCCTTTCTTGGGTGGATGCCCCTCAGAGTAGGCGTCGTTGCACCGAACTGGGTTGCCAATCTCTTGTGTTCTTCTTTATCGCACTTTCTTTATTTCTAGTTGTTTGTTATTTTTGGTTATAATTGTTGTACAAATTGTCTCGAACAGTGTGCAAAACATACGTCATATGAGAACGAGAATTTCAATTGGTATCAGAGCAAGCACCATGTGTCTGTTTGGGTCCATGGATAGACACGCTATGTTCATATTGTGGCCTCGTCGCAAACCAATTTTGTAGCAAAATTTAACCATAAATACCAATTTTGTTATATCGTGGCCTCGTCGCAAGCCAATTTTGTAGCATCCTTTGAAGGAATTTAACATTGAATACCAATTTTGTTCCTCGAAGGCGTGGTGACATCCATCAGGTTTGTTTCATGGCCTAATTGAAACTCTCGACCGAAACAGTTCAACAGTTACACACTCGTGACATTTTTTTAATGCATTCGTCTTTATTGATTGCAGAAGTTAAATCTTGCAGAAGTTCTAGATATCCGGTGGTGTGTTTTTGTGAAACAAATGTTAGGAATTATTTGATAAAAAATGTTAGAGTTCGTATCATAATTTTTGCCAAATAATAAATCTTGCTTATTTTGTTCAATCTTGGATCACTTTATTTCATCTTAATACATTTAAATTTTATCAAAATTTGGGTGCTCTTTTTTTGTTACATCTTGCTCTCTTACCATTATTATTTTCTTGTTTGTTTTATTGCAGTCCTATGATTGGTCCATGAAGATCTCTTTGTTGGAAATGTTACAAAATGAAACTTTTAGGTGGGGGAGTAATAATGTTACCCAGGGAAACCTTCAGAGGGTGGGAGGTAGGAGGTTAAAACTCCTTCGCATGTAACATAATTGTTCTTTTGATAGATATTATCTACAAAATTCAATGATAAAAAATTTTGATTGAAACTTGTGATAAACTTTTATTTCAATATTTACAATTAAATTATGTCAGGGTCAATGGCATTGCCAGGATCCTGAGTTAGGGGGTTCAAACTTTTAAACTTTGATTAATAATTAAAAAAATATATAAATAAAATGTATTAAAAAGAATACATTGTACTAAAAAAAGTACATATATACTCTACCTACACAATTGGCATCCACACGGTTTCATAGTGTGAAATCGTTCAATAATCAACTCATTATCAATACTAATTAAATAGATGGTTTCGAAAGCGAGTGGTGATAACATGTATCTTAGCGACGAGTAGTTTGGTTAAGGAAGGTTTTGTGAGATATTTTTTGATTGAGAGAGTTTAGGGCTAGATAGAAAATGCTTGTAGAATGAAATCCTAAAGTTGAATTGGCTTGAGCCTATTTAATTGGGACAATGGTTTAGACAAATAAATTGTAATAATTGCCACTTAAAATTTAATTTTTTTTTTTATCATAATAGATAGATAATTTATCATTATTATAACCTCTACTATCGAGATAGAAAGAAAAAAAAGGTACAAAATAAAAAATGGAAAAGATGTATAGTAACATATTTTTATTTTATTAAATAGTCTTGTGATTAGAAATTTATAATTATAAGGTGATCATAAATAGGGTGTCCAAGGTTTAACCCCGGCCCTGTAAACTCTTTAAATTAATACTCGGTAAATTAATAAACTCTCTAAAATAATAAATTTGTCCGGTCCCGACTTGGGCCAATGTAAAAAATTGAAAAACTCGATAAAATAATAAGATAATAATTTTTCGGGAGATCCCTTTATAATTTTCGGTCCCAAGAAAATCATAAATTAATAATTCATAGAAACTGAAAAAAAATATATATATTACACTCTATTGAAATATGATTCAATAGTTATCTGTTTTCCTTTAAAATTCAAGTCTGTTTAGAGTTCATCTCTAACTTTTCTTATTGCATCCAATAGCTCAGGTGTTGTATTTTTGTATTGTATTTTTCCAATGCATATGAACATAGTAGTTAGTAATTTACGTTGAGTCTCATGGTTCGCTGCAACGTAAGTCTAAGAGGCATAGACTAATTTGCCTTTTTGTTTGGTATGTACTGTATAATTACTTAAAAACTCTTTAAATTAATAATTATTAATTTATCGATAAATTAATAAATTTCTCCGGTCCTGACATTATTAATTTATAGAGTTTCTACCGTATTATGTAATGTCTTTACCAATTGAGTTAAGCTCACGAGAACTAGTAATATATGTTATATTTGCAAAGAAAAGACATGAACTTAAAGGTATATAGTAATATATAGAAATGAAGGTAATCGTTCCTATGAGCATAACTCATTTGTCAAGGAAGTTGTAGTATCTAGGAGATTTTTAGCTACTAGTCTATTTGACTAAGAAAACAAGAAAAGAAATTAAGGTAATGGAATTATGAAATTTAATATATTTATTCTATCGAAAATAATAATCATATATACATAATGCTATAAATTTCAAATGCCATATTTTAATTTTTAAGTCCTATGATTCCAACTTTGTGTCGTTGCTTCTTAATGACAAAGCTTTTAGAATCATGTTCATTCATTGATAGACATGCGCTAGCTGTCAGTGACTCGGTGTGGGAAGCTCCAACTTTTACTCTTTACGGTCGTCGCAGAAGAGTGCTAGGTGCAACAATGAAGTTTTAGGGGATTCATTCTAGGATAAAGCTAGAAAAATAGGTATAAACTAGACCATCGACCCGTGTTCCGCACGGGTCTTGCTGACTAAAGAGGCACCTATTTATCTCTCCAAAATACTTGTCAAGAACAACATATTATTCAAAAAAAAAAGATAGTTCTCATATACTTCCTCCGTCCCAAAATATAAGCAAAAATGAGTCAACATAAGTTGATGTATCTGGTACAAATTTTGAACCAGATACGTTAACTTTTATTGACCAATTTTTGCTTATATTTTGGGACGGATGAAGTAAGTCGTATCATAAATATAGATTCACATTAATCATATCATTAAAGGAATTCTTACGTCAGAAGTTGTCAGAAATAATCTAGGTATAAAAGTCGAGTCACCAAATAATTACAATATGTACCGAATTTATTTTTAATCTATGATGTTATTTACATCTAATTACTACAATTTGTCGAAACTAATTTACTCGGATCTTGTTATTT
>Ga0228711_1000083_pt1 | contig 72096 bp, 42 predicted proteins | sample MedpolnodulmetaG_2_FD_177996 | JGI IMG/M metagenome (GOLD analysis project Ga0228711, IMG submission 177996) | Root nodule microbial communities from Medicago polymorpha collected in Santa Monica, California, United States - brown nodules | ecosystem: Host-associated > Plants > Roots > Nodule...
CCGAATTTAAACAAAAAAATAAAAAAAAAAAAAAACACAAAAAAAAAAAACTTGATATATGTGAAAACCTCACATTTAAATTGAAAGAAAAGAGAAAAAAGATGTCGATGAGTTATTCTAGGTCAAAAAATACCAAAAACTGCTCATCCTCAATGGACAAAAAAGAAAGAAAGTTTAGAGAGAAGTTAGAGTTTCTCTCATTAGAAAACTAGGGTCGGCTATACGAAGTATATGCTTCTTTAAGCAATCATATATTATTTTTATAATTTAAAAATCATACCATGAAAATAATTTAATCTTTCGATAAGGACAAAAAATGAAAAAGCGAACTCCCTCAATACTGCAATTGCAGTTCGCACCAATTATTCACTCGTTAACTTTTTCCCCCTCGCTCAAAATTAAAGTAACAAATCCTAGAAAGCGTTTCAATCTATTTTTTGAGAGTTCTTGCTGCAGCGTTCAAATCCATCGAATAAGTCACTACTACTTATCGAGGTATTTCCTTTACATTCTCAATTTCATTTTTCTAATTTATTTCTGTCCCATCACTCCTACTCTCATAGGTTTGTTGTTTATTAGTTTCGTTTACCAGTTTTTGTTACACTCATGTACGGCTGAAAATGAGTTCCTCTCAACTCGATAAGAATCAGATCGGCTTCAAACTTTTTTTCCCCTCACTTTACACTTTAGATTTAAGTATTGTTAAAATAGACACTTTATAGTATAAAATGAATAATATTAACGTTAATTAACAAATCAAAATTAGATATTGTTGGTACATCGTAACAAATCATGAGTTGATTAAAATAACAACCCTTGATTTTATCACTTTACTCACTTGGATTCAAATCCTGTTAAAACATGACACCCATTTAATTGAAATTATAATGTTAAAGAAGTATTGGATGTTAACAGACTTGTGATGGTGTAGTCAGTAGTGTGTGTGTCGAGCTGGCTCATGATCCAAATGAGTGGAATTATGTATAGTTCTAGTTCAACTTGTTTGGTTCATCAACCAAGTTTGTTCATGAACCAAGTTCAGCGAGTTAATCATTGAAGGAGTCTCGAACTATTTTCGAGTTGGTTGGGTTCATTGTCAACCCTACTGTCATACTATATCACTTGCTTTTTGAACAATTTGCTTTGGCTTGAAATATTGCTTTATAATTCCTTTTTATGCTTAACATACAGAAAATGAGGCGTGCGTATGATTCTTCCAAGAAAACCAGGATTCAAGAAAAGATGAAAAAAATAAGTCAATGTGAGACTGAAAATGAAGAAAGTGAAGAAAATGAAGACAGGCTAAGTGACTTACCCGAGTGTGTTATCCTTCACATTTTATCATTTTTGAACTCCAAACATGCTGTTCAAACCTGTGTTTTGTCCACAAGATGGAAGCATCTTTGGAAACGTATTCCCACCCTTATATTGCATTCCTCAAACTTTTCAACTGTCAAGAAATTTGCCATATTCGTGTCTAACATTTTGACTCTTCGTGATAGCTCGACTTCACTGCATGCTCTCAATCTTGATCGTCGTGGTGATATTGAACCTCAACTCCTTAAAAAGATTTTAAATTATATTTGTTGCTCCCATAATACCCACCTCCACGAATTAGGAATCTCTCTCTGTCGTGGAAGTGATCTCATTCTGAACTGCGTTTCTTCATGCCACGCTCTTACATCTCTTAAGCTTTCACTTTCCCCTAGTAGTAGTCGTCGTTATTTTACTTCTGAAGAAAGATTATTTCCAAAATCTTTGAATTTGCCTTTGTTGACCAACTTAGATTTAACAAATTTAGTCTTTTGTGGTGGTGAAAGCGGTTGTGCGGATCCCTTTTTGGCCTTTCCGAAGTTGAATAGTTTGGTCATTCGTTGTTGTAAGATAAAGTATGCTCAAATCCTCAACATATCAAGTGAGACACTTGTCAATTTAGCTATACATTATCCTTTGGAAAAAGAGAAGTTATCTTACCATGATACTTCATCCAAATTTGCCAAAATAGAGCTATCTACTCCAAGTCTTTGTACATTTACTTTTATTGGTAGTCTTATTCAAAAAATATGCGGGAGCGGACTTTCCTCTGTTAAACAAGTAAATATTGATGATTCACATCAGTTTTATGCTTCAGCGGGGAATGGTTTGATTCTACTCAGCTGGCTGCTAGACTTTGCGAATGTAGAATCATTTAGAGTCACTTCAACTACTCTTCAGGTCAATTGTCATGTTTTCCGGTTTTATTTTTACTTTCTTCTTAAGATGCTTTTTTATGGTTTTAATGTTTTGTTAAAGTTCAATTGACTTGTGTAAAACTGATTTTAATTCACTCTCATTGCTTAGATTCTCTCCATAGTTCCTGATTTATTGAAGGTTAAGCTCCATTCTTTATGTAACTTGAAGTCATTGGTAATAGAATTGATACCACTTCATGATGGATCTTCATCCCGCTCAATCGTAGATGCCTTGTTAAAGAAAGATGCTGCCATGTCACGTAAAGAAGTTGCTAAGTTAAGAAAGACATTTAAAGCTCGTTTGGAACCACCTGCCATACCTAATGGAATAGTGGACTTCTTGCGACAAAACTCACCGTCTGCGGAAGTTAACATCTTTACAGATTACCCGGATTGTTTTAATCTTAAGCAGGTAGTTATTTAAAATCCATAAGGGAGCCGAGTGTGGTAACTCTTTTGAGAATCTCAGCTTAGATAGTTTCAAATGAAACAACCATAACAGGAGTTTGTGATTGTTTGTTACTAAGCAGGTTGTAGAATCTATAAAGGGCGCTAAGATCATCAGCTATCGTTGCAAACTTGCCGTGTCTGCCTCCTCCTCTGCCCCACCTGCTTCTGCTGCTGAATATGCTCCTCATACTGCTCCTGCTTCTGCCTCCGTGCCTGCTTCTGCCGCTGTGCCTACATCTGCTGCACCTTCCAAACTTCATCTCTATTGCGCTGAAAAGGTAACACTCATCACATTCATTTTGATGGATCCCCTTGAGTTTCTGTTTCTCAGTTTTTGGGTGCCATTTGTTGTTTTAATGTGGACTTTTTCCATTTTTGTTATATTCCAAAATGAGATAGCATAATAGATAATTGTAGGAACCCTTTCTGCAATTTACTCAAGTAGAAGTTGTTCAAGAATGACGACAGTGGTATCTATAATGAAATTAGTTTTGAATTTTTCATATTCAGTTATTGTTCATTTGTTTTTTTATACCTATTGTAAACTTTTTACATATGATTGATTTTTCAATGATGATTATACTTTTTTGAAAACTCGATATCCGGCCCAAGGACGGACTGATTTTGCGAAGCTTTGTAAAAACTAGCCTTGCAGTGATAATTGACAGTGTTACTTTTTCTGCCTTTAGGATGATAAATCATCAACTGAAGATAAGAAGGAAGCGCCAATGTAACACTGACTCTCCAGTTCTAAATAATGGGCAGTGAAGAGTTCTCATATTTCATACAAATTATGACGCCTTCTCCGTGAACCTTTCTTTTAAGACATCAGATAAGTGACTGAAAAATATCAGTTTGGCTGACTTTACTGAAACATGTTGTTTGATTTGACAAGCATTTGGTCAATCACATGAACTCTTCATTTGAGGTCCATGAGTTCATCTAACTGGTAGTCTCCATTTTAAAGCCAAATTGTATATCTTGGATACTAAATTGCAGTATACAAAAAACCTATACACTGCATATTGTATTATGTGTGATATGTTCTTGTCTTTTGTTGTTCGGAGCCCTCACGTAGCAGTTAGTTGCTACTAGACCTTGTTTATCGATGACTTTTGGTGTTGTGCTATGATCTTGTACGGAAGAGTACATTGCGTTTATTCTCATTTTGTTGATACAACTTTGCTTATAATTGTGTTTATTTGCCTGTCATCTGTTGTTGTGGTTCTAGGAATGACAATGATGGTTTAGCGGCAGTATTGGTGTCGGCAAATATTACCCACGGGGCTTTTTTCGACTGCCCTGTCGTCGTTGATAGTTTGTTGCTGATTCAGTGCTATGCATGATGATGCACCAAACATTTCTAAACATTTTGTAGAGGAGGCTTCAAGAGAAGAAGTTGATGGTAGAGTCTGACTCATAAGTGGCCCTTAGTTGGGTTAAGAGGAGTGAGGATTGTCCATGGTCAATGCGGTTCTTCAGTGATGAACTGCATAATTGCTTGGCAGCACTGTATCAGGTAGAGTTTGTGCATGGGAACAGAGAAATGAACTCATTTGCGGATGCTTTAGCAAAAAGTGGTGTGAATATGGAGGGGCGGAGGATTTGGCAGCCTGAGGATTGAAGTGTGTGAGGCTTGCTAGTTTGCAATTCAAAATTTATTTTGCAGAAATAGAGAAATCTATTTGTATAGCTGTCAGTTTGCTGCTGTCCTGACTGATTCGGATGCTGTTGTGGTGGGGCGTGTTTAGCTGATAGGTGGGATTGTGTTGCTGGTGTTGGTCTTTTTGTGGCTAGTCGGTGTGATATGGTGTGGTTGTATGCGCAGTGGTATTTTGTTTGTCTCATAAAAGAAGATATTTGTCAGGTGATACTGGGTGTTAGTTATTGTTGAAATCGTAGGAGGCTAGGGGCCAGTTTGAATGCAAAGTGCAGCGTTTCAAGTTAATTGATTGTTGAAATTGGTGTTGGATAGAATATTAATTGATTGTTTAGTGGTTTTGTTGGTAACTTGGTAGGCTAGGGATATGTCCTAGGTTTAGGTGAGTCTGTTGGAAGGAATATGGGAGTAGCAGAGTCTAATATTTTGGTATTTGGTGTGTTCCTTCTGTGTTTTTTTTGGCAGTCTGGTGTGTCTTTTTTATACCTAGTATTTGGATGTTTAGTGGTTTTGTTGTAAGGTACTTGTATTTGCTTTTGTCCGGGCATCTAGAACATGATAGTATAGGGATCTGGATCCTCTCCACACACACGCTCTGTACAACCTTTCATAGATGGTGGGTAGCGCCCGCGTTGATGCTGTGCAATAGGATGGATGTAGCACGTGTGGCATGTTTAGTTATACGTGGTGGTTTAACTGAATGTGATGATGATTGACTTTCTATTTAGAAATTGTTTCTATTGGCAAAACTGATTTTAAGTTGAAACTTTTGTATGCAGTTTATGTGAACTTTTGATTTTGGGTTGACAAAACCTGATTTGGAGAGAATTGATTATGCAAAACTGATTATGACTTCAAGTAAGTTGAAGATAAAATGATTTTGTCAAGATACATTCATGTCAAAATAAGTTGAATAATAAATTTAAGTGTTGAAATTAACTCTAGAATCAAAAGCTACAATTCCTATTTAAGTGTTGAAATTAACTCTAGAATCAAAAGCTACAATTCCTATCATCAAGTAGAATCTATTTTGGTGGCAAAATTATAAAATCAATTTTATTCAAAAGCAAACAAATATGTCAATTTTTTTTATACCTTTAGAATCAAAAGTGAAACCAAATATACAATCAAACTTTATTAGAATGTGATCTGATGTGATAGGAATCTTCTGCCAATTTCTACGATTATTGCATACTTAAAATTAATTTTAATAGTTAATGGACACTATTCAAATGGATGAACAATATTAATTAATTTTTTTTTTAAAATTATCTAAATATAAATCATGTGACATATTACAAAACTTATTTGTAATCAAAATCAATTTTATAAAAATAATCCTAATATGATAATTCTCATCGAGAATGTAGGATTTTCATATAATTTGGATTAGTGTTGGTTTAGCCATCCAAATTTTGATGGGAGGATTCCACCTAGGCGTAACTATAGTTCTTTTCTGTTCTTAAAACCTCTTGTCCTACAATAGTTTTTTTTGGCTTAATTGCAGTTTTGGCCCCCAAGACAAAAAAAACAAAAAAAACGTGGCACCTCACTTAGGGTGCCACGTCAGCGTAGACCGAGTCAATATTGGTCTTGGGCTGCATTTTTTTTTTATGCAAGTCATTCTTATCCAATTTCAAAATAAAAGTGTCATTTCGGAACTCTTGTTTAGTCAGTTTTGCATTTCCCTTGCTTTTATTGAGTTATTCTTTTGAAATATGTCTGCTGCCTAATTAAGTGATACGTTGGAAAATACAGTTGATTAAGGTTGCTAGTTGCTCTTTCAAACATACATGATAGTCAAGATTATCCTATGAAGCACGGACACTCCTTGGATTAGGCGTATCCCGGTGTCGGACACGTGTCGTATCCGACACGACATCGACACTTGTAATTACACTGAATTATGTGATTTTTTTTCAAATTATTAGCTGTGTCGGTGTGTCAGTGTCCGTGTCGTGTCCGTGTCCGTGCTTCATACTCAATAAGCTTTTTCAAAATTTAAGAGGTAGATGAATTTCTGTGTAGATATCTGGTTGCTTCAATAGTTAGTTGTATTTTAATTATTGGGTTGTTTGTGATAAGGTAAATTGGACCTCATGGAAAATATTTAAGGACTACTAGAGGACCATGTTGAAAAGATTGAAGGACTACTAAGTACTTACATGGTATTAATAACCAAACATCAGGGTAATGTTGATTGCTAATATATGATTTGAGAAACCAGAGAGTGCTCATTTGAACACAGTAAATATCACCCGAGAAACATATTGCATGTAAATGTAAAACAAAAATCATGCAAATGTGTTTCATGCATGCTTAGTCATAAAGAGAAGGAAAATGGTAAAAACATAAAATCTTTTTTCTGGTAGTTGAGGGCCAAGCCTATTAATAATTATTATATGGTTTTGTGTCTGGTGGTTGAAAGTTGAAACTGATGAAGGAGACTATGATAGGCTGGAAAGGTTTTGGAGTGTGAAGATACAAAAAAAAATCAGAATCTGTATCTGATGATATGTTTTTCCTGATAATGCTTATGAATATTACCTATAAAGATTTAATTGTATCAAATCAGTAACTGACCTATGAGTGTTCATTATTTTCAAGGGTGCATATTTGAGTTAAAATATTGAATGCAATGAGTTAGTTTAGGTTCACTTTATGTGTATTGTTGCTTTCATCCCAGGAAAGGTTTTCTTGTTCTCTCAATATTCTCTAACCATGCAATTTGAAGGATTCTGTAACTTCTGTGTATCAAAGTCAGCAATCAAACTTTCAAGTTTGACTTAATAGTCGCATGCCCATGTCTTGTCTTCATGGAAATAAGCGAAGAGTCTCATAGAAGCTGACATCTGCAGAGACAATGTAATACCGGAGATTTGAGGTATAACATTGATAACCTTTCTGGAGACGAGAGTAGCTGAGAAAAAGACACCTGGGGGATTTACTTAATTTTAACACAATTCCTATCATATTAAATTAAAAAAATAATATTAGAAACAATTTGACCTTGATATGCAACCAAAACAATTTCTGAGGGAATGTCCTCCTCCTTCTCCTTACTCGGCTACTCATCTGTGTGAGAACCACAGTGGTTGAAGAAGACTTTACATAGCTTTCATCGTTTTTGCCATTCAGCCGCACACACAATGTTCTACCAGCCCCTTGCCGCCGTTGAACCACTTCACAAGACCAGGTTCTTGTCTGCATTGTTTTTGTTCATTTTTCAGTGTTCCTCCTCTGTACCACCTCACACGATCAGCCCCATTCCACTCTCATGTAATCATTCCAGTTTTTATGCTGTTTTGTGGATTGAAGTTTAATGTTGGAGTAGTGGGTCGAGTCATTCCAGCAACATCAATGGTGGGAAGAGATATTTTTTATTTTGTTTAAATATACTTTAGTTTCTTTTGTTTTTCATGCTGAAATTGGTGTCATTGTTTTTCATGCTAGAGTTAGTTATTCATGGTTTATTTCCTTTGATCTTAATACTCTTCTAATTTCTCTTGGGGTATGAGCACTATTAAAAAGCTCCCTCTTAGTCGATTCCTCAACTAAGAGGATAGAGAGTAATGTTCAAACTTTTCAATATTGATTCAAATATGATTAAATTGCATTTTTATCAATTGCAGTAACCTTATTAGTACAATAGGTTTTTAACAATCATCTTTAGTAAAGGATGATACAATGCACTTGGAGTAACCTTATGCTGTCAATATATTAAACACACTTCAATTTATCATTTCAATTAATTAAGTGGGAGAAATCATGCCATATTCTTATCTTATTATATTAATTTTTAAATGCTGTCAATCCCTATCATGATACAAACAAGCTTGAGATAATTTTTTTTTCTTCTTCTTTTGTTGACATATTCCTTTTACAGGTTGTGGGAAATAATTGAAGTGAATCGCGAGGGTGTTAATAGAATGCTGACGCAGTCAAGAAAAGAATGAACCTAGAATCAAGACAAAGTAACATTACAGAGTGATTGACAAAACCCCGAAATTATATTGGATCGTAACCAGTAGTGTCTTATACCACCAACTTGTATCAAACTAGTCTTGTTCTATGTAATCATCTATTGTCATTAATGGTCAACTGGTCGTATTAACACGTGACTTGTACTTATTATGCAATTTGGATAATATATGCTAAAGATCGTCTTGCAATCTATTATGTAATCTGTTTTACATTTAAGTATTATTGTCATAATTCAAAATCTGCAAAGGTGATTTAAAGCTAGTAAAGTTGACTTAAACAGTCACTAACTAGAAACTGGTAAACCAGTAAATCAGAAAACTAGTACATTAACTTAAAGTAGTTAATGTAGACTTCCATAAACCGGAGCTAATTTCTCAGTAAGAGGGTAAGCAAAGTTCTTTCCGTGTTCTGTAGTGAACCCTGATATACCAGAAGCATTCTCACTTTTTCTGTTGGTTGTTGCTGATCCTCCTCATCATTACCAAGCTTAGAAGCTTCATGAATTTCAGGAGGGAGAGTTTTATCAATGGTTGCTAATGAGATTTCAGTTTCTTTTGTGTAACTTTTGTGTTTTGATTGTTTCTCCAGTCCATTGATTCTTCATAACCAGGTTGTTTTTCAATTGTGGTTGTGATGTTTCCAATGTCAACAAACTGATCATGGCTTCCTGCAGAAAGAAGATATTCAGTGTCAAGTGGTGTAATGTCTTTTATTTAATCAGTTTCTATGAGCTGGCACATGAAATTATTATAATCTCAATGGCAGATAAATTGTTTGGGTCACTGAAGCAAGATTACATTTCACATTTGATTGAATCTCAATGCAGATAAAAATGAATGAGTCTATTGTCTTGTATCAATTCCACATTGTATTAACAAAACATTTATTATTCGTAAGTAAATTTCCTAGGCAAATATCATTGACATATCAAAGTTAATAATTTTTCTATTTTTGATACATACCGAAGTTTGATAGTTAAATTGTAATAGTCTGTAGCAAAAAACTTCCTCCAAAATAATTGGCCTTGCATTGCTATGCCTTCTCCTCCACACCAAATGTTTTGGCTGGGTTAGTGGCTATGTTTCGATTAATTTCAGTGGTTGAGTAAACACATTCAACTAGTGAATGAAAATCTGATATGTAAAAAAAATTCAGTGTCTTTAGAATAAAATGAACATAATAACAAAAATGCATACAATGGCAACTCTAAGGGTAAGTTCACTGTTACACTAACATTAGGAAGCTTGGTAAAGAAATTAAAGGTCAAGACTTCAAATGTACCTATTTTTTATTCAGTGCAAAGCTGCAGAAGATATGTTCAGCGTTGCAGCTAGAAACTCCCAAGTAAGAGCATCTTCAATGGGGGTTTCTTACTTAACAAGGACCACTTTCGGTTAAGGATCCTCCATTGAAGAAGGAAAAAAAAGAAAAGTCTTTATTAAGTAACATGCAACTATATAAAGACTCTCTCTCTTAAGCAACTAACGGGTTCCACATTTAAAAGAAGTAATCAAATATGTATAAGTTGGTCCCACTTTCAAAAGAAGTAATATTTTATGAGCTAATTTATAATTGAGTAAATTACACTCCCCTCCCCTCAAAGATGTTTGAATTACACACTCCTCCCCTCTTGTGTTAAAATATACACTTCCCTCTTCTGAAAAGAAAAATTTATACTCCCCTCTCCTATAAGATGCTTGAATTACAACCCTCTCCCTTAATAATTAAATGTGCACTCCACTTTAATCTATTTTAACTTAAATAAATATGATTATGATATATACTAATTTTGAACCACCATTTGAGAAAAATAAATTCATTTCTTTATAATTTAAATGTCAATGATAATTAAATTTATATATTTTTCTATTAATTTTATATTTTATAGTATAAAATTAAATTGTAAATAACCATACTTTATTGTCTTTATTAATTTTTCACATATTTTAATTTTATTTTGGGTTGTTTCATATTTTATATTAGGGTTTAAAGCTATATGTTATTGAAATTGCCAATAAATAATAGCGAAAAATATGTATTCAAATTTTGATTACATTAAAATAGATTTGTAACGTTTTTTTTTCCCAAAGTATGTTAGATTATTTATTTTTCTAGATTATTAGAAATAAAAAAATATATTGAGGGATTAAAGTGTAGATTTTAACATAAGAGGGAAGGGGAATGTAATTCAAGTTTCTCTTAGGGGAGGGGAGTGAAATATTTTATAATATATTTTGAATAAGAGGGGAGGGGAGTGTATATTTTAACATAAGAGGGGGAGGGGAGCGTAATTCAAGCATCTTTGAGGGGAGGGGAGTGTAATTTACTCTTTATAATTTAATAAAAGAAAATGCTAACTTTCACTAAAAAAAATGCTAACTTGTGTCCTGGGCATAAGTTTAGAAACTAAACATAGAAACATTTTCTTGAAAATTGTGCATTCAATATATTAAAAATTTAAAATTTTATCTTTACAATACAAAAGTTATCTTTTAATTCCAGCTTCATAACTTGTGCCCTTAAGGCAGAAGTTAGCATGGCCATTGTTTAGAATTATGGATGTCAATGGGACATGGTGGGGGTAGGGAGTACTTCTTCGCTCAAATTGTCCACCCATTATGTTCCCTTTCTCTATTACGGGGCGTTTGTTCTCCTCGTCTCCATCTACGCAGTCCCTATGGAGCCCCATCAATGTGAAAAATAACTAAATCTCTATTATTTTTAATCAATTAGTTGATAAAAAATAAATTTAAACCATAGAACAAGTATGATTCTCATAAAATAAGTATTTATGGGGCTTTGCAAGAAAGAAACTATTATTTTATGAGAATTAAAACATCTCATTCTATTTTTTAGAGACTAAAATCAAAATTTGATATATTTATAGGAACGGAAAACTTATTTAACCCTTAAAAAACTCTCAAACTTTCTAATTTATTCACGAGTTCTCGCCTAGTATTATTTGTATATACTACTAGAATATTGATTCGAAATTATGCTATTGGAATTTGGAACACTAATTCAAGTGGTATGTTATGCTAGTGATGAGTAGTGAATATTTTCTAGTTTTAGGAATTATGTCGTTGTTGTTCGATGATTAAAAAATCTTGATTTTTTATTATTTTTAGAATTATTTATGTATTGGTGACTTGTCTTAGGACCAATTTAATCTTGTTTTGATATTGTTCAGTTTTTCTGGACTCGTACTTCATCAAATTTTATAGGCTTTTGGATCAACTTCATACCTAAAAGAAGATTGCTTTTATGATCTTAAAAACATCATTTTTACAAAAGTAAATTACCTTACCGTCCCCAGCGGTAGTTAACTACCGTTCTGCAAACCGCCGACAGTTAACTGTCGCTGGCACTCAGCGGTAGTTAACTACCGTTGAGTTCTGCGTTTTAACAAGTGCAGAAGCATCACTTTTTCATTTTCCAAAACATAAACACTACAGACACAACTTCCAAATTTCTCCAAACTTCTACTTCATGAATTTGCGCCCAATTTTTTCAATTAATTCACAAGTAAGTTCTTTCCTTCCTACTTACATGCAATGTAGTTTATTTAGGGTGTTAGTTTTTATAATTTTGAGCAAAATATTAGTTTTAGGTAGTTTTAGGTTAGGTTAGAAAATTGAAAATTATGCATGATTTAGATGCTTTGATCGATTGTTTATGCTGGAATTGATGTTTAGAGTAAGTGTAGGTACAATGTAGTCGAATTTGATGTTGAATTAACACTAATTGTGCTAGTATTTTGAAATGCACTTAAGGTGTTTGATGAAATGCCTAAGTGAGATAATCTTGTTTTTTTTGTGTAATTTTTTTGCAAATTGGTTAAATTTATAATGTATATAAATTATAATGATTATAAGTTTGGATTTTTGCTTTTTTTTTTTGGCAAGTTTGAAGAATGACATAATGTGGTATGTGGTATGTTACATAAATGTCTAAGTTGTTGAATGATTCTAAGTGTGGTTTTGTATGAATGCCTAAGTTTAATATGTTACATGTTACTTGCTTGGATTTTTATGCTATGTTCAATGCCTTAAAAGTATATAGCTTTTAGGAAATGGCTAAATACATTGTCCACATATATATGTTATTTTTATTTTGTTTTTGTACAGATATGGCTGGGGAGGAGGATGAGCAGCAACAACTTATTAGAGAGGACAGGATGTGCAAGGGTAAACAGGCGAGTATCGCTAGCGCTCGGAGGGAGAGGGTGGATCAAAACCCGTATGTCCCAAAGACTCAGAGGCGTAGGGACGCGAGGGCAGGTGTAGAGAGCTCACAGTCACAGATGGATTACTCCTCCCAGGTGGTTGATTCGACACCAGCGCATGATTATGTCGGGTATGCAGATGAGGGTTTTGTTGGATATGATCGGATGGAGGAGGAGAGAATGTTTTATCAGCCGCAGGACGAGGCAGAGGATGAGGAGGTGCCAGAGGATGTTGTGGCGGATTATCTTGACGCAAATAATGTAGCTCCTGAGGGTGAGTCTAAGCCTCAGACTCGGCGACGACCTCGTCGTCGTGTTCCGTTGATACTGCCATACCCTGTTAGAGAGCCTCCCTTTCCTGGAGGTCCTGAGACCATGGCATTGTTGTCCGATTACGCGAGACACGTGGCGAACCCTCTTTGGGTGAACCATCATAATGTAAGTGTTTAAATTCTGTAAATTCTTTAGCGTAAGTGTTTAAATTATTTAAATTCTTTAGCGTAAATGTTTAAATTTTTTTAAGAATGTAGCTCAAGTGTTTAATATATTTAAATTCTTTAGCGTAAGTGTTTAAATTATTTAAATTCTTTAGCTTAAGTGTTTAATATATTTAAATTCTTTAACGTAACAGCCGCCGATTAGCCCAACGGTTGTTAACTGCCGCTCGGGGCATTTAGGTATTTTACTTGTGTCAATATGAACTTAAATTTACTCAATACGACTATTAACTATACACCTATCCACAAACCATAAAAAATATAAATGTAAACCCTTCTAAATCAGATTCATTCACCTTTCTTAATTTATACGTCACTTTAACAATTTCTTTTTCTTTTTGACAAAACTTTAACAATTTCATATAAATTAAGAAATGTAATTATTGTTCGACGGAACACCATGATCGAAGTTCGAACTCCGATACATCCACTTGTAAGTGTGAGTTTATATGTCTTTGCCATTTCGTATCTACAAAAAAATGTTCTTATTGTTGTATAGAGAAGAGAAAATACGAGTCACTTTACAAAAATATATTTCATTAATGGTATAAGAAAGATAAATTAATGGATTGAAAAAAGATAAAGTAATAAAGAATAAGGGCATAATTAGACAAAAAAATCATTAATGTTTCAGTGATTATGTGAAATGACATATAATTTAGGATAAACATATTTTGCTAAAACGACATCTAATTTGGGATATGGGGAGTATAACTTTTCGACAAAATCATGTTATTGACTATGAATGAATATCGAAAATAGTTAAAATTCATACTTCCTCTAGTCACATTTCTAAGAAAAATTTACTTTTTAGGTGCATTGAATATCAAATATGTTTGGTATATATTATAGACCAAATACATTAGGTATTCATTGAACCTAAAAAATAATTTTTTGCTTATAAATGTGACCGGAGCAAGTATTTTTTTATGATATGTGGAAGTAGAAGTATAATTGTAAGAGTGTGGTGTAAATTTTTGTACAATCAATAATGATACGAGATATATTTAATTATACCAGTGTCAAGACGGACATTAATGTTGTAAAATACTTGTCGCAGTCAACCACTACATATATTTCAATATACAACTTTGATCATTAATATATTTAAGGGTTAAATATGTTTTTAGTCTCTATAAATATATCAAATTTTCGTTTTAGTCCCTCTAAAATTTTCTTTAGACTTTTAGTCCCTATAAAATTTTCAATCACTACTTTTGGTCCCTATTTTTATGTAAATTTGTGTATGTTTTTTTAATGAAATGTGTAGAATATTGTAAAAAAAATTAGATTTTTTTTAACAAAACACATATTAAATATGAATTTTTAACCGTAAAAAATATAAAAATTCATATTAAATTCATGTTTTGTTAAAAACTTCTAATTTTTTTTGGCAGAAATTCTTATAATATTATGAATTTTTCTACAAAATTTTATTCAAAAATATGATTTCTACATATGAGTTTACTTTAAAAGTGGGACCAAAAGTGAAGATGAAAACATTTATAGGAACTAAAAGTTAAAGGAAAATTATAGAGGGACTAAAACGAAAAGTAGACATTTTTATAGAGACCAAAAATATATTTAACTCTATATTAATTTAATTATATCATTGTCAAGACGCACACATAACGTGTCTATTTTTCCGCTTTTGTTGGCAGATGACTATAAAACGGTAAAAATTAATTAAGCAATGGGTAAAATTGGAAGAATGAATATTACACCAAAAGACATTTGTTTCAAAATTACGGAGGTCCAGAAGGTTGCAAAAGAGGGAAAACATAGGGGGCTGAAAAGTGGTTTTTATTAATAGGGGACCAAAATCGCAACTCGTGCAATGTTAGGGGACCAAAAGTGCGTTTAGGCTAATAATTTTTCACAAAATATAAAACGTGACAAATAATCTTGGTTCATTTAGTAAAAAATATTTGATTTATAAAATGATTTTTAATTTGTTATTTTAAGAAATATGTATTAACTTGAAGAGTTTGGCCTTGTTATAAAAAGACAAATTTTAAATCAAAGAGATCCTTGATTTGAGCTCCACTAGTACCCATTAAAAAGAAGTAAATGTAAATATATTTGCAAGTAGTCTTTGTGTCTAAATGTATTCCCAATCTTAGAGTCGAACTGACACACCATCATATCACCTTAATATTAGTACTAATAAAATAAAACCAATGTACCAAAACTCTTCCCTATATGAATAACATTATTACATTATATTTATGAAAAATATTTGGTTTAAACGCACTTTTGGTCCCTTATGTTTGCCTCCGTTGCAGTTTTGGCCTCCTAACAAAAAAATGAAATTTTGACTCCTTTTTGCCATATTTAGGAAAATATGCTCTTTTGACCCCTTATCTTTACAAAAATGTTGCAATTATGACCCTTTTTTTGGGACACGTGACAACTTCTCAGCATAGTTGAAAAAATTAAAGGGTCAAAATTGCATTGTTTTTGTTAGGAGATAAAATTGATACGGAGGCAAAAATAGGGAGTCAAAAATACGTTTTAAGTCAAAATGTTTTTTAAAGTGTTGGCTCCAATGATCCATTGAATTGAACCAAAAGGAAAGAAAAAAAAAGAAAGGAATGTACCAAAACTCTTCCATATGTAAAATAACATTATATATTATATATAAAAAACAGTTTTCTAGAAAATGTTGACTCTAGTATAATCCATTGAAAATCACATCTAAAAAAAAAGTATAATCCATTGAATTGACCATTGAGTCCAAAGAAAGAGAAAAAAGAAACGGATATATACATTATACTATTATATATACATAACCTTTTTAAACAATGTTGACTGCAACAATCCATTGAATATTGAACCTAGAGAAAACACAATGTTGACTACACTTGTATTCCTTATGGTTTTACCGATTGCTGCAGCCTTCCAGTTCAGCTCACCGAACCAGCCCTTATCAACTCAACAAGAAGAAGGTATTCCTAATTCCATGACTGAATTTCATTTTTCTATTTTTTCTAAACTATTATCCTGATGGGGGACTTCAAAATACTTTTGAGGCATTTCTTTTTCCCAACTGTTTCCCTTTGCAATTGAATACATTTTTTTAGGGTCATCTCAACCAATATTGAAGCCTAAAGCAAACTATAAAATGTGACATTTTTAAAAATTTATTGGCCTAGTGGTTGAAACGACCCTGCAACTTTGCTTTGCCTTGAATGACCATTGTATAGTTACTCAATTTCTCCTTGTTCCATTACATTGCAGAAAATGTAATAATGGAGAATATGAAGATAGGCTGAGCGACTTACCCGATAGTGTTATCCTACATATTTTGTCATTCTTAAACACCAAAGATGTAGTTCGAACTTGCGTTTTGTCTAGAAGATGGAAAGATATATGGAAACATATTCCTACTCTTATATTCAATTCCTCAAGATTTGACACTGTTAGGCAATTTGAAATATTCATGTCTAAAATCATGACTCTTCGTGATAACACAACTGCACTGCACTCTCTTGATTTTGATCATATGGGCAAAATGGAGCATCAACTCCTCCAAAAGATTTTAAGTTATGTTTATTCCCATAATACCAAACTCCAACAATTAAGAATTTTTGTTCATAATGATAATGGTCTCATTATGCAATGTGTTTCTTCATGTCAGTATCTTACATCTCTGAAACTTTCGATTTACCCTAGAATAAGTTTTTGTTCTCACACAATATTTCCTAAATCCTTGAATTTACCAGCATTAGAAATGTTGGATATAAGTAATTTCACCTTTTACGGTGGCGAAAACGGCGTTGCTGAGCCCTTCTCAGCCTTTACCAAATTGAAGAGTTTGATCATTCGTGGTTGTAAGGTAATGGACACACAAATGATCAACATATCAAGTGAGACACTTGTCAATTTTGCTATGCATTATAGTTCATCTAAAATTGCCAAAATTGAACTGTCCACTCCAAGCCTTTGTACGTTTACTTTTTACGGGATTCCATGTCAGAAAATATATGGAAGCTATCTTTCTTCTGTTAAAGAAGTCAATATTTATGCACACATGGACAGATATTTGGAGAATCTTCCTATGGTTCTATTCAACTGGCTGCAAGACCTTTCAGGTGTAAAATCATTGAAAGTCTCTTCAATTACTCTTCAGGTATACCTTGGCATGATTTGAGACTTTAATTTTACATAAATCTTTATTTTATTTCTAATTTATTTTCTTAAATCAATTGACTTTCATAACTGATACTAATTCACCCTAATTCCTTATTGCTTAGATTCTCTCCTTAGTTCCTGATTTATTGGAGGTTAAGCTCCCTTCTTTATGTAACAACTTGAAGTCGGTGGAAATAAAGATGCAACCACTTAGCTTCGCTTTATCTTGCATGCTAAAAGAAACCATGTTAAAGAAAGCTGCTGAGAAGTCACCCGAAGAAGCTGCTGATTTACGAAAAACATTCAGAGCTGGTTTGGAACCACCTTCAATACCTGATGGAATTGTGGACTTTCTACTTCAAAACTCATCGACGGCCAAAGTTAACATCATATAACAACTTATTAGTGCATGATGAAGAGTTTATCCAACCTAGCTAGCGTGTTATTCTTTATAGTTAACCATGGCATGGTTTATCTTTATAATTTAGGCACTCTTGTTTTAGTTAAATTTTGAGTTCCTTCATTTTAGTTGAATGATGTTGAGATATGTCTACTGCCTTGTGTCTATTTGAAAAACATGTTATTAGATTGAGGTTGTTATGAACTCGTTCAAACATGCATGGAAATCAATAAATTTCTTTTGAATAAATGCGAGTTTGTGGGCAAATATCTAGATGCTTGTATTTTATTTATTTATTGGATTGTATGTGATAAGGTAGTATTGATAGCTAATTTTAATAGGTTGTAGTCTTTTGAATGCATGTTTTAAATTTAATGTCGAGTGCACTAAATTAGTGTAGATCCTCTTCATGTATGCTGGTCGATTTTATCTCAGGATAGCTTTTCATTTATGTTCACTAACTATTCTTTGCTACTTGGATTTTTTGTTGGGGATCATGCGAAAGGGTTGCATTGATGGCTATGAAATTATTATTAATCTCAAAGGAAGATAAATTGTTAGGGCCCTTGAAGCAGGATTAGATTTCACATTTTATATTACCTTCACAAAATTGATTGAATCTCAATGCAAATAAAAGCGAATGAGTCTACTGTCTTGTATTATTTTCACTGAATTTATTTTTAACAAAACTATACCATTCATACTTAAATTTCTAAGGTAAATATCATTGACAAATCAAGTTATTAATTTTTGGCTAAAATATGCAAATGATCCTTGCATATATATGGTTTGGTTGGGTTTTGATCCCTGCATTTTTTTTTTGAAATATTCAATTTTTTTTGTTTTTTTTTATTAAAAGTCATTGTCCTCATTTCATTGTTGATATGGCACAATTGGTTCCATGTGTCATTTGATGACTGTACATAATTTATATATAATATATGTGGCATTACATAAATTTTAATAACATTTTATAAATCAATTAATAAAACTTAAAAGGATTTTCGAAAGGACAAACTTACATATGTGCAGTTTTTCTTGTTCCTCTCCAAAAAAAAATAGTTTTTAGTTTTTATTTATTTTAAAAAGTGCACACAAAATTGTTTTTTAAAAATAAAAACTACCCCAAAAAATTGTTCCTCATACGTAAATAATGTGTTTTCAGTTTCTCTTTTCTCGTATCTTATTTTAACGGTAACAAAAAAAATAAATCTTATTTAACTGCGTAATAATATTTTATTACTCTGGTACCTAAGATACTGCAAGTCTACTTCCTTACTCTTGATAATCTTCCTCCAAAACCAAATCAGTTGGCCATGCGTTCCATCGGTTGAATAAACGCATTGGCAAAACAAAAAGAATTGATATCAAAGGAACTTCTCTTAAATTTTCTGAATGATATTGGCCACAATGTAGCAGACATCTGTTGAAATTCAGTCATTTGACTAATACATATAACATAATGACAAAAAAAAAAATGCACACATTGGCAACCCTAAGAGCAAGTTTACCACGTTAGGAAACTTTGTACAGAAATTAAAGTTCAAAACTTCAATATACCTTCTTTTTATTTAGTGCAATGCCGCACAAGATGCATGCAGCTAGAAACTCATAGGTAAATTGGGTTTAAACTTATAATGCATATCCTTTTAAAGTCATTGTAAATATGGAGATCCATATTAATATGAATTTTTTTATTGTTTTTTGTTAAAGTTCCGTATTATATTAAAATTATTCATAGGGGTAAGAATAGATCAAAAGGATCGACATCATCGTACGGTTTAGCCTACATCAATCTCATGCCAATTTATTTTTTTCTTTCTAAATAGAGGTTGTTAACGGTAGTGGTTTAGTGATGAGATGATAATGATGAGAGGTTTTGATGTTGAATTTATGTTTTTTTTTCTGGGTTGTTTTCTATGAAGGTTAGCTTGAATATGATGAAGAAGTGAGAGGTAGAAGATGAAAAAAGGAGAACAAATTAGTTGTTTGTGGTTAACTATAAGATAGAAGAGGCTTGCACGATCCAACCGTCCTCATTTTAAATAAAAGATCAAAATGTTTAAATTAAAAAAATTAATAAGGTCTATGGTGGACCACCTACTGATAAGCTGTAGTTTATGATGTTTTTAGCTTCCAATTTCAATAAAAATTAGTGTGTTTTAATCCTGTTAACGTTTTAGAGCTATTTTACTTCAAAGTATTAGTTTTGTTTCAGAATAAAAATAATGAAGAACAATGCATTTGGATCAAGAGCAAAGATAAGGGGCAAGAAAGAGAAGAAAATCAAGGAAAAAGCCATTTTTGATCAGCGCAGTCGTGTTCAACTTTGCACTGGTCGTGCTCCTTTAAGATTTGTGCAGGGCAGTGTCTTAACAACACGCACGACCGTGCGCCCCACAAGCATGGTCGTGCACCCTTCCTGCAGTTGGAATGATGGAATCCTATTCAACCTAAGTCTAGATTCTATTTTATTAAAATTAATTTTTTAATCTAATCTCATCATTGTTTAATCTAAGAACAAAAATCAAACGAACGACCAAAAGGTGAATTTTTATATTGTTATTTTATCATATCTCAAATATCAAATGAAGGATCAAAAGGTGAAGTTTGATATTGGATCAAATGAGATTAGACAAGATAAACAAAACATGAGAATAGTTTTGTGAGTCTTGGGATAATAAGGATGCATTTAAAAGAGACTCAATGATAATCAACCATGGGGATATACTTGATTATTATTGAGATACATTTATGTATTCTGAAATAAATCATAAAATACCAAAGAAAATATTGTCCTTAGAATTGAATTTAGCATATAGAAATAGATACAAAATGGAATTTAACATTCTAATGAAAACAACAATCCCATGATGCTTTTTAAATCTGAATTTTCAACCAAACAAACATTACTCTCAAAAACTTTTTTCTTTTCTGCTAATCAAAATTAAAAATTAGATTGGTAATTACTTCAATTCCTTGTGTATCAATATTTTTACTACTCGATAGAACCATGCACTTGCAGACTCGTATCACCTACAATGTTGATCCACGTTAGATGTTTGGAGTTAAAATTAACGAAGTGGAACCAATTTAAGTGACAGAGACATTTTTGAGAGACCATGACATTTTAGAAATTATGAGTCCAAAATGAAAACAAAAAATTAGTTAGAGAACCAAATGAGTGAGGAACCTTTCCTTTTCCTTCACTTCACTCAATTGAGTTTATCAAATAAGATTTTATTGGGCTAAAAAGATAAAAGCCCATTATTACACCCCAAACCTTAGTCTAATGATGTATAAATACCACAAAAAATTTGAGAAATGGTTGTTGTTGCCGCAGACAGTGATATCATTTTGTTTTTCTTTGTTATGTTTCTTCTTCATCTCTCTTAATCCTTCCATATGCCTCATTCACATCTCAATAAAATGGAATTTGATAAGAAGATTTTCCAGTGACTATTCCCTTCTCGTTTTCTCTGGATAGCAAAAGTTTTTCTTGTTTCGTTTTCACAGTAGCACCAAATATTCCCTCGAACCCTAGAAATGATGGAACATATTTCCATCCATTTTGACTGAGTCCTTGTCGTTTCAAATTTCAATCCACCGCAAAATCACCACTGAACAACAAGGTATTTCTAGTTCACATTTTTTATTATAATTCAAAGCTCTCTTTACAATTATTCATATGTTTTTGTTTCGTAGTATTACACTATATAACTCAATTTTTTTTTCTTTCCATTGCTTCACAAAGGAAATAAGTAATATGTCTGATATTCCCAAAGAGAGAATGATTCTTTGAAGTATGAAAAGAAGAAGGATCTATGAGGTTAAAAAGGATAAAAAGGCTGAAAATGGAGAAATTGAAGACAGGCTAAGTAACTTACCTGATGGCGTTCTCCTTCACATTTTGTCATTTTTGGACGCCAAATATGCCGTTCAAACTTGTGTTTTGTCCACAAGGTGGAAGTATCTTTGGAAATCTATTCCAACTCTTATTTTGCAGTCTGAAAGATTTTATACTGTTAAGCAATTTGCTAAATTTGCGTCTAAGATGTTAACTCTTCGTCTTCGTAAAAAGTCAGCTGCATTGGATGCCCTTCATCTTGACTGTAGAGGTGGTATTGAACCTCGAATCCTTAAAAGGATTTTTAATTATGTTTCCTCACATAATACCCACCTCCAGAAGTTAGAAATCTCTGGCTATGGTGAAACTAGTCTCATTATGAGATGTATTTCTTCATGTCAGGCTCTTACATCGCTTAAACTTGGTTGTATTAAATTTCCTAGACCATTCTTTCCAAAATCTTTGAATTTACCAGCATTGACCAGCTTAAATTTAAAAGCATTTATCTTTTGTGGTGGTGATGACAATTGTGCTGAGCCCTTTTCCGCCTTTACCAAGTTGAATAGTTTGGTCATTGATACATGTGCGGTTAGGGATGCAAAAATCCTCAGGGTATCAAGTGAGACACTATTAAATTTAGCTATGCATGACAATTCATATAGCTTTGACAAAATTCAGTTATTTACTCCGAGTCTTTCCACCTTTACTCATACCGGTCATCTTGATCAGAGAATATGTGGGAGTGGTCTTTCTTCTGTTACACAAGTAAATATTGCTGCAGAAATGCATTCTCAATGGGAGCAGCCTGCTATGCTTCTGCTCAGTTGGCTGCAAGATCTTGCCAATGTAAAATCATTGACAGTTTCTTCAACTACTCTTCAGGTACTTTGTCATGTTTTCAGGTTTTTAACTGAATTGCCTAAATGATCCTAATTCATCCTCATTCTTGTTGCTTAGATTCTGTCCTTAATTCCTGATTTATTAGAGGTTAAGCTCCCTTCTTTGTGCAACTTAAAGTCTATGGAAATAAAATTGGAACCACTTGCAGTCAAATCGCGTTTATTTTTTGAATTGCAAAATGTCATGTTAAAGAAAATTGCTGCTAAGTCAATGAAACAACTCAGAGAACGTTTGGAACCACCTCCCATACCAGATGGAATAGTAGCATTCTTGCTTCAAAACTCACCGTCCGCAAAAGTTGACATCACAAGAGTTCCCTAATACTTTTAAGATTAAGCAGGTAATTATTAAAAAAGTCATTGTTATTGTAATTTTTTTTTTTAAATTATAAGGTCTTGTTGAAGAGTTTATCCAATCTAACATACAATATTCTTTATACTTGGTCATGCATTTGCTATGTGATTTGCTTTATAGTTCTCATATTGGAAGTCACGTTTATGTGTTTTGTTATGCTTGCAAATCGCGATAATCCAGTTTTAAAATAAAAGCATAACTTTGGCGCTTTCATTATAGTTAATTTCGAGTTTCCTTTCTTTTAGTGGAGTGGTACTTTGAAAATATTTCTACTGCCTAAAGTCTACTTGGAAAACATTTTTATAGATTTGGATTGATAAATGCTTCTTCATAAGTGGTTGATGAATTTTTTGTGAAAATATATATGGTGGTACTTAGTACTTGGTTGTTTATATGATACGGTAAATCGGACCATAACCTGTTATCTTTGGAAAAGTAATTGGAGTTTCGCCTTCAAATACAAAGCAATACAACTCATGTCACAGTGTTAACATACTTTCACATTAAATATTGATCATGTGCTCTTGATAGCGAATTACTTTTTTTTACAAAATGTTTGATAGTCAAATGCAACCGTTAGTTTTTTGAATCTTTCATGTTTTGTTTTTGTTTGTTTGCTTTTTTTTATACCTCTTATTAACTTCTTTTTTTTATTTCATATGAATGATTTCACAGTGACAATTGATAATTTTATGTTTTCGGTATTTAGGATGATAGATCATCAAATGAAGATAAGGTGGAGAATTGCCAACCTAACGTAGCAACTGCTTGAAGAGAAGCTCATGTTAAGGTTCAAGAATGAGCATGTTTCTTACAATGCGTTTGAATCTATGAAGTTCAACAATGAAGAGACTCAGTGTTACAAAACAAATGTGGTGGAAGACTTATTGGGTTGGAAGAAGACTGTGGTGAATTGTATTATTCCTAGAAATCTCATGTCTGAAGATGAAGAGATTGTGCTTGAGTTGGAAGCATCTAAACTAACAACCATCTTCTGTGTAACTTTAAGTCATTGGATGTAAATCAAATACAAAATTCTGCAAAGTTACCAAAAACATTTAAAGCAGGTTTTCAATTACCCTCGATTACAGGTTTGTGGATTTTCAACGATTTATTAGTACTCTTTGAAGAGTCGTCTATATAAAAGTTGATCATGGAAATAAAAATGAGAAGAACTATTACTTTTTTGAAGCAACATAAACTTAACTTCAAATCCGTAAAGAAAACCATGATTTAATGGCTTTTGTGCGGACACTGTGATTGTGGTTGTTGCGATGCGTATTGTGGTCGTTGTAGATTGAATTTATCTTTTTTATTAGCATAAAATATTATAATTTATTACATATCTTTTTTTGATTTCATATCTGATACCTCACATATATTCTATTTCCTCTCTAAAATCTCATTTATCTCATTATTGACTCTCGAATCTATTGAAAATAATGGTTGTATTAGCAAGTGAGTTGTATCAACTTCAACTGACTTGTACTTATTATACCAGGATAATATATAAATAAATATACATATGAAAGAGCATTTTTCAATCTATTATGTGAATTGAAAAATCTGCAAAGGTGATTCAAACCTAGTAAAGCTGGCTTAAACCGGTAAACCACTAAATCAGTTAATGTAGACTTCCATTCCCAAATTTATTTGCAGTCAAAACTTTGCTTCCACTCCCACATTGCATCATCTTTATCACATTTGTTCAATTACTAGCAATATAGATCCACAACACTACCAACTTGTTCTTCAACATAATTTTTATTCTTTGATAACTCTTCTTTAATTCTTGCACCTGTATAAACACAACATTTTGCAACAACATCCTTAACCTTGTCTTTTCCTATTTGAAACCAATTTCCATGCTCTTTTTTTAATGACTCTTCTTTCTTTTTATGTAATACTTCTAAAATCACCTCAGAAAGTGACTTGTCTTTTCTCTATCATTATTGATCTTGAAAGCCATTCTTTGTTTCCATTCCATCATAATTGTAAGATAAGCCATGGTCTTTTTCTCATCATTACCTGATTGTTTTTCAACGTGTTTGTGATGGTGTTGAAAGTTTTTTCAGTTGGTTCTGCGGATTTTCTGTGGATAGTGTTTCCACGTCAACAATAGATATGGACATGTTTTTGGTTCTGTTGTAGGTTTAGGGTCATCATGCACATTCATCATCTCAAGTTGTGTAATGTCGGTCATCATGCACATTCATCATCTCAAGTTGTGTAATGTCTTTTCTTTAATCACTTTCTATGAGCCAACACATATGAAAGTGTTAATCTAAATGGCAATTATAAATTGTTAGGGTCACTGAAGCAATTAATTTTTTCATTCTATCTTAACTCCAAAAAATAATTGATTGAATCTCAATGCAAATAAAAATGAATGAGCCTATTGTCTTGTACACTCTGTCCAAAACTATAAGTCGTTTTAGGAAGAAAAAAAATTGTCTCAAATTATAAGTCATTTTACAGTACCAATGAAACATTAATGTTGTTTTTTATATTATACCATTAACTATTTATTACTCTCTCTTCTTTTAATTGTTTAATTTATCGTTCTCATATCATTTATAAGGATAATTTTGTAAAACAACTTATAATTTCTCTTTCCCATGGAAAATTAATTATATTTTTTAAAACATGTGAAATTTCGCTTTATAGTTATTCATTTGTTTCTTGTTCCATAGTATTTCATAATATAATTCAATTTTGTTGTTTCTTTTCAATGTTTCACAAAGGAAATAGGGAATATGTATAATTTTTTTGATGAGAGCATGATTCGAGAAAAGATGAAGAGAGTAAGGCTACCTGAGGTGGAAAATGAAGAAATTGAAGACATGCCGAATGACTTACCTGAAAGTGTTCTCCTTCACATTTTGTCATTTTTTGACGTCAAATATGCTACTCAACTTGTGTTTTGTCCACGAGAGGGAAGTGTCTTTGGAAACTTATTCAAACTCTTATTTTGCATTCTTCAGGATTTTCCACTGTTACAAAATTTGCCAAATTCGTGTCAAATATTTTGACTCTTCGTGATACCTCAATTGCACTAAACACCGTTGATCTTGACTGTCATGGTGATATTGAGCCTCGACTCCTTAAAAATATTTTAAATTATGTTTGCTCACATTATACCCACCTCCATGAGTTAGAATCTCTATCCAAGGTGAAACTTCTCTCGTTCTGAGATGCGTTTCTTCATGTCAGGCTCTTACATCTCTTAAAATTTCAGTTAGCAATAAAGGTGATATTGGTCGTTATTCTGGAACATTGTTTCCAAACTCTTTGAATTTGCTAGCATTGACCAGCTTAAACCTAAAAGAATCTACCTTTTCTTTTGTGGTGGTGAAAACAATTATGTGGAGCCCTTTTACGCCTTTACCAAGTTAAATAGTTTGGTCATTGATAATTATAAAGTTAGGGATGCACAAATCCCCCAAATATCAGTGAGACACTTGCAAATTTAGCTATGCGTAAAATTCACCTAACATCAACAAAGTTGAGTTATTTACTACGAGTCTTTGCACTTTTAGTTATACCCTATTCAGACAATATATGTGAGTGATTTTTCTTTTGTTAAACAAGTAAATATTGCTATAAAAATGTATCATTATCGGGAGCGACATGCTACGGTTCTTCTTAGTTGGGTGCTTGATCTTGCCAATGTAAAATCCTTGACAGTTTGTTCAATTACTCTTCAGGTACTAAATTTGTATGTTTTTCAGGTTTTTTTTTCTTTTACTTTGTACTTAAGATTCTTTATTTTTGTTAAATTTAATTGCCTAGCATAAATTATCCTAATTCCCCCTCATTCCTCATTCCTTAGATTATCTCATTAGTTCCTAATATATTAGCAATTAAGCTCCCTTGACTACGGAAATAAAATTGAAACTACTTAAAGACTATAAGGGATTATTCAGCGTAGTCAAAGAAGACATTTAATGGAAAGAAGCTGCCCAGTTACGATAAGTAGGTTTGAAACCACCTCCATACTAGATGGAATAACTGTCTTTTTGCTTCAAATCTCGCCGTCCGCAAAAGTTGACATCACAACAAAAGACCTGAATGCTTTTAAACTTAAGCAGGTAGTTATTAGAAAAGGAATTGTTTTTGTAATTAGTTAAAAAATAAATAAATTATATGGTCTTATTGAAGAATTTATCCAATCTAACATAGATTATTGATTATACTTGGTTGTTTGTGATAAGGTAAATCAGACCATACTTCGTTGTTTCATCCTACATAATGGATATAGCATTTCAAACCATTTCACGTTCAAACCTTTGCAGTTCCTAGTGCAATTTTCATCCTATATAAGATAAACAAATAATTCAAACTATTCATATGCTACTTTAAAATAAATAAATAAATAAATAAATAATATTAAAAATAAAAAAATTATCCCGTTCATGGAACTGGAACACACACTTGGATAAAAGCATTTCAAACCATTCCACATTCCAACATTTATTCAATAAAGTAGAGGAATAAGAACACATTTTTTTTTATCACTCTCTCTAACACTCACTCTTTTATTGGATGAAACTCATGAGTCTCATCAGTTTATGTGAGACTTATTAACAAAGTATAGACCTCATATTATTTTCACTCAATAAAAAAGTGAATGTTAGAGAAAAGTGATTGTTAGAGAAAATATTAAAAAACGAATGTCACTGGTGTTGAAGATCCAATTAGGCAATCGAAAACAAACGAGATCGAGAAGCAACCAAGGCTATGGTGTTTTTTCTTCTTGTCCTTTTTGTTTATGAATGTTTCTCTTTAAGCCACCCCAATATCTCTAAGGCCCCCTAAATACATATTGGATGTATGTTTGATAAACAAAAACGTATATCCAGTAGATAACTACCACATGTATATTTAGGAGACCTTAGATATATTGGGGGGCTAAAGATAAACACCCTTTGTTTATAGGTGTGTTGGGTTTTATTCCCTCTTCGTTTGTTATCTGGGGGTTCTTGAGTAGTTATGGTACTCTAGCCACCCATGTACTGCTGATGCCATTTTCTAATTAATATTTTATTTTGCAATAAAAAAATGGCAAACAAAGCTACGAATTTAAGCCTTGATTTTATTGTCCCAAAATTGGGCTAAAAATTCAATTTAACTATAAATATACAATATGACATTTTTTTTTAATGAAATTAAACCAGTCTTCCAAAGTTGGCACCTGGGAGCACTACTACATAAATGGGTTTTAATATCAAGTGAAAATGACTTGTATGTGCATACCTTCTCACATCGGATAATTATTTCTATTCATGTGCAGAAACTAAGAAAATAAAATAAAAATCAACACAATTTGATTGGATCTATGTTTCTATGTGTGAATCGATTAATAAACGAAAAAGAAATCGGTATCGGTTACTTTGAGGTCATCGATGGAGAGAAGACCATTGTGAATCCATCGTACTCTTTATCCATCTTCTTCGATCGGAAATCGCAATCAAAAAAAGGGGGTTTAGGGTTTCTACAGATTTTGATTTGGTTTGATTGTCAACAGTCTATTACAAAAGATTGAGTGACGATGGAGTGAGATTGAGTGAGGTTTGAAATTAGGGTTTGTGAGAGGAGAGGGAAAAGGGAAGTTTTATTTAGAAGAGAGGAAAAGCGAAAGAGAGAATGGAACGCGTAATATGTGAATTACAACATAAGTTTTACCTTCAGGCATTAAGACTTTGATGTGAAAAGTGAGTTAGAAAAGTTGATCAAAATTTCAAAAATGCCACCATGTTTATACTTCTCTACAGGTATTATTTCCACGATGTGAAAACCCTTCAGTAGAGTTCACTGTAATTTCAAAATTGCCACCATGTTACATTTCACCTCAGGTATTTGATCCTCTAATGTGAAGACCCTATTGTGAAATGTATATTTTCTTGTAGTGGAGAATCGAACATGAGACTCTTGAAAGGAGCACACTTCAATGTCTCAAGTCAAGACCACCGGACCAGCTCAAGTGTTTGTCCGTTAGTCAATATATCTTGCTTGACTCAAGTGTGGACAGTATCTTACTTGACTCAAGTGTGGACAGTAAGACATATTTGAGGACAAAAATTACTAAAAAAAGACACATTTAGATAAATTTTTATAACTTTAAGACATTAAAATACAAATGTGACAACGCCTCACACATATCAAAATAGTTGTTTGACCATTTTTTTTCACAACCAAATTTATATTTTTAATAACATATATATACAAAGAGAGTTTCTATGCTAAATTTGAAAATTCAACATGTTCCAGTTTATTTTGCATTTAAATTATGAGGTAAATGATATTTTAAAACAAAACTATTTTCTATCATTTAAAAAATCGCAGGTAATTAAATTTTATTTACCAAATGTGTCAGTAAAATAAAATTTTACATTTTCTTTTAATTTTTTACTGCTCATAATAGTAAATGTTGAATACGTTTTACGATAAAATGTGAAAAGCTAGTATAGTACTTATAAACAATCCATAGGCAGGGGATTGTCTCTTGTGACTTTTTTCTCATGTGTGATCATGACCATCAATTAAATAGGTGAGATAATATGTTTCAGGGTTAATAGTACTTTACCCCCCTGTAACATAGGTCATTTTCGGTTTTACACCCTGTAAAATATTTTTTTTGATTTACCCCCTGTAAAATATTTTTGTTTTCATTTACCCCCTAATAGGTCATTCAAAAATCAATTTTTTATTTTTTTCTTCAGAAATTCTGGTTTTTGAATGACTTATTAGGGGGGTAAATCAAAACAAAAATATTTTACATGGTGTAAAACCGAAAATGAAATATATTACAGGGGGTAAAACACCATTAACCCTATGTTTTAATATTAAAAAATGAGAGAGATTGAAATTAATGGTGAGATTTAATGACTGTAGAAAACGAGATAGTTTTTCACATGAGAGGATCCTCTCCCCAATCCATAGAGGGAAATGCTAACAAAGTACTCCCTCCGTTTTAAAATGAATGTCGCTTTAGCTATTTGCACACAGATTAAGGAAGAGAATGAAATAATCATTCGACATAAAACTTTTACTAAATTGCCCTTACTTTATAAGAAAAAGACAAATTTAAGTTGCATTGAAAATCGTGTGAGAGAAAAGTTTGAGTATTTATTGAGGGTAAAGTTGGAAGAAAAAAATTAAAGTTGTATTGAAAATGTAAAGTGACATTCATTTTAAAACAATTTTTTTTTGCTAAAGTGAAACTCATTTTGAAACGGAGGGAGTAATAGTTTTTGCATAGAAACTTGTGTAATTATTATTTTTACACGTGTTTGATTATTATTATTCTGATTCATACTTAACAATACATTATAGGTTTTAATTAGGATTAAAATCTCGTTGCAGAATTACCCTTATTGCAGAATATAATTCCATTTCTTTTGTTCAATTTCAATGTTTAACAAAGTGGAAACGATGGACATGTAAGATTTTCTCAAAAAGATGAAGAAAGCAAAGCACTGTGAAAACGAGAATGAAGATAGGTTGAGTGATTTACCCGATTCTGTTCTCCTTCACATTCTGTCATTATTTAATACTAAACATGCCGTTCAAACTTGCATTTTGTCCACAAGATGGAAGTATCTTTGGAAACGTATTCCCAGTACCCTTACATTGCATTCTTCGGGATTTTCCACTATGAAGAGTTTTTCCACATTTGTGTCTAAGATTTGACTCTTAGTGATTGCTCAACTTCTCTGCATGCTCTTGATCTTGACTATAATGCATGTAATGGTAATATCGTCCCGTCTCAACTCCTCAAAATGATTTTGAAGTATGTTTCTTCTCATAATTCCCACCTCCAAGAATTAGGAATCTCTGTTAGGGGTGATAGTACTCTCATTCTCCAATGTGTTTCTTCATGTCAGGCTCTTACATCTCTTAAGCTTTCGATTTACCATAAAGGTCGTTATTGTTTTGAGAAAACATTATTTCCGAAATCTTTGAAATTGCCAGCATTAACTAGCTTGGATTTAACAAATTTTGCCTTTTGCGGTGATGAAAGCGGTCGTGTTGAGCCCTTTTTGGCCTTGAAAATGTTGAATAGTTTGGTCATTCGTAATTGTGAGGTAAGGGATGCACATTTCTTTGTCATCAAGTGAAACCCTTGTTGATTTATATATCTATAATAGATCATGTAAAATAGCTAATGGTGCCACAATTGAGCTATGTGCACCAAGTCTTTTAATTATATCGGTGATAATGATCAGCGAATATGTGGGAGAGGTTGTCCTTCTATTGCTATAGGTACTCTTCGGGTATGTTCTCATGTCTTCACACTTTTATTTCACTTTCTTCTTAAGATTCTTTATATTATTTCTAAATTCTGTTTAAAATCAATTGAATTGCATAACTGGTCTTATTCACCCTCATTCCTCATTGTGTAGATTTTCTCATCACTTCCTCATTTATTAAAGGATAAGTGTCCTTCTTTGTGTAACTTAAAGTGGGTTTAAAATCACCTTCCATATTTGACGGGATTGTGGATTTCTTGCATCAAAAGCAGCCGTCTCAAAATAGTTGTAATCAACAGCAATTTATTGAATGCTCTTTTGAAGAGTCTATTTAACCTAATGTATGTTATTCGTTAAATTTGATCCTGGATTCTCAATATAGTTTATTTGTTTTTTATTTAGTTAAAATGTTGTAACCTTGATGAGAAGAACTATCGGTTAGAAGTTTGAATCAAGTTAAACTTCAAATCAGTAAAGAAAACCATGTTTTAATGCAGTGGCAGAAATGTTGAATAGTGGGGGCAATGTATATATAAATTTGTAACATAGTCATCTTAAATAATTTAGAAACCCTATTCTAATTTTTAGCAGGTCATCTTAAACAATTTAAACGCCGATATACAATACTAATTTAGAGATCGATACCGATTTAGAATAGTCCTTTATATCTCTAAGTTTATGATATGTTTTCACTAAAATATTTGAAATTTATCAAAACTATGAACACATCTTCAAATGATTTTTTATTATTCATTGTATAGACCAAATTGATTAGCGAAAAAAATATTTAAAGATTAAATTAACTAACTAAAAACGCATTTAAAAATTAAAATGACTAATAAAAAACAAAGTTTGTTTTTGTAATTTATTAGAAAGATTGAAAACCCATTTTGATTCGAAACCTCGTAAGTTTTTTCATGAATATATAATTACATTATTATCATAAATTAATTATTAACGAAAATGACACCAACATGAAAGAAGATGTTGAGATATGCAGAACTAGACGTTTTTGTTTAATAGGTTCCATAACATCTGTATGGAAGGTTGATAAAACTTCTTTTTTTTTTTTTTTTTATGTAATTGGACATGGTATATATTAGTCTATGTTAGTGTATATATGCATGAAATTAGGATGCTATGGAAAACTTTGTGGGGGCACAAGCCCACAGAGTGTTATATGTGGCTCCGCCTCTGTTTTAATGGCTTTTGTGGGCATATTGGGAGTTAAGGCTGCATGTTATTTTGGCTTGTTAGTCATTCTGACCCTGTTTTAAAATAAAAGTGTAATTTCAACACATTTGATCTAGTTACTTTTCAGCTTCCATTGTTTTGGTTGAGTGATAATTTTAAATATGCTTATTTCCTAGAGCACGTTTGGACACGTATTATATTGAGGTTGGTTATAGTTCTTTCAATAATATCATAGGCTGATGAGTTTTGGGCAAATATACATATACTTGTATTTAGTTAATGGGTTGCCTGTGGCAATATAAATTAAACCATGATGAAAATATTTAATGACTAATAGCATGATGCACAAATGATCCATCATCAGGTTAGTTGTGATTGCTAAAATATGATTTGAAAAATCACATGTAGTGCTCATTTGAGGACAATAAATACCACTCATGAGAAAAATATTGTATTTAGACGTAAAACAAAATCATGGATACTTTGTCAATGTATTAAAAAGAGAGAAAATCCTAAAAACATAAAATCTTCATTGTTTGGTATTTGTGGGCCAAACCTATTAAACATTATATTATTTGTGTTTGGTGATTGGAATTGATGAAGGAGATTAAGATAGGTTGTAGTTGAAGAAAAAGGTTTTGGAGTGTGAAGATAAAAAAAAAATGCAGTGACATGTTTTCCTGTTAATGAATGTTAAGATTACCCGTAAAAGGTTTACTTTTTCAAAATGACATAAGACTATTGAATGCCCATCCAATAGAGGATTAACTTCTCAAAATATATTTTATTGTCCTGATGGGCATCCAATCAGGAAAAATATTCATAAGACTAAGTAAAATGCATTGAGTTGGTTTAGATTAACTTCAAATGTATGTTGTTATCTTATAAGGTTTTTATTTTGTTCTCGGAATATTCTCTAACCATGAAATTATGGATCTTTATTAAGAACTTTTCTTGTTGTAAAAATCAGGAATACATTAACTCTATAAATAAGGGAAATGCTAACCGGTGCCCCCGGCCACTGGTTAAGGATACTAAAAAAGGAAATTATATAGTAATTATTGCATTGAAAACTGTGTAATTAATCCATGTGTAATTAATCCATAAATAAGTCAACAAAGTTTCCTTTTATGGTAATAAATTCCTTTTTTTGTATGCTTAACCAGTGCCCGGGGGCACCGGTTAGCATGACCCTATAAATAATAATCAACATATATCTATAAGCATCAATAAAATAGAGGTAAAGAGAGACATCAAGTAAACTTATATGTGCTTAATATTGCTGTATGAAATTGGCCACCGACAGTTCTATCAACATCATCCACCAACAATTATTACGAATCCTACACAATGGTAAACCGAAATATATAACCTGAGGCGTGACGAAGTCACTGTCCTTAAGGATTTATCCGCCTCATAAGCGCATATCCTCCCAGGATACAACAAGTTCTTCCCTGATATGAATCACATCAGAGGTGACAGAACAGCTTGAATCTATCTCAAAGATAGCACGAGATGTAACCCAGAAAGTCAATATTTTTTGAGAGGAGAGAAAACTATTTTTTTGTTTATGGTTTTGGGAGAGGAATGTTTCTCTTGCTACTGAATCAAAAGCTCGTTAAGAAAAAGCTTCACCCCTATTTGTTTCCGTAAAAAGACTTTTTCCAAGCAAGTAAAAAGAATGCTTTGTCATGCAAAAATAAAGCCTTAATAATAGCTATTCAATTGTGCACGTTGGAAAGAAAATATAACTGCCTTTGACTCAGTAAACAAGTAAATGTGCTTAAATAATAATAGTTAATTACATTAACTTTTGAAATAAAATAAAACCCAAAAATTACAACAATTTTCTAGTGTTAGAGGATGAGATATGAGAAAGGGGTCATTGAGATGACATACACATGCAACCATTTGATGGCAGAGGAAAACTTAATCTCTTTGATTCTTCACTTGAGGAAGACATTATTTCTACACGATTCTAACAAAATTCTTGCATTCCTTGCTTCATCCCTTGCACAATCCTCTAGTTCCACACTCTCTTCTACTCTTTCTAATATCTCAGTACAGCGATGAAGATACTTGGGTGGTGAACTCCACCATTTTTTTTTAATCTTTTTAATCTCTTGTAAAATTAGAATGTTTCTTTCATTATTAATTTACTTGCATGTAACCAATTTTTTTTTTTTACTTGCACAAGCCTTAGAGATGGATGATGTTACACTAGCTAATTTCATGTCTGATGTTGTAGTGGTGATCTCAATAACTTAATATAATCTTGGATTCCTTTTATTAAACAAATTGTTCATGGATCCATCATCCAAACTTATTGCAAACGCCAAAATTCAAGGTTAATGATTTTTTATTTTATTTTTGGTTACATTTGTTGGTCTATGGAGGGAGAAGTGGAGGGTTAGAGAGAAGATTTATAGATGATTTCGGGAAGTTTCTAATTACATCAAAAGAAACATAATTTGAGTAGTAATAATGAGATAATAATAAATAGAAGTATATGTCAATCTACTTATATTTTTAAGTGGGATTTTACATATACATTTTACAATCATTGTCTCAAGGAATGTAAAGTATCTTATTCACACTTGACACATTAACAGTGACATTTATATTAATAGCTAAATGAGATATTAAAAAAAAACTATTTTCCATCATTTAAAAAATTATGGTAACTAAGTTTTATTTACCAAATGTGTCGTCAAACTAAAATTTAACATTTAGAAAAAAATTCTTACTCATAATAGTAAAAGTTGTTTTTAATATCATAATAGTAAATGTTGAATATGTTTTATGATAAAATGTGAAACGTTAGTACAATAATTATAACCAATAAAATTATTATCTTTTCTTCCTAAAATACTAAAATTGACAAATAATTCTTTGGTTCATTTAATCAAAGAAATAAATAAAAATTCTTTGATTCATAAATGAAAATGTTGACTCATAAAATTCTTTGGTTCATTTAATCTATATTATACAAAAAAATATACACAGAAAATAGGCTTAAAATACTTTTTTTTTTGAAAGAATAGGCTTAAAATACTTAAAAATAGGACAAATTGACGACAAAAAATGGAAATTAGGGCTTGACAACAAAATAATGGAAATTGGGCTTATCTCATCGTATATAATAGTAGATGGATATATTTGATTTTTCTCAAATCAAGGTTTTCCAACGACATCGATTCTGGCGCTCTCTCTGGTATTGTATTTCATTCTCTCACATAATGTGATTTCTCCTTTCATATTGTAATTCTTCATCATCCCTAATCCTCCTTCTACTGTATTCTTCAAGTTTTTTTTTTTTGGTCTTTCAGTTTTCACTCCAGTTTTCAAACAAACAGAACTTACCACGCCCATTCAATCGCGAGGTATTTCTAATTTCATTCCCCCACTGTAGAACTTCTAAGTTACTTCTTGTCCAGTTTGCAAAATAACATAACAATTCCATATTGTTCTTTTTATGTTTGATTAGGTTAGGGACTCACCTGAATGAATAATAAATGTCTAATGAAGACAGGCTGAGTGACTTACCTGATTGTGTTCTTCTTCACATTTTGTCCATGTTGGATTCCAAATCTCGTGTTCGAACTTGCATTTTGTCCAAAAGGTGGAAGCATCTTTGGAAACATATTCCCACTAAAATTTTCAGTCAAGGATATTACTACTGGTTGTCCCATTCTGAGCAGTATTTCCAAAATCTTCGAATTTAAATATATGCAGTATTTTATCCAACTTTGCCAAAATTGAGCTATCTGCTCCAATTCTTTGTACCTTTACTGTATACCAAATATGAGATGGTTGCGGTAAGTTACAACTTGATGAGATTAGTATTTCTAGACTTTTGTGAAATACTCTAGAATTAGTTATTAGTTATATGAATGAGTTGCTGCCATTTTGATTCATTGGTGTGCCCTGATTTTGTAATTAAAGATATTTTATTTTACGCTAATGCTTAATGTTGCAAATATATTTTGGTGGCATACACACCGACGGCGATTTTTAATCACTTGATACAACAAAATGGTCCACCTACTCAAACGTTTGGCAACGATAGAAATGGTTTACTGTCCAAAAGAAACAAAAGATCAAGAATTTGGTCTGCCTAAGCTAGGGTAGGTGGAGAAAAGCTTTGGGATAGACAACCAGGTGTGTTGGCACAAGGAAACAAAATCAAATTGGATAAGTCTCATAGTGGGACAGACTTACTTTGATTCATTTGGTGATTGATTTTAATGGTTTTTTGAGAATTAAAATCTATACAATACTGATTTGTGATCTAGTCGCGAGAAATTCAGTCGCAACTTATAGTAGTGCTCTTTATTTTTAATATATACAAGGCAATGATTATGTGTTAGACTAGCGGTTTCTATTATGTCAAGCGGTTATTTTAGGACAGTTAGGTTCTGTCTTATCTGTGTTGTGTCAGTTTTTTTTATTAATTAATTATTAATTGAGTCAGTTATGTTTTAAGGATAAATAGGAGAAGGGTCAGACATAAGAGGATTATCTGGAAGTTATTGAGTGGTTATTGGGAGAGACCCAACTCTTGAACATTTGGGAAGGGGAGAGGCCAAGCTCTAGAATCTTGGTGTGTCTATGTTATGTTATTTCGTATAATTACTGTACTGTGTGTCTGTAATAGTGAATCATTTACCAGAATTTTTTTTTTTTTTGGTACAACATTTACCAGAATTTCTATCAATAAGTTGTTAGTATTGTGTAATTTGTTTCTGTTCAGAATCGATTTCTATCATTATGTTACTCATCCTGAAATGCCATTTTGGTATTTCTAAACTTTCCTCCATTGACAATGTTTTGTTTCTTGTACTTGTTCCTTGTGTGTCCATGCTTCATTTATTCACATATAAAAAAAAATGGATCAATCATAGTTGAATAGTTTAATCATGCATAGTTCTAAAGTTAGGGATGCACAAATCTTCAGCATATCAAGTGAGACACTTGTCAATTTGTCTATCTATGCATAATAATTCATCTAACTTTGCCGCAAAAATTCGATTTAACTTCAATGAGTCTTTGTACCTTTACTTTTGCCGGGCTTCCTGTTCAGAAAATATTTGGGAGCGGTCTTTCGTTCTGTTGTTAAACAAGTAAATATCAATACATAAATGTTTTCAAGATGAGATAAATTCAACAGGCTGCTAGACCTTGCAAATGTAAAATCATTGACAATCTCTTCAACTAGGTCTTTGAGTACCTTTGCATGTTTTGAGGCTTTAATTTTAATCTCTACTAGAGGTTCTTTTTGTTTTATTTCTAACTTTTGTTTAGAATCAAGTGACTTGCATAACTTATCCTAATTCACTCTCATTCCTCATTCTTTAGATACTCTCCTTAGTTCCTTATTTACTAGAGGTTAAGCTATCTTCTTTGTGTAACTTGAAGTCTACAGAAATAAAACTGGAACTACCTGGTATCCAATGGGATTACCCAACATCTTGATGGAATAGTTGACTTCTTGCGAAAAAATTCATCGTCGGCCAAAGTTAACATCTTAACAGATTATTCAAATTGTTTTAATTTTAAGCAAGTAGTTATTTAAAAATCATAAGGGAGCTGAGTGTGTTAATTTTTTTTTCTTCGAATCTCTGCTTAGCTAATTTAATGAAACGACCATAAGAAGAATTTGTGATTGGTTATTACTAAACAGGTTGAGGAATCTATAACGGGTGCAAATATTATCAATTACCTTTCGCAGTTCTCCGCACTTTGCTTCTACCGCTGCGCCTGCCTCTGCCGCACCTCCCGATCTTCATCTCTGCCACGCTGAAAAGGTATTATTCCTCACATGCATTTTGATGGATCCCCTGAGTTTCTGTCACTAAATTTTTGGGTGCCATTTGTTTTTGTTCTTTTCATGTAGAGATTTCCATTTTCGTGATATTTCAAAATGAGATAGCATATTAGATAATTGTAGGAATCCTCGTTTGCAATTTACTCAAGTTGAAATTATTCAAGAATGACGACAGAGGCGTCGATATTTAAATCAATTTTGAATCTTTGAAATTCAGTGTTTATTCATTTGATTTCTTATACGGTTATACCAGTTGTAAAATTTTTTCATATAATTGATTGATTTTTCAATGATAATTGATAGTGTTACTTTTTCAGCTTATAGGGTGATAAATCATTTAATGAAGATAAGGTTGAGAAGCTCCAACCTAACATCAACTCTACACTTCTTGATAATGGGCAGTGAAGAGTTCTCATATCACATTACGGGTTACAATGCCTTCTTTGCGAACCTTTCTTTTAAGATAAGTGACTGAAAAAATCAGTTTGGCTGACTTACTAAAACATGTTTCATTTGACAGTCATTTAGTCTATCACACGGCCTCTTCATCTCGCTGACAGTCTCCAATTTCTAAGCCAAATTGTAATATACTTATTTAGTTACCAAATCGGAGTATGCATGTATCGTAACTAAATTGTAATGTACAATTCATATACTCTGCTAATTGTATGTGTGATTGTCTCTGTATGAACAACTGTCTTCTGTTTTTGGGAGCTTTCATGAATCATTTCATTGCTAAATGACCTTGAACTAAAGAGTACATTTAATTTTGTTGACATAACTTTGCTTATGATGAATTAAGGAGTCCAAATTGCATCTTTATGAGTTTTTGTTGAAGATTGTATCCGACCTTATTGATGTTATTCTTCATAGTTGATCATGGATTTTCGATATAGTTTATTTGTCAATTGTTTAGTCAAATGACCTGACCTGGATAAGAACTTGAATTATTAAAAACTTGAAGTTTATTAGTCACACAATATAAACATTTGTCTAGTTTTGTTATGTCAAGTTCAAGTGTACATCAAGTAGTAAGTAGCTATTTGTTTGGTAAATGCACAAAATGATTTCAGGTTCAAATTTTATTATTTACAATTGATACTTGATACAATTCTTTCTGTAAGCTCTGGCACAGCTATTGATACAGTAAATAACTACATAATGATTGCATTATTGGATGCTTAAAGCTATAAATCAATTTAAGCATAGCTGATCTTCCCTTCAAAAATAAAAATGAACAAAATTATTAAAAAGTCACAACGGTTATGAAAATCATCTGTTGTTGTAAATCTTTGGGAGAAATGATTCAATTATAAGTGTGTTAATACTAAAAAGGGTGCACTGACCCTCCAACTATAAGATATTCCATGTGATCTAACCCATCTCATATAGGGTAGAAATATGTCAGGTCGACCGACAAGGTTTACGTTTCAGCCTACTTCAGACCAAGGGTGTACAAGACCTTTTTTTAAATAGACAAGTTATTATTTATTTTTTTATAGGCAAATGTTAACCGTTAGGAATTGATTGTTAGTATATTACAAATTCTTCTTTTCTTGGATTCAAATCCGGAACCTTTGACTCCTTTTACCCTTAACTCAAATAACTTGAATCACCCAAACCTTTAAATAGACAAGGTTAATGCTTTTGAGAAAGTCTATTTAACTAAAAATATCAAACTTCAGGTCACAAATTTTAAACCTATCAGACCAGCATGCTTATATAAATAAGAATAATTTACTTTTTTTTTTGACAAGAAGAATAATTTACTTTTATAATTATTCTTATTACGTTAAATTTTGTACTTTGTGTTAAAGATTCTCATTTATTTTTTTACAGATTTTACCCCTTTAATTTCAGCATATTAGCTTATAATACCTTTTGACATATTCAAATGTATCTATGTTATATATGAAGAAAACAACCTTCACTTTTGAGTTGGATTTTTCTTTCCAAAAATACCCTCAATTTTCAATACAAATAACACATGTAACAAATAGATAAGAATAAATTTAAAGCTTAATTGCAGTTTTAGCCTCCTAACTTTTCCAAAGTTGCGATTTTGGCCCCCTAAAAAAAAAACTACAAAACAGCCCCCTAAGTTTTGCAACTGTAGCAGTTTTGGCCCCCCAAGGCAAAAAAAAAAACATGTGGCACCTCACTTAGGGTGCCACGTCAGCATAGACCGAGTCAATATCAGCCTTGGGGGCCAAAACTGCCACAGGTGCAAAACTTAGGGGGTTGTTTTGTAGTTTTTTTTCTTAGGGGGCCAAAATTGCAACTTTGAAAAAGTTAGGGGGCTAAAACTGCAATTAAGCCTAAATTTAAATATTAAAATAAATGTAACAAACACGATATGGATATTTTTTTTTTGTTTTTTTACCTTTATCACTTAAAAAGTGTAACAGACTAGATGAGTATATTTATACTTACTTTTTCATCATTCTAATTATACCCTTAAATAACTTTTTCTATATAAAACTGTTGTTGGTGTCATTAAAAAAAAGAAATTAAATTATATTTTTTTGTTATATTGTATTATTGTCGGTGTCGTTGAAATAGATAATAATGGTTAGTTTGATTTTTTTTAACTTGAAAGCGACAAATATTTATATTTTTTTTAGTTTTAATCGAAATCAAATTTCATAAAAAAAACACCGTTTATGATTTTCAAACGTTAACGAAATAAAAAGAGCAAAAAAACGGGCACATAAATGCCCGTCTTTTCGCTAGTTATTATAAAGAAAGTCTAGGCTTACCTTAGTCTCAATCTTTCCCTAATAAAAAAAAATGTAACTAATTTTCATGTCCAAATTAATATTGTTAATAACATTATATATACAAAACCAATTCTTAAAGGTTTTTTTTCTAAATTACCCTCTAAAAATCGCGGGTAATTTTTTAATGATCACTGAAAATTAGTTACATAAACAAATTTATTTATCTATCCAATTGTGGGCCTCCTTCTTTAAACAATGTTGACTTGGGTCCATTGAAGAAAAAATAAAACGAGGCAATTACTTCCTGAAATTGTAAGTTTCGTCAATTATCCCTCTAAAATTAACAAAACTTCAATTATCCCCTGAAATTGCACAACGTTAGTCAATTTACCCCCTCCGTCAAATTCTTCTGTTAGTAAACATGACGTTTTGCAAATACCCCCCGAAGTTTTGCATTTATGTGCAAAATGCCCCCGAACTTGAAAATTTATATATTTTTTTCTTATCTTTGACTCAAAAGATATTAATGACAAACAATTAACAGTTAACTTAGAATATACGCTACATATGGAGAAATAGAAATAGAAGACGTCACAGAGGAGGAAAAGAAAATAATAAAGAAGATGATGATAGTTGCAATTTGGTGTGTACAATTGAAATGTAAAAATGTGTTTTACATCGAACTTCATTTGAAGTCCCTAATTAATATGTAATAATGTTAAAATTTCATTCAACTGTGAGTGAACCTATCTATATGGTAATTTAGCATACTGTACTATATTGGATAAATGGGGTTCTACCTGTTCTTCATGCTAATTAGAATGGATAACTATCTTAATTCCAAGATAAACAATTCATGCACTTTTGTGTGAATTTATTCATGGTAGCGTAAATTGGCTAACTAAACATTCATGCTGCAGGAACTTATGACTTCAGTTTGACTTGTGGAACAATGAATTGCTCAAGTTTGACATTTATTCAAACGAGCCTAATAAAAAGCACGAGTCTTCCCTTGTTATGAAAGAGTAACGCTCAAATATAGATCATTGGTTTTTAGGAGTATTTATCAAAGAGAAATTAAGTATATAAATTAAAGGATAAGATAAAAATATATAAATTTTCAAGTTCAAGGGGCATTTTGCACATAAGTGCAAAATTTCAAGGGGTATTTGCAAAACGTCATGTTTACTAACAGAAGAATTTGACAGAGGGGGTAAATTGATTAACGTTGTGCAATTTCAGGGGGTTAATTGAAGTTTTGTTAATTTCAGGAGGGTAATTGACGAAACTTACAATTTCAGGGAGGTAATTGCTTATTTACTCAAGTAAAACAGACTTCCGTGTACCAAAAGAAAACATAAAACTAAACAAACCTTAGAAAGTAGAAAACAAGGATTTACCGGTTGCCGCAGCGTTCCAGTTCAGTCAAACAAGATATTTCTCATTCCACGCTGAATTTCTTTTTTTCTAATTTTTCTTCTCTAAACTATCATCCTGCCTGAGACTACAAAATACTTCCTAGGGTTTTCTTTCAAATTGTTTCTCTTTGCAATCGAGCTTCAAAGAACAAATAGATAATGGGAGATATGTTTGAATTTAACGAAGAGGGCATGATTCTAGAAAAGAGGAAGAGAAGAAGGCACTATGAGAATGGAAATAATGAAGTAAACGAAGACAGACTGAGTTACTTACCCGAGGGTGTTCTCCTTCACATTTTATCATTTTTGAATATGGAACACGTGGTTCAAACTTGCGTTTTGTCCACAAGATGGAAGCAACTTTGGAAAAATGTTCATACCCTCGTATTGAAATTTTCTTGCTGCAGATTTTTCACATATAAGCATTTTGCCTTATTTGTGTCTAAGGTTTTGGCTCTTCGTGATAACTCAATTGCACTGCACTCTCTTGATTTTGATCATATTGGCAAGATGGAGCCTTGGCTCCTCCAAAAGATTTTAAGTTACGTTTGTTCCCATGACACCCAACTCCGACAATTAAAAATCACTGTTTCTAATGATAGTGGTCTCATTATGCAATGTGATTTTTCATGTCAGGCTCTTAGATCTCTGCAACTTTCGGTTTACCCTAGAGTTAATTAGTTATTGTTCTAAGACAATATTTCCGAAATCATTGAATTTGCCAGCATTGACCAGCTTGGATCTAAGTAATTTCACCTTCTGCGGTGGTGAAAACGATTGTGTTGAGCCCTTTTCGGTCTTTACCAAGTTGAATAGTTTGGTCATTCGTGGTTGTAAGGTAAGGGATGCACATATCCTCAACATATCAAGTGAGACACTTGTCAATTTTGCTATGTATTATAATTCATCTAAATTTGATAAAATTGAGCTATCCACTCCAAGTCTTTCTACATTTACTTTTCACGGGACTCCCAGCCAGAAAATATGTGGAAGCAATCTTTCTTCTATTAAACAAGTGAAAATTTATGCAAAAATGTATTCAAATTGGGAGAAGCCTCCTATGATTCTATTCAGCTGGCTGCAAGACCTTGCTAGTGTAAAATCATTGAAAGTCTCTTCAATTACTCTTCAGGTACCTTCACATGATTTGAGGCTTTTAATTTTACATTCATCTTAAGATTCTTTATTTTCTTCTAACTTTTTTTCTTAAATCAACTGACTTGCATAATTGATAGTAATTCACCCTCATTTCTTATTGCTTAGATTCTCTCCCTAGTTCCTGATTTGTTGGAGGTTAAGCCCCCTTCTTTCTGTAACTTGAAGTCTACGAAAATAGAACTCGAACCACTTCACTTCAGATTATCCTGCTTAGTAAAAGATACGATGTTAAAGAAAGCTGATGAAAAGTCACCCAAAGAAGCTGACAAGTTAAGAAAAGCATTTGAAGCGGGTTTGGAACCACCTTCTATTCCTGATGGAATAGTGGACTTCTTGCTTCGTAACACACCGTCGACCAAAGTTGACATCACAACTAGTCAGTCTGATCTAATTTTAACATAAAGTGTAATTTATATATGCACTCTTATTTTAGTTAAATTTTGAGTTCCTTTATTTTAGTTGAGTGACTGTTGAAATATTATATGCCTACTGCCTATGGCCTATTTGGAAAACATATTAGATTGAGGTTGTTATTTACTCGTTCAAATATGCATGGCAATCAATAAGATTCTTTTTAAATTGATGGCTAAACAGCTTCTGGTTATGGTTGAAATTGCATGTGGATCAATTCCCAACTATTTGATGGTTGTGTGAAAAGATAAGAAACATTTGTCGAAGTTTGTTTAGTCACACTATAGAATCATTTGTCTAAATTTGTTTATTCAGGTTCAAGTGTCCATCAAGTAATAAGTAGCTATTTGTTTGGTAAATGCATCTAATCCAAAATGAGTTAAGTTTAAAATTTTAAGCACAGCTACTTATACTGTAAGTAATTACACGATGATTCGATGAGTACTTCTTTTGGTTGAGTAGAGAAACAATTTAAAGCACTACTAGTTTTCCCTTCACAAATCAAAATGGACAAAACATATTTACAAGTGACAACAGTTATGAGAAGGTCTTTTACCCATTGAATGAGATTAAACATTTTCTCAGTCTTGCTTGATTTTCTAGTCCGACAAATTTTGAACCGAATGACGATGGAAAAACATAAACCGTCTCCCCTGGTTCTCAAATTGAAGGGCTGCAACGAAAAAAAAAAAAGGGAACTGTAAAAAACTAAAAATGGAAGGCACCAAAAATAACCCTGCCACAGCAGAATAATGTTGTTTTATTAAAAGCAAATGGCTCTATTTGTGATGCATAAACCAAGTCAAAATAAATCAAACTAAAGTTTAACAGTTCTGTTTGTGATGATGCATAAGATAACTGAAAATACATTTGGTTGTTGCAGAAGGAGAGAAATTGTATTTGAGCTCAAAGAATTTAATATGGAGAAGTTATTGGAGGTGAAAATATTACTGTCAAAATAAATCAAACTAAAGTTATACGAATAATTTTTCACATTTACTTTCTATTATACCCTTATTTTAATCCACCAATATACTCCTATATTTTTTGTACACATTTTATCTTTTTAATAAATTTAATGTTATTTTTTTTTTTAACAAACAATTGTTAGTTACTATATTTTCCTCTAACAAATTCCTATTTTTTTCACACTCCTTCTCTCTGATAAAAAAATAATTGTCAATTTTAAGATAACAAGAAACAAACTTTGTTTAAAAAAAAAACAAACAAACTTTATTTAAAAAAATTAATAATTTAGTTTTTCAAATATATAACTTTAATTAATTTTATTGAAAAACATAAAAGTAATTGACAAATTATACTCTTAACGTATCAAAACAACGGTTAGATAAACCTGCGGTCAAACGATATTTAAAAAGGGACGGAGGGAGCAGATGAAAAGCACAAATACCCTAAATTTCTAATTCACTTCATATCCCACAAATTTCGCATGCCATAGTTCCAATTCGCGAGTCTTCCAATCAACCTCCCTCCCGTGCAGACCGATTTTGACTCCAATTTTCAAGTAATCAAACCTCAATCGCCAGGTATTTCATTCTCTATTTTTTCCCATAAATCATTTTCATGCGTGAAACTTAATAATGTTTGTATACTGAACATTTTCCCAAATCATAAATCAATTTTTACCAAATCACTAGGGTTTTTCCCCCCAAATAGTTTCCCATTGCTATCGGAACACTACTTTGCTTGGATATTGAAACTTATATTGCAGAATATAATTCCATTTTGTTTTTCTTTGTTGCTTAGGTTCTTACTGACTTACTCGAATAATGTCGAATTCAGTGGATGAAGTAATGATTCCACCCGATAAGAGAGTAAGGCGCGATAATGAAGAGAATCAAGACAGGCTGAGTGACTTACCTGATTGTGTTATCCTTCACATTTTGTCGTTTTTGAAATCCAACTTTGTTGTGCAAACTTCCATTTTGTCTACAAGATGGAAACATCTTTGGAAACGCATTCCTACTCTTATATTGCATTCCTCAGACTTTTCCACCAAGAAGCGTTTTTCCGTATTTGTATCTCAGATTTTGGCTAATCGTGATAGCTCGACTGCACTGCACTCTCTCGATCTTGAGCGCCATGGCAAGATTGAGACTTACCTACTCAAAATGATTTTAAAATACATTTGTTCCCGTAATACCCACATCCAACAATTAGGAATCCATGTCACTGCTGACAGTTGTCTCATTCTGAGCTGTGTTTCTAAATGTCGTGCTCTTACATCTCTAAAGCTTGTAGTTGACCATAGAGGTAGTGGTAATCAAACAGAAACATTATTTCCAAAATCTTTGAATTTGCCTTTATTGACCAACTTAAATCTAACACATTTCGCCTTTTGCGGTGGTGAAAACGGTTGTGCTGAGCCCTTTTCCGCCTTTCCCAAGTTGAATAGTTTGGTTATTTCTAGTTGTAAGGTAAAAGATGCTCGAATTCTTAGCATATCAAGTGAGACACTTGTCAATTTTGCGATGCATTATTGTTCTTCAAGAATTGCCAAAATCGAGTTATCTGCTCCTAGTCTTTGTACCTTTACTTTTGCTGGTACACTTGTTCAGAAAATATGTGGGAGCAGTCTTTTTTCTGTTAAAAAAGTAAATATCAATCCATTAGTTGCTTTGGCTTCAGAGGATTATACTTTGGAGGATTATGCATTGGCTTCAGAGAATTATGCTTTGGTTCTATTAAGCTGGCTGCAAGACCTTGCCAGTGTAGAATCATTGACAGTCACTTCAACTACTCTTCAGGTGCCTTGTCATGTTTTTAACCTTTGTTTTTACTTTCTTCTTAAGATACATTATGATACTAATTCATCCTTATTCTTCTTTGCTTAGATTCTCTCCTTTGTTCCTGATTTATTGGAGGTTAAGTTCACTTCTTTGTGTAACTTGAAGTCATTGGAAGTACAACTGGTACCAGTTTATTTTGGATTATTTATTGATTTAATGGAAGAGACCATGTTAAACAAGGCAGCTACCAAGTCACCTGAAGAAGCTGCTAAGTTAAACAAGGCATTTAATGCTGGTTTGCAACCACCTCCCATACCTGATGGAATAGTTGACTTCCTGCGACAAAACTCGCCTTCGACGACAGTTAACATCAACACAACGTACATGAGAAATTTTAATATTAAGCAGGTAGTTATTTAAAAACCATAAGGCAACCGAGTGTGGTAATTTTTTTTTAGAATCTGAGCTTTGATAAATTCAAATTTAACAACCATAAGAAGAGTTTGTGATTGGTTGTTACTAAACAGGTTGAAGAATCCATAAAGGGAGCGAAGATGACCAGCTACCATTCACAATTTTCTGCGTCTGCCCCTTCCTCTGTCGCACCTGCTTCTGCTGAGTCTGCTCCGGCTCCTGCTACCGCACCTTCTTCTTCCGCACCTCCCAATCTTCATCCTTGTTTCTCTGAAAAGGTAACATTCATTCCTCACATGCATTTTAATGAATCCTCTTTGACTTTCTGTTACTAAAAATTTGGGTGCCATTTGTTGCTTTATGTGGAGATTTCCATTTGTGTATTTGAGAATGAGATGGCATATTAGATTATTGTAGAAGCCCTTGTCTGCAATTTACTCATGTAGAAATGGTTAAATAATGATGACAGAGTCATCTATAATAAATTCTTCCTGTGTCCTTCAACTGCATGCTGGCCCTTTTCTCCACTTGCTTTCTATTGTAATGTCTTAACCAGGAGTAAAGAATTAAAGGATTGAAAGTTAGATAAGAATCAAAGGAATGGAAGTTAAGATACATGACATTGAAACGACAATTGCTTAAACAACAATCTAGAAACATTGCATTTATTGTTAATTGTCAAATTTGCTGCGGAATGAGGTGATTGTATGCTTGTACTGGAACATTGTGCTGATATTCATAGGAATCAATCGCTAATTGTTGTTGATACAATAAACATTACATCTTTAAGAGTTTGTCATCCGTTGTTACAAATCAGGTTGAAGAATCCGTAAAGGGTGTGAAGAACACCAGCTACCATTCGCAATTTGCCACACCTGCCACCTCCTTTTCCGCACCTGTTTCTACTGCTCCAGCTTCTGCTGCACCTCTCGGTCTTCATCTCTGTTTTGCTGAAAAGGTAACATTCATTCTTCACATGCGTTGATGGATCCTCTTTGAGTTTTTGTTCCTAAAAATTTGGGTGCAATCTGTTGTTTTCATGTGAAGATTTCCATTTGTGTTATTTGAGAATGAGATAGTATATTGGATTATAGTAGAAACCCTTGTCTGCAGTTTACTCAAGTAGAAATTGTTAAAGAATGATGACAGAGGCATCTATAATAAATTCTTCATGTGTCCTTCAACTGCATTCTGCCCCTTCTTTCCCGTTGATTTCTATTGTAATTTCTTAGCTGGGAGTTAAGAATTAAAGTACCGGAAGTTAAGAATCAAAGTAATGGAAGTTTAAGATACATGACATTGAAACAATAATTGCTTAAGCAACAGTCTAGAAACATTGTATTTATTGCTAAATATCACATATTTCTGAAGAATGAGGTGATTGTATGCTTGTACTGGAACATTGTGCTAATATTGATAGGAGTCAATTGTTATTTGTTTTTTTATAATAAACATTGCATCATTAAGAGTTTGTGATTGGTTGTTACTAATCAGGTTGAAGAATCTATACAGGGTGTGAAGAACACCAGCTACCGTTCGCAATTTGACGCGCCTGCCTCCTCTTCTGCCGCACCTCTTAATCTTCATCTTTGTTGCACTGAAAAGGTAACATTCATTCCTCACTTGCATTTTGATGGATCCTCTGAGTTTCTGTTACTAAAACTTTGGGTGCCATTTGTTGTTTTCATGTGGAGATTACCATTTGTGTTATTTGATAATGAGATAGCATATTAGATTATTGTAGAAAACCCTTGTCTGCTATTTACCTATGTAGAAATTGTTAAATAATGATGACAGAGGCATCCATCTATAATAACTTCTTCATGTGTCCTTCAATTGCATGCTGCCCCTTTTTTCAACTTGCTTTCTATTGTAATGTCTTAGCTGGGAGTTAAGAATTAAAGGGATGGAAGTTAAGATACATGAACATTGGGCTGATATTGATAGGAATCTATTGTTAATTGTTATAATATACATTACATTGTTATTCATAATGTTTGATTAATGGCACTTTTTAAGTGAACAAAATTGATATAGGAAATGATTTCCTCATTGATACTGTATAATAAATATTACATCGTTAATTTCTTATTGATAAATAGAACTAAATTGATATAGGATATGATTTGCTCTATTATCATAGCTGCCTCGAGGTTGTCTCATTACGTTTGTTGGTTGTTTTTATGATAGATGACAACTAATGTTGACAACAGTGATTCAACGCTTTGGCCTGACTTGGTAACTAAAGCTTTCATCGAAATTATGGTTGATGAAGTTACAAAAGGAAATATGCAAAATGGTGTGTTTCATACTGGAACCTGGACCTCGATGACTGCCAAGTTGAATTCCACAACTAATTGCTCCTATAATAAGGAACAACTAAAGGCTCAAATGCATAGGCTAAGAGCCATGTTTCATGAGTTCTATTCACTTTTGCAAAACACAGAATTTGGGTGGAATGCAGAAACCAACATTGTTACTGCAAGTGAAGAGATCTGGCAAAATTATCTTAAGGTATATGGTTTGTTTGATTTTTATTAGTTGTGAGTAGATTTATATTAATTTTATATGTCAATAATGTTAATGTATTGACAATATGCTTATATTATTTTAGACACATGATAAAGCATCTCAGTTTCAAAATAAAGGGTGCGACCATTATAAGTTGTTGGAAATCATATTCAACAAAAATAAGGAAACTGAAGTACTTCATCATTCATCTACCCAAGACCAACCAAATACCGATAAAGAAAATGAGCTGGATAATCAATACTTTAACACTGGGAGTGCAAATAATGTATGTGTTGATGATGATAGTTCAAACAATGATATTCAAGAAGTGGAGCGCATCACATGCAATGAGAAGCAAAAGATTGAAGTAAAAGATCATGTATTCAGGAAAGAGTCTACAACACGTCAGATAGGAGAAGCACTTGTAGAACGGGGTAAGATTGTGGAGGCTAGTTCTTCACATGTAACAAAAGATTGCTCTCTTACAAAGTGTGTGGTTGCTCTTGAAGAGATTGAAGACATTTCAGATGACATCTATGGGAAAGCTTTGGAAAAATTTAAGGATCCTGATTGGAGGGAAATGTTTATGGCCATGTCTAAAGATAGGAAACGTGGATGGCTATATAGACTTTAAGGATAAAACTTTGCTTGTATATGTGGCGTGGCGATAGTGATGAGACACACTAAGAGTATTTGTTTATGGTATTTACGATCATATTATTCTTTAAGGTACTTGTTGAACATTTCTAAGCGTGTTTTTATGCCTTGTTTTGGATTTTATAGTTATTTTATGGGACCTTTTATTTCACTTTTATTGAATATCTTGTTAAAAGTTTTGTCATGAAATTGTATGATAGATTATAATTTATACCTAGTATATTTATATTAATAGAAGCAGGGATTCTACTTATGATACAAGTAATGGTGTGTTTGCATACATTCTCTCTCTTCTTCAGGCATGTTTGTTGGACCAAACATTGAATGAAGAGAAATAGCATATTTCTCAAAAACAAGAGAGAAAGAAAGGGGATAGTCATACTAATTGCCATAAGAATTTCTTGAATTTGGGAATTCAATCTATGTCTGGCTAATTAGATTAAAAAAGAAGGATCATTTTTTCTGTTGCTATGGACATGAAGTTTGTCATCATATCAAATTCCATATTCTTCTCCATAAAAGCTACATTTGATATATTTCTGTACAATAGTCATTGCTTGCGTAGAGTCAAAATAACATTGTTCTGGAACTGAATAGCTAAATATGTGGGAGTTTGTATCTAATTTGAATGAGTCCCTCGATATGTGGAATCATTTAGTGCCTATCTTATAGTTAGTTGATGTGTTGGTGCTTCTAGAATCCTGATACTGAGTTGGTCGGTTTTTTAGGTTGAAGTTGGGACTAGATGCGTCATCCCTTATGTTGAGGTATGCACCTCAGACGTACTTGATATTGAGCCACAAAATAATTGGGTTGGGTCTTTTCAGACCTATATCGATACAACATATAAACATTGAAATGAAATATTTATTCTATTCGTTCTGCTCGTTTTAAAATATACGTAAGATTGAATCGAGTGGAATGTAGTGGTACGTAGTTGTTAATGGATGGAGCGGATAAAATATGGTGGAATTCATTCCATCGTATGCCACTCTTCTATTTTTTCATTCCTCTCAATCTAGAGGGTATACAATTGAATGAAGTCTCCTAAAAATAGTTATTTGTACATAATCAAGACAACCTTGTTGTAAGCAGAAAAATAAAACACAACAATCCTCGCCTCCTTTTCTTCACTTCCAGGAAATATTCGTTTTCTTCCAAATATATTATATTTGAGTGAAAGGAAGGAGAAGAGGAATTCTCTCAAAATGGGGGAGGAAACTCAAAAATGATTGAAAAGAGAACTTAAAAGAGTTTAGATAAATTCTTCAAATATATTATATATTGTTAAAATACTTTTAAAATTAAAAATATATTAATAACAAACATTCATTTATGATTTTGGTTTTTCAAAAAATTGAGTCTCTTCAAAGATAATTTCACAAAAATGATTCTCCACAAAAAAATATGAACGGTTTCCTCTATTTTTTTTCCACTACTTGCCTCTCCCAAAACCTTCACTTATCCTCCCTCAAAATCACATAGTTTAAGGAACAACACCACCTTTTTTAGGAAGGAATTTGCAATTTCTTAAATTCCAAGTCCGTTATCCTATCCTCAAAATTTTGATTCTCAATTTCAGATTAAATGCGGTAATTGCACCATGCAGTCAACATCTCATAATTGATTGATCAAGATCGACCAATTTATTTTTAATTTTTTTAAGGTCTCGTTTGATGCACATGATAGAGAGACATGATATGATAACACTATCACATCCTATTTAAATCATTTGTTTGGTGCACCAATAGGATATGATAAATCAAACCTTTTATCTATCATATCCTATGAACTCTTTGTTATTTTAATCCTTAGTTTAGGCTGGGTTAACAACCTGATAACAAAAAACACAGCGCGCGTTTTACATTTCCCAAAAAACCTTCCTTCGACTCCCTCTTTCTGCAATAGCTCTATCTCCTCTATGATTTGAAACAACATTTCGACTCCTCCCACCCACTCTCATACTTCTCTGCAACCCTAATCGATGATTTCTGCCAATTTCAAATTTGTTTTAATTTTTTTTTTGTTAATTGATGTTGTTTGTTTTGTTTTCAATCAACGTGATTTATTTGTTTTCCAATCGATATCTTCCTATTTGTTTGTTTCCCACTGTACCACCGCTTTATAAATTATTTGTTTTCCTAATCAATGTGTGGGAACAAAACTCAGCTTAACGTAAGCACTCATAAACTTTTTGATTGTGAATAATCATTGAATCATATAAGGAAGTATATGTTTGTGAAATAGTCTATAACAGCCAACGGGTGCCATGAAGTTTTTTAATGTGTATGTATAATATCATGTCAACAATATGGTTGTGCGAAACACATGATATGATAAGTTCTATCATATCATTATCATATCCTATATTTATCCAGTTCTTTATCATATTATGTCTCTATCATATCTGATGCACTAAACAGGCTCTTAAAAAGCAAAATTAATCCACTTAAATTGGCACTGAAGAGAATAGAACTTAATACCTTAAATATATTTTTGTTTAATACTCCTTTTTTTTTTGGGTGTAAATCAGGTATCCTTTGCGCGCAACTGCAAAGACTAATCCCTCGAGCATTGTGGGACCCAAATGGGCGGCAAGCTCTCCCTGAGAGTTTTAACGTTGTTGCATGCCCAAGGTTGGATTCGAACACAGGACTTTGGTTAAGCTAGAAGAGACCTGTTTCATCTCATCTAAGCGCTCTTGGGTTGTTTAATACTCCTTTTGATCCTTAGTGTATGAAGATTTTCAATAGTTTATTACTAAAAAGATTTTTCTACCTTTTATTTGATGTTTCAATTTTTAATATTAGTAAGTATTTTAACTTTTTTAAAGAATTAGTGAGTATATTCTTTTTGTGGTGGCCGAAGTTTGAATATATTATGCATTGTCTTTACCAGCTGAGTTAAGCTCACGAAAACATTAGTGAGTATATTTAATGTTACACAATTTTTTTATAAAATGCATAATTATAAAAAAATTCAAAAAATTACAATAATTAATTCAATTGATTTTGATTTTTTTTTATATAATAAAACGAGATAAAATTTTTTTTAGGGAAAAGCGAGATAAGATATTAAATATTGAGATCAATATCTGGTCCAACTAATCATGATCGGATGATGACTAGGCTGCTGACTGGGATCTATGACGGTGGAGAACATTGATCGCTCAATTTGGCAGTTCCACAAAAAAAAAGTCATATTATGATAAACAACTATGATTCCTTTGTTTAACATAGAGAGAAAGAAAGAACACCTTCTATGCAGCCTCGTCGTTATCCCTCCGGCGTTCCATTCCGATCTGTAAATCATCAGATCAGAACTCACATCTCACTCACCAAGGTATTCAAATTCTCATTTCTCTTTTTTCATAATCTAGGTTTTCTCTTCTCAATCGTTTCCTTAGAATCTCTCAATTGCTTCTTTTTCCGTTATAATCATTCAATTCTATGATTCTTTTATATATCAGGTACATAATTATCTGAATAACAATGTCGAATTCAGCGGTAGAAGATGATTTAATGATTCCGTCGAAACCGCGGAAAACGAAGAAATTAAAGCAAGAAAATGAAGAAGATAATCTGAGTGATTTACCAGATTGTGTTATTCTTCATATATTATCGTTTTTGAAAGCGAAAGAAGTGGTTAGAACTTGCATTTTGTCGAACAGATGGAAGAATGTTTGGAAATGTGTTCCTACTCTTGTATTGCATTCATCTGATTTTTCAACTTTCAAGAATTTTGCTAAATTTGTTTCTAAGATTTTGTCCCATCGCAATGGAACAATTGCGCTGCAAGAGCTTGATTTTGAACGTGTAGGTAGTATTGAGCCTCACCTTCTTAAGAGAATTGTGAATTATGCTTTTTCTCATAATGTGCAAAGATTGGGAATTTCTGTGAAAGGGGATATTTGTCATATTCTGCCTTGTGTTTCTTCGTGTCGGACTTTAACGTCTCTTAAGCTTTCTGTTTCGCCGAAAGGGAGGCATAATTATGGGAGAACGCTGTTTCCGAAATCATTGGATTTGCCGGCGTTAACTAGTTTGCATCTAGGGAATTTCGTTTTTTGTGCTAGTGATAAAGGCCGAACTGAGCCCTTTTCAGGTTTTAACAAGTTGAATAGTTTGGTCATTGACAATTGTACGGTGAAGGATGCGCAGATTCTTTGCATATTAAGTGAGACACTTGTCTATTTGACTATGCGTAATCATTCTTCCGACGTTTACAAAATTGAACTATCCGCTCCAAGTCTTAGCACGTTTGCGTTTACCGGAACCCCTTATCAGAAACTTTGTGGGAGCAATCTTTCCTCGGTTAAACAGGTGAATATTGATGCAGAAATGTTGTCTAACTACACTGAGCCTCCTTTGGTTTTGCTTAGCTGGCTGTTAGAACTTGCTAATATCAAATCATTGACAGTCTCTGCGAGTACTCTTCAGGTACCTTAACTTGACATTTTTGAGGATTTACTTAGACTTTCTTTGAAGTATACTTTTTGTTTGTTTCTAACTTACTAACTCTCATTGCTCAGGTTCTATCGTTAATCCCTGATTTGTTGAAGGATAAGCTCACTTCTCTGTGTAACTTGAAGTCACTTAAAGTACAACTGAAACCACTTTCATATGGATTATCCATGACACTGAGAACGGCCAAGTTACAGAAAGAAGTTAAAGCAGGGCCGGAACCATCTTCACCCATACCTGATGGAATAGTGGACTTTTTGATTCAAAACTCACCATCGGCAGAAGTTGACATCGTAGATTGCTCAAGGTGAAATGTGCATTCAACTTTTTAATCAGAGATTCTTATAACTGGTTTGGTTTTTGCGTCCTTCTCTGTTTTTATTTCCCTTTGTGTCTATGGTTATAACTAATAATCTGTCGATAAGTAAGTCTTTGGTAGAGAAATAAATTGCCCGTGCATACTAGATGATTGTATCCAGTACAACTTGATAGAGATATAGCTTACCATACTCAGTCTATTATCGTATGCACCGTTTATGCTACACTATATCTGTTGTAGCCGCTGGAAGTTGGTTAGTTTAGTTACATACTGCAGAGTTGTTAGTTTCGGTTAGAAATGTTAGATTCTGTTGGAACCTCGTATGAATAAGAGCTCAATGCTCTCTCAAGGCTAATAAATCAGATTCAGTAATCTTTGAACACTAAATTCCTTCATTATGTTTGTGTGTATAATTCTGATTATGTACACATGAGCAGCCCGGTGCACCAAAGCTCCCGCATACACCAGGTTCCGGGAAGGGGTCCCACCATTTTGGTGTATTGTACACAGCCTTACCATGTTTTTTACACAAGAGGTTGTTTCCGGGACTTGAACCTGGACGTTTCTGTCATGTGACATCAACTTTACTGTTGCGCCAAGGCTCCCCCTTCATATATGTATATATACACTGCCACCATGGTAACTAGATCTTGCAAAGGCTGCTTCATGGAGATTAATGTTTATTAGAGTATAGATACTAAGCTTGTAATAATTAAGTAACATAGCTTTATTAGTCTTAAGATCTTGCCTATCAGATTGTGACATGTGTCACATATCTCTAGTAGCTTATATTTCAGCTATATATACTTGTATCTCTGAGATTCTTAACATAATACAAATTACAATTTTCCTCACTTTCTCTCTCTTCTCTCTCTCTCTCTCTCTCTCTCTCTCTCTCTCTCTCTCTCTCTCTCTCTCTCATCCCTAACAAACTCTGTAACTAACTACTCCAGGCTTCATCAATGGCGGTTTCAGTTTCTATTAATGTTTCACTGTCACATTCTCCACTGCCACCGCAGAGGTATATTCTTCCCGGCTTCCCACTTAGTGCTGAACGTAGGTCCACTTGAGGATCTACCATTGCCTTAGTGAAACCCAGGCTTCATGCCTCATTGATTTTTTCATCTCCTACAAATCGAGCTGTGGCGAGTTTCTTTGATAAACTCAGCTTCTGTGAATAACATTGTATCTACAGTTTTACACACTCTTCCACCTTACTTTCATTGTAACACAGTAGGCTTGATCATGTCAATTCTAATGTTTTGGTTATGCACTCAATCTTCATAACACTTTAGCATCAAATATTAATAGCGTGGAGTTTTGTGTTTCATGTTGTATGGGAAAATATCACAAGTCCCCATAAATTACTGAAAAAATGTTGACTCTTTTGTGAGTCCAAGTCCCCATCTGTTCCATCAAGTCAGTTCTCCCCGCCCAAATGTATGCCTCCTGGTGTCATTCCAACAACCTGTACTCTTGTGTTTGATGTGCAGTTTTCCTGTGTTCCTCTCAGTCCTTTGGTTTCCTGGCAACATGCATCAAATCCTCTACTTCCTCTCAATCTGTCCGTGCACCTACTCCACAGCCTTCATCTACTACTTCCTTGAGTACCATTGATCCCAACTACCCTGTTTATTGTCCTACTTTGTCTTCTCCTCTTTCTATTCAGCCCATGCAAGCACAGTCCAAGTTTGGCATTGTAAAGCCTCAACTTCACCCCGCTTATTGCTCACTACAGTAGAATCCACCTCTCTTAAGCCGGCCTTGTCCTCTTCCAACTAGAAAATTTCAATGCTGCAGAAATATGATGCTCTTTTGTTCTGCATCATGGTTAAACCATTGATGCTCTCAAGGGAACAATTGATTTTGGCTTAACCTTGCAGCCAGCCTCATCTCAGAATCCCTACTATATTTGTATGCATTTTGTTATGAGGGTTAGGCCTCAGATGGTGATTAACGCAGGTCCTGTTCTGGTGCTTGTACCTTTTTGGCCTCAATTTAATTTCATGGTGGTCCAAGAAGCAATCACTTGTAGCAAAAGCTGAATAAAGAAGTATAGCCATCATTGCCTCATAACTCTTTCAGGTTCATTCCTTGCTCCAGGAACTTCTAGTGTAACTTCCTCCACTTTGATTGTCTATAATGATAATAATCACTTATTCGAACACAGCTTAAGTGGATATTTAGGTGAATGAAGGTTCGTGTCAAGAAAGGAAGAACTAATATACTGAAGAAATGCCAAAGCTAGAATCAGTGTATAATGAAATGATATTTGATACTCAATTAAAATGCAGTTATTGGTGGTTTGAAAATAATTTTTATTTTGAGATCAATGAAGGTTGGTGAGATGAAAGGAAGAGAGCTAATTCTTAGATGTTGAAGAAATCATGAATGCAGAACTAGTTATTAGATGTTGGAGTCTTGGAGAAACACATAATCTAGATTCTTTTGTGCCTAAGTCTAACTGATATTCCACGGAAATGTCTGTAATGTGTCGATCAGTTTGAATTTGCTTATAGCTCATAGAAGCTTTGCAACTCAGATAAAGTATTAGCTCTTAACATAAGAAAAAGCTTGTGTGTGCTCTAAAATACAATCACATGTAAGACCATTTCATATTAGTATCTAGCTCATAGGATCTTTGTAACAGTAAATAAGTAACTAGCCCATAGTTCCTTTACAAGTTATTTGCAAAAATGTCGATATTATTTCAATTTCTGTGGTCGTTTCTTTAAAAAAAAATAAAAAAATTACTCCTTGTAGTATTATTTCAAAAGTTTTCTTCTCTATAAGTGCTTATTGAATGGTTTATCCAAATTAACATATAGTATTGTTATAGTTGATCATGTGATTTTCCTAGTCAATAACTAGTCTTTGAAGAACAAGACTGTTAATGAAAAGTGGGGTACTGCAAATCTGCAAAGAAACCAAAGTTTAAAGTGTCTTTTGTTTGCACATTGTGAGTTGCATGTACTGCATGCTTTTTTTGCTTGCAAGTTCACATTTTGTTGATGTGATTTTGTTCCTAACCTTTTGAGGATGTTTCTTTGATGTGATTTAGAGGGTAGGAAAGGAGATTGGAGAGGGCTGAAATTCATCCTCTCAATGTTGTGGCTCTTTTCAATTCAGGGGAGATTTAAAGGGAATAGAAAATGAATTTTGAATACTTTTAGTATAAATGTTCGGAGATTTAAAACTACTCTTCATCTTTGCCATCGTTGTACAACACCCTTCACCCTCCCACCAGTTCAAGAAAATTTGGTGTAATTGAAGGAGTGAAGTCGTCAAAAGTTTGATTTTCTTTGAGGGGATAGAGTTCAGGAATCTAGGTATTGGGACACATAAAATGTAACCTATATATTTGTTTGATTGAAAGTTGGGTTTCTATTGTTTTGACGATTCTGGTGCAAATTATCATATGGTCCTGATATTTTCACTTACTTCCCCTTTTTTAAATGTAATTGGTCAGAACCTTTAGAGTCATGATATTAAAACACACTTTCTTTTAGTTGCAAAATAAGGAAATTGAGCTTATGCAAAGTTGTGGATGTTACTGTCTGAGCAATCCTTTCATGTTTGGAAGAGTTTTTCAAGCTTGGTACAGTAATGTATAGATGTCAACTGCATTACTTTATACTAATTAGGAATTTGTTTTTATCTAGGTTCGGCGGCTCCTTTGACCATCTGCCTCCATTTCCTGTGTCTTCCATTTTTCCTCAATTCCTTCAGCCTTCTTCCTGTGAGGTATACTCTTCTTTGCTTAAATTATTTATCAATGTATATTAGAAGATATTACTATTGTTGGTCAAATTTTTATGGTTTTGTAATGAATGTTCAGTTGTATGCTGCTTAGAATATATGTTCATGTGTATTAGATATGATTGTATCTTTAATTAATTATTATAGATTTTATGCTATGGTTAAATTATTCATTCATAAGATATAATTGAACAAAAGCTTATTGCATATCTCAGTCTGTTGTGGATGACCTGCGTCAGCGTATACAACAATTAGAGCAAGCGGTGTTGCAAGTGCAGCAGTATATTCAACTAGCTCATGAGGAGATATCTCGGGAGAAGGAGGAAATGTCTGCCATCCAAGGGCATATGTCGATGTTGTCAAAGACCCTTGCTGCCCTAAAGCGGCAGATGCAGACTATGGGACTGTGGCAATGATGTCAAGACCATCAGTGCCATTATCATAATGATGGCAATGACGATGATGGTAGATTTTAAGAATAGCTAAACACATTTTTGTATTGGTATTTTTCTCTTCCCTTTAAATTAGTTTAATTTTATTTTTTTTTTCCTTTCAACTTTTAATAATTGATTACTTACTGTTGCTCTGAGACCCTAAACTTTAGGGAAATCTATAACAAGCTTTGGGGCAAGCTATAAGCTTTCATACAAAGGAGCACACCTCCACCTTCAGTAAAAATGTAGATAACAGTTCCGGTCTCCATCGCTGAATCCATTGGGTTACCAGAGTTGTGATGAAAAAGCAAGTATCTAGGCCTCTAGGCTCTCTAACACATAAATTATGACCTTTTAGTTTGTTCTTACATAAAGTTCAAGAGTTTTTTTGGTACTTTGGTGTGTGTGTGTTTTTTTTTGTTTGAAGGAAGTACTTTGGAGTATTGTCGAGTTGCGATATTATGTAGGCAAAATTAATTTAACATTTAAGTTTATATTTAAATAATTATCAGACTTAATTGTGCTTTTGGCCCACCTAAATTAAAATGTACGATTTTGATCCCTCAACTGTATATTTATGATTTCCTAGCCCCCGTTCATTCTTTCCTAATTTCACGTTCAGTTGGCAATTTCTTAACGATGTGATATTAATAAATCTAAACATTAAAAAATATAAAAATTATATTTTAATTAATTTTTATTTAATTGAAAATCTAAAAAAATGAATTTTAAAACCGAATGTTTACCCTCACCAACCAATTTAGGCCCCGTTTGGATAAACGGCTTATATAGATGCTTATAGCATTAGGGCTTATAACATTAGAGCTTACATCATAAGCTCTTATACTTGATAAGCTATTTATGTTTGCATATGTACACTAAAAAGTACTTACATAAATTGAAGTGTTTGGATGTGACATTACATAAGCAATTATCGAAATTTTAAATATTTTTCATTTAACAAAAATATCAAAGAATCGAACCACAATTATCAAGATTTTTTTTGATAAAATTAATCAAGATGTAAAAAAACAATATTATAATATATTAATTATAATTACATATATATATAGTATAATCAATATTCGTCCTTAAAAAAAAAATCAATAGTCATTAGAGGTGTAAATAAACTTACCATATATATAGATATTAGTGTATAGTTTGTTACCAAAAAAGACAAGTTAAATTTGTTTTTTTTATTCAGTTTCATTTTGTTACGTAACAAAAAAAATAAAAATCTTCCTTAAAAAAATAAAAATAAAAATCTTAGTTACGTGTGTTACTTTAGTAAAATAAGTATATAGCAATTTTGTTACTCATACACCGCCAAAGATAACTAACATTATAATCAAAATATTTATTTTGAAAAAGTGGATCCAGAGAGAATCGAAGGAGGTTACATAAATTCATAAGCTCCTTGTTAAGCCGGAGGGTAAGCTGAAAATTTAGGCTTATTAAAATATGGCATAAGCAGCTTATGAAATTATTTTTATTTATTTACCCAAACACCTTTAAAAAGGCTTATGAGAGTAGATAAGCTCACATAAGCTCAAAATAAGCCAATCCAAACGGGGCCTTAATATATAAATGTTCACTGGACATCCCACTTTGTGATTCACGCCTTGTGAGCTTAATCTATATCTTTCAGATCCTGGGTTTCACGTTAAATTTGCAGTAAATATTAATTTCCAATAATCAAATTGTTTTGAGTTGGCGTTTTGATGTCCAAAATTGGAGATTTCCCGTGGAGGTTGTTCTCCTAGGATTAGGTTAGATCATTTGAGTAAACAACAGGTATCATTAAATGAAACACGTTTACGACAAGCTTTAGAATTACAACCTTTTGACATTTTAGAGAAATGATAGGAACAGTTTTTTAACACTAATATCTACTCATTTATCGGGTCAAACTAATACGTGGTTTATATTTTAAAAGTGAGTTTCACGTGAAATAGTAGAACTTCTATAAATTTTACAAATGAGTGTTAAAAGAGTGTTTCTTATTTGTTATAATCATAATCATGAAATCCAATCAATGAGTGATTTAGATGTTCTTAAGAGAGACAGACTATGACGTGGCGATTTTGGGTAAACATTTTTACGTTGAATTGCCCCTAAAAGAAATTATGTTGATTGGGACAATACATAAAATATGTAAGGTCCGGGGTTCAAACCCCGGCCACTACCAAAAAAAAAACACGGACACCCTGTGTCTGTATATTTGGTTTTTTATTGCGTTATAAATTATAATCAAATTAGTTTATGTTTTACCAATAACATTGCTACACAGGTTCACATGACATGAAGTAACCTAGATTTAATTGAAGAATTCAAGCAAGAAATGAAGGTTGTATTTTTTTATGAAAGAAATGAATTGTGTTTGAGATGAATGATCTTGTTCTAATGACATTTTTTAGAGATGGAGGTCATTCACAAGAAAAGAGATTTTTATTTAGCAAAGGAAATATGCAAAGAAGATTCTAAAAGAAAATCATCTTGACAAATGCAAAACAATGGACACTCCGATGAATCAAAAGGAGAAGTTCATCAAGGAAGATGGAGCTGATAAGGTTGATGAAGTTCATTTCAAAAGCTTGATTGTGTGTTTACTTTATCTTATCTTATTTCCGGTTAGCTTGTTGTCAAGATATTATGCACTGTGCTAGTGAGCTACACTTGAAAGCAGCAAAGGGAGTTGTACGATATATCGAAGCATCCATTATGGAGTCAAGTCTGCAAAGTAGAGGACTAAGAGTTTTTTGGCTCTTTCTAATAGTGATTGGGTAGATAGCTTGGATGATATGAAGAGTACCTCAAGGTATTGTTTCGATATAGGTTGTTAAGGAATATTCTAGCATATTTGGACATGAAGCAAGAGCACGTCACAAAATTATTGTTGACAATCAAACAACAAATTTCAAAATCATACAATCATATGTTTCAAGGAAAGACTAAACACTTCAATGATAAGTTTATTTTACTTAAGAGGAGGGCAACAAAAGGGTGATATGAATCTGGTTTCTGTAAAATTGAAGGCCAATCTATGGATATTTACCAAGTATTTTCCACTAAACGGATTTGAATATATGAAGAAGAAGCTAGGAGTTTGGAGCCTCAAGACAAGGAGGACTGCTGAGAAAATGCCTCGGATGCTATCAAATTAGTTTCCTGTTTTATTTCCTAGTAGTGTTCCTAAAATTATGCAGCATTATCTTAATTTGTTATGCTTCCAGTGTATCAAAATATCAGTTTAATTATCAAATAAATGCAACCTTTTGCACCTAAGCTCTCACACGTTCCATTTATTTAAAAAATAACAAAAATATTTTGCCCAAACTTCATTATCATTCCAAAGTCATGACACAACGAATATTTGAACTCAACCAAGATTCTAAACATTGAGTGGATGTCTAGGTCTGACATTGTGAATCCCTAATTTCACAGCATTGACTCTAGACGCAAATCGAAGAGAGCAAAGTGATTCGTCAATTGAAGATTGATCAGGTGAGATGTTGACAAACATCAAAGTTTTGGAATCCCCTTCAAGACATGGCTGCAATCCGACAATATAAACATGTTATGGGAGCATTGGAAGAAAATGAAATCATATTGAAAAGTGATATGTTCAACAATATAATTTTACAAAGTCAAACTGACAATTTTATTGTAGATTGTGTTATGATTGGTATTAACCCTAAGTTCTAACAAGAATAAAATTGTTGACCATCCTTAAAAGCACATGGGATGATAATCAAGTCCACATTCTCTTAAGTGACTTTCTTGTTTCAAACACCATTCCAAAAAAAAGTAAGATAAAAATCATCTTTCGGTGCTTTTAATTGTTCAATCGAAAATCATATCCCAGGAGTATATTAGGATCCAATCTTAAGAAATGCCACTATAACGAAATTTTATTTCATTGATAATTATATATGTAACATCAGTGTAACTTTTTTCACTTTTAATTTAAAAGTAACAAGAACAGTCAGATTAATTCATCAATAATGCAAAATTATATGGGTTATTATATACCTGAAGTAGGTGTGTAAGTTTTGAATCCCTAAAAGGAACATGCTCTTCTTTCTTTGCCAAAGCAAATATGACATTGCTCAAACAGGAGAGACTTTGGTTGATAGCCTGAATATGACAACAATGAAAATAATTAGTTTATTAAAGAAAGTTGAATCATTCACCAGGAGCTCAATATCATAAATATGCAAATCAAATAGTCAAAGACACCTGAGTTTCCTTCAAACGTTCCCCCGTGGCCCCACTCCTTGATAGTCTTTCACTTCCAGCCAAATCAATCAGGTTTAAGACACCTTGTACTTGTTGTTCAGTGTTCTGCAAAACAGAAATGAATACATTATGAAATAAATAATAAGGATTAAGCTGTAACAAAACTTATTGTGAAGGCATGTACCTCGTTTATACCACATATGCGCAAAGTAACGACAAAGTGGCTTCTTGATGATTGTTCATTCATTTGTGTTCTTCCCATTGACCTGAAGACACAAGAGGGTAATGATTTCTTATCTCCTATGTTTCATAAATGAAACCACCAAGCCATATGTAGACTCTAGTAGTGACCAAGTACAGCAAGAGCATATTGTATTTTATATATTAATCGTAGATACTCTAATTAAATAAAATATATGTAAACTCGACAACTTCAAAAAGTGATAAGTTGAATGGAAGTAATATTCATGAAATTGTTGATTCCTTACGGAAGAAAATATGCAATCTTCATGTATTCATTCACCCACAATGTTTATTCTTACACCATATAAAGAAAACATTTACAGGATCCTAATATGGAGCAAACACAATAATACCTGATTTGGGCAGCCTTTTGGAGGAGGGAGGAAATCTCATCAGCACTACAAACATCGACAATGGTGAGGTCCAAAACATGTGTGTTTCCATTTTTGTCATGTCTAATAGTGTACTGTTTTCCATGAACACTATTTTCTGCTCGTGTTTGGTCAATCCCACTTGACCGATTTGACAATAACAAATCTTTGATGGTCTCATTATATATTTCCAATACTGATGCCTAGTAATATGAATATGAAAATCAGGTTCAGCTTCCATTTATGTGACAACATGTCAACATGAAAATGAGAATATAGTACACCAACCTGCATTTTGTAATTCCAGCCCTGGTCTTTAAGAGACTGACTGGTCTGGAATATCTGTTCTAAAGAAAGTGGTATCATCCCTTTGAGATCTGGAGAGTCAGGCCTACCCATCATTGTATGGGTTTTTCCTGAACCTGTTTGTCCATAAGCAAAAATGCATACCTAGCATAATAAACAGCCATGTCCAGATCATTAATTTATACCCAAAACAAAACAACAAATCAACAAAAAGAAGCCAAAGAATACGTGAAGGAAAAGGTAAGAATCTAGTAAGCCATGTCTATATAAGGGTACAATCCACTTCACTTCCATGTGGCGTCTCATGACAGATAAATGTTTTTTCAAGATATAAACTGAATTTTTTGTTGTCCACAGGCACATCCAAGATATCAAACCCAAGAAAGTTGGAGGTATTAAAATAAAGGCTCCTCCTATTTTAACAAAATATCATGCCAAGGTTAATAGGAAATATAAACAAATATAAAGTTTGTGAACTTAAAGTGTTGATGGTGGAGCTTTTTTAAAACGCAAGAGGTTTTTAAAGGCAGAAGTGCAGACCACAGGGCGCAGACACAAAAAACCTAAAGTAGTTAATGATAATATCATATAATGAAGTGCATAATCATCAATCACCAACGTTAAACATTCAATCAATAAATTACTACTGCATATTCAATATTCATACAATTTAGTTGTGCTACAAGTGACAAGAACACTCAAAAAAACATTCTGTAGGATCTCAAACACAAGAATATGATTGATAAATTATGATGCGTAAGGAGGCAATGTAGAATTACCTTGTAGCCATCAAGGGCACTCTGCACCAGTTGTGATATTTCGGTGAAAACGTCATGCTGAGAGGCGTCATGATTAAACACCTTGTCAAATGTAAAAAGCTGTTTCTGTCCTGCTAATTTTTACAGGACAAAATTGTGATACTTGACTAAGCATAATATTGCATTGCATGAAACTCGTAAGAAACAATAGGAGTGGAGTAGCGGTAAGGAAATATGTGTTATACCATTTTGTTCCAACTCAATGCCCCGGCCAAGCATTTCTATTGACGTAGGGTAATAAACAACTGTCTTCGTTTCTGAACGGTCTCGTAGTAAAGGTCGCACACGACAAAACACACGAATATTTCCTTTCAGCTCCTAGAAATAAAAAATAATTTAGCTTTATAATGTCTTACAGTTGACAAGAAGCTTTAGATGATCTAAAAAGTAAAACGAACCAAACATTACCAAGACAGTGTTGTGCAGTTTTTTCCTTAGCTTTTCTCCTTCAACTACTTGAAATTCTTTATCTGCCAATTGATCTTGTAGTTTACGAATGAATCTTTTCTGCTCTTCAAACGTTGCTCTTGTTTCCATAGCAGATAAATCAGCCATCTAGCCAGAAGCCCCAGAAAGAAAATATAAGTTAGTGTCAGTTTTGGACATCTAGTTATCATAGATGCACTCAACTTTAAAAGCAAAAACCATCATAAACATTTTATTATTTATTTATGAGAAATTTTTAATAATGGTAAACAACTCTCCATATTAAATATAATAAAACCCAATTGGATTACCTCTAACTTCTCCCTTTCAGCATGTAACTTTTGCTCCAGTATATTTATTTTCTCCTTTTGAGAGGAACAAGTCTCCTGTAAAGGAAACATACTATTGTATAAATCTACTGAACACAGGAGTACACGAATAATAAGTACATGATCTTAACATAGGTGACAACAAAATAAAACAACGAACCTCAAGTGCCTCTGTTTTACTTGCCAATTTATCCAATTTTGAGTATGTTTCATATTTAAATTTTATGTATTTTTCCCGTTCTAACATTACATCATTCAGTTTTCCTTGTAGGCGATCGCGATCATCTGTAATTTTTTTTAGTTCTTCGCAGAACATTTCTTTATGCTTTATAGCTTCACTCTGTGAATCCTGAGATGAGAAGAAAGGGATCAACGCAACACAAAAAATGAGAGGCTTGCAACAAAAATATGGAAAGGAATTGAATACTATAAATAATGATAGAAAATGCAAGCCTTAATTATTTCCTCTTCGCAACAATGTTAGTTATAACAAGTCAAAATTCAAGTGCTTGAAAAGGAGGAGGCTAATGAATGTTTTGGCCCAGTGACGAGAGTTGCTAGGCAAGATAGCAATGGCTAGCTTTTCCCAGCTACTCTCCCCTTCAATTCATTCTTTAACGAAGCAGCAAAAAATTCCAATAGGTTCACATACATTTTCATGATTTGGCACATTTTCAAATGTCAACATCGTACAAATACTAAATTGACAAAAAAAAATCATATTGGAACAACTTACTTTAAGAGATTTCAATCGATCCTGCAATTCCTTATTAAGATCTCTTGTATCATTAAGGCTCTCAACAATCATTGATTTCTCTGTTTCAAGTCTTCTATAAGCCTCGTTAGCTGAATTGAGATCTGATTGAAGCTCCTCGGTCTTATTTTTCATCTCAATCTCTGAGAATAAAGCAGTTCGTGATGTTTAAATAATTATTCTTTTGTTTGAAACCTACTCAAAATAAATACTTTCAGGGATGATGAACAAGATAAAGCAAAATAAAGATTTTTGGTTAATAATCATTTACAAAGATTTAGCATAAAAATGCAAATATTTATAAGCTCTCTACAGTGCCAAATTATTGCACAATCACTAGAGAACTACACTACTGACTTTCCTATTATATAAGCGAACTACTTCACCTAAATTCACAATTGCTAGTAACACAATATACAACAATGATATTAGCTTTTTTCATAATCCATACAAAAAGCACACAAAAAATTCAGCAACCTAATCAGTCACAATATTTAGGACTCAATAGCCAAACAAGTCTCTCTGCATTAGTTTTGGTCTTTTGGAAACAAACATCCCAACACAATTATATTTATCACAAAAGATGGAAGAAAAAATATACCAGTATCAGAACACTTCTTAACAGCAGACTCAACTTCAGAATGAAGCGTTTCAATCTTGTTGGCGCACCATTGAACACAAAGCTTAAGCCGCTTAATAAGATCCACCATCTGCTCCATTTTTTTCTGCATATCAAAAACAAGAGGGCAAACACCCAAATAAGTTCCATAAACAACACCTATTTTCTTAAGATTAAATGATAGATTAAGGCTCTATTTGGATAAATAACCTAATTAGCTTAATTTGTAGCTTACAGCATAACATATTATCATGATAAGCACTTATTTATAAACTATTTTCGCAACAAAAGTTAAAATATTAAAGTTAAAACAACATTTTCACATAAGCCACTTAAAGATAAAATATTTGAACATTTCCAGCAAAAAGCTATCTGGGAGAACTTATGAAAACGAATTGAAAACAGCATTTGAACATGTCATAAGTTGTTTTCGTAAATTCTCAAAAACAGTCTCACAAGTGGTTATGACAATAGACAAATTCAAATAAGTCAATCCAAATGGGCCCTAAAAAAAATTAGTAAGATGAGAGAAACCTTATTATCAAAAGGAGTTCCCTTTTTCATCTTCTCATTAAGCAATGCCTCTATATCATCTTTTGTGAACTCAATCGCAGTTGAATCGGTTCCTTCTACGCTACTCGCAGTGGCGTTGTTCACCATTGCAGTTAACGGTGCTCTAGCTTTAGCTCTACTGGAAACTCTTTGTCTCTCAATCTCTTCAGATCCAACCTTTATTCAGAAATCATAAGAAATTAATCACATTCGTTCAATTCATTGATCAAATCAACAATCTATAAAGTAAAAATACGAATTTGATAAATGGCTTACATTGGAGTGGTTTTGAGGAGGCCGGTTCTGATTCCGAGAAGTCATCTATAAAAAAATTAAGCTTTTTGAATATAATTGATTAACACATGATAAAATTAGGGAGGAATGAAATTGAAATGGACAAGATTCATACCGGTTGACGGATTCAGGAGGACGATGGCGTGAAGTTAGGGTTGACGGAGGTGGGGTTAGAAGAGAAGGGGGTGTGAAATTGGGATTGGTGGCTCGGTGAAGGAAACAGTGCTGCTGTGCTTTGTTTGTTATTCAAATGGAGATGAGATTTTGAAACCAACGGTCTTTTCTTTAGTTTTTTTTGTTTTTGAAATTAACGGTCTTCAAACGTAATTCCTCCTAAAAAACACTAAATTATTAATTGACTTTAATTGCCATGCACTCTTATGGTAAAGTCAACAAATCATGACTATTTATATAGAAAAAAATAATTATAATTAATGTGAAATATTTTTTAAAAAAAAAATCATAACAAGTGTCGTTACAAGAGGATTTTTTTTTTTTTTTTTTACAAAAAGTATAGCAAACGACCTTAATAAAACTTTTAATAAAGACAACGTATATCGTAGATTGAAATATTTAACTTAATGATTTGATGGTTATAATTTATTTATATTGTAAAAGAAATTTATATTGAAAACATATATTTTCTTTTAAAAAGGACAACATAAATAATTAAAACATTATTAATTACGCAAGAGTTTTATTAGAGTATTCTGTCCGTGTACAATATTTTACGCATGTAAGGTTTCAGATTCGATTCTTTTCGATAGGTTAGTTTCTCTTCTTTAGAGAAAGTAAAAACTATGTACAAATCTTTCATCTGGTATCACTCTATCGCATATCGTAGCAAGTATATCACTTCTAAAGTTGACCTCTAGAAATAAACTCATGTGTTTTCATGTACAAGGTTTTGGTAAAGGTGTTAATTAATCATATTTGATAGGTCATCAGGAGTGTCATATCTAATTCTCCATCTAGATTTGCCAAAGAAAGATAGATTTTTTATTACATTCTTGTGGCTAATGAGGTGGTAGGTAAGGTGTGAAAATTAAAAATAGAATTATTGTTGTTTAAGATAGAGGTAAACTATGGCGTGAAAATTAAGATAGATTCATTATATATGCTAAAGACATGTTCCCTAAATAAACTTCTTCTTGCCAAGTTCCTTAAAAAAAACGACTTCTTAGTAAATTAACAAAAAAATTATCATCTTTTTTAAAACAAGCTAATAACACAATTACCCACAAAATCACCAAAATACAATTACACACAAAAATAATTAAGAATGGCCTGCTGGCTACTACATTTCCTTGTCACTTGTATTCTTCCCTTCTTGTGGCCGTTGCTGAAACATAATAGGCAACAGTAAACAATCCATGAATGAAACATAAAATCCCTCCAATGGATAAAAACCGATGATTTGATATCCCACAAGATTCTCTTGATTTTGAGTTGGCTAATGTGCCTATGATCAGCATGGAGAATGCAACTCCTAATACTATCCTGCAAACAACAAATTAACCCCAATTCAGTATCAAAGTGCAAAATGTGCCAATTTAAAACATCATTAACATAACCACACATGTTGAAAACAATTAAATTTAAGGAGCCTAGATCCTTTACAACCTGTATGGTGCAGCCGGTCTAGACCGCCGTTAGATTATATTTAATCGAACGGTCTACACCAGACAATATCCAATTTATTAAAAATACACCGGAGAGTTTAATGTTTATCATTGGATTTTTGGTACATGCATGGTGCGGAGTAGAGAGAGGACTTACCATGAGAAAATGAGGAAAGCCATTGCTAATTGTCTATTGGATGCGGCTCTTTTGTATTCTTCTTTAGACTTTATGCAAATGCACCCACCAAGCATGTGAGCAATTGCATGAGCCAAGGCCAAGAGAATTGAAGCACTCAGTCCTAGCTTGAAAGCTTGATAGCTTGGGTCCCTACACTCTAGTACCCAAATCTTCAAATCCTTCACCTGTTTTCATCACAACATAAGACAAAAAAAAGAAAAAAAGATTATATTATCGATAATTGAATCCCTAATTGAGATATGTATGATTTGTCCATGTAGTGTCAACTAAAAGGTAAAATTTTGGTTTTCTATCTTGAAAAGACAAAGTTCAAATCTCATCGAAGACGTTGAAAAATGGATATTAGTGCCACCATTTTAATAAATAATAGTTTCCCATATTTTTATTTCACAAAAGAAAAAAAATGTATGATTTATGACTTGTGGAGTACCTTGTTTTGAGCTATTTCTGCTTGAATTCCAAGTATGCCAGCAACAACATCAATGAGAATGACAACAATGCATACAAGGAAACCATAGTTTCTAACCATTTTCCTATACAATTCAAAGTTGATGCAAAAAATAACGTTAGGTGCCTTGTTTCTTTAACTCCTCACTTTAATAGTTAAGTATAATCTGTTAAAATATTGGAGGAATAAGAATAAAGATTGGGCCAGGTTTGCAATGTATTATCAAATATCATGTATGGAAGTAATTAGCTTATTAAGCTTAAAGCTACTTTTATCCTCACATTTTTTACTTTATTCTATCTTGTATTTCCCTTTGTAATATTCCTTCCATGAGGGACACGAATACCAGAGTTTCACCAGCAAGGAAAGCTCAAATTCGCGGGCATGAAGAATGTCCAGCTGATGAGAATGAAATGGAACCTTATTGTTGAAGAGTCTCCCTACTTTAATTTTATTTCATATTTAGATAATTTTACTAAATTACTTTTAAAAGTGAGTTGAGCATGTAAAATTAAGGCAAAAGTTATATATATCTTAGTTTTAAATTAATATCAAACTTAGAGAAAGATCAATTTTATTTAAACTTGTAAATTCGGTAATTCGGTCCCCAATATTTTAGTCAATTTGCAATATTAGATCATTTACAATCGTTTTTTCATTCAACAAAACTCAACATCCATTTTTTCAATTCTCAACACTCGACGTCATTTTTTCTCTCTTATTCAACATTAATTCAACTTTTACCCTACCCAATGGTTTTTCATTCAACCCTCTACCCCACCACCTTTTATTTCTTATTTTTATTTAATTTTATATTTTTGTTTTTATAATTACATAAAATTACAATTATCGATTATAATTAAATTAAAATAAAAAACACTTAACATAAAATGCAATACAATAAACTAAGCACGCGGCACACAAAAATTAGGTATGTTTTGAAAAATTTATTGGAAAATTGATTTGAATTTTGATAATAGTTGGGATTTTGGTAGCTAAATGGGGGATAATTAGAAGAATTCTGGGTGTTGAAATTATTATTATTGGGATCCATTTTACTAAAAAGAAGTTTAGAAATTCAAAAGAAAAGTTAATAATAAGATTAAGATAGTGAAAATTTTAGTTTTTTTTCCGTGTCCAAATCAAATGAACCAAGTCTCTATTTATAGATAAAAAAAAATCATGAATTTTGGTAAAAAAGAATTTTAAAAAAATTAATTTACAATGAAATAATTGAGTTCAAATTATTTAGATGAGAAAAAACTAAAAAGCCAATCAGAATCAACCACGTGTCACCCACTTATTCACAACACACTTTCTCTCTCCGCTATTTGCAGCTTCACGCACTTCTGTCGGCGCTTGTGTTACACGCGCCAGTTCTCACAAACCAAAATGCAATGCGTGACAATCTGTAGCAGGCTTCAACAATGTTGAGTGAACTCAATGTCTCTCTCCTCCAGCTCATCCCTCAACACATCATTGCACAACCTCCATCTGTTGAAAGTCTCTCTCAACACCTTCATTGCACATGGTCTAATCATTTTCTCAATTCTAACCCGGTCAACACTTAAGTGGCATGCCATATGTGTAACTATTGATTTAAAAAAAAAATTAAAACGTCACCCATGTATATATTGAATTAAAAAAAATAAAGGAAATTGGAAAACCCAAAAAATGAAAAATACACATTCATTCTTATACCTCTTCTCTTCTCCTCTCGTCATGTTATTGTTGCCGGGTCAAAACTGGATGTTGCTGTTTTATTGGCATATTACTATTATTCTTCCTATTTAATTTGATTTTACGGTTTGCTTAAACTGTAACGTGTGATATTTTAATGAAGGGGTTATATATATACTCCTCCGTCCTATATTATAAACAAAAAAAAAAAAAACATTTATTAAAAA
>Ga0228711_1000084_pt1 | contig 72039 bp, 45 predicted proteins | sample MedpolnodulmetaG_2_FD_177996 | JGI IMG/M metagenome (GOLD analysis project Ga0228711, IMG submission 177996) | Root nodule microbial communities from Medicago polymorpha collected in Santa Monica, California, United States - brown nodules | ecosystem: Host-associated > Plants > Roots > Nodule...
ATATTTCATTGTTTCTTTTATATTAAAAAGATATAAATTCTATTTAATTAAAATAAGTAGTAGAATTAATTAATTAAATGTATTTAAATATAATACTAAAATAATTTGGTTGAGAATGTTAATCAACATAGGGGCATTATAGTCTTTTCAAAACAAGTAATACTTCTCTATTTCTTTTCTCTTTCTCTTATACCAAACAACTACTCAAATCTACTCCATTTCCTACATACTTCTCTTTTTTCGTACTCTCTCTCACCTATATATCTCTTCACAACTTCTCAACAAAACCAAACACACCCAGTGACGCAGGCACCACCCAACTAGGCTGGGCTGTAGCCCAGGCTCTGCTGCTGCTTGCTTTGTAAAAGTTCAGCTCAATGCCATTTTTCCTACTTAAAAAAAAAAGAGACAGAATTTAGTGTTTTGTTTCTATTTTTTCAGCGGGTATACTCTTCTCATTTTCTACGACAACAGGATCAACAATTTGTGGTTGAATGACTTGATGATGTGTTACACCGAGCGGGAGATATTCAAGTCGTTTGATGATATTGATATTATTCGAACATTCACTCGAAAGAGATCACGGAAATGGCATTTACCTCCTAATGGACATATGCTACAGTGTGGAAGTTTTCGGAGGCTATATACGTCAAAGAAGTTGTAGAGTGTATAAAATCAACCTCTTAAAAATGGTTTCTTAGTTAAGAAAAAAAGGAAACATTGTATGTATCAGTTTTTAATTGGAGGGTACTCCCTTGTATTTCTTTCGATTTTCATACCTTTCTCCTTAAAAGTAAACTTTTATCATTAAAAAAAACGGGCATACAATTTTATTTGATTTTTTAAATCAAACACAAAAAAGTCAAGTAAAAAAATTATTAGTGTATGCTAAAAATATGCGGGAAAGACACAAGTTAATGATTCAAATATAAGAAAAAATATATTAAAATGTGTGTATTGCATTTAATATTTAACTTTTTAAAAAATTAAATACACGAAATTTTAATTTTTTATTTTTAGTTTATTAACATAACATATGCCCTACGGACACAAGTTAACACTGCCCAAAATATATTTGCTACTTTCCCTATATAAATCACTACTTTTTCACGTTGGTAAATGGAGAATTCACCGCGTAAAAAAATAAATAAAATCAAACAATTGTTGTCTTACTTGGCATTAACACGTGCTCACCAACCCCACCAATTAAAAGGTTGGTTGGTGGAACTATCGGAGCAGGCCGTACGGGCAGGATAGTGTGGTCTCCTTTTTCTATCACCGGTAAAATAGACCCGTGCGGGAGGTAATCATTAAAAAAATAATTACATTCTTTTTTTTTAAGGACAATAATTACATTATTAATATTGTCAAGTATTTAAAGATATTAAATAAAAATTATCGACATTAATATAATGTTTCTATGAAATATTTTTTTACATATAGAAAAAATGTTAAATATTTGAATCGTGTATATTGTGAATTTTATTTTCTTATGCACGCGAAAACAAATTTATATATATATATATATATGAGAAAGTCAATAAAATAAATTTTTTTAAATTTATGATTATTTTCAAAATATCAAAATTAATATAATGTTTCTATTGAATAACTTTTTATTTTATATGCAAAACATCGTTTAATGTTTGCATCACACCCGTTGCAGATTTTATGCGTTTTATCTACATAAACAAATTTTTATGTAAATTTATGAGAGTTGATATGATAAAATCGTAGAAATTCATTAATATTGTCAAAATATAAACATTAATATAGTGTTTCTATTAAATAAGTTTTATTTTATATGCAAAACATCGTTCAATGTTTGCACCGCATCCGTTGTAGATTTTAGGTGCTTATATATGCATAAATAAATTTTTATGTACATATATGAGAAAATCGATATGGTCAATTTTTTGAAAACTCATGACTGTTTTCAAAATATCAACATAAATGTAGTGTTTCTATTAAATAACTTTTTATTTTAGATGTAAAACAATGTTCAATGTTTGCACCGCACCCGTTGCAGATTTTATGTGTTTTATCTACAAAAACAAATTTTTATGTAAACATACGAGAAAATTGATATGGTAAAGTCGTGGAAACTCGTTAATATTGTCAAAATATAAACATTGATATAATGTTTTTATTGAATAAGTTTTTATTTTAAATGCATAACACCGTTCAATGTTCGCACCACATCCGTTGCAAATTTTATGTGCTTGTATATGCATAAATAAATTCTTATGAACATATATGAGAAATTCGATATGATAAAATTTTAGAAACGCATTACTATTTTCAAAATATCAGCATCAATGTAGTGTTTCTATTAAATAAATTTTTATTCTATATTTAAAACATTGATAAATATTTGCACCGCACCCGTTGAAAATTTGATAAGCTTATATATGTAGGAAAACAAATTATTTAACGATATGTGATAGCCGATATTATACAATTTGGAAAACTCGTTATTATTTTAAAAATATCAACATCACTGTATTGTTTCTCCAAAATACCGTTAAATATTTACTTTTTTTTTAATAGCAATTTGACCATGAAACCCACTAAATTAGTGATATTAGAAGTCTAATCGAGGATTTTTTTGTGCAATTTATTTTAAAAAATAAGAAAATCAGATAATAAGGAGAAAAAGGAAGAAACAAATTGACTTTTTTATTTGCAAAATATGGGGAATTAGTTGTAGGCTTCGTAGTTATAAACCAAAAACATTAATTAAATATATAAGATAAAGAGAATTAGATCATAAGAGAAGAAAAATGAAACAAAATGCCATTCTTTATCTGCAAGATTCAAGGAACTAATTTTAAGCTTGAAAGTGATAAAACAGAAGAATTAGTTATGCTTGGAAGTGGTAAATCTACCAAAAAAAGTATTCCAAAGACTTGTTAATTTTGCTTGCCAAAAAATAAATATGTGTGGAAACTTGTTATATTCGTGAATAGTTCCATAATATTTGTTTTCAAGTTATTTTTTAAAAAACAAATAGATTGATTCCATAGTTATCTATGTGATAATGTGATGACGATTATCCGTAATTTTTTTTTTAACAAATTGATTAATTTCTTATATATCCGTGAAAATTTGTTATAGTTGTGATGATCATTATCCATAATTTTTTTTAAGAACAATTAAATTAAATTTTGTAAAATGACTATTATGCACATAAAGTTATGGAGATCATGAGTTTTAAAGAGGACGATTATGAGATTTTGTTGTACTTCAACTTTCATATATTGTTAGTAGATTTCATTATGTTTAACGTGCCTTTTTATTAATAAATATTTTATTAAAAATAATTTGAGGGTAAAATGAGTCTTGTTGTCCTTTAACTTAACTAGACTCTAACTAACTTGTCAATGAAGAGTTTAATTTAGTTAAATTCTTCGTTATATAACTATCATATTGACAATGTTTTTGGCCACAATATATCCTTGGACAACTGTTGCTTGTAGGCTTTATTTGAGGGGGAGGATGGTCATGCAGTTATGAAAGGGTTGATTTGGGGAGGGCGAGGAGGTTTTACAAAAATTTCCTTCATTATTGATATGAAGAACGTAAATTAAAATAATTGAAAGAAAGAAAAAAAACGAAATAAATACTCCCTCCGTCTCAAATTGTATGTCGCTTTAGAGCAAAAAATTTGTCCCAAATTATATGTCGCCTTACAATACCAATGCAACATTAATGTTACTTTTCCTATTATAACCTTAACTATTTATTACTCTATCTTCTTTCAATTCTTTCATTTATCTTTCATATATTATTTATTAAGGACAATTTTATAAAACAACTCATAATATCTCTTTTCCATACAATATTAATTGCATTTCTTAATACGTGTGAAATGTCTAAAACGTCATACATTTTGAGACGGAGGGAGTAGTAAATGACATGATTAAAAAATAGGCATTAATGATTTGTTGATATGGTAGAACGGGCATAATTGAAAATAATAATCAATGTTACATTGAAAAGTACAATTGTTTTGAAATATTCTTTTTTTAAATGTGATAATTATTATATCACAAATGAAGTAGTAAACAAATATGTCCCCGTGAGTTTAACTCAGTTGGTAAAGATGATGCATAATATATGCAAGGTTCGGGGTTCGAACCTCGGATACCACAAAAATAGAAGTAGTAAACAGATATCCAAAAGAGAGAGGGGAAATCAAATTTAACAAGAAAATGACATTAAAATCAAACAAGGATTTTTTTTTTGGGGTCTAAATCAGATATAATCCATAGACAACTGCACAACCTTTCGAATGTTGTGAAATCTAAAAAGAAACTCTTGCTAAAATCTAAAAGTATCAAAAGAGTCATTTTTTTGTCAACCCTTCGAATCTTAAAAGAAATGAACTTTATTAATGTGAAGTTGTAATATTATTGGGATAAGGGAGGGAGTTGGTGTGGGAGTAGGGACAAGACAGACAAGCTGTTTTGGAAGGATTGGTGGGTGGGAGAAAGTCGTTTGTGTGACAGATTTAGTAGATTATTTGATTTAAGTGAAAATTAGCTGTCGTCAGTGGCATATATGTTTGTTCTAGGGTGGGGTGACGGTGGTGAAGGGTGGAAGTGGCGTAGGCGCCTGTTTTCTTGAAAGGAGAAACAAGTGGTAGAACTTAGTTATTGTCATCTAACTTTGCTTTGCAGGAAAATACAGTTGATAGATGAGTTTGGTTGCTAAACTCTTCCAAAACTTAGTCCGTTAGAAGTGCCTAATACTATCTGACATCGATGGATAACAATGATACAAATGGCAATAAGGATGCTTGGTTAAAAGTGGTTCTGCTTAAAGTTATTGTGTTTGTGTGGAGGCTACTTTTGAATCGTATTCCGATTAAGGATAATCTACTGGGAACAACTGTTCTACTTATTGATGACTGTCATTGTATAAGAGGATGTGGAGTGGTTGAGGATAAAAGTCACCTATTTATCCAATGTGTGGTGTTTGGTAGATTATGAAATTTGGTGGTTTTGCAGGGCATGGTTTTTTGCAGGAACAAAGATATCATTTATGTGCTTTAGGCAGTTTCTCTTAGAAGGATTGACCCGTGATGTTTGTTTTATGGGCTTCAATAGTCTGGTCAATTTAGAAAGAACGTAATGGTTAAATTTTTCAGCAAAAGGTGGTTTCGATGCAAACTCTTCTTGAGAGAATTAAGCTTCAAATGTATTGGTGGTTGAAATCAAAACACGTTACATTTGATTTTGATTATCAGTTTTGGAGGATGAATCTTCGACATTGTTTGATTTCTGTAATAATTAGCTTTTGCTTGGCGCTTTTTCACTATTTGAGTGATTGTATCTCTGGATAATCTCTTTGACACTCTTTATGCAGGATAAATTATGGTTTATATTTGGCTGGTTCAATTTTTTTTTTAATATAAAGTTATACCGCGAATTAAATAAAGTTTTGTCAATGATTGTTCTTAAAAAAAAATTAACTCATTTTTTTTCGAAGGATTCCTCTTATAAAGAACTGATTAATCATTTGATGTAAAAACCTAAAAGCATCAGAGGGAGTTTTGATAAAATAAACAAGAGGAGTGTTATTTGAACAACAAATTTGGTTGACAACCATCACTTACAAAGAAAAAGTAGGTACTTGCACGGAAACCAAAACAACAGAGAAATAAAGTAAAAAATAATGTGAGTACGAGAGAGAAAATTGTCACAAAAGTTGTTATACAACTAGAGTACCCATGGAAGAATGGTGGGTAATTTACCTTAACCAATGAACATTCACCTTTTTAGGTGGTATCTATGAACTATCTTGACTCCACCAATAAATTACTCATTTTTATAGGTTGGTGGGTAAATTACCCACCATCTTTCAAAGGTAATCTAAAAAAAACCATCAAATAAATGTTCAAATATCATTTCTCAATAAACAAAGAACTGAAGTGAAAGAGCAAATAAAAAATAGAAGGTTTTATAAAATCAAACGGCTAACCCGTTTAACCCGATCCCGAGGGTACCCGTTTAGAGTTTCGGATCGTACAGCAATTTGGGGGGAATATAAATAGTAAGCCCGGGAAGAAATCATTTCTCACTGTCTTTTCCTCTTCTTCATTTCCTTACTCCTTCTCTCCAAAACCCTAATCTACTCTCTCCGTCACACCGTCCGCGTCTCCTCGTCCTCTGCATCACGGTAACTCTTTCGTTATTTAAGTTTCTTTCTTTTTTAATGCAATAACCTGTGATTTTAATTATAAAAATAATAATAATCTACAATGCTGAAATGTATTAATCTAGGTCATTGAAGTAATGTCACAAGAAAATATGGAATCCGATTGCGAGGGAGATTTACTGGACTCTGACGACGAGACAATGGAGCAAAAGGGATCACGGTTAGTAAAAACTTGTGCTTCTATGATCCTTTCATCTGATTATTCCTTTCGTCATTGCGAGTACGACTCAATGAAGAACATCATGGAGTGGTTAAGTCAAGATATTGTTTTGCCTCCTCCCGACATTGTCGAGCTTTATTTTGAGGATCTGTACACTGAAGAGAAACTCAAGCTTAAACAACAGCTGGCTACTATTCCTAATAGGATAGCTTTAACTTTTGATCTGTGGGAATCTAACACTGCTGAGACTTATATCTGTTTGACCGCTCATTTTGTTGACGAGGATTGGAAGTTAAATAGTAAGGTTCTTAATTTCTGTCTTGTTTTACCCGCTGTATCTGAGATGTGTGAGAGAATGGTTGAGTTTTTGAATGATTGGGGAATAGAGAAAAAGATTTTCTCTCTCACTTTAGAGGACTCATTTAAGAATAAAATTTTGCAAGAACAATTTCAAAATCAACTTGTTTTGCATAATGGGTTGTTATGTGATGGAGAGTTCCTTCACGGGCATTGTTTTGCACGCGTTTTGAAACTGATTGTTGAAGAGGGGTTGAAACTAGTTAGGGATGTCGTGTGTAAAATTAGAGATAGCATCATGTTTGTGAGGCATTCAGAGAATAGAAGGGAAAAATTCAAGGAGTGTATTGCAAAGGTTGGTGGTGTTGATTGTTCCGTTCGTTTGCATCTGGACACGACTAAAAGAGTGAACTCAACTTATTCGATGCTTGAAAGTGCTCTTAAATATAGGCGTGTGTTTGAAAGTCTTCACTTGTATGATGGTAGTTATGTGTTATGTCCTTCAATAGAAGAGTGGAAAAGAGTAGAAAAGATTTGTGCGTTCTTGTTGCCTTTTAGTGAAACTGCCAACATGATTAATGCCACAGCACATCCTACTTCCAACTTGTATTTTTTGCAAGTTTGGAAAGTCCAATGTGTTTTAGCTGATTGTTTGGGAGATCAAGATGAAGATATAAAGAGAATGGCTGAAAGGATGCTGACCAAGTTTGAGAAATATTGGGATGAGTATAGTGTTGTTCTTGCATTGGGAGCGGTTCTTGACCCAAGGTTGAAGCTTTCAACATTGGCTAATTGTTACTCAAAACTTGATGCATCAACCTGTGAAAGGAAGTTGCAACAAGTAAAGAGCAAGTTGTACATGCTATTTGACAAGTATTCTAGCAAAAGTACTTCTTCTTGCGTGCAAATAACTACCCAGGACCAATCTTCAGACGACCTATTTGATGTAAGTTTATATTTTTTTTAATTGGCAATTTTCTTTCTTTCTTTAATTTTTTTAACCCCATTGCTTTCCTTTTCACGTGTGAAATATAATAGGAATTGAAAGTGCACCATCAACAGCTTGTTGCTGAAACTGGGAAATCTGAACTTGATGTTTACTTAGATGAGTCAAATTTGGATTTTCGTTGTGATGAAGATATGGATGTATTACAGTGGTGGAAGAGTAATAATAATCGATTTCCAGATCTATCAATATTGGCTTGCGACTTGTTAAGTGTTCCCATTACCACCGTCGCTTCCGATTTTGAATTTTGCACGGGCTCACCTGTCTTTAACAAGTATAAAGATCGTATGTTGCCGATGAATGTGGAAACTAGAATGTGTACTCGCACCTGGCTGCACAATTTTGTTAACAGTGGTAATTTATGGAATTTGAATGTAAATAGATATGATTTTATTGTTTTGATAACCACTGTTCAATTGAATTATAAACTTCTTCAATTATGATATGCAGACGGAGAAGATGATGATGATGGCGATGACTTTGAAGAAATGATGAATGAAGTTTATGTTAATGAAGAATCGGAGAACTCGTCTAATGGTTATGATTTTGAAGATGACGACAGTGATGGTGATGATGATTGATTTGCTTGTATCTATTTAACTTTGGTTTATAATGTTTCTTTTGGCTTTATGGTTTGCAAAATTAGAACTACATATGGTTATGTTATGGTTTCTAGACATACTGGTGGATTTAAGTTTTAATATTTTGTACTTGTAAACATGGTTTTAACTTTGGTTTTATGTGTATTTGTTTACTTTCTAAATGTTGGATGAAATTAGGATGCAATTCCATGAGAAAGGAAACAAATTTCAGGTATCGTTCTTGCACCTTATTTCACCTTGTTTCTCTCTGTCACTGCTATCCTATCTATCTCAAATGCATCATATGATTTTATAGCTGTTACCAACAACATGGGGCTTCTATTTTCAGCAACTTTTGCATGTTGTTTTATTATTGGAAGTGATCCTGTCAGATTTTGTTATAGTTCAGTGTTGTAGACTTGTAGTTGCTTATTGTCATGAATGATCAATTAATATGTATAAGTTGCTTATAGTTGTATATCAGAAGTTGCTAATTGTGTCTTTTTTCCTCTACTTCTATTATTTCATCCTCAGTCTTTATATTCTCTGCCAATAAGTTTTTCCCCACCATTTTAATCATAAAATATTCTACCCCTAATGGTTAAGGTGCTTACACAGTAACTGTAACCCGGTCTACTAGCATGTTGGCTTGAATACAGCGGCTCTTAGTTTGTTACTGTTGAAATAAGCCACCACATTTTATGGTTTAAATTTTTGTTTCAGTGTTAATTGCATTCTTTTTAATTACTTATGAACAATGTCCTGTTCGGGTTAGCTCTGAGTTTTTAGCTGAACTATGAGTTTTTTTGCTGATGTATTTAAGTTTTGGCCCTCTTTGATCTCAACAAATAAAATATGAAAACATCGACTTTAATCGAAACTTTGTTGCACGTTATGCACACATCAATTATCCAAACTTTGGTAAATTGATCGCTTGGTCCTACCATAATTAGAAAATAAACAGAGTATGCATTATAAGCAATATTGATGAACTGCCTCACTAAGTAATATTTTTGTTAGTGAGATAAAATAGGATATAAAATACTCGTGTGACCACCAAATTTAATTTAAAAAAGGAAAACTATTTTTGTTAGTGTGATAAAATGAAAGAAGAACAATTTCATAACTATAAAATAAAATAACTTCTTATCACAAACCGGTAAATTGTTCTAATAAAAAATAACAAGTAATTTACTATTTTCCTTAAAAAAATTACTATTTTTTTATACAAAAACAAAACAAATAAAACGAGTTGATTAAGAGCCTCTTTGTTTTTGTCAAAAAAAAGCCTCTTTGTTATAAATTAAAAAAATAAAAAATATTTTGTGTTTGTTGACCGTAATAAAAATTATCAAAATTTTTTTTAACTTGTTTTTGGACAAAACTATATAAAAGATTTTTTTTTATTACAAAATTACCATAAAAGACACTAAAATAGGAAAACATAATGATGCAATTGAAATGTTAGTTAGTTTTTAAGATACATTTCTCCAAAAAAATTAAATTTAGTTTGTTTTGAAGTTGTTTTCTGATTTTTTTATTTTATTTCTATATTCTAATTATTTTTTAAAAAACAGTTACAAACTTATGTCATTCTAAAGTGATTATCTTAAAAAAAGATGATTTTTTTAAAAAAAAGAGATATGACAAATGTGCTCTAAAATACTGCATATTTGATATATTGAGGTGTAAGTGAATGTAATAATTCTCAATTATTTTATATGTATTTAATCAATTTTATTTTAAAGTGATTCTACTGTAATTATTTTTTAAAACGATTATTTATTTGAAAAAAGATATTACAAATGAGCTCTAAAAAACTTCATAAATATTTGATAGATTGAGGTGCAAGTGAACTCATAATGTATCAATTCTGAACATTTATTTTGTGTGCATTTAATCTTAATTTTATTTTTTGACACGTTTGATTGCACACATTTTTTTGACACATTTAATCAGACTTTTTTTTGGAGCAATTAATCAGACTTTTTTAAACTAAAAAAGAAAAAAGTGAACTGATGAATCAAACGGCTAACCCGTTTAACCCGACGCGGGTGCCCGGTTTAGGGTTTTGGAGTGAAAAGCATTTTGTTCCTTTGAGAGAGAGATATAAATACCAAGCCTAGGAACTTTCATTTTTCATTTTCTCACTCTCGCCAACATACTCACCGCCGCTTCTCTCTCCGTCACTCCGTCTTCCTCTCCGCCATGTCTCCGCCGTCTTCGATCTCTCATGAGCAGGTGTTTTGTTGTCGTAACTCTTTCTTCATTGAAGTTTCTTAGCATTCTATTTCAATAATAATCTGTGATTTTAAAAACATTATAATAATTTACAATGTTGAAATGTAATCTAGGCCTTCGAAGCGATGTCTCTAGATCAACTCGAAACCGGGGACGAGGTAGATCAATTTGATTCGCGGTTTCTACCTATATGTGCTTCTATGATCCTTTCAAATGATTTTCCCTTTGAGTTTTTTGAGCGCGAGGGGATGAGGAACTTCATGAAGGTCTTAAATCCAAATATTGTTTTGCCCCCTGTAGATGTTATTGAGGCTTATGTCTCTGATCTATACATGAAAGAGAAACTGAAGCTTAAACAGGAATTGGCTACCATTCCTAATAGGGTATCCTTAACTTTTGATTTGTGGGAATCTAACACCGCTGAGACTTATATTTGCTTGACCGCTCATTTTGTTGACGCGGATTGGAAGTTAAATAGTAAGGTTCTCAACTTCTGTGTTGTTTTACCCACTGTAGCCGAGATGTGTGAGAGAATGGTTGAGTTTTTGAGTGATTGGGGAATAGAGAAAAAGATTTTCTCCCTCACTTTAGAGGACTCATTTAAGAACAACATTTTGCAAGAACAAATGAAATCTCATCTTGGCTTGCAAAATGGTTTGTTATGTGATGGAGAGTTCTTTCATGTGCATTGCTTTGCACGCGTTTTAAAACTGATTGTTGAAGAGGGGTTAAAACTAGTTAGTGGTGTCGTGTCTAAAATTAGAGAGAGCATCTTGTTTGTGAGGGATTCAAAGAGTAGAAGGAAAAAATTTAAGGAGTGCGTTGAAAAGGTTGGTGGTATTGACAGTTCAGTTCGCTTGCATATGGACATGTCTATGACTGTGAACTCAACTTATTTGATGCTTGATAGTGCTCTTAAATATCGGCGTGCGTTTGAAAGTTTTCACTTGTATGATGATAATTATGTCTCGTGTCCTTCGGCAAAAGAGTGGAAGAGAGTAGAAAAGATTTGTGCATTCATGTTGCCTTTTCGTGAAACTGCCAACATGATTAATGGTGCAACACATCCCACTTCCAACTTGTATTTTTTGCAAGTTTGGAAAGTCCAATGTGTTCTTGTTGATAGTTTGGGAGATGAAGACGAAGTAATAGCGAGAATGGCTAAAAGGATGACGGGCAAGTTTAAGAAATATTGGGATGAACATAGTGTTGTTCTTGCAATGGGAGCGGTTCTTGACCCACGGATGAAATTCTCAAGGTTGGCTGATTGTTATTCAAAACTCGATCCATCAACTTGTGAACGGAAGTTGCGAAAAGTAAAGACAAAGTTGTACATGCTATTTGACAAGTATTCTAGCAAAAGTACTTCTTCTGGTATGCAAACAACTGTTCAGGGCCAATCTTCTACAATGCCATTGGAAAAGAACTCCGAGTCTTTATCTGATGGCCTATATGATGTAAGTTTGTATATATTTTTTGAACTAACAATTTAATTGCTTTCTATCTTGAATTTGTTTAACCTCGTTACTTTCTTTTTCACTTGTGAAATACAATAGGAATTGAAAATGAACCAACAGCTTGTTACCGAAACTGAAAAGTCTCAACTTGACGTTTACTTAGATGAGTCAGATGTGGATTTTCTTCGTAATGAAGATATGGATGTATTACAATGGTGGAAGAGTAATAATGATAGATATCCAGATCTATCAATACTGGCTTGCGACTTGTTAAGTGTTCCCATTACCACTGTGGCTTCTGATTTTGAATTTTGCATGGGCTCACGCGTGTTTAACAAGTATAAAGATCGTATGTTGCCGATGGATGTGGAAACTGGAATTTGCACTCGCAGTTGGCTGTACAATTTTGTTAGTGATGGTAATCTATGTAATTTAAATGTGTGTGTGTGTGTGTCTCTGTTGTTTTGATAACCACTGGTCAATTGCATTGTTAACCTCTTCAATTATGATATGTAGATGGAAAAGACGACGAAGATGACTTTGAAGAAATAATGAATGAAATTGACTGATGTTGGTGACAATGATGGAGAAGAAGATGATGAATGAAGATGACGACGGTGATGATGATTTATTTGCTTCTATTTATTTAACTTTGGCTTTATGGTTCAAAAAATTAAAATTATATATGGTTGTTAGGTTATGTTTTTAAGACTTGCGGTGAACTTAATTTTAAATGCTTTTAATCGTAGACTTGTTTTTAACTTGTAATATGTGGATGTGGATTTGTTTGCTTTCTAATTTTTAATGCTGGATGAAGTTAGTCTGTAATTCCATGAGAAAGGAAAGAAGACTATGATCAAATAGTAATTGTTTTTGTTCTTGTAAATTGTTCTATATTATCAAAGTTGTTTTCACAAGCTATCTTGGAGAAATTATGAAAATAAGCCGAAAATAGCTTATGGCCATGTCATTAGTTGTTTTCATAAGTCTTCCCGAACAGTGTTACAAGTGTTTATATTAGTAGATAAACTCAAATATACTATAATCCAAACAGACTTTTTAACTATTCAAGTAGTTTTGCTTTCTCTGAAAGTAAAAGGTTATAGGTATTGCCCTGCTCCTTGTTCTGTATTATTGTTGTTTGTTGGCACTACAACCAACTAATGTATAAGTTGCTTGTTTCTTATAGTTGCAGAAGTTGCTCACTATCTCTTTTTGCTTCTACTTCCTCGATTATTTACTCCTCACAGTGACTGCAAATAAGTGATTCTTTACCATTTTGATCATAATAAATTCTTCATCTAATGTGTACCGAAGTTTATTTTAGCCATCTAATAAGTGTTTAATATAATTAGAGAACTGTAGTTGTAACCTGGTATACTATTGAAGTATGTTGGCTTGATGACAATGGCTCTAAGTTTGCGACCGTCGAAATAGGTCACAATAATGCATGGTTTAATTATTTGCTCCAACTGAATTAGAAATGCTTATATTATTCGTAACATCCTGCGGCTAAGATAATGAGGAGTGTGATATAGTATTGCTTAAGTTTGTATCCAGCTGCTAATATAGTATTGTAATTTGGAATTGCCTTCTTTCTTGATGTTTGGATGTGTTTGAAGTTCAATTTAAAGCTCATACGTATGATATTTCATAAATATGGAAGAGCTGTTTATGTGTATTGAATTCGATGGTTGCTGCTCAATAGGCAACTCAAAATTGTTCACTTGACTGAAGGAAAAAAAAACTGATCGGAGTTACGACCCAATCAGAAATTACACAAAAAAACAGAGGATTGACTTGATCGGAATCGAAATTGAGGTGTCTATTGAGCGACTTTTATTGAATTCATTCTTTAAGATAGACAATCCTTAAATGCAATCTAATTCTTTGAAGATATTATTTTCCTAGTTGTTTTGAGGAGAGGCAAACACTAGAAACTTTATGTTGTCATATATTAACGCAAACGTCTAAATTTTAATTATATTCTATTATTATTATTTTTTTTGGTAAAAAATTTATCCGGTGTATTTTAAAATAGATTGTTTCTTCGTAATAACAAACTCATTATTCCAATAAAAGAGTAAGTAATACAGGTTGGGATAAAATCTGAACTTTGTGAAGGAGTATAAGACATTGTCACCCTTTCTCATCTCATAATAAAATTAACCTTAAAGTTTTGTAATGAGCATAATATAGCTTTACACTTTTTAATAATAATACTAAATTTGGCTAAATTTGTAAGATTTCCAATGACACCATCCACCACCGATTTGTAATCAAGTCCGACGGTGACTCTATGGACACCCAACTCGCTTAGCCACTGATAAAGCTTTCATACAATCCTAGTTGCTTCCCTTCTAATTATTGTAGCTTTGGCGAGATCTCCTTCATTTTGTATGCACATCCCTACACCATAACATCCTTGTTGATCGAAAATTGCTGCATCAATGTTACACTTCAGCTCACCTTGGACTGGTTTGGACCAATAGCTCTTTTCTACATATCTGCTCTTTGCGATCTGTTGCAACGGTTCTGGTGTTGTGTTTTCTCCACTATGTTGCGGCAATACCTGTATCCCCACAACTATATGTTCTATTATGCGCTGCTATCCACACATTCGACAACTCCAATGCTACGGTAATTGAGGTTTAGACTGGTTTATGTATTCAATGCATTTGATTTTTTTTTTTGTCAAGTAGTCTAATGTCACGGGAATTGCATTGAAACTTTAAAAAGGAACATTTTCTATGTAAGTTTTACAAATAATTTTTCCTTTTCAATCATTAACAAGTGCCTTTGTTAGCATAATCCTAACTTTTACATTTAAAATTAGGGTTAAATAAGTTTTTCGTCCCTATAAATATAACGAATTTTGCTTTTAGTCCCTATAAAATTAAACCGAATGTTTTTATCCTCACAAAATTTTTTATTTTGTTTTTGGTTCTTAATGAATATAATTTTAACGTGTTTTTGACATTTTTTGAACATAATATGAATATATAAATGTCGAATATAATAAACGAACATAACATGGATACAATTTGAACATAAAAGAGTTATAATTTTGCCATTTATATGAACATAAAATGGCCATTAAGGACGAAAAACAAAATAAAAAAATTTGTGAGGATGAAAACATTCAGTTTAATTTTTTAGGGACTAAAATCAAAATTCGTTATATTTATAAGGACGAAAAACTTATTTAACCCTTAAAATTATTGTAGTTATGACTTTTACATATGTTTGACTTATATTTTCAAGATAAAATTTATTTGTATGAGTTCCTTAAACAATGTCTATGACACATATTAGTAAAACCTTTATAGTTTGGGTCATGTTAACCAGTGTCTCCGGTGCATTAGTTAAGAAAGTTAAAAATATAATTTTTTCATTAAAAACAACAACTTTTTAATTTTTATAAAACAAAACATTCTACTTTTCATCATTTTTCAATACAATTATTTCTATATTAGTCTCCTTATACAAAACCAAAAAGAATTGATAAATTCCAGTGATCAAAATGAAGGATGTACACATTGAGCTAAATCAAACGGCTAACCCGTTTAGCCCGTCGGGTACCCGTTTTAGGGTTTAATTAAAGAGTAATTTAACAACTATTTGGGGAATATAAATAGTAACCCCGGGAACCTCCCTTTCTCTTCATTTCTTCCTTGCCATATAGTTGCCAACACTCTCTTCTACATCTTCGTCCCTCAGTTCGGTGACTGTAACTTTCTATCCGTAGTCTCACGTGCAGCTATTATTTTTATTTTGTTGAAACTCTTTTCTTATTGAAGTTTGTTAGCTTTTAATGCAAAAATAATGTCACAAGAAAATATGGAATCTGATAGCGAGGTAGAAGGTCAAATGGAATCGCGGTTTGTACATTTATGTGCTTCTGTGTCATCCTTGCTAATGATTTTCCCTTTCATCATTTTGAGGATGATGCAATAAAGGACCTCACCGAGTTCTTAAATCCAAATGTTGTTATGCCTCCTTCAAATGTTCTCGAGGCTTATGTCTCCGATTTGTACACCAAAGAGAAACATAAGCTCAAACAACAATTGGCTACCATTCCTAGTATGATATCTTTAACCTTTGAGTTGTGGGAATCTTGTACTACTTACACTTATATTTGTTTAACCACTCATTTTGTTGACACGGATTGGAAGTTAAATAGTAAGCTTCTCAATTTTTGTCTTGTTTTCCCTCCTACTGGAGCCTATATGTGTGAGAGAATGGTTGAATTGTTGAATGATTGGGGAATAGAGAAAAAGATTTCCTCACTTACTTTAGATGATTCATTTGAGAATAATGTTCTGCAACAACAATTGAAGACTCAACTTAGTTTGGAAAATGGGTTGTTATGTGATGGAGAGTTCTTTCATGCTCATTGTTTTGCACACATTTTAAAACTGATTGTTGAAGAGGGGTGTAAACTAGTTAGTGGTGCTGTGTATAAAATTAGACAGAGCATCATGTTTGTGAGGCGTTCAAAGAGTCAGAGGGAAAAATTTAAGGAGTGCATTGAAAAGGTTGGCGGTGTTGATAGTTCTGTTCGTTGCATCTAGACATGTCTATGAGAGTGAACTCAACTTATTTGATGCTTCAAAGTGCTCTTAAATATCAGCGTGCGTTTGAAAGTCTTTACTTGTATGATGATGATTACGATTTATGTCCTGCGGCAGAAGAGTGGAAAAGAGCAGAAAAGATTTGTGCATTTTTGTTGCCATTTAGCGAAACTGCCAACATGATAAATGGTGCAACACATCGTACTTCCAACTTGTATTTTTTGCAAGTTTGGAAAGTCCAATGTGTTCTAGTTGATAATTTGGGAGATGAAGATGAAGATATAAAGAGAATGGCTGAAAGGATGTTGACCAAGTTTGAGAAATATTGGGAAGAGTATAGTGTTGTTCTTGCATTGGGAGCGGTTCTTGACCCAAGGATAAAGCTTTCCACATTGGCTTATTGTTACTCAAAACTTGATGCATCAACTTGCGAAAGGAAGTTGCAGCAAGTAAAGAGCAAATTGTACATGCTATTTGACAAGTATTATTGCAAAAGTACTTCTTCTGGTGTGCAAAGAACTATTCAGGACCAATCTTCTAGTGTGTCATTGCAAAAGAAGTTAAAGTCTTTATCTCAGGGCCTATTTGATGTAAGTTTTTTATTTGTTGTTTTTGAATTGGCAATTTTCTTTTTTGAATTTGTTTAACCTCATTGCTTTCCTTTTCACGTGTGAGATATAATAGGAATTGAAAGTGCACCAACGGCAGCTTGTTACTGAAACTGGAAAATCTCAACTTGATGTTTACTTAGATGAGTCAAATTTGGATTTTCATTGTTATGAAGATATGGATGTATTACAATGGTGGAAGAGAAATAACAATCGATTTCCGGATCTATCAATTCTGGCTTGCGACTTGTTAAGTGTTCCCATTGCCACTGTTGCTTCTGATTCTGAATTTTGCATGGGTTCACGTGTCTTTAACAAGTATGAAGATTGTATGCCGCCGACGAATGTGGAAACTAGAATCTGTCTGTACTCGCAGCTGGATATACAATTTTGTAACCCATGGTAATCTACTATGTTCTTTAAATGTAAATAAATATGATTGCATTCTTCTGATAACCACTGGTCAATTTTATTATTAACCTCTTCAATTGTGATATGTAGACGGAGAAGACGACAAAGATGTCTGGGATGGAATAATGAATGAAATTGACAATGGTGTTGAAGATGACAATGATGGCGTTGATGATTGATTTGCTTGTAATTATTTAACTTTGATTTATCATGTTTGTTTTGGCTTTATCTTTTAAATTGTTAGGATGTGGTCTGGTCTGGTGGACTTAACTTTTAATGTTCGTAATTGTAGACTTGTTTTAACTTGTAATGTGTGGATTTGTTTGAAATCTGTCGTTATTTTTGTGTTTATTTTGATCTGATTTTGGTTATATCAATCTCCAAACCGTTACTCCCAAGCAATAAAAATGATTTTGCTTTTAACGGTCAACCATTTGTGTGAAGTGTGAAATCCAACAACACTCCAACCACTAAAGTAGAAAGAATAGTACTTTCTACTTGCAGAGCTTCAAGAATTACAAGGTTTGTTCAACATAGCCTATGCATGTATTAGAAATTGAAACAGTTCATAGACTTTTGGTTGCAAATCTAAACTTTAAAGGATTTTAACTACTTCTAGTGGTTTTGGCTTCTGAGATTAAAAGTTTCCGCTATTGTCTTGCACCTTGTTTCACTTGCAACGAATGGTGGTTGTGTTTTTTCATTAACCCTAACTTTCTTGTCCCTACTATCCTATCTATCTCACATGCATCATATAATTTGAATATATGTTTCCATTCCACCAAAATGTGGCTTCTGTTACTGCTTATAGCTGCAGTAGCTCAGATTTATAGTTTCTTGTTGTCATGACAACCAACTGATGTATAAGTTGCTTATTGCTTATAGTTTCATATCAGAAGTTGCTCACCATCTCTTTTTTCTTCTATTCCCTATAGTGTTTACTACTCACAGTCACGGCCTATGAAGCACGGACACTCTGCCGATTAGGCGTGTCCCGGTGCCGGACACATGTCGTGTCCGACACCGACACATATAATTACACTGAATTATGTGAATTTATCAAAGTATTAGCAGTGTCAGTGTCGTGTCCGATATCCGTGTTCGTATCCGTATCCGTGTTTCATAGGTCACTGCAAATAAGTGGTCCTCCGCTTTGGATCATAATAAATTATCTACCTAATGATAATTAAGGGCTTAATATAATTAGAGATCTGTAAATGTTACCAGGACTACTGATATGTTGGCGTGTAGAGAGTCTTTGCCTTCTTTTTATTATAAGAAATTAACTGAAGAAAACAAAATTTGTTCTCAATTGTAAAGCCATTAATGTGAAACCATCCTCCTCGAAAAAATATGAAAGCGTCAATTTCAACGGTGACTGTATCGCTACATTTTGATACGTGCATACTTCCTCCGGCAGTAAAACATAACTTTCTTTTGCTACACAGTAAAACATAACTATGATTAACTATTTGCAAACTTATTAATATATCTAGTTTTTCTTTTGATTTGGTGATAAAATACAGGAAGGCACATACTCTAAAATTATTCTAGATGCCCTGAATATGATTTATACAGGTAGAGGAAAAAACGTAGCTAACCTGCAACTTTGACATTGTTGTTCTTGCTAATTCAAGAAAGCATTTCATTATTTGATATCAAGATTATAAATTATAAATATAAGGTCAAGATACTGCGTTGTTTATTTGTATGCATAAAATTCCTGTTAGAAAAAGAAATGTGGTTCAACTTATGGTAATTTTTAATTAATACATGGATTAATTTTTTGTTCAGTCGGATTATGTATGTACACGGTATTTGTTTTATTTTGTTTGATGCACGGGTTATGGATGCTGCAAGTAGTGGCGAAGCAAAAAAAAAAATCGATGGATCACTAAAAGAGATTATAATTTATAAACTTAAAATTTAACTTCCACTCAAACCCTATTCTTTACCCTTTTCTTCTTCTTTTCAGAGGGGTGATTTAAGGTCAATTTTGATCCAAAAATCACCCCTCCGAATTGTTTTTACTTCTATCCTAATTGAATTAGTGGTTTCACATATTTTCTGTTTTCTTTCATTTGTTTTTGTGATTTCGTCGTCTCTGGACGACCTTGTTTGTTTTGATTTCCCGTCTTTGTACGGTGTGTTTTTTATTTTCCGTCTTTATGCGGTGTTTATTTGATTCAGGTTGAAATATTGGTTTTAAGCAAGTGCAGATCCGATCATTGACAATGATTTTGGCGTCGTCAACATTGTAGATCCGGAGACATGAATATAGTCATATTAGTCATATATGTAGACATAGTACTTTGCCGTTTTATGCTATTAACATGGATACTGTGAGTTTGTTCACAGATTCATCTTGTTCACAGATTCATCCTTTTTGTTTTTAGCGAATTTGAATTTGTATTGTATCGATGTACTCTATCAATTTGAATGAATGAATATCGTTTATTTTTGTAAAAAGAAAAAAACTTAAAATTTAAGTTGTAATTGATTTAGGGTCTTCCTTGAAAAGAACATTTTTTTTACCTTTCAAAAAATAGAATACACAATTTTCAATACAATATTTCCTTTTATAATTCTTTAATCAGTGCCTTGGGGCACCGGCTAACATTTTTCATTGATTTAATATGTAACTCATCAAAGTTGATATGTCAATCGAAAGACAAAATAAGAAACCAAAAAACTCAACATCAAAACAACGAACAAAACATCATATCAAGATGATAAAGTCACGAAAAACACAAAAGAAAAATCTTATATATGTGTATGGAAACAATTTATTTATATTATAATATAAGAAAAAGATACAGACAAATATCAAAGTAAAAGTTGACTCAACAATACATTTTTGGAAGAGGAAAGAAAAGTGCGGAACCTACCTCTCTACAAAATTAAGGTGGACTGTATTCTGACATAGGAAATTAATTTCTATCATTTTATCTTTTTTATTGAAAAATTTCAATTATCTTTTGAGAATCAATAACGGAAGTAAAATAAAACATTGAACATGATTATGATCGGATCTACGACATGTTTGATTTATCAATGATATTAAGGATTAGTGTATCAGGAATACCTGGATGAAAACTTTCATAGCAGCCCTCTCATCAACAATGATAACCAAAGAGAGAAGATGATCTGAAACACACAATAGAGTTAGCGACAATAGATTTGGTTCTTCCTCAACCGGTACATTTATGACTCAAGTTCTCTTCAGATGGAGAAAAGAGAGTTTGTCGTGTACGGTGTATTCGGGACCATGACCTCTTTTATATTGGATGACTATTAAGGTTTTCCATTATACCGTTAATGGGTCATCCGAACATCCATTCATTGAGTCCATATCAATTAATTAAATATTTAATTAATCATCTAATTAGAAATCTAATAGCCTTATTACTTAATTTGATCATTAATCAATTAAGGCTCACAATTGATAAATAGTTAATATAATTATTATTACGATATTTACCCACATAATGATATCGGAATATTATTAAATATTTAAATATTCCAACATAGAAGACTAAAAATCAAGTTCTTATAAGCTTAACTCAATCGATAGAATAATATACGTCGGGTCGGATTCGAACCTCAAACATCATATTTATTCATAGCTACTAAATTGATATGAAAAAATAAAAAACTAAAAATCAATAGATAACCTGTTTAACCCGACGGGTACCCATTTTAGGGTTTTAGATATAAACCGCGAACCTCATTTTTTAGTCTCCAACTCCGTTAGGTATCCGTCATGTCGCCGCCGTCTCCTTACGGGGACTCTCCGATGTTTCACGAACAGGTATTGTTTCGAATCTGTTTTTGTTGATGTCCATTGTCTTGTAGCTTTCAATGCAATAGTATTAATCTGTGATTTTAGAAACATAATAATAATTAACAATGTTGAAATGTAATTTAGGACATTGAAGAAATATCACAAGAAAATGTGGAATCTATTGGCGAGATAGATAAAAAATGGCTAGTTAAAAACTGTGCTTCTATAATCCTTTCACAGGATTATCCCTTTGATTTTTTTGAGCGCAAGGAAGTGACCAACTTCACACAGCGCTTAAATCTGCCATGCCGCCTATAAATGTTATTAAGACTTATGTCTTCGATTTGTACACGAAAGCGAAACTGAAGCTTAAACAGGAATTGGCTACCATTCCTAATAGGATATCTTTAACTGTTGATCTGTGGGAATCATGCACTACCGAGACTTATATTTGTTTGACCGCTCATTTTGTTGACGCGAATTGGAAATTAAATAGTAAGGTTCTCACCTTCTGTACTGTTGATCCCACTGGAGCTGAGATGTGTGAGAGAATGGTTGAGATTTTGAGTGATTGGGGAATAGAGAAAAAGATCTTCTCTCTCACTTTAGATGATTCATCTGAGAATGACATTTTGCAAGAACTATTGAAAACTCAACTTGGTTTGCAAAATGGTTTGTAATGTGATGGGGAGTTCTTTCACGGGCATTGTTATGCACATGTTTTAAAATTGATTGTTGAAGAGGGGTTGAAACTAGTTAGTGATGCTGTGTCGAAAATTAGACAGAGCATCTTGTTTGTTAGGGATTCAAAGAGTCGAAGGAAAAAATTTAAGGAGTGCGTTGAAAAGGTTGGTGGTGTTGATAGTTCAGTTCGCTTGCATCTGGACATGTCTATGACTGTGAACTCAACTTATTTGATGCTTGAAAGTGCTCTTAAATATAGGTGTGTGTTTGAAAGTCCTCACTTGTATGATGATAATTATGAGTTATGTCCTTCGGTAGAAGAATGGAAAAGAGTTGAAAAGATTTGTGCGTTCTTGTTGCCTTTAAGGGAAACTGCTAACATGATTAATGGCACAGCACATCCTACTTCAAACATGTATTTTTTGCAAGTTTGGAAAGTTCAATGTGTTTTAGCTGATAGTTTGAGAGATGAAGATGAAGTTATAAAGAGAATGGCTGAAAGGATGATGAGCAAGTTTGAGAAATATTGGGATGAGTATAGTGTTGTTCTTGCATTGGGAGCAGTTCTTGACCCACGGATGAAGTTTTCTACATTGGCTCATTGTTACTCAAAACTTGATGTTTTGGCCTGTGAAAGGAAATTGCAAGAAGTAAAGAGTAAGCTGTACATGCTATTTGACAAGTATTCTAGCAAAAGTACTTCTTCTGGCGTGCAAAGAACTATTCAGGACGAATCTTCGAGCATGTCATTGCAAAAGAAATTGAAGTCTTCATCTCGCGGCCTATTTGATGTAAGTTTATATATATTTGTGGAATTCACAATTTAATTACACGCTATCTTGAATTTGTTTAACCTCGTTGCTGTCCTTTTCACTTGTGAAATATAATAGGAATTGAAAATGCACCATGAGCAGCTTGTTACTGGAAAATCCCAACTTGATGTTTACTTAGCTGAGTCAAATTTGGATTTTCGTTGTTATGAAGATATGGATGTATTACAGTGGTGGAAGAGTAATAATAATCGATTTCCAGATCTTTCAATATTGGCTCGAGACTTGTTAAGTGTTCCCGTTAACACTGTCGCTTCTGATTTGGATTTTTGCATGGGATTGCGCGTTTTTAACAAGTATAAAGATCGTATGTTACCGATGAATATGGACGCTAGATTTTGTACTCGCAGTTGGTTGTACAATTTTGTTGGCGATGGTAATCTATGTAATTTAATTGTAAATACATATGATTGTATTGTTTTGATAACTTTGTCACTTTAATTATTAACCTTTTCAATTATGATATGTAGTTGGAGAAGACGACGATGACTTTGATGAAATAATGAATGAAATTGACGGTGATGACTAAATGGAGCAAGCATCTAATGGTTTTGATTTTGAAGGCAAATGCCGATGGTGGTGATGGTTGATATGCTTGTACTTATTTTACTTCTGTTTATGATGTTTGTTTTGACTTCTATGGTTTAAAAAATTTAAACTATATAGAGTTGTTAGGTTATGGTTTGTTGACTTACCGGTGGATTTTATATGTTTGTGATTATGGACTTGTTTTTGACGTGTAGTATGTGGATTTGTTTACTTTTTAATGTTGGAAGAAGTTAGTATGTAATTCCATGTTTAAGGAAACAAAATTATGATCAAATTATAATTTTCTTTATTCTTGTGAATTGTTCTCTTAAATTGCACTTTCAAGTTGCAGAGCTTCTAGCTCTTGCATTTGGCTTTTGGGTTCCATCTTTTGATTCTCCAAATTTCCTTATTATTAAGTCTACTGGCATATAGTCCTGTCATTGAATAGTATACAATTACAAGGTTTGTTCAACATGGCTTATGTACTAGAAATTGAAACAATTCATAGATTTTTGGTTGTACTTATAAATGATTCTAGCTACATCTAGTGGTTTTGGCTTCTTTGAAGGTAAGAGCTTCAGGTATAGTTCTTATACCTTGTTTCACTTGCTGGTGATGGTCGTTGCTTCCTGGCATCAATACTTCCTTTCTCTCTGTCCCTGATATCCTATCTATCTCACATGCATCATATGATTTTAATAGTTGTTTGACACATTAGAACACGCTACTTGGATTTCAATTATTGAGTTGGATAGAGATATGATAAAACATTATGTAAGGGGTGGCAAAGCGTCTAATGATTTTGATTTTGAAGTTGACGACAATGGAGATTATGATTGATTTGCTTGTATTTATTTAACTTTGGTTTATGATGTTTTTTGGCTTTTATGGTTTAAAATTATAACTATATATGGTTGTTAGGTTATGGTTTGTGGACTTATTGGTGGATTTTGAATGTTTGTGATTTGGACTTGTTTTTAACTTGTAATATATCCTCGTTAATACAATTTAGTGGTTTAATTGTGAGGACATTTTATATGCAATCTTGGGTTTGAACTTGGATCACCACATTTTTTCCTTCTTGTATGCGTGTTTGTTTCAAAATGTGTTGGCCACTAGGCCAATAGCAAAATAAAATCAAACTTGTAATATGTGGATTTGTTTCCTTTCTAATGTTGGATAAGGAAACAAGACTGTTATCAAATTGTAATTTTCTTTATTCTTGAGATTTGTTCTCTATGATCATTACTTTAGATTGTTGGTGATAATAGAAGTAGTAATTATGAGTGGACATTACGTTAAATTTAACACCACTTATATGTTGCTCGGCATTCATTTTTATATTCAATGTAAAAATTTTACTCACATTTGATACAGTGACAAATAATACTTCAGTAATTTATTTTGCATGATTTTTTTAGTTTAAACTTTTAATTTTGTTTTTGAATTCGTACACTCTCCTTTTTTTGTTGAGATTTCTAAAATAGTGAAAGCCATCAATGCTTCTAACGGTAAAACAAATGGACACAATGTCTATTGTACAACGCACAATGGTAACAAGTTAGTTTTTTGAGAAATAGTATTTGTACAATTCATTTGTAATAATTGAGGCTTATGTCACTCATTAGTACATGAAAGAGAAATCTAAGCTTAAACAAGAATTGGCTAGCATTCCTAATAGGGTATCTTTAACTCTTGATTGAATTGTTGAATGATTGGGGAATAGAGAAGAAGATTTTTTCTCTTACTTTAGATAATTCAGTCAAGAATAATGTTCTGCAAGAACAATTGAAATCTCATCTTGGTTTGCTAAATGGGTTGTTGTGTGATGGAGAGTTCTTTCACGGGCACTGTTTTGCATGTGTTTTAAATCTGATTGTTGAAGAGGGGTTGAAACTAGTTAGTGATGCCGTGTCTAAAATTAGAGAGAGCATCATGTTTGTGAGGCATTCAAAGAGTAGAAGGGATAAATTTAAGGAATGCATTGAAAAGTTTGGTGGTGTCAATAGTTCCGTTCGCTTGCATCAGGACTCGTCTATGAGTCTGAACTCAACTTATTTGATGCTTGAAAGTGCTCTTAAATATCGGCGTGTGTTTGAAAGTCTTCACTTGTATGAGGATAATTATGAGTTGTGTCCTTCGGTAGAAGTGTGGAAAAGAGTAGAAAAGATTTGTGCTTCTTGTTGCCTTTTTGTGAAACTGCCAACATGATTAATGACACAACGCATCCTACTTCCAATTTGTATTTTTTGCAAGTTTTGAAAGTCCAACGTGTTCTAGTTGATACTCTGGGAGATGAAGATGAAGTTATAAAGAGAATGACTGAAAGGATGATGAGCAAGTTTGACAAATTTTGGAATGAGTACAGTGTTGTTCTTGCATTGGGAGCAGTTCTTGACCCACGGATTAAATTTTCAACATTGGCTTATTGTTACTCAAAACTTGATGCATCAACCTTTGAAAGGAAGTTGCAACAAGTAAGGACGAAGTTGTACATGCTATTTGACAAGTATTCCAGCCAAAGTACTTCTTCTGGCATGCAAAGAACTATTCAGGGCCAATCTTCTACCATGCCAGTGCAAAAGAACTCCAAGTCTTTATCTCACGGTTTATTTGATGTAAGTTTATATATATTTTTGGAATTAACAATTTAACTACCTTCTCTCTTGAATTTGTTTAACCTCATTGCTTTCCTTTTCACTTGTGAAATGTAATAGGAATTGAAAATGCACCATCAACAACTTCTTATTGAAGCTGGAAAATCTCAACTTGATGTTTACTTAGATGAATCAAGTTTGGATTTTCGTTGTTATGAAGACATGGATGTATTAGAATGGTGGAAGAGTAATTATAATCGATTTCCAGATCTATCAATTTTGGCTTGTGACTTGTTAAGTGTTCCCATTGCCACTGTCGCTTCTGATTTTGAATTTTGCATGGGTGCACGCATCTTTGAAAAGTATAAAGACCTTATGCTGCCTATGAATGTGGAAGCTAGAATCTGTACTCGCAGTTGGTTGTACAATTTTGTCAGCAATGGTACTTTATGTAATTTAAATTTTAATGTATATATATCTAACTGTGTTGTTTTGATAACCACAAGTCTATTTAATTATTAACCTCTTCAATTTTGATATGTAGATGAAGAGGATGACGATGATGACTTTGAAGAAACTATGAATGAAATTGACGGCGATGAAAAAATGGAGCATGCGTCAAATGATTTTGATTTTGATGATGACTGCGACGGTGGTGATGATTGATTTGCTTGTATTTATTTAACTTTAGTTTATGATGATTTTTTGGCTTTATGGTTTAGATTAAAACTATGTATGGCTGCTTGGTTATGGTTTATGCACTTACTGGTGGACTTATTTTGTATGTTTGTAATTGTAGATTTGTTTTTAATTTATATTGTGTGGATTTGTTTGCTTGCTAATGTTTAATGTTGGATGAAAATAGTCATTGTTGGTGTGTTCTTTAGAGTTTTTTTTTTTGTTGAACAAATAAGATTTTTTTTTGTTGGACTATTTGGATGTTAGATTGTTGCTGATGATAAAAGTAGGACCGTTACTTTTCTCATCCTATGAACTTCAAACGTGCCCTATATGGTTCGGATTTTAGAATCTTAACGGCATTAAAACCCCATAAAACCTCCGAAAACACGTTGAAATATTTCGAATTTTAAAATCCGAATAGGACGTGCGAGAAGCTCGTAGGATGGGAAAAATAACGACGTAGCCTGACGTAGTTATGTAACATCACTTCGATTATTTTATTTTGCGTAATTTTATTTTCATAGCTTAAACCTTCAATTTCGTTATTGAAATTGTACCTCCTCTTCTTGTTCATCGTTTTCGAACTTGCTCGAGTGCAAATGGACACAAAGGATACCTCCTCCTCTTCTTCTAAAATATTGTCAAAAAATTGAGATAGCAATTGTATTTTAGAGTACAAAGGTAGGATATACCTTAAATACCATACGCAAAGTAGAAGATCTTATATTTAAGAGGCTAAAAATTTAATGAATGTTTTCATACAAAAAAGATGTTTCTCAACATCGATAAAAACCTAAGCAGTACATTGAGAAATTTGAGTCCCGCTGCCACCCTCCAACAACAATCAAGTCTTGTCTCACTAACTGGGATTGTTTAGATGAATTAAACGACATTATAGTGTTCTTCAAAAACCACATCTTTTTCAAACTCGATTATTTCTAGATTCTTCTAATAGTTTCTTTTATAATCTTTCTAGGCCTATTTGTACCTCTAGTGATCTGACTCCCCCCGTCTAATCTATTCTCCTTACTACATAATCTACAAGTCTTCTCTCTACTTATCTAAACCACCTAAGTCTAGCTAGTCTCTTTTCTACTGTAGTTGCTACCCCAACTCTTTCTAATGACGTCATTTCTAATTCTATCATCTTTAGTCTCACCATACATCCAACGTAACATCGCCATCTCCACTACACTTACTTTATGTTTGTGTTGGTTCTTTACCGCCCAACACTCTATTTCGTACACCATTGTTGGTCTTACTGTTGTTCGATAAAATTTTCCCTTCAACTTAAACGGTATTTTCACATGACATAAAACACCTAAGACACTCATTCATTTAAACTACCTAGCTTAGATTCAATGATTTACATCTCCTATATCTCTATCGTTTTGTACTTAGACCTAAGATATTTAAACCGTGTAACATATGTAGGATCCCGCTGCCACCCTCAATATACATATAGAAAAAACAAAGAAAAAAGTACCACAAAAAGGACACTCCTAAGGTATATGCATGCATGCATACATTGCGGAGGAAAGATATATTATTATATACTAATAAATAGCTTGAATGGATTGGTTTTCCTTAATGGGGCAATATAGAAGTTGTTGTTTTTTATGGTGCGGGTTTTAGCACTATGATGTTAAAGAGAGAGAGATATCTAAATAGAAGGATCATATATTTGCAGGCTATAAATTTAATGAATATTGTCATACAATAATGCGTTTCTTCATACACTGATGGAGCCTAAGCAAATCATCAATGGTAGATACCTAAACAACTCAGCAATTACGAGCTCATTTAAATCTGTAGACACCTTCTTTGTAGTAAATAGAACTCAAGGGTTGTCTATGTTCGTTGTAAATTTAAAAGTAGGCTAATGAGTTCAAATATATAGGGAGACAACTACTAAAATGGGTTAGAATCCTCTCCATTTGATAAAATAAATGGAGTACACAATTTAGAGAGAGATAGAGACATAAAATAGATAGTGAGTCCTACCACTAAATGGGTCCCACAATCGTATCAATGATTTATCCACTTTGAGATTGTTATTGGCGTTATCCAAATCAATTTCTGCAAATAGCATGGGCATGAATCATGTGATACTCTCCAACCATACAATTGTTTGAATTATGCGCATTACTGATCATACAAAACAATTACCTTGCAGCGTTCATCAGAAATTAAAAGATAAATCAATTCTATTGACCAAATTTATAAATCAATTGCCGCGTTCTTCATGTGATCACCATACAATTGTTAAAAAGAAAAATAAATTATTGACCAAACTTTCAAATCAAAGTTATGCATGCATCTTACAAGAGACATTATAAATATCGTGGGACTAAGAAACTAGAAGTTGACGAAGTAATTTCACAAATCAATCCGCAAAAAACTAAAATATCATGTAAACTTCAATTTAAAAAATGAGATCAAGTGTAAGAGGTGTCACCTCAGTGTTAAGAGTTTGACTTTGTAACCTCAAATCTCAAATGAGACAATTGTAAAATGGTCATTAACGTTTTGCTGTTAATAAAAATTTCCCCTTCCCCATTTTTTTTAAAAAATGAGATCAAAATTCGTGGTTATTATTTTATATCACTAAATGGCACTCTGATAATGATACCATGCATCTTCATTATTTTGTAACCCATCGTCACTATCGTCAGATTGCTCTGGAACTGGATATGCCATAGAATCTTCTTGATCTTTAACATTGATGTGGTCCTGCTCCTGCTCAACTGTTGCAACCTCTTCCTGCACTCAGATAACAAGAATCTTTAAAATTAGCAAGGTCAATATGGGATAAGAAATATTAGACTTCAGAAATTTACAGATGTATCAATTTAATCAAGGATATCCTACATCTATAAATAAGTAGGGAAAGACTTGGCACTTATAATTATCTTTATTTGCTAGGTTATGTCCGGAAAGGTTTAATGTCATATCACATACAATATAGTAAAGTGGAATGTTGCCCCTTATCCCTCTGCTACATAGAGTACGGAGAGAGGGGTACTGGAGGGAGTGGAAGGGAATAACATCTCAAGCGATAATTAGAATAACTGGCTTTCATTTATGTTTTCTCCTTATAATAGTATTGATTTTGATCCGCTGGAGGATTTCCATAAAAAAAATACACAAATAAAACATTTTTCTTATCAAAAAGAAATAACAGAACTATTAATCGAGGCAAGTTATTTTGCATCCTTGCAGCAATAAAAATAACACGGCCAGCTGAACTTCAAAGCTAAAAATGCTCTAGATCTTGTGTAAGAACTTTAAGTAAACGAAGGACTGAACCAAAGTAAAAATGTTAATTTTGGTAGAAGGACCAGTTAAGTTCCACACTTCCACGGGAAAACATCATGCAATAAGAATATTTATTTATTTGATAAATATGGAAGTTTACAAAAAAATTACCATAAACCATGTGCATCAAAAGAATAGTGACACCAAAAGAGAAAGCAAAACTGTGTGCAAACCTTAGTTCCAGGTGTTGGGTCCTCATTCTCCTCACCCTCCCCTATTATTAAATCTGAGGCATCTCCAGCAGTATCTTCTTCCTTATTAGAATTTTGTTTCTGTTTCTCAACCACCAATTTAAAAAAAGAAAGATCTACAACACCGAAGAGTATATATTTTATTCAGTAGAGTTTTATTCCCTCATCAAGGAGTATATAAAGAACAATAAACCATTCTAAACTTATAATTAACCATGAAGTAGAGTAAACAACATAGAAAAGTAACTAAAGAGTTTAACCTTTTCCACGATTATTCATGGCATCAGTTAACAGTAAAGGATGTTGTCGCTCTTCCTTCTTGTACTTCAACTTAATTTGATGACGTGTTTTATCAGGGAAAAGCTGTTGTATCATAGTAAAATCTGTGCCAAACTGCCTAATAGCCTATATTTAAAAAATGAAAAGTTAATTTATTGAAAAGGACGGTCCTTCCTCCCATCCCCCTTCCCCAAACCCAAAAAGACAATTATTGTGTATAACAGTGTTTACGAAAATATTAACGCCTGACATGGTAAAAATTATGCAAACACCTCATAAAACTTTTCAGTATCTCGTGTTGACCATTTTCCCCTAGGTGCCTTGTCCATGAAAGACTGGTAATTCAATAAAGGAGTAGTTGATGTAATCTTTTCAGTGGCTCGATCATCATCATCCAGGTCTCTAAATTCATCTCTAAATTCATCGTCTGAACCAAAAAACTCCTCTTCATAATTAGCATCAGCCTCGTGATGAAAATCCACATCATTATGAAAATCCCCATCACTGCATATAAATATTTTGAGATGTGAAAACTATGTAGAATATTGCATATGATTCAACAGTGACAGTAACAATGGCAAGTGGATCGCATGAAATGCAGTTTCTATATAATGTTTTTGTTTTTCCTTTTTGTTCAATACTACTGAGAAGAGGATGTTGTGGTCCGAATGCATGTATGAATACCAAAAAAAGAAGGACCTTTGATTTATATCCCTAACATTTTACTCACCGACTCTCATCATAAACTGCTGCAGGGAAAAGAAAAGGAACTGGTGTGTTGTTCTCTAAATGATTCTAATATAGATTTAGTATTTATGCTAGAGCGGCAGCTGTAAATCTAGCAGAATCAGTTATAGCGGTTATTACAGATGTACTAGCTCCTAAATTTGGACTGAACAGAAGATTGCTATATAAATTGCACTGTGTAATTATACTCTCATACTGTCACATCTACCATCCTCCATGCCTCAGCCCACCTGAACCAATTTTTTGAACGATGAAAATAATGAATTTCTTGACAACATGTCAATCCATTTATCGAAATATTAACTTTCTGAATGACTTCATAAAATCATTGAATAAAAGACGCAGTGTATGCCATATGATGGTTTCGGTGCAGGGCATTCACATGTCTCCAACAACAAAAACAAAAACAAAAAAACAAGAGAATTTTGCTTTGTTAAGTTATTTCTCAAGATATCCTTTACTTCAAAAGCATGAGAGTGTACGAATCACACATTAAGTACAATTGTAGTATACAAGATGTTTACAGTGGTATACACTAATTTGCAAAAGATAAACAGCGACCAGAAAATACATGTAGAGTTCTGTAATTGTCTAACTGAAAGCAAGCATAGGAGTAACCAACTCTAACTAACTCTATCAAATAACATATACTCCGATAAATACACTCATAAGTTGTGTAGTGTTAATGTACCTTTGATTGGTGGAAGGTGTTTGCGAAGGTGTTGCCTCCTTTTTCTACATAGAGAAACAAACGAAACAGTTGGTGAAATTTAACCCACAATGTCAATTGCTAGCATTGTAACACAATAGTTATAGTTGAGAATACTCACCGCCAACCGCTCCTTATGTTCTGCAAGTAAAATAATATCCCTAATAGGTATTGTTCGTTGATCAAGATAGTCATTTTCCAGCAGAGCCTTGTCCACTATGAAAATGAAAATACTTTCACAATAAGCATATAATATATAATCATCATAGACAATATTTAAAATATAGTTTGACAAGTTTACCACATCTTTTTCTTCGCCGAGATGCATGGGGGAACTTTTTAGGAGGTTCTTCAGTAACCTTTTCTGAATCATCATTAGCCTTCTTGCGTTTTTTAGATGTTTTTCCCTTTTTAGCCACTGATTTCTTCTTTGAACTTGTTGATGCGTTTGTCTTCTTGGATGAATAATCCACGTCGTCCTCATCGTCATTTTCTTCAAGTTCATCTCCATCAATAACATAAGGAGGGTCGAGGACATCATCACCGTTAACAGCCTCATTCAATGAGTTTTTAGTAGGTTTACTAGCTGCTTGTTTTCTTGGTTTCCTTGAGGTTTTACCACCTTTATCCTCCACACCAGCAATAGAAGATATTTTATGCTTCTTTAGAGATTTTTTTCTCTCCTTAGCAACCTGAGAAAGCTTGCGAATAAAATTACAAATCATCTACACGGTCAGATTCACAATCAGAGAAGTGGAAAAAAAAAAATGACAAATCATAATAACAGATATTTACTTCTATCTCTCCAGTATCGTCTTGCTGCAAAAGGTCAGCCAATGTGGGACTATTTGGAGAATTTGTCAAGCCTTCATGCCTTGGAATTTCAGATGTTAGATCAATGCCAGATTTCATGGATTGATAATCATCATAGACATTGTCAATGGGGCAGCCAGGATCAGGGTTCAAGTTTGCGCCTTCCTGAAACAAATAATAACCGGGCCCATTTTTATACCAAAAAATTATCATTATTTTTTTGGCATATATTTTAGGAAATTCTCGTATCCAATAAATCACATAATCTTCACCTGTATTTCCGACCTACTTTTGCCATCGTATCCTGGAAGGACAGATTTTTCCTCCGCACCATTCACATTGAAAGATTTAAGATCTGGTTTAGCTGCAAACAATTTTCCAATCACTGGTAAAGAATTCCAGGGACAGGTAATTACAATTGGCTGAGAGCCAATTAAACATGAGAGTGAGAGAGAATAAATGGAAATGTAAAACAACTGTAACTCGTGGGAGTTTGAAAAGTGTTGATATAATTTGATAAACTGCAGAGCATTAATAACTCACCTGTACCAGTTGCATCTTGGTTGAGAATGTCATCGAGTGATTCTAGCCCGGAAAAAATATCTGCATTCTATATGTGTAGGTACAAAATTTATCATTACTAGAAAAATCAATGAAACTGAAATAATGATAGTAAATATAATTTTACCTCTGCAACTGATTTACCAAAGCTAGAAGGAAAATCTCTAGTTCCATCGTGAACTGCAGACTCTGAAGGCATAGCATTCAGGGAATCAGAATGGGAAGGAATAACTGCTTCCAAGCTTCTATTATCTTCAGAAAATGGAATACCTGAGCTTATACAATTAAACTTATTTGATAAATAGGCTGTCCAAAGAATGCCTGAACTGAAGTGTGAAAAGGTAAACTTATCATTTGTGCAAGTAGGCAACTCACCAGATGAAGCAGAAGCAATAGCTGGTGTATTGCTGACTCTAGGTCGTGGCTTAATCTTGGGTTGAAACTTTTTAGCTACAATGAAAACAAATACAGATAATTTATCTTTTCAGGTATATGAAGCAAATTTAAAATAACACCAATATTCCTAACCCTTTCCGGTTCCAGGATCAGGGAGGACATCACTGAAAGGATCCAGCTCGATTTCCGCAGACAAGACCTGAACATAATATCCACCAAAAGTTGACTAAACACATACGAAGCCGTAAAATACATGGTAAGACACGTAAGTTCAAAGTTCTACCTCTCGCACTTCTCCAAACTCAAAACTTGAATGTAAGTCGCTCTCAGATATTCCATTGTTAATGTCGCCTGAAGCGCTTTTGAAGCCCGCGTTTAGGCTAACCTCTAGTGAATTATCAATAACTTCCAAAATCTTGTTGCTGTCAAGAAATGAACCTTCCCCATTTGTAGGCAGTTCTTTGTTACTACCTATGGTTGAGTCAGTAGTAGATACAGCAGCCGCATTATTCAATACATTCTCTACAGCATTAGCAGGGTGAACTGACTGTGCTGTTACTAAATCACATGATAGATATGAAAGGAATCAGAGTCTGTTTGATTGACTTATTTGAGCTTATCTACTATGTATATGTTTGGTTCTTTGGTGACAAGAATTGATTTTGAGTTAATTGACAATGTAAAATTAATTCTGATTAAAAGTGACTTGAAGGTGAAGTGATTTGTGTTTGGATACATTCATGTAAAAGTGAGTTAGACTATAGATTTGTGCGTAAAAATCAATTCTAAAATCAAAAGCAACAAATCTTAGCTTAACTAGAATCAATTATGGAGGCAAAATCAATTCAACTCAAAAACAAACAAACATGTCAAAACCAATTTTAGCCCTCTAGAAGTGGAACCAAATATATTGATATAATCACTTTTCAGAAGAGCTAATGGAAACAGCTTATGTAATGTAGTACACAAGTTGTTTTCAACTTATTTCCATAAACTCTATGGGATAGCAAATGAAACTAACAGCTTATAGCTTTTGATAAATACAATGCGAATGAGTAACTCACCGTTATTGACATCGATGTCAGCATTATGAGAATCATTTTTGGGAGAAAATAGTTGAGATTCTTTGTGAGTGGTTGATGATGATGATGTAACATTGACATTGTTCACATCTTTAGATGAAATTGCAGATACATTCTTTTGAGGCGGTGGTGGTTTGGGCTTAGCCTTAGGCGCAAACCTGCCTCTGGCTGAAAAAACAATACAATAACCAAAATTCAATACATTGATTAAAAATACGAAGAAGAGAAAAAAAAGATTCAAATTCCATTAGCAGTTACCACGTGTAGTAGTAGTAGGAACAATATCATCAAAAAGATCATCCATGACGCAATCGGTTGATTGATTGAAATCACGCGCGCAGAGAACTGTAAATTACAATCACGCGCTACCGGAAATGAGAAGAGGAATCGGGAAATGAAAAAGTGGACGAATTTCCGGCGAGCGAAACTCCGGTCGCGTTTTCCGGCAGGTCGAGAACAGTGCAACTCCGACTTGTTTCAGACACAAGAAGAGCAAAGCCACAGCGGTTGCATTTTTTTGTTTGGAGCTGCTGGGTTTCTTTTGTTTTAGGGTTTTAATTTTTTATTTATCATCTTCGGTTTACACAGCTTAAGTGGTAAATAACTGGAAAAATGTTGGGTCAGGTCGTGGGTTCGAACCGCAATGCAATTCTTCATTTTAAATAAAATATCGATAGCTTTTCTCAATTTTTTTAACGTGGTTATTTTTGTCAATTTCCAATTTTTCTTTTTGAGGTAGAATTTATTGAATTTAATCATTGCTACATAGTACACTGATTAAGTTCACACACCACCCCATCTTTTTAATTTGATCGATGTAAAATAATTGTACACTAATAATTATTTTAGTTTCTTATTAACAAATGCTCTAAGGACACTCTTTAAAAATTCCTAATTAAGAAAATGTTTATAAAAAAAAGTTAAATCGTTCAACTTTCAATGTATGGAATGAGTTAATTTCTATAAACCATGTGAATAGTGACAGAATGTACTACCAATATTTCTTAACGACCCTTAGATAGGAATTAATATTTATAAACCATGTCCATCAAAAGAATAGTGACATAAAAAAATAAAACCAAACTAGCAAAAAGTGCATAAATTAGTTCGATGTGTCGGGTCTTCAACACCTCCCCTGGCATGAAATCTGAGGCATCTCTAGCAGTATATTTTGTTCTGCCTTATCAGAAGTCTGTTTCTGTTTCTCGATCACCGATTTATAAAAAGGTACTACAAGAGAGAAGAGTATAGATTTGATTCAGCAGAATTTTATTCCCGTGCCAAGAAGTATATTAAGAACGATAAACCATTTTAAATTTATATTTCCCCATGTAGTAAACACTCTAACCATGAACAACCCATAAAAGTAAAAAGAGTTTAACCTGTTGCATGATTGTTCAAAGCATCATATAACCACCTTAAAGGATGTTGCCGCTCTTCTTTCTTGTACTTCAACTTAATTTGATGACGTGTTTTAAAAAATGAATAGTTAATTTATTGAAAAATAAAAGCCCTTCCTCCTATCTCCCCTTCTCTAAACCCAAAAAAGACAGCTATTGATGCGTCTACCAGCATTCAAGAAATAATTATGCAATATATTGCAAGAGTTATGCAAATACCTCATAGAACAGTTCAGTATCTTGTTTCGACCATTTTGCCCTAGGTGTCTTGTCCGTGAAAGACTGGTGATTATATAAAGGGGCGGTTGATGTAGTATTCTCATTTGCTCTAAAACCATCATCTGAACCAGAAAACTCCTCTTCATTATTAGCATCCTCATCAAGAAAACCCCCGTCACTGCATGATTCTCAAAATGTTTATACCAATCCAGTTATAATAGCTATAATAGCTGTACGTAATTATACTTCCATATTGTCACATTTATCATGCTCCAATCCGCCTGAACCAATTTTCTCAAGGATGAAAATAGTGTACTTCTTGACAACATGGCAATCCATCGTGTCAAAATTTTGAACAGTTTTCTGAATGACTTCACAGAATCACCAATGAAAGATGTGGTGTATGCCATACGGTGGTTTCACAAAAAAGAATAATTAAATTATTTTTTTTGCTTTATTAAGAAAAGTTTCTCAATATTTTCAGATATCTCTTAATTCAATAGCAAGAGACTGTAAGGATCACATTGAATTGTAGTAAATAAGATGTGTACAGTGATATGCACTAATTTGCAGCATAGCTATATACTTTCAGATTAAAAAAGGTAAACATTGAGCAGAAAATAAATGTGGCATTTGTGTGATTGTCTAACTTAAAACTAACAGAAGGGTAGTGACGTAGTGTACCTTTGATTGGTGGAAAATGTTTTAGAATTAGTTACCTCCTTTTTCTACATAGAGAAACAAATGGAACGGTTGGTGAAATTTAACTCATAATGCCTAATGTCAAATGCTAGCAATGTAACACACTAATTATAGTTGAGAATACTCACAGCCGATCGCTCCATGCATGCATGTCTAATAATATCTCGAAGAGGTAATGTTCGATAATCAAGAAAATCATCTTCCAACAGAGCCTTGTCCATTATGAAAATGAAAATACTTTCATAACAAGTATGTAAAATATAATCATCATAGACGACAGTTAAAAAATTATAGCCTGATAAGTTTACCACATCTTTTTCTTCGCCGAGATGAATGCGGGAACTTTTTAGGAGGCTCTTCAGTACCCTTTTCTAAATCATCATTAGCCTTCTTGCGTTTTTTAGAATTTTTAGCCACTGATTTCTTCTTTGAACTTCGTCGATGCTCTTTTCTTGAATGAATAATCCACTTCGTCCTCATCATTGTTTTCTTCAAGTTCATCTCCATCAAGCTCATAAGGAGGGTCGAGGACATCATCATCCTCAACAGCCTTGTTAAATGGGTTTTTAGACAGTTCACGAACTGCTTGTTTTCTCGGCTGCCTTGAGGTTTTATTACCTTTATCCTCCACACCAGCAATAGGAGAACTTTTATGCTTCTTTAGAGGTTTTTTTCTCTCGTTAGCATTCTGAGAAAGATTGCAAATAAAATGACATATTGTTAGGAACCCAACAATTGAGTGGAATAGAAAGAACACTTTTACTAAGAAATAGGAAAGAATGGGAGATAATCTCTCCTCCAAGGGTTTCCCCTTTACAATATTTAAAAGATACTCTTTATCTAACCTTTGTGTTCTCCTATTTCTGATTGTGTAGTATGAGGTGCCGGGTGCAGAAGTTTACCAGTGTGCAGCAATGTGACTTATTTATGTAATCAAACTGTAATTTGCCTTTCTTAGGACTACTTGTGGACTGTGGTGATGACAGGATATTTAGTTATTAAATATTAATACAATGTTTTGCTTATTCAGAAGAAAAAAAACCAGGTATTTACCTTTTTCTCTTCAGTATCATCTTGCAGCAAAAAATTAGCCAATGTGGGACTATCCGCCGAATTTGTCAACTCTTCTTCATGCATTGGAATTTCAGATGTTGGAACATTGTCACTTTTGAAGTCCACGTTTAGGCTGACTTCTAGTGAGTTATCAATAACTTGCAAACTTTTGTTGGTATCAAGAAATGAACCTTCCCAGTTTTTAGGCAATTCTTCCATCCTACCTATGGTTAAGCGAGTAGTTGATGGAGCAGCAACATTATTTAGTGCATTCTCTACAACATTAGCAAGGGAAAACAGGTTGCATTATTAATAGAATCACATGACAGATATGAAATGACTTGGAGCAAAATTAAAACAAGAAATGGCTAATCATACACCTGGTAACACACCTGTACAAATTCTATATGAAGAAAATCAATGTTGAAGTTAACTCTTAAACTCTAGCGAATTTATAATTCTTGATTACAAAAACGAGTTTACTTACTCTTATTTATTTGATAAAATCGGCAAACTCTCAATTTTATACTATGAAGCACGGACTCCAACACGGACGCCTGACACAACCATGGACTCGTGGACATGGCTAATTTTAAAAATATAGGACACCAACACTAATGCATACATATTTTTTTATTTATTGTAGTTAAAAAATATATGAACATTATCTATAAAAAGACCTAAATTGAGAACTAAAATATATATATATATATATATATGCACATTGCTCCTACCTTTAGATGAAATTCCTTGTTTCTCTTGGGTGCAAACTTGCCAACTGGCCGAGCTACAAAACAAAATAATTTATTCCTTTGATTAAAAATAAGAACAAGACACAAACTGTATAAAATTCCTTTATTGATTGATGGAGATTAACATTTACCACGTGTGATGTGACAGGAGCATCAGATAGAACATCATCAAAAAGATCATCCATGAAGTAATTAATAAATTATATTTTGCTACTAATGTAAGCAACAAAGCGTGTTTTTCCAATTAACCGGATCTGAGTGGAGCTCTGTTCTGTTGTGACGTAATTTCCCGGCGGCGATTATCGCCGTAGCTGCTACGTTTCTGCCGTTTGATTTGATGGAGATATCTATTTTATTGCTTAATTAGGGTTTAATAATTTAAACAAAAACTTTTCAACGATTAATAAGTTCTGTAGCCAAGCGGTAATTGCTTGTTTTTGCTTTGGATTTGAAGAATTGGAGAATGTGTGTGGTCACAAAAGTTCGATTCTTCAACCAGCGGATATCTTGATCATTACCTATATTATTATTATTTTTTTACTAATCTCATAATTTATTTAAGAAATAAAATAACTAAAAATCAATTAAAAAGTCTTTAAAACTACACTCTCATCCATATATTTTTAGGCCGCAAGATTATAAAATTGGTTGTTTTTCATTTCAGTTTAAGGGATAAGTTGATGTATTTTCTATAGTTTATGGAGCTTGTAGTTGATTTTAATCTTATTTATAAAAGCTCTTAAATCTCTTGGACAAATTTTTGCAGTCAAAAATGTTGTTGCATTTTTTCTTCCTAATTTTTGGCTGTTTATTTATGTTTTTAGAAAATGATTGTGTGTCTTATTTATAAAAGATCTTAAGTCTCTTAGACAACTTTTAGGAGCCAAAAAGGTTGTTGCATTTTTCCTTCCTAATTTTGTTGCTATTTATTTATATTTTTAAAAAATGATCGTGTATCTGATTTATAAAAGGTCTTAAGTCTCTTAAACAACTTTCTGGAGCCGAAAATGTTGAAGTCTAATGTACTTCAGGGGTTTTATTATTTGTCTTTTGAAAGCATTATCAAAGATTTTTTCATAACAAGGATTAGACCAATGGTTAACCCTAATCCCTATCAATGATTTTTCATAACAAGAATTGGACTAAGAGTCAACCCTAATTCTTTATCTTTTTACATTAGCTTTGGATGTATTTACAAAACACATCCAATAGCTAGCACCAAGATGTATAAGTTTTGTAGGTGATGTGGTCTTAATTGGAGAGTCGAGGTATGCATTGAATGGGACGTTGAAGACTTGAAGACAAATCTTAGAAGCGTAAGACTTTCGTTTGAGTAGAAGTAAGACATTGTATACGTAATGTAATTTCAACAAAAGACGAAGTAGTTCGACCTTAGAGATGAAAGTTGGAGACCTTATCATACAAGTTACACAATTTAAATATCCTAGGTTCATTCTTTCAACAAAAAATCTTGGGTTCATAGGACAAAATGACGGAGAAATAAAAGCAGATGTAAATCATTGTATTCAAGTTGGATGGTTGAAATGCAGAAGAGCCTCAGGTGTTTTTTGTGATACAAACGTGTCGTTTAAGCTGAAGTGAAAAAAACCTGACAATTGTCATAACAACGATGTTTTACGAAACAGAGTATTGGCGGTTATTATGTCATTTAGTAAGGCAGCAGGATCTAACTCAAAGAAATCCTCTTGAAAACACCTTCCCAAGAGATTCAACATTTCTGTTATTATGGTTTTTTTTAACTGTTTATTTGTCTTATGTTGCTTCTATTTATGTTATGTACCTTTGTTCTATTATTTTCCAAGGCATTCGCAACGAAAACGATCCAAATAAAGGGTCTGGTGCAATTCAGACTTCATAATCCGGAATAACTTCATGCATTCCGAATTATAAAATCCGGAAACCCTTAGTAATATTTTGGCCGGTGACGTTTCACCAAAGGTTAGGCCAGTTAGTGGAGTTTGAATGCATTATTTTGACGGTTTTGAATGTGGAACACGTTTTATTTGACTGTAATTAAGACCTATGATTGATTTAAGGCTATAAAAAGCCTTGGATCTTCAACATTTTCCTTCATTCTTCTTCACCTCCTTTCTTACATTTTCTTTAAAAAAAAAATTAGTTTTTTAGGTAGCTTTTAGGAGTGTTTGTGGTGTCATGGTCATTGTTGACCGCTCATACGACCCCTGCAATTGCATTGCAGCTTATGCGGGGGTTGTATAACGGTCAACATAGACCCTTGACATCAAAGAAAGACACAAAATATTCATATCGTATTTGTCCGGATTTTATTTTTCGGAAACACTAACAATCTGGTTCGGAAAACGAAATTCGGACCAGGGGTATTATTTTAATTTTGCAGGGCGCGCGAGAAGGCAGCATGGTGGAAAAGGTTTAACTCTTAAGTTTATTGGAAGTAAAACTCTTAAGTTTAATCGAGTCGAACAATAGATTTGGTTATAACCAGCCCAACCCCAACCTCTGAACACTCCTACCTCCACTACAGAAAAATTACACAAAGACTCGTATTTACCATCAAAACTGTTAGTGGTTTTAACCGGTAATTTGTGACAAATTGTGGACCAATGATTGTAATGACTTGGACATTAAATCCACATGTGTAAAATTTGGTTAACACTTCATGTCACATGTCAATATTGACCAACGGTAAATTAACAAAAGAACTTAACTTAAAAAATATACTCCTTATGTTTTACGGTGAGTGTCATTTAAGATTTTTACATATAGATTAAGAAATGAAATGAAATAATTACTATATATCACACTTTTACTAAATTACTCTTACTTTATTAGAGAAAATCAAACTTAAAGTTACATTGGAAAATGTGAGAGAGAAAATTTGAAGTATTTATTGAGGGTAAAGTTGGAAAAAAAAAGTTGCATTGAAAATGTAGGGCGATATTCATTTTAAACAAAACTTTTTTTTCCTTAAAGTAATACTCGATATAAAGAATTCACAAAAAATAGTTTCAAGAGTTCAAGATGAACAAACCCTAATTTCTACCAATTTGTCTTCCTTCTCTCAACCCTTAAGACGATCTCTCAAGAAAAAATAAAAAAGATAGAAAGTTTGAATCATTCCTCCAATGCTCAAGATGTTTCGAATGTGTTTCCTAACCCTAAAACCTCAACCAAGATCTCTTAAGAATCAACATTTTTATTCCACTGAAAATGAGTATATAAACATAGTACTATATGAAGAAGGAAAAAAAAAGGAACATTCAAAGTTCAACATTTGTGTGTGATTGCTGGTTTTACTCTTTGAACAAATTAGAAATGACTAATCCCCCCGAAGGAGATTTGTTTATCACTTATCACTAACTCCGTCCTAATTTACAAGAGCTTTAGGAACAAAAATAAACGAAAATTAATAGGTGAGGAGCGTATGAGTTTATTATTTTTTTGGGTCATCAGGAGCCTATGATTTTATTTATTATTATCATATTTTGCCCTCATCATTTGTTATATATTCGTCACGGGACCTTTTACATGATAACTACCTTTATCACTAAGGCTCTGTTTGGATTGGTTTATTTTGAGTTTATATGGGCTTATCTACTCTCATAAGCCTTTTTAAAGGTGTTTGGGTAAATAAATAAAAATAGCTTATCATAGTTTCATAAACTGCTTATGCCATATTTTAATAAACCTAAATTTTCAGCTTACCCTCCGGCTTAACAAGGAGCTTATGAATTTATGTAACCTCCTTCGATTCTCTCTGAATCCACTTTTTCAAAATATATATTTTAATTATAATGTTAGTTATCTTTGACGGTGTATGAGTAAGAAAATTGCTATATATTTATCTTACTAAAGTAACACACGTAACTAAGATTTTTAATTTTATTTTTTTAAGGAAGATTTTTATTTTTTTTTGTTACGTAACAAAATGAAACTGAATAAAAAAAACAAACTTAACTTGTCTTTTTTGGTAACAAACTGTACACTTATATCTATATATATGGTAAGTTTATTTACACCTCTAATGTTAATTTTGTCTTATATAAATATTGATATTTTTTTAAGGATGAATATTGATTATACTATATATATATATATATGTATTTATAATTAATATATTATAATATTGTTTTTTACATCTTGATTAATTTTATCAAAAAAAATCTTGATAATTGTGGTTCGATTCTTTGATTTTTTTGTTACATTAAAAATATTTAAAATTTCGATAATTGCTTATGTAATGTCACATCTAAACACTTCAATTTATGTAAGTACTTTTTAGTGTACATATCCAAACATAAATAGTTATCAAGTATAAGAGCTTATGATGTAAGCTCTAATGTTATAAGCCCTAATGCTATAACTATATAAGCTGTTTATCCAAATGAGGCCTAATTAATTAGATCGATATTAAATAAATTTCAAGCAACAATAACAAGTAATTAATTTAACATAGAGCTCATCAAAAACCAAAGTTTTTTTTCATTTCAATTGTAAATCAAGAACAAAGTTATCACATAATGAGAGGCAGCATCAAGCAATTATCACCAAAGGACAAGAAGCATAACTCCCCCTATCCAGAATCTTCAGAAATCTATGTGGAGGGTTGTGTACATGACCATAAATATCAGGCTTTCACACAGCAGTTGAAGTAGCTGAGGAAACTCTTCCTTGTCTGCCAGGAAAGAAAAATAGTTAATAAAATAAAAAGTATGCCAAAGATTTCGTGCCATACGTAAAACACTCATATTGAGTTACATATTTCTTCAGACTTACGGAACTACAAATGTACCTAAGATCAATCTTTTGCAGATCTCTAGAAAATAAATCTGATATGCATCAAATTAATATTTTAATGGGTAGGTTTCTCATAACCACATAAAGGGACATATCCCCCAATGACACATGACCAACAATTTTTATAATGGATTGCCCTCTTATCTATGAAAAGAATGTAATTGCCCAAACATTCATTGCATGTGCATCAACTAGAATTATGTGTTGCCTAGTATCTACATGATAACATCCATGTTATTTTACATCTCTTTCAAACCAGTTAATCTGGGTCCCGCTAATATATATAATTAAGAATGCCCTCTAATTTTCTTGACTGGAAAAATATGTGGATAAGTTTCCACGACATTATATATTCTACAATGTAATCTCCATATTCCTAAGTTTATTCCATTTTATATTTTTTGTCCTAAGTCTTAATTTTCTGTTAGTGACATGTCTAAAAGAAAATTAATGTCTATAATGTGTTTATTCTTTAATCCATTATAATAAAGGTTGAGAAGAATAGAATATTCTTACAGTTGGAGAGTGTGTTTGATGATAGCGAGGGGTGTGTTGTTGTTGGTCACTGCTGCTGACAGTGTTAGCACTGCTGGAGGTTGAATCCATATTGAACTCTTCATCATTGCCAAGACTTGCTCTTGAAATATTTGTTTTGTTTTGTTTTCTTGTTTCTCTTATTTTTGAGAAATCAAGTGAGTAATCAGGTACTTGCCCCTTCTGATCCCAATCTCCAAACTGTGGTACTGATAACCAGCCTCCATTTTTCTATTTTCACAACATTCATCGTAATATAATTATGGGATCATTTTCTATATCACTCAATTATTTTTTATATAAATAAAATTATTTACTATAAATTACTACCGTTTAAATAAAAAGTCCCATTTAGAATTATTTTCATATAATACCAAAAAAAATAGAATAGGATTTATAATAATGAATTATGAATTTGACTATTTCATTGGTTGGTTAGTGAAAGGAGTGTATGGTATGGTTGGTTACTTGTACGACTGCAACACTGTTGTCATCGTTTTTCAAAGCATCCAATATTCAACTTAACAAAACAACAAAAATTAAATATCAAAAAAATGTGGCGTGGAAAAATATTATGTATTGCGTCACTAGCACTAACAGCAGGTGAATTTCAAAGATCCTAAAACAAAATGATTAAAAAGAATAACCGAATTTGTGTATATGAGCATCTAATTTAACAGATTAATAATACAACAATCACTATGTGGATGCATGGCTAATTATAATTACTTTTATAAGCAAAAAGTGAATTTCAATTCAAAGGCTTTGATACACAAAATTGAGTTTTGAAAATTTAAAAGAACAAACAAAAAATACTCTGTTTTTGGTATATATATGTGATTTTGCAAGGTGAAATAGAACAGAAGCATGTGATAATGATTACAAGAGAGAGGGGGAAGTAACTAACCTCTTTGCGAGAATCCATGAGTGTGTATTGAGATCTAAATTAGATGAGGAGAAAGGGTTTTATTAACAGAGTGAGTGAAAGAAAGAAGGTAAAAGGAACAGGAAGAGTTAGACTTAGAGAGGTCCCCGGTTGTGTGATGCAGTCAGTAGCTGTTATTGAAAACTACTGTACAATTCAATTTAATCCATTGGTCACCTTGTCATGTGATATATATGCAACACAAACTGTGTGTCCCTTTTTTAATTGGAAAAATGTTGAGGGAGTCTAGGAGTGCCTATTGGTTAAACATTTTAGACCACTAAAACACTTTGACATTACATTTTTAGATTATGATTTTGATAAAGAGCGTCGAAACTCAAAAATGTCAGTGGGTTAAACCTTTAGATCCATTAAAAGATTTTAACACAACATCTTTATTTTAAACTTAAGGCATCAAGTATACAGTTTCCATGTCTTATATATTAAACATTTTATCAATTTCTAATCAATATGAAATTTAACTATCCACAATTTAATTGTAACAAAAAAAATAATATTTAATCTTGCTAACGATGTAACCCTTGTATGAGATGATAACATATCTCTTACGTATTGAAGGTATTTGATTCACACACAATATTTATTTATTTTTAAACCATTTTTAATGCAGAATTTTTATATTTTGTAGAGATTGTGACCACGTTCGAGAAGTTTGGAACTCTCTCATAAAAGAGGAGCATTGAAGTAAATTCTTTAAATTTAGTTTCTATAATTCATTACATCAAAATATGTCGTTAAATGAGATTGGTGTCACTACCTCTAAATGTATTCATTTCTTTGATGTCGTTGTTGAAACATGTGGAAGAAGAAACTCAATTTTATTTTTTAGGATAAAACCATTATTGATAGTGGTCTTCTTGACTATTCTAATAACATGGTTCATCTTATTGTTCAAGAGGCATCTCGTAGTATTTCACTATACACTCTCGACATCTTAACTAAGTTTCATATTGTTTGGCATCGTCCTCTACTTCTCACAATAAATTAAATGTCAATGACACTCGTAATACCACTATTCGCTCTTTGGCTTGCGTTGGTTTAATCTAACATTTGTCCAACAACTTTATCAAAGGATTTCATTGTGATATCGGAACATCTAGTGCTATTTATGTTTGGTTATTTTAGTCACAAACTCTCATAAGATTGGGGTGTTAATTCTCCTCTTGTGGAATGTGATTCTCATACTGTTATTCAGTGCAACTCCTTACTCGATTTTTTTTTGTTTTATCCATCTTTTGGATTAAAAAGTCTCGTCGAAGCATATTTAAATAAAGGCTAACTCTTGTATTAGTCTTCCTGTTATTCTTTTAACTCCTAAGCTTACAGTGTCTTTAGATTAATTCCTTACTTTTTTTCCCCCAATTTTAATCCCATAAAAAAACGTGAAATTTAATTTAAGATCTGAATTTTTCATGCCGTACTATCATTTTTTAAAATAAAATTAAGAAAGTGGAATATGTGAATTTTTTTATGGATGTGGTATTAGTATAAAGACAAAACTTATGTACAATTTCTTATGTGCTTTTCGTATAGTTCTTAACTAAAAAAGTTGTATTTTTAGTTAAGAACCATACGAAAAGCACCTAAGGAATTGTACCTAAGATTTTTCATTTCTATAAAAGTCACTTCTTGAAATTATTAATAATTGAGGCCTTTTATTATGATTTAATTTATTTACGAATGTTACGAGTCATGTCATTGACACTATGCTTACAAATCAGATCACGCGAATTGGACACTTTGATTTATTATTATATTTTAGCAAATCAAATTCAACGAAGGAGGAGTGGGAAATGGAATGTATGATCATGATGTATCCCTCCATCGGACCATCACCATCCCTTCACAAGGGCTTTAGTGTCTTATCTTCTTGTATTGGTTCTTTTGGACGTTGTTGAGCAGTGTGCAACGTTGGATTTGGCGTGCTTTCTGGCTTTACTTGCATAATAACTATCTTCTTTAATTCATTTCTATAATCTTCATCCTATGGTTAGTAGACTATACAAGATTTTTTTTCTTGTGTAGATTTTGATGGGAGGTAAATCAATATCGACTAATCAATTCATGATTTAAATTTGGATTTTCCCGGACAGTTTTTCTTTAATGAAATTAAAGTGTGAGATCACACCTCCTATAACAAGATCTAATACAGCTGGATCATGGTTTAATATTAGGGGGTTCAGGTAGACCTGGAAGCAACAATAAGTCAATGTTTCATGACCACAAAAGAGTGAGACGTCACATTCCCACTTAAAATCTTAAGTATTAAATACATGAATTATTTCTTCTTATATCAAACATTTGACTCATTCATAGACAATTTGAAATGCACTCAACAATTAATATCTTATTGGATTTTAAAATTTACGTTTTGTAATAAAAAAGAAAGGTTAATCTCTCGACCTTCTTAGGCAAAGGGAAGGGCCTTGCTACATGCTTTAAGTATCTTAGCTCTTAATATTCTTCCTGGTTTGTGTTTCAACTTTATGGATTGTAGTTCCTTTCAAAAATAAAAAAACTTTATGGATTGTAGGATTACTACTGTTGTGAAAATGAAAGTGTCATTGATCCTTAACATTAATAATTGCAGAAACTTGTTTGTGGACGGAGAAGAATTTTGGTGTGAATATTATAGCAGTAATAATTATTCAATGAATTTAATTCAAAATCATACACTTTGGACTAATTAATTAATAGTAGGAACCCGGTTGATTTTGGAATAATTCTTGCGTTTGATAAATTAATAAAAGGAGGAGTCAGGCCCTTTGTACCCAAAAAAAAGAAAGAGAGAGAGAAGTCAGGCCTAGAAATCCACTAATTAAACAAAATTCAAAATACAATTTCTTTTTATCTTCCTTAAAGAAAACAATATTTTTTGGTACAAAAAAACAATTTCTTTTTATCTGCTTGTGTTGGATGAATGAACCCAACTAATCAATTACATTTTTAATGAGTTAATATTTATTCTTGTATAGGATATTAGGGTGTACATTCCCTAATCTAAAACACTATTTTAGATCTTAAATATTGTTATAAATAAATAATATTATTTAATGTTGTTATAAATAAACAATATTAAACATCATCAATAGAGTGTAATGACTTAGAAGTGATTGTTAGACAAGTGATAATGTCATCAGACGGTTAGAAAAAATCCTACCAAAGTCAATTCTTCAATCTTCTTTTTAGTTATTTGTTAATCAAATCTTGTCCAATTGTGCATATAATGAGTGCAGCATAATAGCGAGGTATTGGTTAATTTTTCTTAAGTCTTTTTTTGTAACCAAAATCTTATTAGTGTTAAGTCTCTTAACACTAAAATCTGAAAGTTTGCATTATTGTATTAAAGAAAAATCTTATTAGTCCACACCTATATAATTAATTCAATGATGTGCTTAAAGATGTAGTGATTGCCTTTCATACTTTTTGTTTTGTTTTGAGAACTTCCAGCATAGCTTATGAATCTAATTAATTTATTCCTCATAACATAATTAGAAAGAAGCGGGTAAGAAACTAGAAGCGTCACTCACATGGTAGTGTGAATTGCTATTATTTATTTTTGATTACAATGCTATATTGATTTAACTAGGAGCTTCAAGTTCTGATATTTGGCGTGAGTTTTTGGAGCCACCGGAGGGTTTGCTTCCGCTGCTGCAGGCTGATGCTCGACGAGAGATGCATTACCAAACTAGTTGTTAACTTTTTATTTTTCTTTTCTTTTTGTTAGCTCCTTTTCCAAAAAAATATATATTGATTTAACATAATTTTTCAAATCTTCCAAGTATTGGCCTAAAATGTATGAAAAGTAAAGAACAAAAAAACTTTACCATAAATAAATTGTCATCTTCTCCAATAACAGCATTACAACTTTGATTAAAATAATTTTATCAAAGTTCTGCTTTAGAATCCTTATCAGAATCTATACTCTCTTTCACCTTTTCTTTTGTCTTATGAATTGTTTCTCCAACAAATTCAGCTGCTGATTTAGCACTTCCTTCAACTGATTCTTTGCTTTTGTCAAAACTCTTCTCAACTGCTTCTTTCACTCCTTCATGTTCTGCTTTCCCCCTGAAACTGAAAAATAGATACACAACACAACATTACCTACCTACATATCTATATATATATACACACATTGAATTGGATTTTTACTACATTATATACATCATAAAATTATACTGTCCCTAATTATAGGACCCTTTTGAGAGAAAAATTTGTATCTTTTATATAAAACCCCTTTACAATTTCCAAGCACATTAATTAATTCTTAACCAATATAGCCCTATTTATTTTATATCTTTTTCTTCAATCAGCATTAAATACTACATTAAAAACATACACAAACACTCTCTCTTAAAGGACAAATTTGTAAAAACAATAGTAATTGCAAACAAACTTATTATCATTTTTAATTTTCGTAATTTCTGTTATTTTTTCAAAAGAGCCCTATAATTAGGGACGGAGGTAGTAGTTTAATTTAGTTATAAAGTTTCTTTTTTTTTTTTGATAGAATTTAGTTATAAAGTTATAGTTTAAATTTGATACACGGTCAACAAATCATATATAATCTGACTTTAGACATGGTTAAATGTCTTTGATAATATGACAATTATGATTGATTGATAGTGTTCGATTGTTGCGAAACACTAATGAGATTGAATATTTATCAAGGATTTAATGCATAGACACTAGTCATTGTAAATTCATAAATATGATTGATTTTAATCGTAACTATTTTAAAGTTGTACATGTTTGTGATTTGTTGACACCATATCAACATTAAACTATTTTCAATTGCAGAAATCATTATAAAATTTTATAAAGTACAAAGATCAAATTAGATAATCCTGTAATCTCAATATTATATTATTATTATTGATTCAATACTGGAAATAAAATAGACTTTCGTGAAACTACAAACTTACTCCAAATTTGGTGGTGAAAACTGCATCTGAAGATCATGGATGACAGTTTTGATTTTCTCCCAAGAGCTTTCATGGGATTTTCTAAGCAGAGAAACGGTGTCAATTAGTAATTTGTAAAGGCGTGGTTTTTCTGGAGAATCTTGGGCCACATTTTGACCACCTTCATCAGCAGGGGTTACATGCTGGAATTGGAGAATTGTCAAGATGCTAAAAAGAAGAAAAAATAGTGTGGTTCTGCTAATCAATTTATTTTCCATGCTAATGATAATTAAAAACTAATTGTTCAAGGTTAGAGATATGAGAAACTTATGCCAAAGTATATGGCTGGTTTGGTAGTTAAAAATTTGTACAACCTCTACTTCTAACACGTTCTATATACGTGGGACTTCCATCTTGCATGTCACGATCCATGTATTTGAATATTTCAAACACTAAGCTAAAATTATTTGTCCCAAAATAGAGAAATAATTTATTTATTTTTACCTTTTCTGCATGATTTAAAATGTTATAACTTCCAATGCCCAAATTCTAGAAGCTTGCAACAAGAAAGGTATCGTGTTCTCAAAATTGTATTTGTCGTGATAATTATGGTGAAAATGTTGGACACCTAATTGTATTGATGTTATGTTTTAATGATATGAGATGAGTTTGCTGCTTTTGTAGAAAAAGTATGTAATTGAAATTCATAATTAAATTTTTAATACATCACATCAAATTAATAGACAATTAATAATATTTTTGTACATTTTTTTATGATTTAAATTACGTGCATAGAAAGTAACCTCTTTAAATATTTCTTTTTTCAAAATTAATTGTAACTTAAAAAAATTAAGGAAGAGATAAATTTTTATTAACTAAAGTGGTATTAATGATATTTTACATACATGGATGAGATTCAAACTAAGTGCCTTGAAGTTACAAGGCTAACCTCTTAACTACTAAGCTAGCACCAAATATTTTGAACTATATAACTTACTTCAAAATTTGCTAACTATATAACAATAAATTATGGATATGATTCATGACGTTTGCATTAGAATAAATGTCAGCATCAAAGGGACCATAATTGATGAGCAAACAGCTCATATTAGATTTTTAGAATAGAACACTGATCATACTTCATAATCATATGATGTGATTAATTTATAAATGCATGCTAACCGGAAAAAATCACAAAACATGTAATATAAACTTAGACTTCCGTCCCATGAGCTTAACTCATTTGGTAAGGGATAATGCACAATATGTGTAGGGGCTGGGGTTTGAACCCCAGACACCTCACTTATTCATCTTTAAGGTGAATTTCTCTAGCCACTAGGCTACTTGATAAAAAATAAAAAAAAAGACTTAGACTTCCACAGTAAAAGGATAAAATCAGGTTCACAATTCGAAATTTACAGAACTACAAATTACCCTGGTATGTACCAAAATTTTCAACATTTGTTTGCTTGGATCATTTAGGCACACAAGGTAAAATGTCTTGCATTTTGTCAATAACATCACATCTTCACCCATATCTAGCTTTGGGAGCAAAAAAGAAAAATCCCATACAAAATCCTAGAACTTCTGGAACCCATGTTTGATCAAATACAACCGTATCTGAAGATTATAAACACCAACTACATATTATAGGTCCAAACAGAAAATCAGTAGCCACATCAAGTAACAAGTCTGCGATTAATGTGACTCTTTCTCATTGTCTTTCCAATATTGTAAAGCATTTACATAATAACCTCTGTCTCTCTCTTTCAAATAAAGATCAAGTTGAGTCACACCACCTGCATATCTTTCTAGCCTCTCCTTTTCAACATATTCCTATGACAATTTAAATCAAAGACAAAATAAATATTTAGAATAAAGATAAAAGAAAATAAAAAATAAAGAGCTGAACAAAACATAGACATACACGATACTCCGAAAGCAAGTCTGTCTTCCTTTCCCGAGAAGTAAAACGAGAATCCCTCACAGGTAATCTAATTGAAATTGATGCAACTTTTTTTGGCATATTCATTAAAAAGAGAATATAAAGTTTTCCTCACATTGCTCACCTTATTTTACTGTCTCTGTATCATGACCTAATTTTTCGTACAGATACTTCAAAGATTCGAACTTCAAACGAGGATCTAAAACACAACCAAAAGCAAGAATCATGCTATATTCACTCATATAATTGTCAAACTCATTCGACATCTTTGAAGCCATATCTCTTATCTTGTCATCTTCGCTCAACATCATTTTTTTCAACGAAAACTCTATCCCCAAAATATGTTGGTAAGTTCAAAGAAATTATTCAAGAATGCACAAATCTTCTCTCCTCTTTCCCACTCTTCACTGGATGGGCAATCGCTATATGTTGTATCATTTAAACCCATGTGTTCAAAGGCACTGCGATATTTAGCATCGTATAAGTAGAAAGCCATTTACCGGACACATCCAAATGCAAGCCATCGCTACTATCACCGCCATCAACTTCTTCAACGCATTGAGAAAATTGTTTCAACCGAGAGTTTGACACACTCAGTACATACTTCAAACTGAAATGGAATGTAACTTTTTATAGTCATTTGAGTAACCGAATCACGAGATTTCATAATCAAAGGACATTTGGTAATATGTTGGTTTAGATGAGATATATATACCTGTCCTTCCAGAAATAAACTGTTTCCCACAAGTTTTACATTCACACATTTCCTTACCATCTGCTTCAATTTTAACAAAGTAGTTCCAAACATTAAACCTTTTAAGCTTCCTATTTGGTGGTTCATGATCACCATCAGAATATGCCGAGTTACAGCTCTCACCAATAAAATCCATACTGCAAAAAAAGGAAATAATGAAAATGCCAAAAGAATTGTTTTCATTAGTAGATTCAAGCAACTAATCGCAATCGGCAACAGTAATAATAAACTATCATTTATAACTGTAATTAATTATTGTTAAAAATAAATAACAAGAGCAGTGAAAATGGGGAATTTTCGGGTGCGAGATTTGGGCTTCTACAGGCATCTTATAGGGAATGAGAAGTCATTTTTGTATCAACTCTTTACACCTCCATATTTCTTAGTTACTACACGTGGTTAAGAAAAATGATTTTCTAGAGTTTTACTTTGCATTCTAAATTAAAATTTTAACTATTATATATGAAAATTAAAAATAATGAAATTTAATTTAATTTAACATATATATTTTCAGACCACTTTCCTACTTATCAACACATTGATTATTCTCCTCTTAAAAGCTATCCAATACAGAAAGAATTTCTATTTTCGTGGAAATTATGTGGAGCATTTGGAAGAGTAGTAAGCTTCACATTTGGGAGAATCAATCAGACGAGTAGAGTTTATTTTAATGTTTTTGAAGTTCAAGCGATTATCTCTTGTTGTAGATGTTTGTCCTCTCTTTTATTCAATAGCTCTAGTTTTTAGTTTACTATGAAAAATGTTGTATATATTATATAGACAAAACAACTTACTAGTATATTTTTAAGATAAATTTTATTTTTTATGTATTTCTTTAAAGATGTCCTTAAACACTCGTCAACAAAACCTTTAAAACGTTGATGTCAGACATTTGAAGGATTATTAATTTTTTTTTATAGTTGACATTTGAAGTTGTAGTATTCTGGTTCTCATCATTTTGATTTCATCGTCACCAAGAAAATCTACGTTCCTCGTATTTTATTTCTATTACAAAGACGTTTCTCAGATTGAAGCATGCAAGAAAGACTACTAAAATGGTCTTGAAAGTTTCCAAAAACCTGCCATGCAAATTAAACGATGATTCCATTTTTTGTTTAAGCACCTACCAACAAAAGGTGTTCCTAAGGTCAATTTAAGACATGGAAAATCAATCTTATTTACATGGTATTGTTGACATTTTCAGTGGCAGGAGAGGAAATTTATGACATAAAGGAATAGACCATGTATCATTTATATTCTCCCCAAGCTTTGAATAAGTAGTTCTTCCTCCAACAGAGAATGCCTCTAAAAAATGAATGAATCAACAAATACATCAGTGTAATAGAAGTGACCAGTAACCAAATTCAAAGATCTTCAAACATTAATGACTGAATACTATGTTCTAGCTGAAGTATTCGTTTCTAAGGATCCAGACAAAGAAAATCAAAGGAAATTATACCTTGTATTATAAGACTGATCATCTTCAATAAAATTTGAGGTGAAGAAATGGACCATGCAGGTGCAGGTATTTCATCTGAGAAATATTTTCTACTAATCAACTAAAAGGAAAGGTACAAGAAAATTTGGATGAAAACCTATGAGTAAATTATGGATATGATTCAGGACTTTTGTGTTAGGATAAACGTAAACTTCTATGGAAATATCATTGTTGAGTAAACAAATCATAATAGAACACTGATAATCTATAAATCTGCGATAACTGGAAAACATAACAAACATGCTAATATACTTCCAATCTATCAATCTTCAGTTTTGTTCTTGTGGATGCAATCGCATTTTGAGTCTTGCTTAGATAGATTTATGTCAATTTTTCTTGTTTCCTCAATCGCATCTCCGAATTGATCTGTGTAATAAAGTAGCGACCAAGGTTAATATAACGATAATAATCAATGAGACATTATTCATGAGAAATAAATTCTAAAAAAATTATAACAATTGCAATAAATTTACCATTAGGTGTGAACCCAAATAACCAGTTATGGGAGAGTGCGAGAGCTTGCAGATTTTCCGAAACCATACATCTCCTATACTTGTTCAAAATACTGCTGCCAGGACTAAAAGCAGATTCTGATGCAACTGTGATTATTGGAATGCTAAACACATCTCTAGCCATCCTTTCAAGAATACCATATTTATGACCTTTGCACTTCCAATATTCTAAAGGATTTTTATAATATCCCTCTATCTCTTCCAAATAAAGATCAAGTTGACTCACACCATCTACATACTTTTCTTGCCTCTTTATTTCAAGATATTCCTATGACAATTTAAATCAAAGACAATAAATATTTAAACACTATACAAAACAAAACAAAAGAGTTGGACAAAATAGTGACATACATGATACTTTTCCAAAGACAATTCCAGATGCCAATCCTGAGTTGAAATAGAAGAAAAAGGATCCACCACATATAAACTACTTGACGTTGATGCACTTTTGTCGGCATATTCATTAAAAAGAGCATATACAGCTTTCCTCGCACTGCTCACCTTATCTTTTACTGTCTCCATATCATGACCTAATTTTTCGAATAGATACTCCAAAAATTTGAACTTCAGACGAGGATTTAAAACACACCCAAGTGCAAGAATCACGCTATATTCACTCAAACAATTGTCAAACTCATTCAACATCTTTGAAGCCATGTCTCTTATTGTGTAATCTTCGCAAAACATCATTTTTTTCAATGAAAACTCTATCCCCAAAATATGAACAAAATGAGTATGGGACGTAGGATAAGTAGATTGAGAAGTAATAGTGGTAAGTCCATAAAAATCCATCAAGAATTCACAAATTTTCTCTCCTCTTTCCCACTCTTTACTTGATGGGCAATGATTATATGTTGTATCTTTTAAACACATGTGTTCAAAGGCACTGCGATATTTGACTGCACTCTTAAGCATCAAATAAGTAGAGACCCATTTACCAGACACATCCAAATGCAAGCTATCGCTACTATCACCGCCACCAACTTCTTCAACACATTGACAAAATTGTTTCAACCTAGAGTTTGACACACTCACAAACTTTAAACTGTTCCTTATCTTGTCCAATACATCACTTACTACATTTAAACTCTCTTGAACCATAAGATCCAAGACATGAGCACAACACTTAAAATGTTTTTCTAGAGATGGTGTTGTTGCTGATGTGATGAAAGTTCTCAACAAACTATCAAGTGAGCAAAGTTGATCTTTCAAGTTTTGCGGGTTGCCATCATTAGCTGAAGCATTATCCATAGTAATAGAAAAAATATTTTTCTCTATTCCCCATTCCTGTAAATAACCAATCACCTTCCTTGATAGCTCAAAATTATCATGCGAAGGTTCCAAATGACAAAAATTCAACAATTTGACAATCAAGTTCCATTGATCATCCATATAATGAGCCGTTAAAGTAATATAGCAACGAGAAGAAGTGGAAGAAGTCCAACAACGAAAACTCAAACACACTCTACCTTCTATTTCAGCTAGCTGTTTTTTCAGTTTATCTTTTTCAAGCAAGTAAACTTTCATCACATCATCAGCAAGACCATATCTAGAAAGAAATTGAGCCTCATTATGAGAAACAAATTTGGTAAAAGCTCTAACTTTATCCCACTCAACAAAGTGAAATGGAAGACAGTGTTTTATAGTCATTTGAGTCATCGATTCACGAACCATGTTATGATTGAGCTCTTTGAGCTCGAAGTACTCGGCAATACGAGATTTCATAATCAAAGGACATTTGGGAATATGTTGGATTAGATGAGAGATACCTGATCTTCCGCCACAAGTAAACAGTTTCCCACAAGTCATACATTCACACATTTCTTTTCCATTTTTATTAATTTTGACAAAGTAGTTCCAAACATTAAACATTTTAAGTTTCTTTTTTGGTGGTTCAGAATCACCATCGCCAGAATATGCTGAGTTACAAGTTTGTAAAATTTGACATTCATTCCCAACACCACATCTCTCACTGTTGCAATCCATACTGCAAAAATAGTCAAACAAACATATAAGTACTCAAAACATGCCACATTCAAAATTCATTAGCGCATAGCCGCCGCATACAGCATTACTCACAAAGACGATGTTGAGTATTAATTTTACTCGCTAACACCGAGATATCAGACTATTGAAGTGAACAATCGTGTGCATTTTTTTTAAACAATAAAAATGACAGAAGAATTATTTTCAGTGTTTCAAAAAATGCATCAGCCCTAGCTACCATTTCATCTTCTCTTCCTCAGAATGGTTCACTTATAAAATAAATACATAATTTATAAAATGAAAATAGAAAATGTTTTCACGAAGTATATGACTAAGTATTAATGATACTTAGTTTAATTCAAGCAACTAATCGGCAACAACATTTCAATATTAAACTATGAATCAACAGAAACACACAACAGATTCTAAATTAATAAATGCTTGCAAAAATAAATAATAATTTTATACTAAAAAACAAGCAGAACGAACCTGAGTTGGGAGAGAGAGTGAGTGAGAACAGGAAATGAAAATGACGATTTTGTTTCTATTTCCTTCCCGCTAATGGGGAAAATTTCGGGTGCGATGCGGGTTTTGGGCTGGGAGTAGGGACAGACCTACAGAGCATGGGTATATTTTCTTTTCTGCACCCCTTCTTCTTCATGTTTACTTAAGGAATCAATACATACTTTCTGCCTTCTCAATGAAAGAAAAAAATAATCATAATTTTGTTCCAAACTGTAAATATTTTTTTGTCTAAATTTCTTATGTTTAATAATGTCATTTTGATTGATAAAAATAGTGATACTTTCACCTCAAAAAAAAAAAAAAAAGATTGTGATACTTACAAATTACCTTCCATCTAATTAAATTTTGTTTTGAAATATCCTTCAGTAATAAATATCATGAATGACAATTATTTTAACTTAATTTTAGGTTATTTATTTTTACTTATTAGATCAGACAACATATATTTTGATAACTTATATTATTCGACCAACATTACCTTGATCCAAGTGGAACTAGACTCAGATGTCTTAAGTTAGGGTTTTAAGTTCTAGCCTTGTGGATTAAAAACAATAAAGTTGAGAAGAGAAACCCTACTAAAGGTGACAAGTTAGGTACTCCAACAGAGATTAGTCTCGACAAAACTAGTGAATATTTGACGCCAATAACATCGTTTCCTACGAACCTTATGGTAACCTACGAACCTTATGGTAACGATCCAACTTATTAGTTATATTTTGACACCATAAAAAACATAAAATGTGTTTCAAAAGTTAATATTCAAAAGGTGTTTGAATGTGATTAGGCTTTTTCGGTTTTTAATTTTCCAAACGCTCTTTTTAAATACATAATCAAACTTCTGAAACATGAAAAGATCAGAAGATAGGTGCCAAAGGCAGGTAAATTTTTTTTAAGGAGTCTAACTTTTAAAAGGTTTCAAAACTCGAAAGATAAACAAGTGTGTGTCATGTTGTCAACGTAATACAATTCCCAACAATGATACTGTATGAATTAGTTCTGGATAGCAACATTTGATTGGCCAAATTTTAATTCTGTTTGTAAGGTTCTGTTTTTTAAATTTGGCCCATTAGTATTATTGGAAGAAGGAAAAAATCCGGTTCTCGCATAAGAAAGAGAAGAATTAAGTCTAATATAAACATCTTCTACGGTGCAACTTATCCATTCATTTAAAAATACATCAGTGTAATAGCAATAAACGATTACCAAATACATAGATCTTCAGACATTAATATCCGAGCGCTTTGTTCTAGCCGAAGCACTCATATCTAAGGAACCAGACAAAGAAAATCATGGGAGCTAGCTTTCAGACACTAAAACTGGCTGTTGAGAATAGAGCGTGGGTGGTGGAGTTAGATTGCATTGAGCAGGAAGTGGCGGAAGCATGTTATACTTGTACGGATCACTGCTTTGACTACAATCAACGATAAACTCTGGAAGGAATGGCATAACACCTGAAAATAACTCAGAAAATACTTTGTATTATAAGACTGATCATCTTAAATAAAACTTTGATCTATTGAGAAGACCTCTGAGGTGAAGAAATGGCCCATGCAGATGCAGGCATTTCAACTGAGAAATATCTTCTCCTAATCAACTAAAAGGGGAGAGGTGCATACAGAAAGAAACCAACCTAATCAGTTGTCCCTCCAATCTATGAATCTTCGGTTTTGTTCACATGGACGCAATGACATTTTGAAACTTGCTTAGACAGATTTATGCTAATTTTTCTAGTCTCCTCAATCCCATCTCCAAATTGATCTGTGCGTTGATATGAAACCAAGATTAATATAATGATAATAATCAAATGATATATTAATTATGAGAAACAAATTCTAAAAATCTATACAAATTGCGATAAAATTTACCAATAGGTGAGAAACCAGATAACCAATTATGAGAACATACGAGAGCTTGCAGATTTTCAGAAACCATACAACTTCTATACTTGTTCAAAATACAGCTGCCGGGACTAAAAGCAGATTCCGATGCTACTGTGATTAATGGGACGCTCAACACATCTCTAGCCATCCTTGCAAGGATATCATATTTACGACCTATGTACTTCCAATATTGTCAAGGGTTTTTATAATATACATCTGTCTCTTTCAAATAAAGATCAAGTTGAGTCACACCACCTGCATATTTTTTTTGCCTCTTTTTTTCAAGATATGCCTATGAAAATTCCAATCAAAGAAAAAAAAAATATTTAAGCAGGACAACAAAACAAAAAAGTTTCAGAAAAATACCTCAAATTTTATATCAATCGACTCCATCTTCCTTCCTTCCTTCCCCATTAAAGAAAAACGAGTTGAAGTTGATGCACATTTGTTGGCATATTCATTAAAAAGAGTATGTAAAGCTTTCCTCACATTGTTCACCTTATCTTTTACTGTCTCCGTATCATGACCTAATTTTTCGTATAGATACTCCAAATATTCGAACTTCAAATAAGGATCTAAAACACAACCAAATGCAAGAATCATGCTATATTCACTCAAATACTTGTCAAACTCATTTGACATCTTTGAAGCCGTATCTCTGATCTCATCATCTTCGCTCAACATCATTTTTTTCAATGAAAACTCTATCCCCCCAATTTTTCTTAAATGAGTCACGGACGTGGGATAAGTAGATTGAGAAATCATAGTGGTAAGTCCATAAAAAATCTTCAAGAATTCACAAATCTTCTCTCCTCTTTCCCACTCTTCACTCGATGGGCAATGACTATATGATGTATCCTTCAAACACATGTGTTCAAAGGCACTGCGATATTCGATTGCACTCTTAAGCATCGTATAAGTAGAAACCCATTTACCGGACACATCCAAATGCAAGCCATTGCTGCCATCACCGCCACCAACTTCTTTTACACATTGACAAAATTGTTTCAACCTAGAGTTTGACACACTCACATACTTCAAACTCTTCCTTATCTTGTCCAATAGATCACTTACTACCTTCAAACTCTCTTGAACCATAAGATCCAAGATATGAGCACAACACTTAAAATGTTTTTCTAGAGATGGTGCTGTTGTTGATGTGATGAAAGTTCTCAACAAACTATCAAGTGAACAAAGTTGATTTTTCATGTTTTGTAAGTTGTCATCATTAGCTGAAGCATTATTCATAGTGATAGAAAAGATATTTCTCTCTATTCCCCATTCCTGCAAACAACCAATCACCTTCCTTGATAGCTCAAAATTATCATGTGAAGGGTCGAAATGACAAAAATTCAACAGTTTCACAGTCAAGTTCCATTGATCATCCATAAAATGAGCCGCTAAAGTAATATAACCACAGGAAGAAGCAGAAGAAGTCCAACAACGAAAGCTCAAACACATTCCACCCTCAATTGCAGCCAGCTGTTTTTTCAATTTCTCTTTTTCAAGCAAGTAAACTTTCATCACATCATTAGCAACACCATATCTAGAAAGAAATTGAGCCTCATTAAACGAAACAAATTTAGTGAATTCCCTAAATTCACTCCACTCAACAGACCGAAATGGAAGATAATTTTTTATAGTCATTTGAGTAATCGATTCACGAACCATCCTATGATCAATCTTTTTGAGCTTGAAATGCTCTGCAATACGAGATTTCATAACCAAAGGACATACGGGAATATGTTGGTTTAGATGAGAGTTACCTGACCTTCCACCACAAGTAAACACTGTCCCACAAGTCTTACATTCACACATTTCTTTTCCATCTTTATCAATTTTGACAAAGTAGTTCTAAACATTAAACCTTTTAAGCTTTTTCTTTGGAGGTTCAGAATCACCATAATCAGAATATGCAGTTTGTAAAATTTGGAATTCATTTCTTACGCTGCAATTCTCACCAATGCAATCCATACTGCAAATTAAACAAACACGCTCAAACTCTAACCGATTTAAAACACATTAGCATCTATCACTATACAAAAACAACGACGAAAAGCTATTAAGCATCAATGGTACAGAAATGCCATTGCTTAGATTCTAAAATAAACCATCAATTTAGTTCTTAAACTTTCACTTTCTCTCCAATTGAGTCCCAAGACTAAATAAATATAATAAGTAGTACTAAACTATATAAAATTCATCAATTTCGTCCATAAACAATATGAAAATCAGTCAATTTAGCCCCTAATAACTTAGCAACAGGTTTAGGAACAAATTAATGTATCAAAAATTTGTAAATAAGCATCAACAATACAGAAAATCCAAACCATTAAAAGAAACAAATATGCGGCAAACAACAAAATTGAACTATCAACCGCAACACATCAGAGATTATAAATTCAAAAAATAAAATAACGAAAGCAATGAAGCGAACGAACCTGGGAGCGGAAGCTTCGGTGTGAGTGATGAGTGAGAGAATGGTGAAAATGAAATGAAAAGAAAAACGCTCTTGATCTTTCGTCCTTCCCGCTAATAGAGAGGGACATGTGGGCTTCGGTGGAATAGGCACGTAGGTTTCCCGCTATATTCTCAAATGGTATTGTTTTTTGCACCTCTTATTTGTAATGCACTCATTTTTATAGTTCCTACAAAATTATTTATTTTTCTCAAAATATTTATATCTTTTCAATTTTTCTAAAATAAATCAACATGACATTCTACGTGGATAAAAATTTATGGCTATAGTTTAATTTGTGAAAATATTTTCTGTTTTTATTTTTTAGATTATGTGTTCATTTTAGCTTGCTAATGAGAAGATGATAGACTTTTGAAGTGAGTGATTATAATGGAGAGATGATAAGATGCTGGCAATGTGTATATGAAAATAATAAAAATAGTTCTTTTTTCATTTTCATTGTTTCGAGAAATGCAACAAATGTTTTTACTTAAAAACTTTATTTTCTACTCGTAATAGGTAAAACCAATATAAATAATCTTAATAAATAAAAATAGAAAACATTTAAAGAAAATAAATGGACCTTGTATATACATATTTACATTGATGACCCTCCGATTTTCATGGAATTGGGTCTTGGAAATTTGAAATTCAGTCGGAAGATAAATAAAGTTTAAATAAAAATTGTTTCAAACATAAATTAAACATGAATTCCTCCAAACAATTTAAATGTAACCTTATATACGAATTGTGGTCTATTTTTCATTTCAAACAAAAAGTTACATGTGACTTGTTTTTTTTTTTAATAAAGTTACATGTGACTTGTTGTTAAGTATGTTCCTAAATGTAAACATCTTTATAAATATTATGCTTAATTTTTATCGTTATGAACTTGGTAGTGTTATATTTTGCAAAATATTATTTAACATATTACGTAAATTTAGCATATCATTTAATTCTTACGAATATCATGCCAATTCCATGACACGACAGATTTTTAAAACAATGGAGCTAGTGATAAAAATAAAAGTTCAATTCCAATTTATTGAGTTTAAGATCAATCAACAAAAGCTGTTTCTAAGGCCAATAAGACTCCGAAAATCAATCTTATTAAGAGAGAGTGCAGTGCATAGTACTAAGGGCAGAAAAAGAAAGGTATTATATTAAAGAATCGACCATATATCATTTAAATTATCCCCAAACTTTGAACAAGTAGCACCTTCTCCCCACTGAGAAAGCCTCTAAAAAATGAATGAATCAGTGGACAGGTTACAAGTGGAACAAAGAATCAAACCAAACATAACTTTGCTCCATGTAAGAAGACATATCAGTGCAATAGCGGCAACCAATTACCAAAATACAAAGATCTTCAAACATTAATATCTGAGCGCTTTGTTCTTGATGAAGCACTCATTTCTGATGAACCAGACAGAGAAAATCTAGGGTAACTGTAGCTTTCAGAGACCGAAACTGGTTGTTGAGGATAGAGTGTGGGTGGTGGAGTTAGATTGCGTTGAGCCGGAAGTGGGGGAAGCATGTTATACTTGTATGGATCACTGCTTCGACTGCAATCAACAACAGTAAATTATGTAAGGAGTTGCACAAAACATGAAAATGATTTAGACAAGAAGCAGAAAATACCCTGTATTATAAGACTGATCATCATCAATAAAACTTTCATCTATCCGCTGAGAAGATATTTCATCTATTCGCTGAGAAGATCTTTGAGGTGAAGGAATGGACCATGTAGGTGCAGGTATTTCATCTGAGAAATATCTTCTCCTAATCAACTAAAAGGAGAGGTACAAGAAAATTTAGATGACAACCCATAAATTTAAACAAAAAATAAAGGATAAAGTTATCAAAGACATTACTGACCATGCGGAAAAACTTAATCACAGCCTCCTTATCATACCTTGCTTCTTTTGCTGCCTGTAGTCATCCGACAAAAAAATTAAAACTACTATAAGAAGAATGAACTGGATAGCAACTATTAAATGAATAAATAAATAAATAAGAGGCAGATTTATGCATCAAATTCTATCAGATATTATTTGTTACTTCATAAGCACAACTGACTAAATGAGAAATCGAGATTCTCAGATAGTATAACATCTTAAGTTCAAAGTTTAAAACTGTTCTGAATACATCAGTGTGCAATGTAGCAGTGATTGAGCTAAATTCATTATCCATATTGAGTGGTTATAAAGAAAATATGATTTGACACGCTTCAAGAAACTACTGTTAGAAATACAATTTTAACCATTAGCCTTTTGATTTTGAAAATAAATTACAGATAAAAAAAATCAACTTCTAATCTAATTTTTTTTAAGGGACTTCTACTTCTAATATAGATAGTTGGCAACAAAGTGAAGTGTGAAGTTTCAACGCAAGTATTTCATAATATTCAAACATTGAAGAAACACAGATGGTTGAAAATCACAAGACTTTTAAAAATTGGAACACTGTTTATTCGATCACATGGTATTTTGAATGAGAACACTATTTACCATCATTGTCTTTTTCCTATTTTATTTTATTCTATACTTCATCCGTCCCTATTTATAAGACCCCTTAAGATACATGTATTGTTCTTTTTCCAAATATTTCCCCTTATTAATACTACCAATTTGTCTTGGACTGAAAAGTCAAAATCAAATGTGTCTATACTCAAAGGGTAATTTAGTGATAGACACACACAGCATATACATTCATTACACAACAAATTTTCTTAACATATGAGAGAAGTGCCTAAGGGTCTTCTAAATAGGACCTGACGGAGTAACCTATTCCATATTGTCTATAGAATTTTATCTCAATAGAGTATAGAGAGAAACTATCCATATTTACTTCTATTTAGATTTTTTTCCTATTTCTAATTAGATTTTTTTTGTTAATGTACTATTTGTTGTCCTCATCAGTCAAGTAAAGCAGATCATTTCTATGGGAACAACTGATCAAAAGATTTCATTATATCCCTTCTAAAATAGCTCTATTTCATCTGATATTTTGTGGATAAAAATAGTTAAATGCCAAGTGGATATAGTAGAGATTAAGATTAGTAAAAACAGGAGGCAACATGGAATAGCTTTGTTTTAATGGGGATCAAAATTCCTCTTCATCCATCATCTAAACTCTAAAGTACCATTTCAGATACAGTGATAGGGTAAAAAGTTTTGTAAAACTCGTTTAATATGTATTTGTAAAATTCCAGCCAGCTTTAAAGTACAGAACAAACACAACTAAAATTCTGAACTGCCACTATACTGGTTAATACTTGAAACTCCTTAGAAATTAGCATTAACAACAGAATTATTCATGGAGGTAGCATATCATCTAAAGCATAGAAAGTGGCATCTCAAACTTGTATAAGTGACACAAAATTTAGTTGAGGCGCTTACTGCAATAAGGCCTCCACCACCAGGAAAACTCTCAGTCAGTGGAAGCTCCTCGCTGGATGGAAGCAAACCCTGCTTCTCGACCCATTGGCGTGCAACATCAACAAGATTCCCGCTGCTTCCTCTCGCACCCTCTTTTGCAACAATATCAGCTTTGTTACCAATAACAATATATGGAACAGGAAGACCACCAGGGCCGCCAGATCCCAAAGGAGCTGAAAATGTCCCAGTTGCAGCAATCTCAGCTGCCCACTTCTGCAAACTAGTCTTCGTTCTTCTCTGTGAAAGGTCGTGAACAAAAATTACACCTGCAAATGAAGTTCAAACAATAACCACTTCCTTCAAATCTAAACATGTATACAGTTTATAAAACTGAAACAATAGGAACTTTGTTGCTCACCATTAATCTGTGAATAAAAGAGAGATCGGCAATCTTTATAACGGTCATGTCCTGATACATCCCACAGTTCAACAAAGAAATCTCTCTCAGAATCACCTTTGAGGCTACTTGAAGAGCTGCCAGAATTTCCATAAGTAGTGTGCTGGAAATGAAACGGAGGATGTTCAGTAAAGACTTTGAATTACAGAAACAATGTATTCTCTTGTGTAACCCTATAATGTGAAATGCTTACCTTCACATCTACTGTACAACCAATTGTCTGGGAAGGACGAGCAATGGGAGAACCTTTAACGATAAGGTGAACTAAAGAGGACTTCCCAACACCTGCAAGAATGAGAAAATATCATATATCTGCAATTAAGATATCTCTGAAAAATGGTAATAGAGAGAATCATAAAGTAGGGGGGAGGGCAAGCAGTCACATGCTAGGAAAATGAAGTTATTTTCTTCACTAATGTTTGGATTCACGTCCGGATCCTTTTTTTACATCCCAAAGCTTTTTTGACAATATAAATTTTTGTGATTGTTAGCAAATTAAGAAATAGAAACGGTAAAGCAGAAAGTTGTGATTGTTAGCAAATTAAGAAATAGAAACGGTAAAGCAGAAAGTATTTCGTCAAATCAAGCGGGCACTAAAGAGCTATTTTAATGCACTTGACGCAACAATACCAATAAATTCAAAGCATAGTTTAATTCAAAAGCTTCAGAGAAACACCATATCTGAGAGTTTTTCAAATGCATATTCCTCTATGACAAATCTGTGGGAACTTAAGCCTACTTTATAAATGGATTATATGCAACAACTATTTATATCCCTAGTAGTAATAATAAACATTAGATTTTGATATTTTTCCCCAAAGTTAATTTATAAAAATAGTTTTTACGTAAGGGTCAACACACACAGCTATAAAAGCGAGGTAGCTCGTACTCATCATTTATGTCAAATGTTGTTATTCTCACGCCACACTAGCTTCGCTCAGCTCCTGAACTTTAACCAATTCAAAATCAAATAATATTAAATTTTATCACAGGATTTGATGTTCACATAAAACCATATAGTCGTTTGCATTACAATCTCGATAAATTTAAACTTCCTAGAGTCAAACATCCATATACAAAGTTAACCTACTTTCCTGTAATATTTGATTGATTGAACTAATTTTGAATAACAATAATGCTTCCAGCATAGATCTCGAAAGTACGTCCAAAGAAATTGACATTTGTCAAAGCACATAACGTTTTTCAGAAATTTCCACCATCTTCCTAAGTTCTAAAGCAGACTACATAAATGTACTCTACACACTCGGCATGACACCATATATTACGGCTAATTTTAGCAACATAATAACTCTTAAAGCCTCAATCAAATATTATAACAGTTACATCACAATGACTATTTTCTCCGTCCCCTGATCTACGAGTTTCAGTGGCACTAGTACAAAATCCCAATGGATTTCTAAATTCCAAATCCAACCTCCTTCACTCAATCAACTTGACTTTTTCTACACGACACTGGGAAATTTTCCATCCCCGCTAAAAAATCACAGTAAAATTAAAGCACAAAGCTCTTCTAAGGTAAGCTGGTTTCTAAGGTACATAAATAAGGTTATACTTGTAATATAACCACCAACTGAGTTAAAATCACCATATATTTGAGATTAAATCAAAACTAATTGTGAACTTACCATAACTTGCACACTTCAAAAACAAATTCAATTTAAAAATGATTTTTTCTTCCGAAAATTATAAATATATCAAATTCGGAAAATCGAACATATGCATAGTTCCACTATTGCAGGAGACAAAATTGATTATAAAATTTTTGACATGTTCGAATGTTTTCGAATAAAATTGATTTTGCCTCCAGAGTTAATTCTAACTTAAACCTATGATTTAGAGTTTTTTTGCTTTCACTATTGATTTTTAGTCTTGAATCTATTCTTCAACTTACTTTTAGCCAGAATCAATTCTATCAAAATCAATTTTCATCGCAGCATAACCAAACACACTCATTAAGAGGAAAAACAACAATAGAAAAGAGAGTAAGAATGAAGAACCTGAGTCACCAACAACGAGCACTCTGACTTGTCCACAAAGCACTCCACCGTTATGTTCCTTATTCTCCCTCTCACGTTCCCTCCAGAACATGATTTCCAAACCCTCCAGAACTAACTAACTTCTTAACAATGATTAATAACAAGAACCCTAAACACGGACTCAAAAGCTTTTTTAATTCCACTAAACATACACTAATCAAGTTCCGTCAAATAGATTCAGCCACCAATTTTTCAAAACAAATGTCTGGAATTTGGTTACAAAATCCATGTCACGTGAGAATTAAAACCCCATAGTAACGCATCTTCTCTGAAAAAACGTAAGAAAGTGAGAAAATGAAATCAAGAGCTTTAGCGATGGATCTGAAGAGGGTGTGGCGTTGTTCAGTTAAAGGAGATCGATTTGGATGTATGAAGTATCAAGGATGAGTAGAAGAAGAAGGTGAACAATTTACAGTTTGGATCAAGGTGGACGATGATGAATGATGCGATCTCGCTTTTCATTCGTGTAACCCACGCGATCAAATAGCACGTGATATTAATATATCTTTCTTCTTCTTTTTTTTCCAATATCAAATATCTTTACTTTTTATAAAAGTCTTGTTTTTTGTCAAAAAAAAAAATAAAAGTCTTGTTTTGTTATTTTATCAAACATTTTTGCAACGTAAAAAATGTATATATTTACAATTTTTTTTTTTGAGTAAACAATATCTTATCATCAAAATTGTACTAAATATGTATTTTATACTATATTCCCTTAAAAAGAAGATATTTTATACTATTTTTTTATTAGAAAAAGAATAAAAGTTTATATTGTTTTGCTATCATATTTTTTTGACATGGTATTTTTTCCCTTGTAAATTTGCAATGTATTTAGAGTTTAATTTTTATAAATTACTCCCAAACAAAAAAGTTAACTAAAATCCCTTGTAAAACTAGATTGTTGCAGAGTCGGTCAGTAGGGGTAGAAAAACAATCATGAATAACATCGAAGTAATCGGTAAAAGGTAATGAGCAGTTAAAATCATGCTTCACAAAGGCTTTTGTAACTTAGTTTGCTTCTTTGAAAATATGGTTCTAAGGAACCTCACAATTACCTTTATATATAAGGCTAAGATGTTAGAAACAAGTGGATAACAAAGATGTTTTGTTTAGCAACCTTGACTTAAAGCGTGGATGGTTGTAACTAGTAAGAGAGTCGCTTTCGACAGGATGTGATCAAAGTTTCTCTAACGTGCAAGCTTTAGACCCTAATAAATACCTCAAAGCTCATAAGTCGCATTATAACACAAGGCAAAACCAGCATTAAAATTCGATATAAAAGTTTAGATGTTGTCTTGTCCCTAATTAGACCCCCATATGTCGTCGGACCCGTTAGATGATAAAGAACACAATCAATGTTGTATCTAATTTTCATGTATTGTTTATGTAAAAAACTTTATACTATCAACACATAAAAATGATTATGATAATGTACCAAAAAAAATATTATGATAAGACAAGTGCAAACAACACATTTTCTACACACTATGTTTTTCCGACTAAAATTATTACAGCCCTGTATAAATTTAACGAAACTCGTGAATTTCACTAACAAAGGAAAATATGTTAAAAAACGTGTGTTCTACTCTCTTCTCGATTGACTAGTTTTTCGTAAGGAAAAAAAAAGTGAAAGTGTTGTCAAACGCAATGAGAATTGATTCGTAAACATCCTTATGTGGCAAACCACTCTTGTACTACTCATATGTGACATTTTTTTATTAATTTCATCAAGGGTAGTTTTGTCCATTCATACTCTCCTCCTTCACCCTCACTCTGAACTCACGTGTTTCTTCCTCCAACCATTTTCCCTCTCTCTTCTCTCCCTTTCCACACCACACCCAATCCTCGCCTCCGTCTTCTTTTAATTTCCAGCAACTCATCTCTAATTACCCATTCTCTGTTTTGTCCATTAACTTTAAAATGATCATCATTCATAAATTTTTGTTCAATTAAGTTTAAAGGATAATTTTATCAGAATCAGATCAAGGAATAATGGGTCATTCACATGAACCGAAAAGAACCCAAATTTGTTCTACTTGATGTCAAACTGCACAAATCTCTGAACCAGATGCATCAACTGTTAAAATACAAGAACAATGGGTTGTAGAAAAAGAAGCATGGAGAAAAGGAACACAAAAATGAGTCAAAGGGTAAAGGAAGAGGTTGTGGATTACTTAAAAATTGACTTTTACTTGATTCAGATTCAGATCTGTGATTTGTTTTTGGCGGGAAAGTTTGTGTTAATGGTTAACATGAGAAGCAATTGAAGAGGTGTTGTTGGTCTCTGGCGATGGTGTTGATGAGGAAGGATGATGAAGAGCCAAAACAAAACCATGATGTGGATGATGAACAGTGATGATGGTTTGTTAATTAATTATTAATTTCTTTAATATAATTATTAAAGTGTTCAATTGAAATTTGAAACGTTGTTGTGGCTTGAGGAGAGAAGATGGTTTGGAAAAAAAAATTAAAATAAAATGCCAGATAAGGGTGGTAGAGTGGTATGTCCACTTATGTGTGTCTACCTATCACCTCTCGACGCAATAAATCAATATAATTTATTTTTGAAAGAGATGAAATCACATTACAACTATATACGTGTGTTTAATGTGTCACCGAGGTGTGTATAGAACTGTTTGTTTAATTGCGCTAACAAGTTTATTTGTTGGAACCGTTTGGCCAGTTTCAAGCGGAGAAGTAAGCAGAACACTATAAAAATCATAAACAAACGTTTATAACAACATAGATTTGCTACAAAATAAAAGATTACTTCCCTCTTGTGTACATTATCGTGGAGTGTTTATTTCCAAAATATATTTTAATAAATTGGGGACAAGGTAACTCAACTGGGTTGAACTAAGGTTAATGAGTTGGAGGTTCAGGGTTTAAGTCCTCACATAGAAAAATTTATGAATTTTTTAATGAGATGGGTACAATTTTTAACAATAAAAATACTAACAAGTGAATCAAATACACTTTAAGGAATCAAATTACCATAGTTATACCTTGAGAGTTGTGTTTTCAATTCTTTAAAAGTTTAAAATATGTTTTTTCATCACAAAGTTCATTTTTTCCTTTAACCTTGACAAGACCATCCTTCTAATAAATCAATGGATTAGTGCTAAAAATATGAAATTCTACCCCTATCAAACCCTAAAAAAAACATATCCTTTTACAAGAAATATTGGTTTCAAAACACAATTCAATCATCGATACACTGCATACACAATATTTTCGTTTAAATGCAAATGTAATGTTTAACGTTTTTGTAGCATTAACTTTGAAGCAACTTTGTTTTCTAATAGTTTAGATTTTAAAATTTGTACAAATTTACATCCATGTTGTAAATCCAAACCCTATTTTTATTGAGACAATCCACTTCTCATAAGCTGTTTACATTGTTTTAGACATGGACAATTCCTACATATATTTTCAACTCAGGGGAACCAAAAATTACCGTATATTCCCTCCCTTTTCCTCCAAAAACCCTGATCAAACAAACCCTTAAGACAAAATCACTTTCATTAATAGATAATAGGGGGTGGAGTATGTTGAGTCGGGTTAAGCTTTTCAAGATTTAAACCTGGCATGTCAATAAAATTAAGGTCTAATCCTGACATGTAACTTGTAGTTGGCTTATTTTTTAGATATGACATCGACCTTTTCAAAGTTTTATCCTAGCTTATTTAAATGTATTTTACATATGAACATATTTAAACAAGTAATCTCATTAATGTTTAAATAGATTGATAAACTATTCGCAGAAAAAAATACAAATTGGTAAATTAACAGACCAATAAGATGAAACCTTTTTGTGATATTTAACGTAAGATATTTAAAGATTTTGATTAAAATACATGTGATATCGTATTTTAATTTTAGTTCGTAATAATACATTCAAACATACGGAAAATTAATGTAGATTGCCAAGTTTAAAATGCAAACGTTAACAAATTTTTAAATTTAATCCAAAGTACAAAATTTATTGTAATAATAATAATTAAAAAATTATTCATATTTGCTTAAATAAGTTGGCAGTCCAATAAACATATTTTTAATTTAATAGACCTCCTATAAAGTCTTGACATTTTTCATTTAAAAATGTTTAACATATGGACTAGGTTGTAATTTTTCAAAGACCGTATGACTTATTCCCACCACTGATAGGTAGTATGGATTCTCCCATTCAAAATCACTCTCTCTCATATAGAAACCGATGAAAATACCGCTCACGTAACTTAAATTACGTAAATATCTTAATATATATAAATGTTAAACAGTTCTGAAAAGTTTGCCCTAATCCTGATCCCGTCTTTTTTGGTAGTTCTGAGTAATTTTTACGAATAAAAGAGCTTGCAAGGAATCAAACCAGGTACCATATGCTTACCGTTTACTGTAACACCCCATTTTATATTTTAATTTATTAAAATATGTTAGTAGGTGAAATTAATAAATATTATTATTGGTGCTATTTTTTAAAAATAATGAGTAGTTGTTGAGTGGAAAGTAGCTTGAGAAAT